>Ga0070763_10000408_pt1 | contig 11580 bp, 7 predicted proteins | sample HubBroMetageWRM3_FD_67279 | JGI IMG/M metagenome (GOLD analysis project Ga0070763, IMG submission 67279) | Warmed soil microbial communities from the Hubbard Brook experimental Forest, New Hampshire - Hubbard Brook CCASE Soil Metagenome WRM 3 | ecosystem: Environmental > Terrestrial > Soil >... | reverse complement strand
GGGGGCCCCCGGCTGATACCTCCGGCTCTGGGCACCGACTTCATATCGGTTTGCATTCCCATGAGCCGCCGTCGGCCTTACACTGGGTGGGAAATGAGCGCCTATCAGACGGTCGTGGTCGGCACCGACGGCTCGGACTCGTCGCTGCGTGCGGTGGACCGCGCAGCCGCGATCGCTGCGGATCACGGCGCGAAATTGATCGTTGCGACGGCGCATCTCCCCGTCCCCGAGGAAAAGGGCCGCTACGCCATCCCGCCGGGGAGCACCCACGGCCAGGACTACCGGTTGGTGGGCGAGGCCCCCTTCTACGCGATCCTGCGGGAGGCCAGGGAGCGGGCGCACAAAGCCGGGGCCAAGAACGTGGAGGAGAAGCCGGTCGTCGGTGCCCCCATCAACGCGCTGGTGCAGCTGGCCGAGGAGGTCCGTGCCGACCTGCTGGTCGTCGGCAACGTCGGACTCGGCAGCGTTGCCGACCGGCTGCTGGGGTCAGTCCCATCCGAAGTCTCCCGCAGGGCCAAGATCGACGTGCTGATCGTCCACACGTCCGACTGATGCATCGTTAAGAATCGGTCGGCGTCGGACCACAACCCGTATCTCAGACCAATTGCCTGCCCAATCGGCAGCGCCGTCGAGCTGGCCGAACTGACCCCCTCGGGGCCGCCGACGAGGTCCTCGGTGACGACCAGGGCGCTGGCGCGGAATGGAATCGGACCACAGTCCGTTTGACTCCCTCGAACGGGTCGGGACCGGCCGACGCCGCCAGGGAGGCATCAACATGACTACGCCGGAGCGAATTCTCGAACTAAACGTTCTGGCCTGAGGTCGCTGTTAGGTGGCGTCAGTACCATCGGTGCCGTGGCACGCTACGGCCCGCCGGACGACTTCAACAATCAGCCGACCCAGCACGGCGACTATGGCGTGCCCGCTCCGCCGACTCCGCCCGAGCAGTTCGAGCCCCCCGAATCTCTCGATCCTTTCGACGAAGAAGCCGAGCCCACCCCGTGGTTCCGCAGGCCCGTACTGCTCGGCGGCTGGGCCCTGCTTGTTGTGATCCTGATCGGGCTGATCGTCTACGGCATCATCGAGCTGATCCACGGCGACCAGGGCACCGGCAATATCCCATCCAGCACCAGCGCGATCCCGTCGGCAACCACCACCACCACGACCCCTCCGACCACGGCGACAACCACCACGCCTGCGACCGGGCCAACCACCAGCAGCGCGGTCGAGCAGCCCCCACAACAGCCAACCCACCAGCCAACCCAGCAGCCGCCGACGCATCGGCATCACTTGCCGCCGTTGCCGTCGGTAATCACCATTCCGGAGGTGCCGACGGTGATTACGCTGCCGCCAGGCCTCCACTAACGAGTTGGTTGCGGCCAGATCAACGTTTGACTGCTGATCGATAGCAGCCCGCGTGGCAGCGGTATTCGCGTGGCCTTCGCCGATACTGTCAGCGGCCATGGCAAGGTATGACCCGCCGGATTACGGCCATGGCGGGAACGGGGACGGGGACGGTCCGGAGCCTCTGCCGGAAGAACCTTTGCCGGGCTGGCGCAAACCGATCGCGCTGGTCGGCTGGGGCGTACTGATCGCCATTCTGCTCGGGCTGATCATCTGGGGGATCATCCAGCTCGCACAAGGCAGCCCACCCCAGCGGCCGGCTACGACGACCAACACGACCACGACGACCACAACGCCGCCGTCGAGCACCGCGCCTGTCCTGCCGCCCACTGATCAACGCCCAACGAATGACGGGACAACCACCACAACCACGGCGAACACCGAAACCCCAAGAACGTCGAGCACGCGTACGGGCACACCGACCACTACCACCAACCCGTGGCCCCGGGCGTTGCCGCGGCTGCCGTCGGTGATCACGCTGCCGCCACTGCCCGGTCTACCGACCGCGATCACATTGCCGCCAGGCCTGTGATGCTGCCGCGCACCTAGACTCGCTGGAATCGGGAGCCGTTATGGTGAGGACCGCCGGCCGGTCGCCAGTCACACAACAGACGCAGGGGTGCACGATATGAGCGAGTCGCTCGGGTTGTCGCTCGGGGTTGCCAACCTGGTTGCGGCCCGCGTGGGTGGCACCCCGTTGACCCGCAGGTCCGTGTTGACGGTGTACGACCAGCGGGCATCCGAAGTTGGTCTGCCGGAAGAAAACCCGGGCCTGACCGAGCCCGGCGTGGTGATGCGGGGATTCGTTGAGCGAGTCGGGGACCGGGCTCCGTTGGTGGCCGCCGACGGGACGAAGTACCTGGGCGAGGCACTGACAGTCGAAGCGCTCGAGGTGATGGCACGCACGGTCGGCTACGGGACGCCAGTCACAATCGCGGTCCCCGCGTATTGGTCCGAGGGCCAGTTCACCGCGTTGCGTGAGGAGTTTTTCGCTCAACCCGGCCTGGCGCCGGGCGGCGTGCCTCCGGCTCTGATCTCCGATGCCACGGCCGCGCTCACAGCACTGCGCACCAAACCCGGGTTCCCGACCGACGGCGTCGTCGCTCTGTGCGACTTCGGCGCCGGCGGCACCAGCGTCACGCTGACCAATGCCAGGTCGGGCTTTCAGCAGATCGGCCCGTCGGTCCGGTACAGCGTTTTCTCCGGCGACGCAATCGACCAGCTCATCCTCAATCACCTGCAGGCAGCTGCGCCCGATGCCGACACCACAGGCGGCCTCGCCAACACGACGAGATTGGGGTCGCCGACCCGTCTGCTAGGCGAATGCCGGCGCGCCAAGGAACAGCTGTCGACGACCACGCTGAGTACGGTCACGGCGGGCTCAGCCGGGTCTGCCGACGATGTCCGGCTATCGCGCACGGAATTCGAGCAACTCATCTCCGCACCGCTGGACAGATTCGTCAGCACCTTAGAAGACGTATTGCAGCGCAACGGGATTCCGCGACCCAATCTGGCCGCTGTGGCGATTGTTGGTGGTGGCGCCAGCATTCCGCTGATTACGACGCGCCTGTCGGGGCGCCTACAGGTGCCCGTCCTCACCACACCGCAACCCATGTACAGCGCTGCGGTCGGCGCGGCGATACTCGGCCAACGGCAATCGTCGGCAGGCGCCCCGACCGCCGCGAGTCCCATCATCGAGAACCCAACCGAAATGGTCCGCACCGCTGGGGCCGAGATGACCCAAGCTGCGTCGACCGTCCGGGCTCGCGACGACGACCGTCCCGTGGCTTGGTCACAAGACGCCGATGAAGACGAGCCCGTCCCCTATACGGGTTCTGAGCACACTCCCGGATATGGCAGTGAGACACCGGGATTCGACGATGCGGGCGACGACGGTTACCCCGGCGAAGCCGCAGGGCTGCCTTGGTATAAGCGCACAGCGCTGGTCTTGAGCCTGGTCGGTGCGGGCGCGGCGATACTGGTAGCAGTGGTGCTGGCGGTGACCTTGGGCCAGGAGAAGACCAACCCGGTCCCGCCGACCGAGGCACCTCCGCAAACGGTGACCGTAACCGGGCCGAACAACAGCCCAACCGTCTCAGTGGTCCCACCGCCGCCGCCCAGCACCGACTTCACCCAGCCCCCCGCGACTACGACAACCACCCAGCCACCTACCACCACAGAAACGACCACGACCACCACCCCGGCGCCGACCACCACCACCCAGCCAGCTACGACGTCGCAAGTGACCACTACCGCGCCGGCACCGCCCCCGCCGCGAGAAAGGCCGCTGTTCCCTCGCTTTGAGGGGCCGTTCCGGCGCTAGCGCGGCGAGACGTCGGACCTGTCGTAACCGCGCGCGGCGAAATCCGCCACCATCGCCTCAGCGCTACGCACCGCCGCACGGCAAGCCCTTGTGGTGAAGGGGTCGTTGAGGGGGTGCTCGGCGCGGCGGCGCCAACGTTGCGCCGCGGCGAACGCGGCACGCGGGCCCTCATTGGGATCTGCGTGCCCAGCCTCGGCGTTCAGGCCCAACCTGCTCACCGCGTTGGTGCCCGACCCACCGATGATGCGACGCAGCGACGCGATCTCGTCCTCGTTCAATGTCGTTGGTCGGGAATGCAATTGACTGAGCAGCCGGAGCTCCTCGAAAGCGTGGGAGTCGGCCAACAGTGGTTCGATATCGGCGATGATGTACGGCGTCGCCACGATCGGAAAAGCCTGCACAAACGTGCGCAACGACACCAGTGCGGTGTGCGCCTTGAGCATGTCGGAGCGCTGGGCGAACTGTTGATCGATGACGTCACGCAGCGCCACCAGCCCGCTGCGCTCCAGCAACTCGTCGGCCAGCCCCGCAGCATCGGTGACGCCGGCGGCCAGCACGGCGATCGAGATCCGGATACCGAACATGCCGAATCGCTCGAGCAGTTCCGCGCGGGTCGCCGCGTCCACGGGCAACCGGGCGTTGGCCCGCACGAAGCGATCCACACTCAACATGGCCTTGCTGAGCTCGGCGCTGTCGGCGCCGGCGAGCTTCTGTAGCGCGACGAACTCACTTTGGCGCAGCGTGCGCGCGGTCAGAGCAAGCAGGCCGGACACCGGCACTACCGCCTGGCAGATGCCGGTCTGGTTCATCTCTGCGGTGAACCGATTTGCCACGTCCGCCGCCGAAAGCATCGCGTCGATCCGGCCGGCGCCAATCTCGTCAGCGCGTGACGCCACTCCGACGATGCCCAGCGCACCCGTCGACCCGCCGACGAGGTGACCGATCTGTTTGAGCAGCGCGATATCAGCGGCGTTGAGGGTGCGTAACAGGAACACCACCGCATCCACGCGCGGGACACCGTCGGGGGGCACCAGCAGCCGCAACGTGCGCTCGGAGGCATCACGGGTCAACGACGACGTCCCGGGAGTGTCGATGATGGTGGTGTCGGCAAGCTCTTCTGCGGGCCACTCAACATCCAAGTCGACGACGTCGGCGGGATTGAGCGTCCGAAAATCGAAGGTCAGCCCGCCTTCTGGTCCGAGACTGTGGTTGATCGGCACGTTCGAATGCCTTCCGCCCCAATGGTTCGCAGTGACCTTCGGGGTCGGGCCGTTCCGGAACCAGGTCACGATCCGGGTGGCTTCGGTGGCATCGGTCGGGGCGATGTCCTGGCCCACCAGCGCGTTGACGAGGGTGGACTTTCCGGCCTTGAGCGTGCCTGCCAGTGCGATGCGGATCGGTTCGTTGAGACGTGCGCCGATGCGATCCAATTCGTAGAAAACATCGGGGCGCTGACGGTACGCCGGCTCACCCCGATATGCCTGGATGGCTCCGCGCAGAATCGCGCGGACTTGGTCGCTCGTGCTCACACCCGTCCTATGGTCACCGGAGGTGCCAACTTATCCACATTGTCGGTGACCTGGTTCAAGATATTCAACCGACGCTCTAGTTCACGGACGTTATTGTCGCGCTCGGCTTCTTCCACGTGCGCCGCTGCGACGGTGGACTGCAATGATTCGTTGAGCGAACGGGTGATCTCGTTGGCGATGTCGCGGTAGTGGTCGCGCAGCCTGCGGTGGATGGTCTTGAGCCGGTCGCGAGATTCCTTGCCTACCACGAACGAAACGTCATCGACAAAGCGTCGCACATTGGTCTTTGCCTCGGCACGTGCCCGCAGCAGCCGGTTCTCCTGGTCCTCCTTGTACGCCATGCGGCCGAGCAGCAGCCCGGCCCCTACCGACAGCGGGTTGAACAGGCCGAGCCCGGCCACCGACGACAACATGCCGATCATCACCATGCCGCCGTAGGAACCCCGCAAGCCGGTAACCACTTTCTGGCCCTTGCCGGCCGGCTTGGATTCCAGCTCGGACAGCGATTCGAGCCGGCCGAACTCGGCACCCATCGCGCGCGCACTCAGCTCGGGAGACATGACCGAATTCAACCCCGCAGCGGCGAACGAACCAGCCACGTCGTCGGCCAAAGCCTCGGCACGCTGGTAGGCCCACACGAAGTTGTCCCCGACTGCGGTGGCGACCGCGTCCTCCACGTCGGTGCCGATCTCAGCCCAATGCCGAGTCGGGTCACAGCAATCGATCTGGCGCTCAATGGCCTCAGTGAGCGAGCGGAAGCGGGCCCGCATGTCGTGGTCAACGTCGGTGCTCAGGTCGGTGAATCCGTCGTTGAGTGTCTGCTGCCACAACGCGGTCTGTTCCAGCGCGTCCAGCGCTTCTCGCTTACGTAGCTCCAGGTCGTTGCCAAGCCGGTCGCGGAGTCCCGGATCGTTGACGACCGCTAGTTCCGAGCCCACAGACATCGTCAAATGCTCTGCAGCCGAACGAATTTCGGCTAAAATATCGTCTCGCACCCGGTCGGTCTCGCGGGAGAGCACCTTTTCGCCGAGAAATTTGACGATCGCTGGGAAGTTGGACTCCTCGTTGAGTTCTTTGTCGTCGAGCGTGACTGCGTGGCTGCGCAACAGTGACGAGACCGGAATGACCGGCATCGGCACTCGGGCGCGCTGCAAATGGCCGGCGTTGGTCTTGACGATGTCGCGCCAATGCGGATACAGGTCGGTTTTGGTGGCGACCAGTACCCCGACCGGGCATATCCGGTGTGCCTGCCGAATGAACCACATCTCCGGTTCGGTCAGTTCCTGGCTGGTGTCGCTGACCATCAGTAGGGCGTCGGCATCGGGCAACAATCCCAGCGTCGCCGAAAGGTGAGGCTGCCCGTGCCCACCCACACCGGGGGTGTCGATAAACGCCAGGCCGCCCTGCAGCAACGGACTGGGCACCCCGACCTCGACTCGCAGCACTTCTCGGCTACCGGCCTGCGGTGCTCGACGCAGGTCTGTGTTGATGTCATCGATCGGGATGTCAACGGTCGCGGGTTCCCCATTGGGTCCTGCGGCCACGACAAGCTGGGCCGACGGTGGATCGCCGTAGCTCACGACGGTGATTACCACGGTGGCCTCGTCGTCGCCGACCCGCGCCACCGGTAGGTTCAGCAACGCGTTGAGCAGCTGGCTCTTGCCTTGTTTGAGCTGCCCGGCGATAACCACTCGGATCCGCGGGTCGATGATGCGCGCGCGGGCCCGCGCAAGTCGCTGCACCAGGTCATCGCGGTCGTTGAGCTCGGCAATGGCGACGGTGTGGTCGATCAATTCGAGTATCACGTTGACCCGCCGCGGGTCACCGGGTTGAGTCACCGTGCTATCCCACTTTCTCGGTCCGTGCTCTCAGATCAAGGTATGCGCGCCCCGATCATTACCTATGGGGGCCGGCTGGGTGCGCCGGCGCGGGATGGGGAGCCGGCGCGGGCGCGTGCACCGGTGCCGGCGCATGGGGCGTGCCCTCGAACACCGACGGGCTGTGCGGCACCGCGGCCGGCGAGTGCTCGACTGGAGCAGGCGAGTGCTGGACCGGAGCGGGCGCGTGCTGGACCGGAGCAGGCGAGTGATCCGGGGCCTGCGCAGGCGCGTGTGTTGCGGGCTGCTGGATCACCGGTGAGCCTGTGCCGCCGTGGCTGACTGGGCCACCGGAACCCCCACCCTGGATGACGGAGCCGGGGTTCGACACACCTTCCTGGCCGGGGATTCCGCCGTGAGCCCCGCCCCCGCGTCCAGCGGCCGGAATGCTGCCGCCAACCCCCGCGGCCGGCGTTTGGGGCGCCGCGTGGCCGCCTAGTGCGTTGCTGTCACCGCTCAGGATGGCGCTGCCGCGTTCACCCCCGATGCCCAGCCCTGCGCCGCCCACACCGCCACCCTGGCCACCGACGCCGACACCCCCAAGCGGGCCAGACACATGAGGAGTGGCGGCACCGTTCAACGCAGCTCCTTCACTGGCGATCAACCCCGCCTGACCACTCAGGCCGCCACCGGCTGCGTCACCAACGCCGCCAACGGCCTGGCCACCGACGCCGCCGCCGAATCCTGCACCCGCACGACCACCGACGCCAGCCTCATCACCAAGGCCGGCACGACCGCCGAGACCCGGCCCAAACCCATGCCTGGACTCACCCCAGCCATGCCTGAATCCACGCCAACCTGGCCTGAACTCACCCCAACCAGGTCCGCAACCGGTACCGGGTTCGCACGCACCCCAACCAGGTCCGTACCCGCCGAAACCGGGCTGCCAACCAAACCCCCCAGGGCCCGCATACCCGCCGTAGCCGAGTGGGGCAAGGGCGTCACCCACCAACGTGCCGCCGTCCTGCGCCACCGTCGAAACGAGGTTCGGCCCGTAGCCGTACTGGTCGGTCAGAACCTGCTGCAATCCCCCGATCGGGTCGCCACCGAAATCCATACCCGGCACGGCAGTCGCCGCCGCGGTTGAGAACTCATCTGGTGACACGTTGACGAGGCCGGCATCAGACATGGCCTGCTCCGGACCGAAAAGGAATGCTCGGGCCGCCCCGGGATTGGTGAACAGGTCCAGGATGAATTGGACCAGCGCGTCCATGATCAACTCCCTTCAACATCGATGAAGCTCATCGCCGGCCTGACCGGCGTCGTGAGATCCACGGTATGGATTCCGCTCCTGCTCCGAATCGGGGCCGAATGCCCCAGCTGATCGGGTACCCACCAGGATCCACCAGACTGCCTAATTAGGGGATTAGGGGATTAGGGGATTTCCAGAGGCCCCGTACGAATGACCGAAACCATGGTGATCGGCGGGCAATTGTTCATCTCGGCCAAGACCGTCGAGCACCACGTTGCCCGTATCCGCCGTCGGCTCGGCGCCAGCTCACGTTCCGAGATGTTGTCCATGCTGCGCGCCATGCCGGCTCCGGAGCAGTGAACCGCAGGCCAGGGGCACGGGTGAACAGCAGGTTAGGGGAGCCTTTCTCGCGTCGAAAGGCACACGGATGTCACTATTGGCTGGCCAGAGATCGAATGGGTTTCGCTGAGTGACGATGCATTGGAGAGATCTTCTGTGACCACGCAGACGCTCATCAGAATGGTGCTCGGCCTGGGCATGACGGTGGTCGTGGCCGCGTTCGCTGCGCGGCGGGTCTTGTGGCTGTTCAAGCTGATCATGTCCGGCCAGCCGGCCACTGGGCGCACCGACAAAGTGGGCACCCGGATCTGGACTCAAGTCGCTGAGGTCTTCGGGCAACGGCGCCTCTTGAAATGGTCGCTGCCAGGTTTAGCGCACTTCTTCACCATGTGGGGCTTCTTCATCCTGCTCACGGTCTACATCGAGGCCTACGGTGTGCTCTTCCAGCCGAACTTCCATATCCCGATCATCGGCCGCTGGGACGCGCTGGGTGCCCTGCAGGACTTCTTCGCGCTGGCCGTGCTGAGCGGCATCGTCACCTTCGCGATCATCCGATTGCGCAGCGAGCCAAAAGAATACGGGCGCGCGTCCCGTTTCTATGGTTCACACACCGGTGGTGCGTGGCTGATCTTGTTCATGATCTTCAACGTCATCTGGACTTACGCCGTCTTCCGCGGGGCGTCAGTGAATGCCCTTGGCGACGACTTCCCCTACGGCCGGGGCGCTTTCTTCTCACACGCCATGGGCGCACTGCTGCATCCGTTGGGTCAAAGCACCAACGAGATCATCGAGACCGTCGCGCTGATGCTGCACATCGGCGTCATGCTCACCTTCTCGTTGATCGTGTTGCACTCCAAGCACTTGCACATCTTCCTGGCGCCGATCAACGTCACCTTCAAGCGGCTGCCCGACGGGTTGGGCCCGCTGCTGCCGATGGAATCCGGCGGCAAGCCGATTAATTTCGATGATCCCGGCGAGGACGATGTCTTCGGCCGCGGCAAGATCGAGGACTTCACCTGGAAGGCCAATCTCGACTTCTCCACCTGTACCGAGTGCGGGCGCTGCCAGTCGCAATGCCCGGCGTGGAACACCGGCAAGCCGCTGTCGCCCAAGCTCGTCATCATGGACCTGCGCGACCACTGGATGGCGAAGGCGCCCTACATCCTGGGCGACAAGACAGTGGAGCCGCTTGAGGGCCTTGACCTCGAGACCACCAGGGAAGAGGGCCACCACGTGCCGGAGTCCGGGTTCGGCCGGGTACCCGGGCACGGCCCCGAGCAGGCGACCCGCCCACTGGTCGGCACCGCGGAACAAGGCGGAGTGATCGATCCCGACGTGCTGTGGTCATGCGTGACCTGCGGCGCCTGCGTCGAGCAGTGCCCGGTGGACATCGAGCACGTCGATCACATCGTTGATATGCGCCGCTACCAGGTGATGATGGAGTCGGAGTTCCCCTCGGAGCTGTCCACGCTGTTCAAGAACCTGGAGACCAAGGGCAACCCGTGGGGGCAGAACGCCGGGGACCGGACCAACTGGATCGACGAGGTGGAATTCGACGTCCCGTTATACGGCAAGGACGTCGACAGCTTCGACGGCTACGAATACCTGTTCTGGGTGGGCTGCGCGGGCGCCTACGACGACAAAGCCAAGAAGACCACGAAAGCCGTCGCCGAACTGCTGGCGATCGCGGGGGTGAAGTACCTGGTGCTGGGCACCGGGGAAACCTGCAACGGCGATTCGGCGCGCCGGTCGGGCAACGAGTTCCTGTTCCAGCAACTGGCCCGGCAGGCGGTCGAAACCCTGGACGGGGTTTTCGAGGGCGTGGAGGCCGTCGACCGCAAGATCGTCGTCACCTGTCCGCACTGCTTCAACACCATCGGCAAGGAATATCGGCAACTGGGCGCCAACTACACCGTGTTGCACCACACCCAGCTGCTCAACCGGCTGGTGCGCGACAAGAGATTGGTCCCGGTCACCCCGGTTTCTCAAGACATCACCTATCACGACCCGTGCTACCTGGGTCGGCACAACAAGGAATATCAAGCGCCACGCGAGCTGATCGGGGCCGCGGGGGCGAACCTCACCGAAATGCCGCGCCACGCCGAGCGCAGCTTCTGCTGTGGCGCCGGCGGTGCGCGCATGTGGATGGAAGAACACATCGGCAAGCGGATCAACCACGAACGCGTTGACGAGGCGCTGGCCACCAACGCCGCAACAATCGCCACCGCCTGCCCGTTCTGCCGGGTGATGGTCACTGACGGTGTCAATGACAGGCAGGAAGGGGCCGGTCGCAGCGGCGTTGAAGTGCTTGATGTGGCCCAGGTGCTACTCGGGTCGCTCGAATACGACAAGGCGAAATTACCGGCGAAGGGCACGGCCACAGAAGAAGCCACGAAGGCTGCTTCCCCGGCTGCTCCCAAGGCCGCCGCGCCGAGCGCGCCGGCTGAGGCTCCCGCGGCGCCTGCTGAGCAGCCTGCTGCGGCACCGGCGGCGGAGCAGATCGCGCAGGCCGCAGCGCCGGTCGCACCCGTTAAAGGCCTGGGCATCGCCGGCGGAGCCAAGCGGCCCGGGGCCAAGAAAGCGGCGGCCCCGGCCGCTGATGTCGCCAAGGCACCCGAAGCGGCGGCACCGGCTGCACCGGCCGCGCCCGCTAAGGGTCTGGGTATAGCTGCCGGCGCCAAGCGACCCGGCGCTAAGAAAGCGGCGCCCGCAGCCGCAGCCGCTGAGGCGCCGGCACAACCAGCCGCAGCCGCTGAGGCGCCGGCAGAACCCAAAGAAGCCCCGGCGCCTGCCGCACCCGTGAAGGGACTGGGTATCGCCGCCGGCGCGAGGCGACCGGGCGCCAGGAAGGCAGCTACCCCGGTGTCCGAACCGCCGAAACCGGAAGCAAAGCCGGAGGAAGCAAAGCCGGAGCCA
>Ga0070763_10000406_pt1 | contig 11601 bp, 13 predicted proteins | sample HubBroMetageWRM3_FD_67279 | JGI IMG/M metagenome (GOLD analysis project Ga0070763, IMG submission 67279) | Warmed soil microbial communities from the Hubbard Brook experimental Forest, New Hampshire - Hubbard Brook CCASE Soil Metagenome WRM 3 | ecosystem: Environmental > Terrestrial > Soil >... | reverse complement strand
CCTCCGCAGGCTGGCCGGATGGCCGGCCCGGATGCGGTCAGGACAGATCCAGCCGGCCGCTGCCGCGGCGGTAGCCGCGCCCGAACGCGCTGTGCGCCGCCGGCTGGACGTGGCGACGATCGGTGACCCGGTGCGCCGGGCCGCCGATCCCGCGTCGATGATCCTGGACGTGCGAGACGTGTCTAAGGCGTTCGGCGGCGTCCGCGCCGTGAACGGATTGTCGATGCAATTGCAACGATCGGCCATCACCGCCCTCGTGGGCCCGAACGGCGCCGGCAAGACGACGGTGTTCAACCTGCTCACCGGCGCACTGCCGCTCGACGCCGGCCAGGTATTCCTGAAGGGCAACGACATCACCGGCCTCCGGCCCGACCAAGTGGCTCATCTCGGCATGGTTCGTTCGTTCCAGGACGTCCGGGTGTTCGCCGGCATGACCGTCCTCGACAACGTTCTGCTCGGCATCCCAAGCCAGGCCGGCGAGCATCTCCTTCCGCTGTTCTTCCGGCCGCGGCAAACCTCGGCGGGCGAGAAAGCGGCACGCGCACAGGCGCTTCACTGGCTCGATTTCGTCGGCCTCGCGGACGTTGCGGGCGTCCGCGTGGACACCATCGGATTCGGTCAGCAGAAGCTTGTCACGCTGGCCCGGGTCCTTGCCACGAACGCCGAGATCCTGCTGCTTGACGAGCCGGCATCGGGTATCGATTACCAACGCCTCGATGACATGCTCGAACTTATATCGGAGGTGCGCGATGAAGGGCGCACGGTGTGCATTGTTGAGCACAACCTGGATGTCGTCTCACGTCTTGCTGATCATGTCTACTTCATGGAGCTGGGAGCAGTGACCGCCGAAGGCAGCTTTACCGAACTAACCAGCAATCCGCGACTAGCAGAGGCTTACTTCGGTGCGGCCTGACACGAGCGCAACGGAGAGCAGCTCGCTGATTACGTCGCGCGAGATATTGCTGTCGGTATCTGGACTTCAGGCATCATACGGTCCGAAGCGAGTGGTCTTCGGCGTCGACATCACCGTGAATACCGGCGAGATTGTCGGCATCATCGGGCACAACGGCGCAGGAAAGACGACCACGCTGCACACTATCTTCGGCACCCATCAAAGCGACGCCGGCGTGGTCCGCTACAAGGGCGTTGAGATCACCGGCAGAAGTTCCGCTCGCAATGTGCGTGACGGGATGACGATGGTTCGCGCCGAGCGGTTCACGTTCGGCGAGCTCACGGTGCGGGAGAACCTGCAGCTGGCGTCCTTGTCGCTGAAGCCGGCCGAACGAGACATACGAATGGAGCGCGTGTTCGATCTACTGCCGGTCCTCAAGGAGCGGCTACGCCTGCAGGCGAATAAGTTTTCCGGCGGGCAGCAACGGCTGCTCAGCATCGGCATGGCGCTACTCGCCGATCCGCGCCTCATCATCCTGGACGAGCCGTCGCTTGGAATCGCGCCGAGTCTTACCGAGCGGATCTTCGACACGATAAAGGGCCTGGTCGTGGACCGGGGGATCTCGGTTCTTATCGTCGAGCAGAACATCCCGCAGCTGCTGCGGATCATCGACCGCGCCTACGTCATTCGGGCCGGCCGCACGATCCTGGAGGAGTCGGCGGATCAGATGCGCGCTCGTGAAACGTACTGGGACTTGTTCTAAAGGCGCGGCCGGCCTGGCCGGAAGAGAGGTGGGTCATGAAGGTTCGGGTGGATTCGGCAGTGTGCGATGGTTTCGGTAAGTGCGCCGGCCATGCACCGAATATCTTCGAGCTTGACGAGTGGGGTTACGCAATCGTAAAGGGTGACGGTGCCGTGCCGGAAGGCGAGGAGGGACCCGCCCAGCGCGCGGCCATAGACTGCCCGGTCCAGGCGATCCATATTATCGACGAGTAGCCCTCGCGGTACCGTAATTGGAGGACAATCATCATGGCGACCAGTTCCGCTCCGGCACCCGAGTACGAGCCGGTTACCCGATGGGCAAAGATCCCGCACGGAGTGACATTCCGTGCGGGTGCCAATGCGGTCGCGGTTGACGCAGATGATCAGGTTTTTGTCTTCAACAGGGGCTCGGACCCGGTTGCGATTTTCGATCGCGACGGCAATTTCCTGGACTCGTGGGGCCACGGCGAGTTCGAGAATCCGCATGGCATCACGATCGGGCCGAATGGCGACCTTTTCCTTATTGATGACCGCGCGCACTTCGTCCAGCGGCGTTCGCCCGAGGGCAAGCTGCTGCTGACGCTCGGCACACCGGGCCAGAGCACCGAGGCGCAGTCGGGTGCGCCATTCAATCGGCCGACCGATGTGGCCGTGTCCGAATCCGGCGACATCTTTGTTACCGACGGGTACCGCAATTCGCGGGTGCACCACTTCGCCGCGGACGGCACCCTGCTCGGCGGCTGGGGCGCACCGGGTTCAGAGCCGGGACAGTTCAGCCTGCCGCACGGTATCTGCTGGACGGCCAGCGGATCGCTCGCCGTGTGTGACCGGGAAAACCATCGCGTTCAGCTGTTTTCTGCCGACGGGTCCTATCTGGACGAATGGCCTTTCCACCGGCCGGTGGCGATAGCGTCGCGGCCCGGCCTGGACGCCTACCTCTACATCGTCGAGCTCGGCCCGCAGGGCTCGCAGCGGGGGGTGCCGAACATCGGCCTGAAGGTCCGGGTCGTGGACGAGGGCGGCCGGATCGTCTCGACCTTCGGTGACGGCACGCTGGGGGAGGGCCCACGGCAGTTTATTGCTCCGCACGGGATATCCGTGGACTCCAGGGGCGACGTTTACGTCGCGGAGGTCAGCGCGCTGTCCCTGAAGGGACATGACGGCATTACCTCGCTGGGCGAGACCGTGAGCCTGCGGAAGTGGCGGAGGACCAACTGATGAGCAAGGCTGCACCGCTAAACCCTGGAGGCCTTCACCGTGACCGGTAACTTCCTCGGCGATACGCCGCGCGACGATATCTGGCAAGGGCCGATCATCGACTGTGACGTGCATGCGAACGTCCCGTCGATTGAGACCCTGTTCGACTATCAGAGTGACCTTTGGGTGCAGTGGGCGAAGGAGCGAGGCTATCGCGGACCGCGGGGGACTGAGATCGTCTACCCGTCCGGCGCGCCCAAGACCGCCCGGCCGCAGTGGCGCACGCCGAAGCGCGTTCCTGCATCGGAGCTGTCGGTGGTGCAGGAACAGATCCTGGATCCGTGGAACGTCGAGCGCGCGATTCTCAACTGCTACTACGGCGTCGATTCGCTGCGTCATCCGGACTGGGCGGCCGCGCTCGCGGCAGCGGTCAACGACTGGATCATCGATCAGTGGCTGGAGAAGGATTCGCGGCTGGCCGGCTCGATCACCATTCCGGCGCGCGATCCGGTGGCGGCGGCTGCCGAGATTGACCGGGTGGGTGACCATCCCGCCTTCAAGCAGGTGCTGGTGCCGATCAGGTCGGAGCGACTGTACGGGCAACGAGTGTTCCGGCCACTGTACGAGGCGATCATCCGGCATGACCTCGTGATGGGCCTGCACTGGGGCGGCACCGTGGACGATGTGCCAAGCACAAGCGGGCCGGCCTCATGGTACGCCGAAGAGTATTCGAGTGAAGTGGCGATTTACCAGGCACAGACCACCTCGATGATCGCGGAAGGCGTGTTCACGACGTACCCGACGCTGCGGGTCGCCGTGATGGAGGCCGGCTTCACCTGGGTGCCCTCCTGGGGATGGCGGATGAACCAGAAGTGGAAAGGCCTGCGTCGCGAGGTCCCGTGGGTAGTGCAACCGCCGATGGACCTGATCCGTGAGCATTTCCGGTTCTCGACCGCGCCCGTCGACGCCGGCCCGTTCGACCAGATGCAGAAGACGATTGGCTGGCTGCATAGCGAAGACATGCTGATGTTCGCCACCGACTATCCGCACATGCACGACGACGACATCCCGGCCCTGCTCGCGGCGATGCCAGACAGCATGCGGCCGAAGGTCATGTCGGAAACGGCCAGGAACTGGTACCGCCTATGATCGTCGACGCACAGGTGCACGTATGGGCCGCTGACCGGCCCGATCGGCCCTGGCCGCGCGATCGCCGCCTCGCCGCCCCGCACGGCGAGCCGATCGGCGCGGCCGAACTCCGGGCGATGATGGCCGCCGCCGGAGTCGACCGGGTCGTCCTCGTCCCGCCGAACTGGGAGGGATACCGTAACGACCTGGCGCTGGAGGGTGCGCGCCGGTGGCCCGGCCAGTTCACGGTCATGGGCCGGTTCGACTTCACCGACCCCGGTTGGCCGCGGCAGGTCGCCGACTGGCCGCAGCGAAAGCTGAGCGGATACCGGGTGTCGTTCGGCGCGCCTGCTGACCTCGCCGCCCTGAGCAACGGTCAGGCCGACGTCTTGTGGGACCTGGCTCAGCGGCTGCAGATCCCGTTGACCGTGTACCCGCCGGCCAACGGCCTCATCGAGGACATCGCCTCCCGGTACCCGGACCTGCGGGTCATCGTCGACCATCTCGGCCTGCGGGCCAAGATCGACGAAGCCGGGCCGGAGATCGATGTGCTGGCCAAACTCGCGCGATTCCCTAACGTCGCCGTCAAGGCATCGGGCCTGCCCGCGGTCGCCACCGACGAGTATCCGTACGCGTCCGTGCACGAGACCGTGTACCAGCTGGTCGACTCGTTCGGCGCCGAGCGCGTCTTCTGGGGCAGCGACATCACGCGCCTTCCCTGCACCTACCGTCAGGCCGTGACCGTGTTCACCGAGGAACTGACCCGGCTGGATGAGGCGCAGCTCAAGCAGGTCATGGGCGAGGCGATCCTTGCCTGGCTGAACTGGGACTGACGTCGCGACACCACTGACGACGACCGACCGGGAGGGCAGATTCTTGAGCCAAGTCGAAACCGCACGCGGCCCGGTCGAGGCCAGCGAACTCGGCGGCACCCTCATGCACGAGCACATCTTCATCCTGAACCCGGAGCTCGAGCAGAACTACCCCAGCCCGGAATGGAACGAGGAAGCAGCGCTGAAGGACGCGCACGACGGCCTGCAGGCCCTGCACGCGAAGGGGATCTCGACGGTCGTCGACCTCACCGTCATGGGAATAGGCCGTTTCATCCCCCGGATTCAGCGGCTGGCCGCAGGGATCGACGGCCACATCGTCGTCGCGACCGGCTACTTCACCAAGCGGGACTTGCCCAGCTACTTCCGGACCCACGGCCCGGGCCGCGCGATCGACGTGCCCGAGCCGCTGGACGACATGTTCCTGCGCGACATCCAGGTCGGCATCGCCGGCACCGGCGTGAAGGCGGCCGTGATCAAGGTCGTCACCGACGCCGACGGGATCACGCCGGACATAGAGCGGGTCATGAGCAGCGCGGCCAGGGCCCACCTGGAAACCGGCGTGCCGATCACCACCCACTCCAACGCCGCGCTCCGGACCGGGCTGCTGCAGCAGGAGTTCTTCCGCAAGGCCGGGGTCAGCCTCGACCGCGTCATCATCGGTCACGTAGGCGACACCACCGACATCGATTACCTCAAGGAGCTCATCGACAACGGCTCGGTACTCGGCCTCGACCGATTCGGCACCCTGCTGTCATGGCGGGAGCGGACCGAGGTGGTGATCAAGCTGATCGAGCTCGGATACGCCGAGCGCATCACGCTCTCCCAGGACGCGAACTTCTTCAGCATGAACAACGAGCCGCGCTACCGTCACCCCGAGCGCACGCTCACGCTGATCTGCGACCGCGTGCTGCCGATGATGCGCGAGCGTGGCATCGGCGAAGAGATCATCACCCAGATCATGGTCAAGAACCCGGCCCGCATCCTGCCCCCGTCCGACGGAAAGTTACGGAGAGTTACGGAGAGTCATGGCCTTCGTTAAGCCGTCCGACCGCCAGCAGTTGCTGACCAGGCAGGTCGCAGTGATCGGGGTCGGCGACACCGACTACGCCGAGGACTATCGCCGCACCCGGGCCGGCCAGCCCGCGACCGATGGCTACGGGTACGCGACGCTGGCGTTCCGGCGAGCGCTCGCGGACTCCGGTATCGCCAAGTCGCGGATCGACGGGCTGGTTGTCGGCCCGTCGCTCGCCTACGAGCGGACGGCGGAACTGCTCGGGCTCGACGTCAGCTACGGCCACACCGCCGACGCCGGCAACGCCGTTGTCCAGGCCGCCTTCGCGATCGTCACCGGGATGGCAAGCACGGTCGCCGTCGTCTACGGCAACGACCATCTCGCGGCCGGCGTGCAGTACGGCGGCGTGCACGCGATGGGCGGCGAAAAGGTGCTGCCCTACGTCTACTACGCACCATGGGGCCTGACCGCGCAGGGCTCGTTCTACGCGATGACCACCCGCGCCTACTTCGAGCACTCGGGACTGACCTCGCGCGAGCTCGGCGAGGTCGCCGTGGCGCAGCGGATGCACGCGCAGCTCAACGACAACGCCGTGATGCGCAGGCCGCTCACCATCGACGACTACCTGGCCTCGCGCGAGATCGTCTCGCCGCTGCGCCTGTTCGACTACACGATCATCAACGACGGCGGCGTAGCGATGATCATCACCTCGGCGCAGGACGCGGCGCGGAACCACGCCGACCGCGCCGTCGTGGTGGCCGGGATGGCAAAGGCCGATCTCAATGTCGACGCCACCAGCATGCGGCCCCGGCTGACCAACTTCTACCGCCCGGCGCAGACCGTGGTCGCCGAGAACCTGTTCAACATGGTCGGCTACGGTCCCGAAGCGATCGATGCCGTGCAGATCTACGACAGCTTCAGCGTTCACATCCCGATGGTCCTCGCCGGGATGGACTACACCACCGACGCTGACGTCGGCAAGCTGCTCGCGAGCGGGGCGCTGCGCCCGGGTGGCCGGCTTCCGGTGAACACCGGGGGCGGGCACCTGTCGGAGAGCTACATGCAGGGCTGGAACCATCAGGTCGAGTCGGTCAGGCAGCTGCGCGGCGAGGCCGGGGCGCGGCAGGTACCGAACGCGTCGCGCATCCAGTACTTCAGCGAGGCCGCGGGCAAGCTCACCACGATCATTTACGAAGGGCCGGCCGCATGACCACCTTCGTCCGCCCCGACCCGCTTCCCGGAATGTTCGACGACATCTTCTGGAAGTACGTGGCCCAGGAGGACCTGCGGTTGCAGCGCTGCTCGCAGTGCGGGCAGTTCCGGTATCCGCCCGGTCCGTCCTGCCCGAACTGCCTGTCCGCGGAGTCTGCCTGGACGTCGCTGTCGGGCAACGGCCGGGTGATCTCCTGGAACGAGTTCCAGCGGCAGTACTTCCCGACCATGCCGCCGCCGTACGTGGTCGCCGCGATCGAGACCGAAGAGGGCCCGATCATGATCGGCAACGTCCCGTCACCGGCGGACGCGATGAGCTTCGGCGCGCCCGTCACGGTCTACTACGAGCACACCGAGACCGTGTCAGGTAAGCCGCTGGCGATCTGCCAGTGGCGCCTGCAGGACTGAACATCGAGAGGGACCGAATTGTGAAACTGCGTGCTGGCGGCCGCCTGAAGAGTCTTGCCTGCGACACCGAGGTCATCGTGATCCGCGCGCCGGCCGGCGACGTGGAGGTGGCCTGCGGTGGCGCGCCGATGACGCTCGACGCGAACGGTGACCGGGTCGACCTGGACGACTCGCTCGCCGCGGGCACCCTGCTCGGCAAGCGGTACGTGAACGAAGGCGGCGAGGTCGAGCTTTTGTGCGTGAAGGCCGGGAAAGGCACGCTGCAGCTCGACGGGGCTGCCCTGCTGATCAAGCAGGCGAAGCCGCTGCCCTCGTCGGACTAGGAGCACGCGTGGGTGAAGCACAGCACTCCTACCGCGTCGTCGGCCTCGAGGTAGGCGGCGGTCACCGGGGTGCCGTGCTTGAGCGCCTCGCCGCATTCGCAGAAGATCCGGCCGGGAAGCCGGCGTCCGCCGTCCATGTCGACCATGCCGGTGATAAACGGCGTCACCGTCGCCCAGACCTGATTGCCTGTCGCCCGCTCGATGCGGACCGCGGCCGAGATCCTCCCGTCCGTCGGGACCGGCACCCACGCGGCGTCCATCGAGAGGCAGTTGTAGCAAACCGGGGAAATCGGCCAGCGGATCGTCTGACATTCGCGGCACTGCTGCAGCTTTAGCTCGCCCTGTCCGATGCCGTGCCAGAATGGCTCCGATTCCGGATGAACAGGTGGTTTGGGACCGACATACTTACCAGCCGACGCCAGCTTTGCCACTGCCTTACCTACCTTTAGCCGATACCCGACTCGCCGACAATTCCAACTATACGTTTGCCGGCCTAAACCCGGGGATGTCGCGCTCAATGCCGTACACCTTTCCGCCGCGTGCCGAGGTGATCGCCAGCAGGTTGAGGTCGGTGCCGTAGAACGTCACGTGCGTCGGGAAGCTGTCCTCGATCCCGATCGTCTCGACCAGTTTCCCGGACGGATCCAGCATGTACACCGCCTGGCCGGCCGGCCCGGTGACATAGACGTTGCCCCTGCTGTCGACCTCGCAGCCGTCCGCCCCGCCCGGGGGGGCGAAGAAGATGCCATCGTCACGCAACCCGGCCGCGCTCAGCGTGAACGCCTGCAGCACCCGGTTGTGGCAGACGAACAATCGCTCTCCGCCGGGTCCGAATCCCATCCCGTTACCCAGCGGGAACTCGGCGAACACCTGCTCCATCTCGCCGGAGGAGATGTCCAGGGCGCGAATCGAGCCCAGCGAGCCATCGCGGGTCGGTCCGTTGGAATCGGTGAACCACAACCGCCCGTCCGGCCCGAAGGTGCAGTCGCTCGGGCAGAGCACCCCGGTCCTGACCACCTCGACCGGCCCGTCCGGCCGACGCCACCGCTGGATCGACGGCTCGGTCTGGACCGGTGAGGACGCCCGCAGCAACTGCCCGGCGTTCTGGGTGATCCATAGCGAGCCGTCCGGGCCTTCGGCGAGTCCGTTCGGGCCGCCGCCGGGCTCGGCCGCCTCGATGGCGTCGCCCGAGCCGTCGGTCGGCACCTCATAGATTTTTCCGCGATTGACCGAGACCACGAACAGCCGGCCATCGCGGGTCCAGGCCGGGCCCTCGGTGAATCCGAGCCCACTCGCCAACGTCAGCACGCGCTTGTCCATTCTCATCCCATTCCGCATCTGTCATACTGAGAATAGGAGAAAATCATATTCTGCAGCATCCGGCCGGGCAGCCACAATCGAGCAGGGCACGGCCGGGAAAGACTGGAGTCCATGAGCGGTCCGCTGGCCGGTGTCAAGGTAATAGATATCACCCACTATGGGGTGGGCCCGTGGGCCTGCACCCTGCTCGGTCAGCTGGGGGCGGAGGTGATCAAGGTCGAGACGCTGGAGGGAGATCGCCTCTCGCGTTTCCCGCCGCCGTACAAGAACGGCATCACCACGGTCTACATCTCGCTGAATCTGAACAAACAGTGCATCGCCGTCGACCTGAGCGACAAGCAGTCGCAAGCGGCGGTCCGCGAGCTCGTAGCGCAGGCCGACATCTTGATCGACAACCACCGACCCGGCTACCTGGACCGTCGCGGCCTGGGCTACGAGGACGTCAAGGGGCTGAACCCGCGGCTGGTCTACTGCGCGTGCAATGGCTACGGCCAGCGGGGCCCGCTGCGCGACATGGGCAGCGTCGACACCTTCGGCCAGGCCGTGTCGGGTTTCGCCTCGGTCAGCGGACCGGTCGGCGGACCGCCGGAAGGGTTGCACTGCTCGGGCCTGATCGACCTGACGACCTCGATCTACATCGTCACCGGGGTGCTGGCCGCGTTGCGGCATCGTGAGGAGACCGGCCAGGGCCAGTTGGTCGAGACCTCGCAGATGCAGGCGGCCACCGCGATGTCGAGTGCGCGGGCGCTCGAGTACTTCGCCAGCGGCGAAAACCCCACGCCGATGGGCACGGGCGTCGGCAACATCGTGCCGTCGCGCGCGTTCGTCGCCGCCGATGACAAATGGGTCAGCATCACCGCCCTGGACGACGCGACCTGGCGACGGCTGGCTACCGCGGTGGGCCTGCCGGAACTGTCCGCCGACCCCCGGTTCGACTCCAACGCCGGCAGGGTCGCCCGTCGCGGCGAGGTCGAAGCACCGCTGGAGGCGGCCATCCGCACCCGGCCGTCGGCCGAGTGGATCACCGTGCTCGAGAAGCATAAGGTGCCGTGCGGCCTGTTCATGAACTACAACCCGCTGCGGATCGATGCCCAGGTCAAAGAGCAGCAGATGCTGGCCGGTGTCGACACCCACTGGGGTCACGTGACCGTCGGCGGCCTGCCGTGGCGCTTCAGTCGCACCCCAGGCACGATCCGGGCGACGCCCCGACCGGGCGAGAACACCGAGGCGGTGCTGGCCGGTCTCCCGTCGCGCCAGGTTGGGCAGAGCTGATGGCGGCACCCCTGGCTGGACTGCAGGTCGTGGATCTGACGCAGGGCTACGTCGCCTACTGCGGGTCACTGCTCGCCGACCTGGGAGCTTCGGTGATCAAGGTCGAGACCCCGGACGGCGACTATCAGCGCCGACTCGGCCCGCCGTTCCTGGGCGATGACGCCGCGGCGTTCGTCGCGGTCAATCGCGGCAAGCGCAGCGTGGTCCTCGATTGGCAAGGCCAGGACCAGGCCCGCGAGCACCTGACCGAGCTGGTCCGCCGGGCCGACGCCGTGATCACCGACTTCTATCCCGACGAGGCCGAGCCGGCCGGCCTGGATTACGCCGGGATCAGCCGGATCAATCCGCAGGTGATCCACTGCTCGATCACCCCGTTCGGCGACACGGGTCCCGACCGCAACAAGCGGGCCACCGAACTGGAAATCCAGGGCATCTCGGGTCTGTGGCGCTACCTCGGCTCCTACAAAGAGGCGCCGATTCGGCACGGCGTGCCGATGGCCGCCATGTGCGCGTCCATCTTCGGTTGCCAGGCGCTGATCGCGGCCCTGGCGCACCGCAACCGCACCGGGGTGGCCCAGCATGTCGGCGTCAGCCAGCTGGGCGCGTTGCTGACCATGCAGACCGTCCAGTTCGTGTCCGAGAGCGAGCCGGACGAGTGGATCGGCCACTGCCTATCGCCTTACCGGGAACCCAACAGGGGCTATCAGACCAAGGACCGGGCCATTCTCTGGGACTTCATGGAGGACGACGGCTTCAGGACGTTCTGCGCCGAGATCGGGCTGGCCGGGCTGGCCGACGACCCGCGCATCGCCCGCACCAACCCGTCGCGGTGGCAGAACGTGGAGATCCTGCGGCCGACCTTCGAAGAGGCGTTCAGGGACCGCTCGGCCGACGACCTGGTCGCCCGGGTCAGGGAATTGGGCGGCAACGCGGTGCCGTATCACACCTTCGAGTCGCTCTCCCGCGATCCGCAGGCCCTGGTGATGGATCTGGTGACGACGGCGCCGAAGCCCGGCGGGGGACAGATGCAGACGATCGGGCTGCCCTGGGAGTTCTCCGAGACCCAGCCCGGCCTGGGCGCCGCGCCGCGACTGGGCGAGCATACGAACGCGGTGCTCGCCGAGCTCGGATCGAGCTGAACCTGCCAGCGGCCGGTTCAAAACTCAAAAAACCATTATGCCGAACGAGCAGTGGCTCAGCCTCAGGTAACGCACTTCAGCCCTGGCGTCGCAGGATCATCGA
>Ga0070763_10000402_pt1 | contig 11653 bp, 10 predicted proteins | sample HubBroMetageWRM3_FD_67279 | JGI IMG/M metagenome (GOLD analysis project Ga0070763, IMG submission 67279) | Warmed soil microbial communities from the Hubbard Brook experimental Forest, New Hampshire - Hubbard Brook CCASE Soil Metagenome WRM 3 | ecosystem: Environmental > Terrestrial > Soil >... | reverse complement strand
GCCGGCCTCGTCTACGACCTGCTGGTCCGGCCGCATCAGCTGCCGGCCGCGCTGGCCGTGACCGGCGAGCTCGCCGACGTCACGTTCGTGCTCGACCACGGCGCCAAACCTCCGATCGTTTCCGGAGTTCTGGAACCCTGGGCATCGCAGATCGGCGAGCTCGCGGCCAGGCCAAACGTCAGCTGCAAGGTGTCCGGCCTGGTCACCGAAGCGCGCCCGGACTGGCGGCCGGCCCAGATCGTGCCGTACCTCGATCACCTGACCGACCGGTTCGGGCCGGGGCGGCTGATGTTCGGTTCTGACTGGCCGGTGTGCACGCTCGCCGCCAGCTACGCCGAGGTGGTCGCGCTGGCCAGGGACGCGCTTGCCGCGCGGCTCGGGCCGGCCGAACTCGACGCGGTGTTCCGCGCGAACGCGATCAGCACCTACCGGCTCGATGGGGAGCGGGCGTCGCGTAACGGCCCGTAAATCAGAGTGCGGATGCGAGCCAGTGTTCGACCGCCGCGATGTGAACCGTGGCCCAGGACCTCGCCACCTCCGGATCGCCCGATGCGAGCGCGTCGAGGATCGCGCGGTGCTCGTCGAGCGTGCGCTCCCTGGCGCCGGCCTGGGTCAGCCCGCGCCATATCCGGGCCCTGGTGGTCGGTGCGGACAGGGTCTCGAGCAGCGAGCAGAGCACCGCGTTCCCGGAGCAGGCCGCGATCCGCCGGTGAAACTCGATGTCGTTGGCGACCAGGTCCTCGACCTCCGGGTGATTGCCGAGGCTGTCCAGGAGCTTGCCGAGCGCGGTGATCTCGTCCTCGGTGATCCGTTCGGCCGCCATCGCCGTGGCCGCGGGCTCGAGGATCCGTCTGACCTGGAGGAACTCAAGCACCGTTGCGTCCTTGTGGAAGTCCACGATGAAGCTCAGCGCCTCGAGCAGCAGCGCTGGCTCCAGGCTGGTCACGTACGTGCCGTCGCCACGCCTGACGTCCAGGATGTTGACCAGGGCGAGCGCCCGGACCGCCTCGCGCAGCGAACTGCGGGAAAGTCCCAGCTCGGCGGCGAGGTCCGCCTCCTTGGGCAGCCGGTCCCCCGCGTGCAGCGTGCCGGAGACGATCATCGCTTTGATCTTCTCGATGGCCTCGTCCGTCACCGGCACCGCGGACCCTCCAGCCCCGATAGATCCGACGTTTGTCCCGAGTATCGCACAAGCCGCACCTCGGTCAGGATCGTCGCGGCAGGTCAGCGGAGGCGCCCGCGCCGCCCGCGCCGCCCGGGGCGGCTGGGTCAGGCGGTGCTGGGCGGGCGGTGGTGCCTGTGGTGCGGTGGCGGCGAGCGGGTCGGTGACGGGACGGGCGACGGTGACGGGGCGGGCGACGTGGTTGGCGACGGCGTCGGGGATACGGTCGGTGCGGGCGAGGGGGACGCGGCCGGGGTGGCCTTCTTCGCCGGCCTGGTCGTGGCCACCGGCTGGACCGGCGTGGGCTGTGCCGTGAACGCCGGCACCGCGGCCGACGGGCTTGGCGGCGCGATCGCGGCGGGACGCTGGGTGATGGGCTCCGGAGTCGAGCTCGCCGCGAGCGTCAGCGTGAGCCCGGTGACACCGATGACCGCCAGCAGCGCGATCCCTCCGGCGAGGGCCTGCTGCTGCCGTGGCGCCCGCCGGATCCACCGCGGCGCCTGCCCGATCTGGCTCGGCGCGCGCCGCAGCCAGCGCAACCCGGCGTCCACCGGGCCCGGCGCAGCCGACGGCGCCCGGATGGCGGCCAGGTACGCCCCGGCGGCAGGGCCGAGGAAGATCGGCGCCACCGTGTGCCGCAGTGACCGGCCGCACGCCCCAAGCTCGATGGCAACGGCCCGGCACTCGCGGCAGCCGCGCAGATGACGCTGCACCATGGCCTCGTCGCCGCCGCGCGTGGCGTTGGCCAGGTGCTGGCCGAGCTTGCCGGACACGGCCTTGCAGTCATCGCGGGCGGCGTCGGACGCGTACTGCTTCAGGTACTCCTGCCTGAGGCTGGCCCGCGCCTGATCGCGCACGCCAGCGACACCGTCGGCGGTCAGGCCGAGTAAAGCGGCTGCCTCAGCCGGATCTGCCTGCTCGATCTCCGTGTGCCACAGCACGGCGCGGTGGCGTTCCGGAAGCGCGCGGAACGCGAGCGCCAGCCGCGCGCCCTCCAGATCGGCGGCTTCCGGGTCGACGAACAGCGGCTCGCCGAGGCTCGGGATGTCGTTAGCGGCCCCGGTACCGCCGTTGCTGCTTCGCTCCTGCGCCACCCGCCGCACCGCGGTGAGCAGGAAGGGCCGCAAGGCCTCGGCGGGCGCACCGCCCCCGCCGCCACGGTCGCCGCCGTCGCTGCCGTCGCCCCCGACGCCGCCGCCGCCCCCGACACCACCGCCGCCCCCGACGCCGCCGCGCAGCACGCCGTGCAGCCTGGCGAAGGTCTCGGAGAGCACCTCCTCGGCCTCGGCGAAGCTCGGCGCGACCTCCCTGGCCAGGATCCGTGCCGCGGCGATGTGACGTTCGTGCAGGGTGGCGTAGGCCGCCGCGCTGCCCGATGCCACCGCCTTGATCAGTTCGGCGTCGCTGCTCGGCAACGCTCGGGAGGCCGGCTCGCCCGACTCACTCATCGCGCATCGTCCTGTTCTGCCCGGAGTGCCCTGCTTCCCAGCCCGCATCATCTCGTGTTCCGGGCCAGGGCGTGGCGGCTTCGCCGCACCCGATCCGCCCCCGCAGGTCACGGCCGCACAGCAGGGCGCACCCGCACCCCGGACCACCCGAACCACCGGGCCCCGGGCGCCCGGGCGCCTCCACGCGCCAGCGGTTCACTTTCGTCCGGTGGCCGCCGGACGAAAGCACACCGTTATGTTCTTTTCGTGCCGGTGCGGTGGGCGGTGGGGCAGGAGGGCCAGGTGATGGCCGCCGAGATGAGCACGTGCAGGGGCAGGACCGGGTGCGCGACCTTTTCGCTGGACGCGTCCGAGATCATGACCGCCGAGTCGGACCCGGTCGCGTCGCCGTACTGCTGCGTCACCTGGACGTAGCCGCCGGTCCGGGTGCTTGCCACGTAGGTGGCGGCCGTCGTGGTCCAGGCGAGCGTCCCCGGACTCATGGCCAGCGCCGAGAAATAGTCGCCCGATGGGAGGCTGAGCACCTCCCTGGCCGGCACGCCCTGCGCTGGCGAGTAGAACAGGCTGGTCATGCCCGGGTTCAGGTACGCGGTCCTGGTGCCGTCGGTGACGACGAACTCGGTCCCGTGCACCGGGCGCAGCACCGTCGGCAGCGCCACGGGCTTCATGGTCTTGAGGCTGAAGGCGTGCAGCGTGGTCTGCGCGCCCGGCCGGTCGGACTCGGGCCACACGACCAGGTTCCCGTCGAAGAACGGTGGCTGGGTGTGGCCCTGGCGGATCACCCGTACCCGGCCGGTAGCCAGGTCGGCGAGGCGGATCTCGACCACACCGCCCGGCCCGTACCCCTGGGCCCACGCCGCGTAGTCGCTGCTGACCGCGGGCGGGTGCCAGGGGCTCGGCCAGGGCGACTTGTTCGGGCCGTTCAGCGAGTGGCCGAGCGTGAGCAGCCGGCCGGTCGCCGAGTTCCAGGCGTAGACGGTGAATTTATCGAGGGTGGACAGCGAGTAGGTCTCCTCCCAGGCCAGCCACTGCCCGCCGGACGCGCCGTCGGCCTGGTCCTCCTGCGGGTTCTTGAACCGCTGGATGTGCCGGACGCCGCCCGTGGCGAGGTTCAGCGCGGCAACCCCGGAGAAGCCGGACGTCCAGGTCGACACGAAGGCGGTCTTGCCGTCCGCCGACATACCCAGCGGGATCACCTCGCCGTTGAGCGACGCCGGCACCGTCCGGGCCAGCTCCGCGGTGAGGCTGGCGGTCGGCTGGACCGGGCACAGCGTCGACCAGGCAGGCCACGCGGCTGCGGCGTGACGCTGACCGGACCGCGTTGCCTGCGGCGTGCCAGTGCTGCATCCGGCCAGCGCCAGCGCACCGGACAGGACGCCGCACGCCGCGAGCGCCTGCCACCGGAGCGCTCGGGCTGTGCGCCCCCAGCCGCGAATCATAGTGGCTACCCTGCGTGGCCGACCTGTCGCTTTAAGCACCGCACCATTCTTGACCTGCGGTACTGCCAGTTGCAGTCGCTAATCGTCATTGGCCAGATAGTGCTCTTTTGCGGGGCCTTCGAAGACAGAACCTGCCGGGCATCCGGCGTAAGTTGTAGGCGAAAGCCAGCAGTCGGCCGTCGGGTGCAGATCCTGCCCTGCTGCTGGCGCGAAGGGGTCTGCCCATGGTCCCGCTGCACCCGACGAAGACCTTGCAGATCACGGGCTCGGATTCGGTGCCTGGCCGCTCCCTTGAGAAGCCCATGCCGACAGGCCGCGCGGCTACGGCCAGGGTCCTCGGCAACACCCCGGCCGTGCATCCCGCCGTCCGGCGGCGGGACAGACCATGAGGCCGCCGCACGTGCTGATCCGTCGGGCCATCGTGGATCCGCTGTGGCTGCCCGTCGCCGCCACGTTGATAGTGCTGCTGACGCTGGTGGCTGCCGTCACGGGGGTAGCCTGGCCGCTGGACCGCCGACAGCGGTCGCCGCGCTTGGCGCTGTTCGCGGCGGTCTACATATTTGCCGATGCCAGCCTCGTCGTGGCGGCGGCGGTGCTGTGGCTGCGCCGGCCGGTTGCCGCCTGGCGCGACGAGGAGCTGTGGAAGACGGCGCATGCGCGCTTGCTGCGCTGGGCATTCTCGCTGATCGTGGGATCCGCGCGTCCTCTGTTCGGATTTGAGGTGGAGCTGGAGGAGCCACCGGACGCTGACCGGCTGCAAGATCGCGGCCTGCTGGTATTGGCAAGGCACGGCGGCCCCGGGGATTCATTCACGCTGGTGAACCTGCTATTGACGCGATATCACCGGCGGCCCTGCGTCGTGCTGAAGGAGAGCTTGCGATGGGACCCGGGATTGGACGTGGTCGTGAGCCGGCTCCCGTCCTGCTTCCTACCCTCGGCTAGCGACACAGCCGACGATCTTCCCGGGCGGCTCGCCGAGGTAGCCCGCGCCCTGACCGGCAGCGATGCCATGCTTATCTTCCCCGAGGGGGGAAACTGGACACCGCGCCGCCATCGCCGGGTAGTAACGCGGCTGCGTCGGCGTAGCGGTCAGCAGGCAGCAGCGGATGCGGCCGCCAACCAGCATGTCCTGCCACCGCGGCCGGGAGGCGTGCTGGCGTGTCTGGCCGCGCGGCCAGACCTGGACGTCGTAGTCGTCGCTCACACCGGTCTTGACGATTTGGTCGCCCCCGTCCAGGTCTGGCGGGCGCTGCCGCTGGCCGACAGGCCGATGATCGTGCGATGGTGGCACGAACCCGCCCAGGCTCTGCCCGTCAGCCCGGATGAGCGCTACCAGTGGCTGCAGATCCAGTGGACGATCGTCGACTCTTGGATCGACTCCCGCAAATCACGGGGTGCTCAGGAGCCTTCTGGCCCCGGTATCCCCCAGGCGGCGCCGCCGGACAGCCCGTCCGGCGAGTTTGGCGCCGATCCGGCCTCCGTCTGAAGCCCCAGAGCAGGCAACCCGTCCGGCGGACCGCAGACCTGCCGGTTACCGCCGCCAGCGGGGCGTGGACCACGCCGGGGCCGCTCCGGTCAGGTGAATGGCCAGGCAGACGAGCCCCGCCAGCAGGAAGCTGATCGGCGAGAACAGCGCGGGGGTAGCCACGTTTGCGGCGTTGACGATGAATCCGATCACGAACAGCACGACAGCGATTGCAGCGAGCATTCCAGTCTCCTCGGGCAATGTCATGAAGATAGGCACTTGCATCTTGAGACAGCAAACGACTGAACTGCCCGGTATCGCGCCTTTTACACATTGCCGGGAGACTGGCCTAGGCGACGGCACCACAAACGCCGGTGGCCTCATAGTCCTGCCGAAGCCACGAATGCCGACACTGGCCCTGCTGGCCTGCCGAAGCCCGGTCAGTGCCGGAAGGCGTCCTTAACTTTCTCACCGGCGTTCTTAAGGTTACCGGTCACAACATCGGCTTTTCCTTCCGCCTTCAGCCGCTCGTTTCCGGTAGCCTTCCCGGCAAGCCTCTTGGTCTTGCCCTTGATCACCTTAGCCTTATTCTTGGCCTTCTTTTCCGCACCCATGACCGGCTCTCTTTCCTGCCGGCAGCAACGGCGTTGCCCGGCATCGCTCTGCGTCGGCCGCTGTTCTGAGATGAGCGCCCTGAACGTGCCCTCTGAGCTACCCGCCAGCTACGCGTGAAACTTTTTCCGGGCGGCGTTCAGCTCGCTGCTCATGACCTGCATTTCGCGCTACCAGTCGTAGCCACGGGCCCCGACGATGTTCACGATCGTCGGCGACGGCAGCGACGAGTAGGCCGGAACGGTAGCGGCCCAGCCGATGCTCGAAGCGCCGTGCACCGAGTCCTCGTAATCGGTTGTGGCCCCCGAATCCTTGTAGCCCCTGATGTCGAACCAATGGAAAATGGTCTGATTCACCGGGTGGCCGACCAGATGCGGGCCACCGGCGACCTCGTAGGCATCACCGGCGAGCGGGGCGCCCCCCTTGTGGTTGATATCGGTCACCAAATCAACCTCATATGTCTTGATCTCGTGTTTGGTTGGCGACCAGGGCAGCCCGACGGCGACGTAGTTGTTACGGCCCTGATTCATGTTCAGCGCCTCGGGAACCGGATAGCCGCTCTCGTCCGACCAGCCGGTGCCGCTCTTATTCGTCCCCAGTTCCTTTGCGGTCTTTCGCTGGCCTACGGTCTTGCCCATCTGAGCGAGCATCTCCGACACCGTGGCCGGGCCGCAGTAGTAGCTGTTGATCTGTGCCCGCTGGGTCTGCTTCAGGTTCTTCGAGGCCGGCAGCGCGCTCGGGCACGCCCCGTTCGCGCACTTGCTGGCCGCCGCCGCGTCGGCCTGCATCGCCTTGACAAAGCTGCTGGCCAGAACCTGCTTCGCGGCGTTGGCTGCGAGCATCGCGTCGCTCATCGCCGGGGCCGGCAGGCCCACCTTGGTGCGCATCCCCATCCCGGTGTCGGTGACCACTGCGGCGGGCTGTGCGGCCGCCGACTGGATCGCCGCCCCGCCCGACCCGCTCGGCCCGCCTGCTCCCGCGGCCCCCGCTGCTCCGGCGGCTCCCGCGGCTCCGGCGCCGGTCAGCATCACCGAACCGCCGGCCAGACAGATGGCCATCACCGTGATAAATCGACCCATCAGGTAGCGCGCGTCCATGATTCCTCCGCTTTTTACCCGACCCTGTATATCCGAATTACCGCAGATTAGCCGCGGTAATGAATCGGAATGCACGCAGGCAATAAGGCTAAGCGAGCCGAGCGCGAGGTGTCTTGAAAATCGCATCAGCCGAGTTAAGCGGCCGCACTAATCTTACAAAGTCGATAAATTCAGCGCTCGCTGTCCAATTACGTGTTAAACGGGCTATCGGCCATCGAGCAAATGCCTGAAATATGAGCCTGGCTCGTGCAGGAATCGCCTCCAGTGGCCGACGACTTCCAGCTCGTCCCAGCGGGCCGGGCGCATGCCCCAGTCGCCCAGCTCGAGGATGCGGGCGCCGGGCGCCGCGGCGACCAGCGGCGAGTGCGTTGCGACCACCGCCTGCGCTCCGGCCTTGGCCAGGTCGTGCAGGAGGGCCACGAGCCCGAGGCAGGAGGTGAACGACAGCGGGGCGTCTGGCTCGTCCATGAGGTAGAACCCGGGCTGGTTCACCCTGGTGCGCAGCATCTCGAGGAAACCCTCTCCATGGCTGAGCTGGTGGAAGCGCTCCCGCCGCAGGCCCGGGTTGTCCTCCAGGTAGCTGTACAGCCCGTGCATGGTGTCCGCGCGCAGGAAGTACGCCCAGTGTGACCGCCACGACGGCGAGCGCTCGACCACCAGGCTGGAGCCGATGCCGGGCTCGCTGTCCCGGACCCGGAACAGGCTCGCGTGGACCGACCCGCCCTGCGGGTTCAGGCCGTAGGCCTCGGCCAGGGTCTCGATCACCGTCGACTTCCCCGACCCGTTCTCGCCCACCAGCACGGTCAGCCCCGCAGGCAGTTCCAGGCCGTCACGCAGGATCTGCGCCACCGCCGGCACATTCGCCGGCCACCGGTCCGGGTCGAACTGTGGATCCGGACCACACCGGAACGCGCGGACCGGGCGCTCGTCAAAGCTCGCGCTGTCGGCCACGTCACAGATCATGCCGTCCACCGCCGACAGTCGGCACCGCCTGGTACTAAGGAGGTCATGGCCGACAATGCTGGAACCGCAGCACTCCGCGAGGAGGCGGAGCGCTGCCTGCGCTCGCTCGCCGGGCCCGACGCGGCGCTGCGGGACGACCAGTGGACGGCCATCCGCGCCCTGGTCGAGGACCGGCGGCGGGCGCTCGTGGTGCAGCGGACCGGCTGGGGCAAGTCGGCGGTCTATTTCACGGCGACCGCGCTGCTGCGCGCCCGCGGCAGCGGCCCGTCGGTCATCGTCTCGCCGCTGCTCGCGCTGATGCGCAACCAGATCGAGGCAGCGAGCCGGGCGGGCATCCGTGCCCGCACCGTGAACTCGGCTAACACCGACGAATGGGACCAGGTCTACGCCGAGGTGGCGGCGGGCGACGTGGACGTCCTCCTGGTCAGCCCGGAGCGCCTGAACAACCCCCGTTTCCGCGACCTGGTGCTGCCCAAGCTCATCGCCGCCGCGGGCATGCTGGTGGTCGACGAGGCACACTGCATCTCCGACTGGGGGCACGACTTCCGCCCCGATTACCGGAGGCTGCGCACGCTGCTCGACAGCCTGCCGCCTGGCGTTCCGGTGCTCGCCACGACCGCCACCGCGAACGCCAGGGTCACCAGGGACGTGGCCGAGCACCTGGGCGACGGGACCCTCGTCCTGCGCGGCTCGCTGGACCGGGCCAGCCTGCACCTGGCGGTGGTGCGGCTGCCCGCGGCGCAGCAGCGCCTGGCCTGGCTGGCGGAGCACCTGGGCGACCTGTCCGGATCTGGCATTATTTACACGCTGACGGTCGCAGCCGCGCACGAGACCGCGTCCTTCCTGCGCTCGCACGGCCACGATGTCGCCGCCTACACCGGACAAGACGACCACCATGAACGCGTCGCCGCCGAGGACTCGCTCCTGGCGAACGAACTCAAGGCCCTGGTTGCGACCAGCGCCCTGGGCATGGGCTTCGACAAGCCGGACCTTGGCTTCGTCGTTCACCTCGGGGCACCGCCGTCACCGATCGCCTACTACCAGCAGATCGGGCGGGCTGGCCGGGCCACCGACCGCGCCGACGTGATCCTGCTGCCCGGCCGCGAGGACGCCGACATCTGGGCCTACTTCGGCTCCCTGGCGTTCCCGCCGGAAGCCGTCGTGCGCTCCGCGCTCGCCGCCCTCGACGACGCGGGCAGGCAGCTGTCCACCGCGGCGCTGGAAACCCGGGTCGACCTGTCCCGAGGGCGGCTGGAGATGATGCTCAAGGTTCTCGACGTGGACGGTGCCGTGCGCCGGGTCAGCGGCGGCTGGGCGGCCACCGGCGCCGGGTGGGCCTATGACGCCGACAGGTACGCGAGGGTGGCGGCGGAACGCTCCCGGGAGCAGCAGGCCATGCTGGACTATGCCGCGGCCAGCACCTGCCGGATGGAGTACCTGCGCCGTGAGCTCGACGACCCGGCAGCCGCGCCGTGCGGGCGCTGTGACAACTGCACCGGTCGGCACTGGCCGCAGGAGGTGTCGCAGGCCGCCGCCGGGGCGGCCAGCGACCGGCTGCTTCGGCCAGGGGTTGAGATCACTCCGCGGCGGATGTGGCCGACCGGCATGCGGGAGCTGGGCGTCGAGGTGTCCGGCAAGATCGATCCCGAGCTGTCCGCCGAACCGGGCCGGGCCATCGGACGGCTGACCGACCTGGGCTGGGGCCCGCGGCTGCGTGCCCTGCTGGCCTCCGACGGCTCCGCTGCCGGCGGCGCCTCCGTACACCGGCCCGTCCCCGATGACGCCTCCTCCACCGGCCGGCCCGTCCCCGATGACGACCCCTCCACCGGCCGGCCCGTCCCCGATGACGACCCCTCCGCCGACCGCCCAGTCCCCGACGATCTTGTAGCAGCTGTGGTCAAGGTACTGGCGGCGTGGGACTGGGACCAGCGGCCAGCTGGCGTTGTCACGCTGCCTTCGCGGACCAGGCCGCAGCTCGTTGCGAGCCTGGGTCTGCGGATCGCCGAGATCGGCCGGATACCGCTCATCGGCGCGCTCGGCTACCCGCCCGGCGCGCAGCCGTCCCGGTCCGCGGGCCGCCAGCACAACAGCGCCCAGCGCCTGGCCGCCGTGTGGCGCGAGCTCACTCTTCCCGAAGACGTCGCTGCTGCGGCCGGCCGGCTCGGGGGCCCGGTGCTGCTGGTCGACGACCGGGTTGAAACGGGCTGGACGATGACCGTCGCGGTTCGGCTGCTCCGCCAGGCCGGCGCCCCCGCCGTGCTGCCCCTCGCCCTCGCCATCACCACTGGCTGACCGGCATAGATCAGTTGGGTAACGCGTCAGCCCTCTTCGGCTGAGAGGGCTCCCCGTTAAGGCGATCAGCTGTGGCCGAGGACGGGATGCGGGACGTAGGGCTCTTCCAGCCGGCGCATCTCGTCCTCGCTGAGGTCGAGCTGCTCGGCGGCCAGTGCGTCCTCGAGGTGGCCGAGCCTGGTCGCGCCGACGATGGGCGCGGTCACCCCCGGCCGGTGCAGCAGCCAGGCCAGCGCCACCTGGGCCGACGGCACGCCGCGCTCCGCGGCCACCTCACCGGCCCGGTCGACGACGTCGAAGTCGGCGGCGGTGTACAGCGTGTCCTGGAACGCGTCCGAGTTCGATCGGGTGGTCCGCCGCTCCCCCTCCCTGGTCCGGCTTCCGGCCAGCACGCCGCGGGCCAGCGGGCTCCACGGGATCACGCCGACGCCCTGGTCGATGCACTGCGGGATCATCTCCCGCTCTTCCTCGCGGTAGATGAGGTTGTAATGGTTCTGCATCGAGACGAACCTGGTCCAGCCGTGATCGTCCGCCGCGTGCTGGGCCTTGGCGAACTGCCACGCGAACATGGAGCTGGCGCCGATGTACCGGGCCTTGCCGGCCCGCACCACGTCGTGCAGCGCCTCCATGGTCTCCTCGACCGGCGTCTGGTAGTCCCACCGGTGAATCTGGTAGAGGTCCACGTAGTCCATGTCCAGCCGCTCCAGCGAGGCGTCGATGCCGGACACGATGTGCTTGCGGGACAGCCCCCTGCTGTTCTCACCCGGCCCCGTCGGCGAGAACACCTTGGTGGCCACGACCACGTCGTCCCTGCGGAACATCTTCCCGAGCAGCCGGCCGGTCGTGACCTCGCTCGCCCCGGCGGAGTAGACGTCCGCGGTGTCGAAGAACGTGACCCCGCCGTCGGCGGCTGCCCTGACGATCGGCTCGGCCGCGTCGTCGTCGAGCACCCAGGGCCGGTCGCTGTTGTTGCCGAAGCTCATCATCCCGAGGCAGACACGCGACACGCGCAGGCCGGTCGAGCCAAGGTTCACGTACTCCATGGGGATCTCCAATCAGCGGTCCGGATGGTCTGACACGGCACCAGGTCGATTCGGCGGCCGGGCGGGCACGCCACCGGATGGCAACGCCTCAGGCGGGCAGCGGATTCCGGCCGGTCCACAGCTTGCGGCGAC
>Ga0070763_10000400_pt1 | contig 11663 bp, 5 predicted proteins | sample HubBroMetageWRM3_FD_67279 | JGI IMG/M metagenome (GOLD analysis project Ga0070763, IMG submission 67279) | Warmed soil microbial communities from the Hubbard Brook experimental Forest, New Hampshire - Hubbard Brook CCASE Soil Metagenome WRM 3 | ecosystem: Environmental > Terrestrial > Soil >... | reverse complement strand
CTCGACGTAGCGGCCGTAGGAAACGATCACGAAGTCGATGCCGAGGCCGATGAGCAGCCCGGCGCACACGCTGGTCGCCGACGACAGCTTGCCGAAGGCCAGCGAGGCGAAGCCGAAGGCGAGCGCGAGGCCGCACAGCAGCGGCACGAAGGCATAGAGCAGCGCGCCGGGGCGCCGGAAGGCCACCACGAAGAGCAGGAACACGCCGAGCGCCGAGGAGGCGATGTTGACCGTGAGATCGCCCTTGATCAGCGAAGCGTCGGAGAGCGCGGTGAGGTAGGGGCCGGCGAGGCGGACCGCGGGCGGCGGCGGGCCGTCGGCGCCCACGACGTCGCGCCAGCGCGCGAGCGCCGCGGCGATGGCGGCGTCGGCCTGGGCCACCAGCCGGGCGTCGGCGGCAAGGTCCTGCGGCGGGCGGCGCGGCGCGGCGAGCACCAGCAGCAGCCGGTGGTCGCGCGAGAGGTAGTAGCCGCTCGCCCAATCCACCCTGAGGGTGCCGCGCGAGCTCTCGACGCGGCGCAGGAAGAGGTCGGCCAGCCCCAGCGGATCGAGCTTGGCGAGCTCCTTGACCGCCATCCCCTGGGGCGTCGCAAGCTGGCGGCGCAGCTCGCTCACCCGCCGCGCGATGCCGGCGTCGGACAGCCGCGCCGCCAGCTCGCGCCGCCCGGCGGCGTCGAGGAAGAGCACCGACTTGGGGTAGAAGGTCTCGAGCAGCTCCTCGGGGTTGCCGATGCGGTGCTGCACGGTCTTGACGTCGGGCAGCTTGGCGAGCCGCGCCGCGAGGTCGTCGGCGAGCGTCTCGTAGGGCTCGACCACCGCGTGCTCCGGAAGCTCGACGACGACCAGCAGGTAGGTGCTGCTGCCGAAGTCCGAGAGCGCCTCGACGTAGGAGCGCACCGCCGGCTCGCGCCGGGGCAGCAGGTTGAGCACGTCGGTGTCGAACGACAGTCGCGAGGCGAGCAGCAGCGAGGCCCCGACCGCGAGCGCAAAAACCGTGAACACCGCCCGGTAGCGGCGCCGCGTGAAGCGGGAGAGCGCGACGAGGAGGCCCTTCACCGGGGAGCCTGGACGGAGCCGGCGGCGTCCTGGCGCCGCAGGATGACGCGGCCGAAGCGCACGAAGTATTCGACGCCCGAGTAGGCGCTGATGGCGAGGGCCGCCCACAGCGAGATCGGGGCGAGATGCTTGAACTCGCCGAGCTGGTTATAGATGATGAGCAGCGCCACCGAGATGATGTGGATCGCGGTCTTCAGCTTGCCCGACAGGATGGCGGGGATCACCAGGTTCTCGGCCGCCGCGAAGCTGCGCAGCGAGGTGACCGCGAACTCGCGCGCCACGATCACCACCACCATCCAGGCCGGCGCCAGCTGGAGCGAGACCAGCGAGATGAAGGCCGCCGAGATCAGGATCTTGTCGGCCGCCGGATCGAGCAGGGTGCCCAGGCGTGTCACCTGCTGGCGCCGGCGGGCGAGGTAGCCGTCGAGGAAGTCCATCAGCGCGGCGAGCAGGAAGAGACCGAGCCCCCACCACTCCCGGTCGTGGAAGCCGGTCAGCAGCACCCCCACCAGCGGCGGCACCAGCAGGATCCGGCAGATCGACAGCAGGTTGGGGAGGTTCAGCATGGGCGCGGCGGTCGGTCGCCGCATTCTATGCCGGCGCGGCGGTGCGGCAACCGCGGATGTCAGGCGGGCCTGTGGAGAGGCTGCTGGTGGCGGCAGTGTGGCGCGGCGATTGGTTGGGGCAACGCGGCAGCCCGAGGTCGGAGCATGCGGGGGAAGGCACGCGGCAAGTCGACCGCGCCTGACGGCGGTCGCCGCGCGGCGCCGTGAGGGCCGTCTGCGGCGGCTAGCGCCAGTCGCCGAGGGCGGTGGTCACGACCAGCCGCCCCTCGGCAGTGCGGGTGATGCGGGGCGTGCGAGTCGCGTGGGGCCGGAGCTGGAGGGAAGCGGCGGTCGCAGGGGTCGTGGCGGCCGGCCGGCCGGCCCGCGGGGTCTCGCCGCGATAGAGGGCGAGCACGCGCTCGACGTAGTCGAGGGTTTCGGCAAAGGGCGGAACGCCCCGGTAGTGCTCGACCGCCCCGGCGCCCGCGTTGTAGGCGGCCACCGCCAGCTCCAGGCTGCCGCCGAAGCGGTCGATCATCTGGCGCAGGTAGGCGGTGCCGCCGCGCAGGTTCTGGTCGGCGTCGAAGGGATTCGCGACCGCCAGCTCGACCGCGGTGCCGGGCATGAGCTGCATCAGCCCCATCGCCCCCTTGTTCGAGCGCGCCCGCGGGTTGTAGCCGGACTCCACCTGGATCACCGCCTGCACCAGGCGGGGATCGAGCCTCTGCGCCCCGGAGTGGCGGAGGATGAGCGGACCGAGGTCGATTCTCGAGGAGGTGGAGGAGGTGGAGGGGATAGAGGCAGGGGAGGCGGCGAAGTCGGAGGGGGCGAGCGCCGGGACCGCGAGCAGCGTGCCCGCGAAGCGCCGCGAACGCTGCTCCGAGCTCTCGTTGTAGATCACCTTCCGCCCCTCGGCGCCCATCGCCAGCCGCACTGGGGAAGCGGAGAGCGTTCCCGGAGCGAGCACTCCAGGCATCGCCATTGCACAGCACAAACAACCCGCGGTCATTCGCGCAATCACTGGATCTCCAGCGCTGAGAGCGGTGATTTTAGCGCGGGAAGAGCCGGAACTGCAAGCGCGATCCAGGGTTGCGAGGATTGGTCGGTTCAGCGGGCGTTCGCTTTGCGGCCGCAAAGGAAAGTCAGCATCTCCTCGACGCACGAGGCCCAGGAGATCTCGTCGTACTGGCTGCCTTCCTGCTCGAGGTACTGGAAGCCGGCGCCGGAGCGCCAGCCCTTGCTCAGCAAGGCGTCGCGCAGGCGGCGAGCCCCGGAAACGGCTTCGTCTCGTTCCAGGGAGCCGATATCCTCCCAGATGCGCGATCAAAGAGGCAAGACCTACTTTACCTTCTGCGAAAGCGTGGAGTTGGTCAGCCATTAGCCGGTATTGGCGTTCGTCGTGCCCGCGACGGCGTCCTTCCCGCGCCGCGGTGGCCAACAAGCCACCCCTGTTCCTTTCGGAGCGGCGCTGTTCCCCCCGTCGCTATAGCAGCGCTCGACCGCGCCCGAGGTCGAGGGTCAAGGCCGGCGGAGCTCTCCCGCCTTTGAAGAGATCCTTCGCGAAAGTGCCCGTGACCACAAGCCGCTCAGCGCCGCCCTCGTTGCCGCCTGCTCTAGCCTTTCGGAAACGAATAACTGATTTGCGAGGCGGCCCTCGATAACAAGTTGTGAAGCGCCAAGACGCTCCGCCTCATGCTCAACCGTGTCGGCAAGCCCCCGAAGCGTTCTCCCGATTTCCTTGACCTTCCCAAGCATCGATATGTTTATCGAATCAGCGCGACGTGCTTGGCTTCCTGGCGCAGAGCGCCAGCAGAACGCTCCAGATGATGAGGAATCCAGAGCCAGGGGCCAGTATCAAAGAATGCTCCTTAGCGGCTCCGTCGGTAATGAGAAGCTCTTTGAGAGTATCTTTGGGCTTGAGGCCGTCAAAGAGTAAGCGCCAATCTGAATCGGTGAGGCGGACGTCACGAATCTCTTCCCAGCGAAGAGCTGCCGCCTGATCAGCATCTCTCCAGATAAAGCGTGATGTAGTGGCCAAGCACCAATGATCGGATCGCAAGAAGCTGGCGACAAGGGGCTCTTCCTCTGGATCTAGAGACGCCTGAGAGCTTATGACCTCAGCAACAAGCGGCGGCAGGCGATCCAGGCTGTTGGTCAGAGAGGTGCCCCCCCCGGCCAGAATCTTCGCGATTCGACGCTTCCTCACCTTTGGCTTGGTGATCATCAGCGAGGGATAATCTTAGTGAAAGAAACTGTTCCGTCTTTGAGTATCTCAAACGAGTATCCAAAAGCCCTTGCCAATGCCTCCACTCTCCCGCCTTTGAAGAGATCCTTCGCGAAAGTGCCCGTGACCACAAGCCGCTCAGCGCCCGCCCTCGTTGCCGCCTGCTCTATGCCTGTAAATAGTCCCTTCAGGTTCGGAGCATTAGAAATTCTTACAAGTGCGAAGATGTTCACGTTAAGGGTACCACTTTCCAGCACGGCAGAAGCGCCAACTTGGAAACCGTTGGCAGCTCCCGCATACCAGCCGATCTCGCCAGCCTTGAGGCCGACGAACACGGCGCCCGCCCCAAGCGCAGCTCCTGCCTCATTGAGCCCCTGCTGCGTCAGCGCCGCATCCTTTCCCGAACTCATCCTGGCCGCTTGCGCGGGCGTGACCTCCCCCTCTTCGACCAGCGCCTGGGCGTTGGGGTCGGTCCGCACCGGCGGCGGCGGAGCGTTCCGGGTGATGAGGTCCTTGAACCAGGAATAGAGGCGGTCGAAGACGCTCGCCTCCATTCCGTCGGGGTCGACGAAGCGGAGCGGGTCGTCCAGCCCGTAGGCGTATCGGTTCCAGCTCTGCGGCATGCCGGGACGGGCAGGGTGCCCGTCCACGCTCAGGAACCTCCCGGTCAGCGGGCTGAACTGCCGCTGGTGCATGTAATCGAGGTCATCCTGATCGCTCGCCGGATCCGCCAGATCGCGCTCATGCCCAGTGAACTTCATCCGCTCTGTATCGGTGGTCGAAAACGTCGCCGCCGACTCCTCCCCATACGGCAGGTAGACGTGATAGGTCGCCTGCTGCCCATTCCGGCTGCTCACCAGCCGCACCGTGCCCAAGTGGTCGAGGTCCAGGTGGCGGCGCACGCCGGTCGAGAGCGAGCTCGAGAGCAGCAGGCCCGCCGTGGGTCCCACCTTGGCTTTCTCCGACCAGGCCATCCAGGCCGAGGGGATGACGGCCGCTCGCGCGCAGACACCCGCGGATTCAGCGCGTTCGATCGAGCGCGAAGCCTGCCGCCAAGCTAAAACAGAATTGAGGCCACGTCAAGTCTTGCGCAAGTTCACAAAGACTTCCGCAATGGGGGAACAGCAGCAGTGCCGGCTCACGACGCCGGCCAGTCGGGGCCGAGGCGGACGAAGAGGTTGGCGAAGAGCTCGATGGCGTCCCAGAGGTTCTGCAGGCGGAGGTTCTCGTCGGCGGCGTGCTGGTTGTTGTCGTGATTGACGGTCGGCACGATGATGACGGGGACCTTGAGGCTCTCGGTGAAGAGGTAGATCGGGATGCTGCCGCCGAGCATCGGCACCTTGATTACCGGCGCGCCCAGCCCTTCCTCGACCGCGCGCAGCACGGCGCGCGAGGCCGGCAGGTCCATCGAAGTGCGGGCGCCCGGATAGCCGTCTCCCCAGGTGAGGCGCACGATGCGCGGGTGCCGGCGGCGGGTCTCGAGGTCGGGCTCGCCGCTCACCAGCCAGTAGCCGTTCTTGAGGTGGGCTTCGAGCAGGGCGCGCACCTTGGCCGGGGTCTCGTCCGGCACCAGGCGGATGTCGATCGAGGCGGTGGCGTCGGTCGGGATGGCGTTGCGCGCCTGCGGCCCGACCTGCGCCGACTTGAGGCCCCGGATGTTCAAGGCCGGCGACATCACGACGTCCTGGAGGCGGCCCCCCTTGCCTTCGGTCCAGGCCAGGCCGAGCTCCTGCTGGAGACCGGCTTCGACCGCCGGCATCTCGGCGGCGGCGCGCCGCTCGCTGGCGCTGAGCGGCCGCACGTCGTCGTAGAAGTGGGCAATGCGGATCTCGCCCTCGGGGCCGCGCAGCCCGGCGAGCAGCTCGACCAGCAGCGCCGCCGGATTGGGCGCCCAGTTGCCGTAGTGGCCGCTGTGCAGAGCGCGCACGGGACCGTAGGTGGTGATCTCGACGGTGGTGTCGCCGCGCGCGCCAAAGCAGACCTGCATCCGCCGCGTGGGGTGGACCGGGCCGTCGGCGAGCAGCCAGGCGTCGGCCGCGAGCAGGTCGTGGTGGCGGTCGAGGATCGCTTGCAGGTGGGGCGAGCCCGCCTCCTCCTCGCCTTCGAAGAAGAACTTGAGGTTGATCGAGGGGGTGGCGCCGCTCGCCTTGAGCGCGTCGAGCGCCGCCAGCATCGCGACGATCGGCCCCTTGTCGTCGCTCGCCGCGCGCGCGTAGAGGCGCCACTCGGGGGGCAGCGGCGACGGCGCGGAGGCGAGGTCCACTTCCTTGACCGCCGCGGCGCCGGCCGCCCCGGGTCCTCCGCCCACCCCGCTCGTGATGGGCCCGGTGCGGAGCACCGGCTTCCAGGGATCGCTCTTCCAGTCCGCCGCCTCCGCGGGCTGGCCGTCGTAGTGGGCGTAGAAGACCACCGTCCGCCGCGCCCCCGGCGTCCGCAGCTCGGCGTAGACCGCCGGCGGCGCGTCGGGCGCGGTGAGCAGGCGGGGCTCGAGGCCGCGCTTGCGCAGCAGCTCGGAGAGCAGCTCGGCGTTGCGTTCGATGTCGCGGCGGTTGCTCGCCACGTTGCGCAGTGCGACGAGCTCAGCGAGCTCGCCGACGATCGCCTTCTCGTGCGCCGCGCGCCAGCCGCGCACCTCGGCGCGCAGCGCCGCGGCGTCCGGCGCGCCGGCGCCGCGCGCGATGCCGCCCAGGGCCAGCAGCAGGAAGAGTGCCGGCAGTGCCGGCCGCGGGGGGGTCGATCTCATCGGCAGGTCTCCTCGCGCGCCGGGGGCGCTCTCGGTGGTCGGCGCTGATTCTAACGGTTGCGGCGGAGGCGGAAAACGGCAGGCCCCGAGAGACCCGAGAGACCCTCGGGGCCTGCCGCCGGCATCCGCGCCTTTCCCGACTGCTCCTGCTGCTCTGCCGTGTCAGCTCCGCGGCAGCGCTACTGCCCCGCTTGGTCCATTCGAATGCCAATCGCCGAGCTATCGCCGTTCCTGGCCAGGAGCGCCGACGCAGGCGTATCAGGGAATACGACGAGGAGGCGCGACGCCGCCAGGGGCGGCGAGAGCCGGTGAGTGGGATGCGAATGAACCATACGGAGCGCTAGCTGTCGGAGATCTGCGACTTCGCCCGCCGCAGAAAACCGAGCGCCTGCTCGACCAGGGCGCTGCGCGCGGCGTGGTCGGACACCCCCTGTGCCTGGCTGGCGAGGCTCGCGGCCTGCTTGAGCTGCTGCACCGCTGGTCCCACCAGGCTGCGCTCGTCGAGCACGCGGGCGCCGTTGTTGATGCTGACGAGCGCGAAGCCGATGATGGTCTGCGCGGTTCCGGCGTCGGTTTCGGAGAGGATGCCGCGCAGCAGGACCCGCGAGTTGCGGATGTTTTCGAGCGCGTTCATCTCGCGCAGGAAGATGGCGATCGCCTCGACCTCGGTCGGCTCCATGTGCAGGTTGAAGAACTGGGCGGCGAACGACTTGGCGAAGGACTGGCTGTTGTAGAAGTTGACCGCCTCCTCGATGGTCGACACCGCGTTGTTGTGGAACATCGGGGCGGTGTCGACCGCCTCGATCACCGGCTGCGAGTTGAAGCGGATCTGCCCCTTGAGGCCATAGCCCAGGAAATTGTTGTGGGCGTCGAAGACCTTCTCGCGGCCGAAGCCGCCGTCCGGCCGCATCGCGCCGGGATCGATCAGGTCGGCGGGGTGGTTGGGCAGGTAGCCGACGCCGACGTCGAAGTTGTTGTTGGTGCCGCCCGGCGTGTTGGCTCCGCCGTTGGCATGACAGGTGATGCACGAGGCGGTCGGGCCGTTGTAGAGGTTGAGGCCGACCTGGGCGACCGGGTCCTTCATCTGCAAGGTCGAGAAATCCGGCTCGTCCTGGCGGCCGAGCGAGAGCGTGAAGGCGGCCAGGGCATCGAGATCGGCGTCGGTGGGCAGGTTGAAGTCGACGCCTGGAATGCGGTTGAGAGACTTGGTCATGTGCTGGGTGATGGCGTTGAGCGGGAACTCGCGCAGCGTGCCGCTGCCCGGCGCGCCGTCGCCGCCCCAGCCGGTGCGCTCGTTGGGGGGAACCGTCTGGTTGCCGGGCGTCAGGTAGCGGCCGACGCCGCGCAGGTGTTGCACCCCGCGCAGCACGTACTTGTTGGCCAGGTCGTCGAAGCCGTCGACGTTCTCCAGCACCAGGCCGAGCTGGCGCAGCAGCTTGGGACGCTCGAAGTTGACCGCCAGGGCGGGCTGGCTCTCGGCTACGAACAGCGGGTCGTTGGCCGGCTGCTGCGCGATGTACTTGGGATCGATGGTGAAATTGTTGTCGGCCGGATGGCAGGTGGCGCAGACCCGGCCGTTGCCGCCGAATTTCTTGTTGAAGAAGATGTTCGCGCCGCGCGCGATGAGCGGATCGAGGCTGTTGAACGGCGTATTGGCGAGCGCCATTTCGGGACCGAAGAGGCCGGCGAGCGCCGCCGTCGCGGCGCTGCCGTTCGCGGTCCGGGCGCGCTGCCGGCGCTCCTGGCTGTAGAGCCGCTGGAACAGGTCGGGCGCGCCGAACAGGACCGTCCCCCGGTCCGGCCGCACGCCGGCGCGGGTGACCGCGACGAGATCGACCTTGAAGCCCTCGAACAGCCGCGGATCGAGGTCGGCCGAGAGGCGCGCGTGATCCCCGCCGCCGCTCAGCCGGCCCACGCGCTGCATCTTGTCGCCGGGATCGGGCAGGGCGCTGGCGTTCGGCCCCGGCTGGTTGTCCACCAGCCACACGTCCCAGTTGCCGCGCGGATCGAGCCCCTCGACCTCGACGCTGGCATGGCCACGCACGAGGTCGAGCCGGATGAGCCCGGTGGCGCGGCTGTCCTCGCTCGACAGGCCGCGCGCCCAGCCGAGCGCGACCTGGACGTCGCGGTCGCCGCCCGCGCGCTCGTGGAGCCGCTTCCAGGCGAGATAGCGGAGCTGCAGGCCGTTGCCGTCGGCGAGACGCGCTGCCGCCGACCTGTGCTCGGGAGCGAAGGCTCCCGGCCCGAGCACCACGAACGGAAAGCCCAAGGCGGTCGCCGCGGCCAGCACACCGACGATGATCCTGACTTTGGTTCTCAAGGATGCCTCCTCCACAAGCCGAGCTCGCATGCGACGAGCGGCGCGGTTCCATCTGCCGGAGCGGGGTGTTCTGTTGCCAAGGTGCAGGAGCGGCACCAAACCGAGACAGCCGGCGAGATTTATTTGTGCGCTGCTGATCGATTGCCAATCGATCAGAGGCGCGATCACGCGAGGAGCGCGCGCAAGCGCGCCGCGGCGGCCTCGACCTGCGGCACCTCGTGCATCGACTGGTGATCTCCCGGCACGATCTGGATCTCGATGCCGCCGCGCGCCAGCTCGATCCACGGCACCTCCGGCCGGGGCGGATCGATCGGCCGCCGGACGGCGGCGCGGAAATAGAGCAGCCGCCCTTCGTAAGCGCGCGGCTCGTAGGCGTGGAGCGCGCCGATGTTGCCGCGCAGGACGCTCTCCAACCGGCGAGCTTCGGCGAGATCGAAGCCGTCCGCCAACCGGCCGGCGCGCTCGGCCTTGGCGAGCGCAAAGGCGATCTGATCGTCGCGGCCGAGCGGGTCGAGCTCCTCGGCGGTGAGCTCGACCCGGCCGGCGAAGACCGCCGCCACGATCTCGGAATCGCGGCGCGGCGGCGGCGGCATCTGGTCGCGGCAGGGCGTATCGAAAAGCGTCAATAGATCGATCTCTTCGCCAGCGTGCCGCAGCTGATGAGCCATCTCGAATGCGACCATGCCGCCCATCGAGGCACCGCCGATGCGGTAGGGACCGCGCGGTTGTGCGGCACGCACCAGGCCCAGGTAGAGCTCGGCCATGTCCTCGATCTCGCCGAGCGCCGTCTCGCCCGGCTCGAGCCCGCGCGAGCGCAGGCCGTAAAGCGGAACCCCGGCGCCCAGGGCGCGCGCGAGCGCCCGGAAGGTGTAGACGTTGCCGCCCACCTGGTGAACCAGGAAGAGCGGCCGGCGCCCCGGCGCGCCCGCCTGCAAACGCACCAGGCAGCTCGGCGCCGCCGCGCGCGCGTCCGCCCCGCCCCCGGAACCGCCGGTGCCGCCGTCGGCTCCGGCGCCCGCCGCTCCCCGCAGCTCGCGCGCCAGCGCCGCCAGCGCGGCGACCGTCGAAGCTTCGAGCAGCGCGCTCGACGGCAGCTCGACTCCCAGCCGGCGGCGCAGCCGGGAGGTGAGCTGCACCGCCATCAGCGAGCTGCCGCCGGCGGTGAAGAAATCCTCCTCGCGGCTCACCTGGTCGAGCCCGAGCAGCTCCTGGAACACCTCGGCGACCGCCTGCTCGTCATCGTCCCTGGGAGGCGGAGCGGGACCGGCCGGGCCGGCGGGCTCGCCGGCCTCCCGCGCCTCGCCGCCGGTCTCGGCGACGGCGCCTCCGGCAAGCCCGGCGGTCCCGGCGCCGCCAGCGCCGACAAGACCGGCCAAGCCACCGACGCCGCCAGCGCCGACAAGACCGCTCGGCACGGGCGCCGGGAGGCCGTCGAGCCAGAAGCGGCGGCGCTCGAACGGATAGCCCGGCAGCGGCACGCGGCGGCGGCGCTCGTGGGCATAGAAGCCATTCCAGTCGAGCGGTGCCGCGGCGAGCCAGAGGCGGCCGAGGGCGAAGACCAGGTGCTCGAGGTCCGAGCCCGGATCGCTCGCCGGACCGAGCGAGGGAGTGAGGAGGCGCGCCGACGCCTTGCCCGGGTGCTGCCTGGCGAGCGTGGTCAGGCCGCGCCCGGGCCCGACCTCCAGCAGCACGGGCGCAGGCAGCGCGAGCAGCTCGCCGAGCCCGGCGGCGAAGCGCACGGTATGGCGGAGGTGACGCACCCAATAATCCGGATCGGTCGCCTCGGCATCGGTGATCCAGGTGCCGGTGAGGTTCGAGACGTAAGGGATGCGCGGCGGCGCGAGCACGACCTGCCGGAGGCGCGCCGCAAAGGGCGCCAGCACCGGCTCCATCATCGGCGAGTGGAAGGCGTGCGAGGTGCGCAGGCGGCGGCCGTCGACCCCCGCGGCAGCCAGGCGCAGGCGCAGCTCCTCGATCTCGCCGGGGGGACCGGAGAAGACCGCCGCATGGGGCGAGTTGGCGGCCGCGAGCGCCAGCGACGAGCCCGCCGGAGCGCCGGCCAGCAGCGCGCGCGCCGCTTCCTCGGAGAGCGCCGCGGCGAGCATGGTGCCGGCCGGCAGCTCCCCCATCAGGCGGCCGCGGACGGCGGTCAGGCGCAGGGCATCCTCGAGGGAGAGGACGCCGGCCAGGCACGCCGCCACGTACTCGCCGATCGAGTGGCCGAGCATCGCCTGCGGCCGCACCCCCCACTCGAGCCAGAGCTGCGCCAGGGCATACTCGACCGCGAAGAGAGCGGGCTGGGTGATCGCCGTCTGCTCGAGCAGCCGCTCGGCGCGCCGGCCGCCCCCGGCGGCCGGGAAGAGGACGCCCCGCAGGTCGAGCCCAAGCTCGGGCGCGAGCAGGTCGCAGCAGCGGTCGAGCGCGGTGCGGAACGCCGGCTCGCCGGCATAGACCTCCACCCCCATGCGCACGTGCTGCGCCCCCTGGCCGGGGAAGAGGAACGCCACCGTCGGAGACTCGGCCGGCGGGCTCGCGCTCTCGACCCGCCGCGGATCGAGCGCGGAGAGCGCCGGCACCGCGTCGGCGCGGTCGCGGCAGACCAGCATCCGGCGGTGGCGGAACGCCTTGCGTCCGACCTTGAGCGTGTAGGCCGCGTCGGCCAGGCCGGGCTCGTCCTCGGCGAGGAAGCCCGCCAGGCGCGCGGTCGCCGCCGCCAGCGCCGTGGGAGTCTTGGCCGAGAGGGTGAGCAGCTGGAGCGGCCGCGAGGGCAACGCG
>Ga0070763_10000394_pt1 | contig 11695 bp, 10 predicted proteins | sample HubBroMetageWRM3_FD_67279 | JGI IMG/M metagenome (GOLD analysis project Ga0070763, IMG submission 67279) | Warmed soil microbial communities from the Hubbard Brook experimental Forest, New Hampshire - Hubbard Brook CCASE Soil Metagenome WRM 3 | ecosystem: Environmental > Terrestrial > Soil >... | reverse complement strand
GCGGCCGGCCGGTTCGCCGGCAGGCTGGCGGCCGTGGCCAGGCCGGGCGCCGTCGTGTGCATCGGCACGCGCGACCTGCGCGACCTCGATCCCGCGCGCATGAACGGCCATCACCACGGCGACGACGTCTACGAATACAGCGACCGGCCGGGCCACGTGATCAGCTACTGGGACGACGAGCGCTTCCGCAAGACCTTCGCTGCCGATTTCGACATCGTCTCGCTTGAGCAGGCCTCGGAGCTCGAAGCGTCGGACAATCCCGTGCCGTGCTACCTCACGATCATGGTGGCGCGGCGGAGGGGAGCGGGCGAGGGGCCTCCCTGAACGTCAGGACGGAAGCGAAGGAAATCACCGCAGCACCCATGATCATGAAGGCGGGGCTGAGATCGTCGGCCGTGCGATGGACCAGCCAGGTCGCGACCAGTGGCGTCAGTCCGCCGACGATGCCGAAGGTCGCGTTGAAGCCCAGCGCAATCGTCGTGCAGCGCGCGGCGGGCGGCGTCGCTTCGACCATGAAGGCGGGCTGGATGCCGAGCGGCGGGCCGACCAGCAGCACCATTCCGAACTGGCCCGCCACGACCAGCGTCAGGTTGTCGTGCAGCATCAGCTCGAACAGCGGAACCGCGGCCACGAAGCCCAGCGCGATGGCTGAGAGCAGCAGTCCCTTGCGGCCGACGCGGTCGCTGAGCCAGCCGGCGGCCAGCATGACCGGCAGCAACAGGACCATGGCGAGCGTGTTGATGCCGAGTGCGTGTGCCGGGGCGATGCCGTCGACGGACTGCAGCCAGCTCGCGACGTAGAGGAACACTAGGTAGAAGCTGACCGAGTTGAACACCGCGAAGCCCGCCAGCTTTGCCACCAGCGGCCCGTGGTGGCGCAGCGTTTCGGCAAGCGGGGAGCGTGACGCCAGGCTGGTGGGCGACCGGGGCGCCTCCTCGACGCTGCGGCGCAGGAAGAAGCCCGCCAGGCCGACGAACAGGCCGAGCACGAAGGGAATGCGCCAGCCCCAGGTCGCCAGGTCATCGGGCGACAGCAGGGCGGAGAACACGGCGCCGGTCGCCGAGCCCAGCAGCATCCCGACCGTGACCGCGCACGAGGCGACGGCGCCTGCCACGCCACGCCGCCCGGGTGCTGCCTGTTCGGCCAGGAAGATGAAGGCGGTGGTGCATTCGCCGCCGACCGACAGGCCCTGGATCATGCGCAGCAGCGTGAGCAGGACCGGCGCGGCCAGTCCCAGCGTCGCGTAGCCCGGCAGGATGCCGACCAGGAAGGTCGGCAGCGCCATCGCCACGACGGAGAAGCTGAGCGCCACGGTGCGGCCGTAGCGATCGCCGATATGGCCGACGACAATGCCACCCAACGGCCGCATCAGGTAGCCGGCGGCGAACACGCCAAACGCCGCCAGCACTTGGGTCACCGGCTCTTCCTGGGGAAAGAAGGTGCGGCCGATCGCGGCGGCGAAAAAGCCGTAGATCGAGAAGTCGTACCATTCGAGCACGTTGCCGATGGTGCCGGCGGCCATGACGCGCCGTCTGCTGGGAGGAGGCATCGGCGAGACTATGGCAGATGATGCGCTTTGCGTCGCATGCTGGGCTATAGTCCGGCCAACGCGTGGACGTTGGTTCGGAGGAAACCGCATGGCATCGCCGCTTTTCGACCTTTCAGGCAAGGTCGCCGTCGTCACCGGCTCGAGCAAGGGCATCGGCAAGTCGATCGCGATGCATCTCGCGCTGCAGGGCGCCAGGGTCGTGGTGTCGAGCCGCAAGCAGCCGGCCTGCGAGGAGGCTGCCGCCGAGATCAGGAAGGCGGGCGGCGAGGCGATCGTCATCCCGTGCAACATCTCCGACAAGGCGCAGTGCGTGAAGCTGATCGCCGAGACCAAGGCTCAGCTCGGGCCGGTCGACGTGCTGGTCTGCAACGCGGCGACCAACCCCTATTACGGGCCGACCGAGAAGATGCCCGACGAAGTGTTCATGAAGATCATGCAGAACAACATCCTGTCGAACATCTGGCTGATCACCAATTGCCTGCCCGACATGCGCGCCAAGAAGGACGGCTCGATCATCATCGTCTCGTCGATCGGCGGTGTGCGCGGCACGCCGGTGATCGGCGCCTACGGCATCTCCAAGGCGGCCGACATGCAGCTTGCGCGCAACCTCGCGACCGAGCTGGGGCCGGACAATATCCGCATCAACACCATCGCGCCCGGCCTGGTGCGGACCGACTTCGCCAAGGCCTTGTGGGACAATCCCGAGTATCTCAACAAGCGGCTGCAGACGGCGCCGCTCCGCCGCATCGGCGAGCCTGACGATATCGGCGGCATCGCTGTCATGCTGGCAGGCAAGGCCGGCGCTTTCATCACCGGCCAGACCATCATCGCCGACGCGGGCGTGACGATCGGAAGCTGAGACCTCGCCGCGAGCGGCCGCGGCCCTGATGCTACCACGAGCCGAACATGAACCAGACATACTGTTGCCTTGGTGGGACCGCAGAATCCAATCCCGTTCCCAAAAAGCACAACATGATGTGACCGCCGCGCCACATGCCTTGGTGGAATGAGGGATATTACAAAATAAATTCTGGCCATTCGCCACTGTCTGCCTATGTCGGCAGGAATTGGCCGTTGGCCGCACCCTTTCCTGAGAGGCATTTTGTCGACCCGGATTTTGTCGATTGGCCGCATTGTCGCAGCCAGCACCCGGCACCCCCTGACCGTCCTGTTCTTGGCCGCCGGCCTCACGCTGGCGGCGGTGGTCTTCATTGCCCAAAACTTTGCGATGACTGCCGATACCTCTCAGCTGATCTCGCAACGGCTGGAATGGAGGCAAAGAGAGATCGCCTTCGAAGCTGCGTTTCCGCAATTCAACAACCTCACCATGGTTGTCGTCGATGGCGCCACTCCCGAACTTGCCGATGACGCCGCGAGGCGCCTGGCCGCTGCTCTGAAGGAGAGGCAGGATCTTTTCCAGACCGTACGATGGCCCGACGGAGGCCCTTTCTTTGAGCGTGAAGGGTTGCTGTTCCTGCCGTCGGCTGACGTGGAGGCGGCGACGAGTGGCCTCATACGCGCAGCGCCCCTCCTGGCACGGCTGACAGCCGATCCGAGCTTACGCGGCGCCCTGGTTGTCCTGAGCGATATCCTGCAAGGCCTCAAGCAGGGCGAGGTTTCGCTGCAAGACATCCAACCGACGCTAACGGCCTTCTCGAAGACGTTCGAGGACGCCGTGGCCGGGCGGCCGGCCTTCTTTTCCTGGCGGAGGTTCTTCATCGGCGAGAAATCGCCCGATCTGCGCGAGATACGGCATGTCCTGCTGGTTCAGCCGGTGATGGACTATGCTGCTTTGCAGCCGGGTGCCGCGGCGAGCGACGCGATCCGTAACATCGCCCAGTCGCTCGGCCTTGATCCGGCGCATGGCGTGACCGTTCGCCTGACAGGCGCCGTACCGCTGGCGGATGAGGAATTCGCGTCGCTTGCCCAGGATGCCCATCTGGTCCTCGGGACGATGCTTGCGGCATTGTTCGGGATCCTGTGGCTGGCGGTCCGGTCCGCACGCGTCGTTCTTGCGATCGCGGTCACGACGCTGATCGGCCTCGCTCTGACGGCCGCCGCCGGCCTGTTGGTAACGGGCCGCTTCAACCTCCTTTCGATGGCCTTCATTCCGCTTTTCGTGGGCCTTGGCGTCGATTTCAGCATTCAGTTCAGCGTCCGTGCCCTAGCCTCGCGGCTGGTCCAACCCACCCGCGAGGCGGCGCTCGCCGAGACGGGCGCCAGCATCGGACGGCCGCTGGCGCTGTCGGCAGCGGCGATCGGCGCGGGCTTCTTCGCCTTCCTTCCGACCAGCTATATCGGCGTGGCCGAACTCGGAACCATTGCCGGCCTCGGCATGATCGTGGCGTTTGCTCTCAGCATCGTGCTCCTGCCGGCGCTCCTGGTCCTGCTGCGGTTCCCGGCCGCACGAAAGGTGGAGGTCGGAATCACCATGCTGGGCCCCGTCGATCGTTTCGTGGCTCGGCATCGCTTCGACGTGCTGGCATTGGCGCTCGTTGCGGCCATCGTATCGGTGGCGCTGTTGCCGCTGGTGCGCTTCGACTTCGATCCGCTGAACCTCAAAAGTCCCAAGGTGGAATCGATGACCACCCTGCGGGCGCTCGCTGCCGACCCTGACCGGACGCCCTACGCGATCAATGTTCTTGCGCCGTCATCTGTGGAAGCGCAGGCGCTGGCGCAGCGTCTCAGCGCGCTGCCCGAGGTTTCCAACGTCGTCTCATTGCAGAGCTTGCTGCCGTCCCAGCAGACAAGGAAGCTCGAGGCTATTGCCGACGCTGCGGCTGTCATCGAACCTGCTTTCGCAGGTGCCTCCCGTCGCGCCCCTCCCTCCGACGAGGAACTGCAGAAGAAGCTGGCGGACACCCAGACGGCATTGCAGGGCGCAGTCTTCGAAGCCAGAGAGGAACCGGCATCGCTCGCCGTGCTGCGGCTGGCAAAGGCACTGGCGGAGCTGAAGGCGGCCCCGCCGGAAGTTCGCGCCCGCGCCCAGGCGGCGGTGGCGGTTCCGCTGCAAGCCACGCTCGAGCAGATCCGCACCGAGCTGAAGGCAAGCCCGCTCACGATCAGCACCCTGCCGCCGGACCTCGTCGCCGACTGGATGACCAAGGACGGTCGCGTCCGCCTTCAGGTGCTGCCGCACGCCGGCCGGACCGACAACGAATCCCTTCGGCGCTTCGCCGCCGCCGTTCAGGAAGTGGCGCCGAACGCTACCGGAGCTCCGATCTACACCAGCGCCTCGGCCGACACCGTTGTCGACGCCTTTCTGCAGGCAGGGGCCTATGCGGGCGTCGTCATCATTGTGCTGCTGGCAGTGGTGCTGCGACGGGCACGTGACGTGGTGCTCGCCATGCTGCCGGCGCTGCTCAGTGGGCTGCTTACTTTCGCGACTTGCGGAATCCTCGGCCTGCCGCTCAATTTTACCAACATCATCGCCCTGCCTCTTCTGTTTGGCGTGGGCGTCGCCTTCAACATCTACTTCGTCATGGCCTGGCGCAGGGGCGAGACGGCGATGCTGACGTCGAGCCTGATGCGCGCGGTGGTCTTCAGCGCGCTCGCGACCGCCAATGCCTTCGGCGCGCTGTGGCTGTCGAGTCATCCGGGCACGGCCAGCATGGGCCGGCTGCTGATGATCGCGCTCGGCTGGGAGCTTCTTGTTACCCTCTTGTTCCGGCCGGCCCTGCTCGCGCGCTCGCCGCAGGGCAACCTTGGTTTTCAGGGTTCGTTGTTGGCACGACCACTCCGTTCAGCCCGACAGTCGATCGCGCGTTCGCCAACTCCCGAGCCCGCAAGGGCCACCCCAATCAACTGAATCAGCAAGACAGGAGAGACCAATGTTATCGTTCATCCGCCGTCGAAGCCTATCGCGCCTGGCCGCTGGTGCAGTCGCCATCGCCATCATCATGGGCCCCGTTACCATGATGTCCGGGCAGGCGGCGGCGGCCGATCAGGATCCTGCCACGCAAATCATCCAGAGGACGGCCGACGAGCTGATCAGGATCAAGGCCGACACGGCGCGCGAGGCCGCAATCATGCGACTGCTCCAGGCCGAATTCGACCTCAACTACATGGGCCGCTCGGCGCTCGCCACCCATTGGGACCAGGCCACACCCGAGCAACGCGAGCGCTTCCTCAAGGTGCAGACGAACGCGGAGGCGCATGCCTATGCGAAGCGTTTCGCAGAATATGCCGGCCAGAGGCTGACCGTGACCAGTGTCAATGCCCGGGGCAACGGCGTGTCCATTGTCGACAGCAAGCTTGACCAGAGCAACGGTGAGCCGGTCGCGATCCAGTGGGAGGTGCACAACGATGGCCAGCGCCCGCGCATTGTCGACGTCAAGGTGGGCGGCGTCAGCATGGTCCTGACCAGGCGGTCGGAATACAATTCCTACATTCGCAATCACGGCGGCCAGGTCGAACCGCTGATCGACGAACTGGAAGCCCGCGCCAAGCGGTGAATTGCCACGGCAGGCGACGCTGGCCCGATGCAGGGCCCGCGCGCTAGGGTATCTTCCTGAACGTCACCACCAGCACATCGCGATAGGCGGGCTGCGCGGGGTTCTCGGGCTCGACCGGGGTGACGCCGTGATAGCAGCGCGCATCGTCGACCAGGGCTGCATCGAGCGGATCGGTGAGCGTGAAGCTGCCGAGCGTGCGCTTGTCGAGGTCGTGCACCGTCGTCGTGCCGCTCCTGATGTTGCGCCGGTTGACCAGAAGCACCAGCACGTAGTCGACACCATCGCGATGCATGCCCTCGGGCGTGGGCTTGCCGTGTTCGCCCGTGCGCGCCTCGATGCGGAACTGATGAACCTCGATATGCCAGCGCGCCGTCTCCGGCGCGAGCCGGCCGAACAGCGCGCGGCAATATTCGAGGATGGTGCGCATGGACGCGCCGTCGCCGATCGCCTCGGTCACCGGCTTGAACCAGCGTTCGATGCCGCCGTTCAGCTGATTGTAGTCGAGAGTCTGGTAGTGCGGCTGGTGCGACCCGCGCACGATCGGGCCCTGCTTGCCGGCACCATAGACGCCGAAGCGGCGACGACGATAGCGGCCGCCGTCGGCCATGTAGGTGTCGACCTCGAGATCGTTCCAGCTTTCGGCGAATTGCAGCCAGTCGGCCAAGGTGCCGAAGCGCGCCAGGGCGTTCCGCATGTCAGAGGCTTCGACGAAGGCATATCCGGCACGAGCCATCCCGTTGCGGATGCCCGTGGCGTTCTGCAGGCCGGTTCCGATCTCGCTCATGTGACCGACTGTAACACTGGATGGCCGTCATGCAGCATGCGACGCGCATGAAGGATTCTAGGGTTGGCGCGGCAATTGCATTTTGTGATCCGAAGAGGAAAGATCATGTTGCGACGCCACATCCTTGCCGCCGCCGGCGCCACGCTTGCCGCACCGGCCATCGTTTCGCGCGGTGCGCTGGGCCAGACTCTGCGCAAGGTGAAGATGGGCTCGGCTTTCACCACGACGACCAACGCCGCTTTCCTGATGCCCGCCCTGCTCAAGCCGGAGGGCATCGATCTCGAGTTGGTGATGTTCCCGTCGCTGGTGCAGCGCATGCAGGCCGTCGCCTCGGGCGACGTCGATATCGGCAATGGCGGGCTCTCGGCCACCATGCAGGTCGCGACCAAGGGCTTTCCCATGCAGGTGCTGGCCAATGGCTGCGACGGCGGCTGGATGTTGCTGGCCCAGCCCTCGATCAAGAGTTTCCAGGACCTCAAGGGCAAGAAGGTCGCCGTCCAGAACGGCTCGATCGGCCTGGTGTCGCTGAACTGGAAGCTGAAGCAGGAGGGTGTCTTCGGCCAGGTCGATATGGCGTTCATGGACAACCAGGACCAACCGGTCCCGCTGATGCGCGGCGACGTCGCCGCCATCTGCTGCTTCGAGCCCTATGCGGCGCTCGCCGAGTTGAACGGCTGGGGCAAGCGCCTGTGGGTCCCCTACGATTCCCCGATGGGCAAGACCAACCTGGGCTTCGTCGCCTCGTCGGCCTTCGTGAAGAAGGATCCCGAGCTCACCAAGAAGATGGTGGCGGCGCACGTCAAGGCGACCAAGGAGATGGCGTCCAATCCTTCGATTGCCATCGAGACGACGATCAAGCAGTTCAAGATGACCAAGGAAGTGGCCGAGCTCTCGACCAAAAACCTGTTCTTCAGTGCCGATTCCGGCCCGGCCTTCACGAGCGGCCTGAAGGCGCTGGCCAAGATGATGCTGGACGACAAGATGCTGGAGAAGGAGCCGAACTGGGACGAGTTCCTCAATCTCGGCTACGTCTGATGCAGTTGCGCCGCGCGTGGGGGCTGTTGCCCCTCGCGCTGTTGCTGCTGGCCTGGGAACTGGCGGTGCAGGCCAAGGTCTATCCATCGATCCTGCTGCCGCCGCCGACCAAGGTCCTCATGGTCTTCGTCGAGGATTGGCCGATCGTGCTGGGCAATGCGCTGGCCAGCATCGGCCGCGTGACGGTCGGCATCACGCTTTCCTTCCTGTTCGCGGTGCCGCTCGGCCTGATGATCGGCCGCTACCGGCTGCTCGACACGATGACCGACTGGTCGATCCAGATCTTCCGCTCGATCCCGCCGATCGCGCTCATTCCGCTGGCTCTGCTGTTCCTCGGTATCGGCGACAAGCCCGCCATCGCGCTGATCTTTCTGGCCGGCACCTGGCCGCTCTTGATCAACACCATCTTCGGCGTGCGCAACATCGAGCGCACCCTGATCAAGGTGGCGCGCGCCGCCCGCGCCAGCGAGTTTTTGGTGATGAAGGACATCATCCTGCCGGCGGCCTTACCGGCGATCTTCACCGGCCTGCGGCTGGCCGTGGGCAGCGGCTGGCTGACCGTGGTCACGGCCGAGATGATCGCGGTGAAGTCCGGGCTGGGCTACATGATCCTGAACGCCCAGCTCACCTTCCGCTCCGACCTGATCATCGCCGGCATCATCGTGATCGGCAGCATCGGCCTTTTAGCCGACCAGGCCGTGCGCCGGGTGCGCGCCCATGTCTGCCGCTGGCAGGAGGGCCTGACGGCCTTGCCCGAATGAGCAAGTTCCTGGAATGCATCGGCGTCGGCAAGATCTATCCCGGCAAGACCGAGCCGGTGGAAGCGCTGCGCGGCATCGACTTTTCCTGCGGCGCCGGCGATTTCGTCTGCCTGCTCGGTCGCTCGGGCTGCGGCAAGTCCACGCTGCTGCAAATGGTGGCTGGGTTGGAACGGCCGACCGCCGGCCAGATCGTTGTGGCCAACCGCGAACTCGACGGCCCTTCGACGGCGACCTCGATCGTCTTCCAGGACCACGGCCTGTTTCCCTGGATGACGGTGCAGAAGAACGTCGAGTTCAACATGAAGGCGCGCGGCACGCCGGCCGCTGAACGGACGGCGATCGCGCGCCGTTTCCTCGACATGACCAGCCTCTCGGGCTTCGCCGACCGCTATCCGCACGAGCTGTCGGGCGGCATGCGCCAGAGGGTGGGCATCGCCCGCGCGCTCACCACCGATCCCAAGGCGCTCTTGATGGACGAGCCGTTCGGCGCACTCGACGCCCAGACCCGCGGCAAGTTGCAGGATGAGCTTTTGCAGATCTGGGAACGGCAGCGCACGACCGTGCTGTTCGTCACCCATTCGATCGACGAGGCGCTGCTGCTGGCCGATCGCATCCTGGTGTTCACGCCTAGGCCCGGCCGCATCGCGGCTGACATCAAGGTGGATTTGCCGCGCCCGCGTGCGCCACAATCGGCGGCGTTCTCCGCCCTGGCCCGCGACCTGCGCGGCCTGGTCGGAGCCGACCGCGAGATCGACTGAGTCAGGGGGAAACCATGCCGTTTGCAACGACCGACGATGGGGTGAAGCTCTATTACGAAGAGACCGGTGCCGGCGCGCCGGTCGTCTTCGTCCACGAGTTCGCGGCCGACCATCGCTCATGGGAAATGCAGATGCGCCATTTCGGCCAGCGCTACCGCTGCATCACTTTTAGCGCGCGTGGCTATCCGCCATCGGAAGTGCCGGAGAAACCGGAGAGCTATTCGCAGAACCGCGCCACCGACGACATTTTGGCGGTGATGGACCATCTGAAGATCCAGAAGGCTCATGTCGTGGGTCTTTCCATGGGCGGCTTCGCCACGCTGCATTTCGGCTTCCGCCATCCGACGCGTGCGCTGTCGCTGGTCGTGGCAGGCGTGGGCTACGGTGCGGAGAAGGAGCAGCAGGCCAAGTTCAAGGGTGAGGTCGAGGTCGTCGCCAAATCGCTGCTGAGCGAAGGCATGGAGAAGTTCGCTGGGAAATACGCCTATGGTCCAACGCGCGTGCAGTTCGAGAACAAGGATCCGCGCGGCTTTGCCCAGTTCAAGAAGGAGCTGGGCGAGCATTCCGCGCTGGGCTCGGCCAACACCCAGATCGGCGTGCAGGGCCAGCGGCCTTCGCTCTACGACCTGCTGGACAAGATGCGCGCCATGACCGTGCCGACTCTCGTCCTCACGGGCGACGAGGACTGGCCGTGCCTGGCGCCCTCGGTGCTGATGAAGCGCGAAATCCCGTCGGCGGCGCTGGCGGTGATGCCCAACTGCGGCCACACCATCAACCTCGAGGATCCGGATCTGTTCAACCGGATCGTCGGCGACTTCATCGTCCAGGTCGATTCAGGCCGCTGGCCCAAGCGCGATCCGCGGGCGATGAGCGCATCGATCACGGGGATGCGGTAGCCCCAGCTAAGCCGTCAGCCCGCCGTCGCAGACGAATTCCGAGCCTGTCGAGAAGGTCGATTCGTCCGACAGCAGGAACAGGATCATGTTCGCCACTTCCTCGGGCCGGCCGAGCCGGCCGAGCGGGTGCAGCTCCTCGAGATCCTGCCGACCGCTCCTGTTGCCAGTGGTTTGGCCGAGGCGAGGCGCGATCATCGGCGTGTCGATGTAGCCCGGATGCACCGAGTTGCAGCGGATGTTGTATTTCATCTGCGCGCAATGCAGCGCCACGTTCTTGGTGAGCATGCGTACAGCGCCCTTGCTGGCGCAGTAGGCCATCGCATAGGACGCGCCGCGCAGGCCGAGCACCGAGGAGATATTGACGATCGAGCCGCCGCCCGAGCGCTTGAGGACCGGGATCGCGGTCTTGCAGCCGAGGAACGTGCCCAGCGAATTGATATCGTTGACGCGGCGGTATTCCGCCAACGTGCAGTCCTCGATCGAGTTGCGCACGCCAATGCCGGCGGCATTCAGGAGGCCGTGCAGGCCGCCGAACCTCTCGACGCTGGCGGCGACCGCCCTCTGCCAACCCGCTTCCTGGGTGACGTCGAGGGTCACGAACAGCGCCGCGTCACCCAGTTCGGCCGCAAGCGCGTGACCCTTGGCCTCGTCGCGGTCGGCCACAACCGCCTTGCCGCCCTCGCGCACGACCAGCCGGGCGGTCTCGGCGCCGATGCCCGACGCGCCGCCGCTCAGCAGCACGACCTTGTCCTCAAGGCGCGGCAAACAGCGGCCTCCTCATCAGGCCCGACGTCAGCCCGCCGTCGGCCACGATCTCGGCGCCGGTGACGAAGCGCGAACGGTCGGAAGCGAGCCACAGCACGACCTCGCCGAGATCGACCGGCTCGGCCATGCGTCCGATCGGATGGCGCGAGCCGATGAACGCCTTGCCCTGTTCGTGGCCCACCATCTGCCACAACGGATTGAAGATCGGCGTGTCGACGCCGCCGGGATGCACCGAGTTGCAGCGGATGTCGTATTTCTGCTCGGCGCAGTAGAGCGCCACGCTCTTGCTGAGCAGCCGCACCGCGCCCTTGCTGGCGGTATAGGCGGTCGGTCCCGCCGAACCGATGAGGCCCGCGATCGACGAGATGTTGACGATCGAGCCCTTCGACGCGGCCTTGTCCGGGCCGGTCTGCTTCATGCCCTGGATGGCGTATTTGCAGCCCAGGAATACCCCTTCCGAATTGATGGCCTGCACCTGCTGCCACTGCTCGACGGTCGTGGTCTCGACATTGGCGAAGCCGCCGACGATGCCGGCATTGTTGACCATGACGTCGAGGCGGCCCTCGCTCGCCAACACGTCGGCGAGCAAAGATTTCCAGGACTCCTCGGAGGCGACGTCGTGCGACACGAAGCGGCCGGCTCCGTCCTTGGCCTCATGCAGGTCGGCGACGATGACGTGCGCGCCCCGGTCCG
>Ga0070763_10000392_pt1 | contig 11725 bp, 9 predicted proteins | sample HubBroMetageWRM3_FD_67279 | JGI IMG/M metagenome (GOLD analysis project Ga0070763, IMG submission 67279) | Warmed soil microbial communities from the Hubbard Brook experimental Forest, New Hampshire - Hubbard Brook CCASE Soil Metagenome WRM 3 | ecosystem: Environmental > Terrestrial > Soil >... | reverse complement strand
CGAGAATCAGAATACGAGGCTCGGCAAGAATGGCCCGGGCGATCGAAATCCGCTGTCGCTGGCCCCCCGAGAGCTTCACACCGCGCTCGCCGACGATCGTGTCGTACTTGTCCGCGAACGATTCAGCAAACTCATCCACGCGGGCGATCCTGCAAGCACGCAGAAATTCTTCTTCGCTCGCGCCAGGGCGTGAGAACATCACGTTTTCGCGAATCGTTCCGTCGAACAAAAACGATTCCTGCAGCACAACTCCAAGACGAGTGCGGTAGGAATCGAGACGAACCGTGCGCAGGTCCGTGCAATCTACGAGGATCCTGCCCTTGGTGGGAACGTAAAACGCAGAGATCAGGCCGATGGTCGTGGATTTCCCCGAGCCGGATGAGCCCACCAGCGCCGTAACCGTTCCAGGTTCCGCGCGGAAAGAAATATCATGCAGAACTTCGTGAACGCCGTCGTAGCTGAAACTTACGTCGTCGAATTCCACGGTGCCGCGGATGTCGCCCAGCGCCACGGTGCGCGCCGGGTCCTGATCTTCCGGCCGCTCGCGCATAATTTCCTGCGTTCGCTCCAGTCCAGCTACGGCCTCCGTCAGCTGAGTTCCGATGGCGACGATCTGCATGATGGGCGCAACCAGAAACCCGAGCAACAGAGTATAGGAAAAGAAACCGCCGACGGTCAGCGTGCCCGAGGCAATCTGATGCGTGCCCACATACATCGTGACTGCCCCCACCCCGCCTAGCAGGACGCTTGCCGAAAGACTCATGACCGACGTTGCGGTAAGCGAGCGCATCACGTTATCCAACAGGCGGCGCACGCCAGCGGCAAAGACTTTTTCCTCGCGTTCTTCGGCGTGATATCCCTTGATCACACGCACACCGCCCAGCGATTCCGTCAGCCGGCCCGTTACCTCGGCATTGATTTTGCCCCGCTCGCGAAAAATGGGCCGAATCGTTGTGAAGGCCCGGTTCAGCGCTACTGCGAAACAGGCCAACGATCCGACCGCGATCAACGTCATCTGCGGGCTGGTGCGGAACAGTAGAACCAGCGCAATCCCGGAAGTGACCAATCCCCCGACGAAATCCACCAGGCCTGTGCCCAGCAAGTTGCGCACGCCCTCCACATCGCTCATGATGCGCGACACCAGATTGCCAGTCTTGTTGCCGTCGTAAAACGAGACCGGAAGGCGAGAGATGTGGACCTGCACCTGTTCGCGTAACTCAGCGATCAAACGCTGCGCCGCTTTCGATAATAACTGTGTGAGCGAAAAGGAGGTGAGTCCCTGCACCAGAGTGGCCGCCAACACGACCAGAACCAGCGGCCGCAGTTTGTCCATGTGATGCTTGTTGATGACAGTATCGATCAGGAACTTGGTGGAATAGGGCAACACCAGCGCCGCAACCCGGTTGATGATCATCAACACGAAGCCGAGCGCCAGCACCCAACGCCGCGGGCGCATCAGCTTCCAGACTTCCGGCAGAACGGCCTTGAGTCTTTGGACTTTCGGGGGTTTCTGGGCTGCTTGAGGGTCGGTGCTCAATCGTTAATTGGACTCCGCCAAGGCTGCATTCGCTTCATTATTACTGCATTGTGACACGTCTGGGGCGGGCGTTGTATGCTCGGGGCGTGGCACGTCCGCCTTCTCCGGAGCGCTCTCCAACTTTAGGCCTGCTGCTCGGCCTGACCATCACACTTGCGGCAGTGGTGGCATACTCCGCGTACATCACCTGGCAAGTGGCCGGGTTGCGCAAGCTTCAGTCCGATCTGATCGACCGCAACCGCAAGGATTCTCTGCAGTTGCTGCGCATCCAGAACGACCTGAACCTGCTTGCAGTCGCCATGCGCGACATGATCGACAACGATGAGCCGTATTCACTCACTGCATGGTCGGCGCAGTTCCAGCGTATTCGGACTGACTTGGACGACGCCATGCGCCTCGAAGCCGGCATGGCCCCGACGAGCCGGACGGTCGAGCAGAGCGCTTCGCTGAGCAGTTCGCTGGCCCAGTTCTGGGATGCGGTCGACCGCGTGTTTGCTCTGGCGGGTTCAGGCCAGGAAAAGCAGGCGAGGGCGCAGATCCAGCTCTCACTGCAGGCGCGGCAGGCGGCGTTGAGCACGGCGGTTGCCCGGCTGTTGGTGCAGAACAGCGAGAATGAAGAGCTGGCGGCGCAACGCATTGTCGACATCTATGACCGGGTGCAGCGGCAAGTTTATGTGTTCCTGTGCGCAACCCTGATCGCGATCCTGCTGACTGGATTTTCCATGATCCGATGGAACCGGCAGCTGTTTGCTCGCATGGCTGAGCTTTCGGAGCGGCGCAGCGAACTCGCGCAGAAACTAATTGCAACCCAGGAGTCGACGCTGCGTTACATTTCGCGCGAGTTGCACGACGAGTTTGGCCAGATCCTCACGGCAATGGGATCAATGCTCGGCCGCGCCGGAGCTCACGCTCCGGAGGGCTCATCCTTGCGCATCGACTTGCAGGAAGTCCGCCAGATCGCCCAGGATACGCTGGATCGGGTTCGGAGCCTGTCGCAGTCGCTGCACCCGGTGATGCTGGATGAGGTTGGGCTGGAGACTACACTCGACTGGTACATCCCGACCGTGGAAAGGCAGACCGGAATTGCCATATCCTATGAAAAGGTGGGCGCGGCGTTCGATCTGAGTGGCAGTGCGGCGGTGCAAATCTACCGCGTGCTGCAGGAAGCGTTGAACAACGTAGCGAGGCACTCCGGCGCGAAGCAGGCCTGGGTGCGATTGCGTTTTGACCCTGCAACCTTGGAGTTGGAAGTGGAAGATCACGGAGTTGGCTTCAGCGAGCGGCCAGGGAAGCAAGGCATCGGACTGGTCGCGATGCGCGAGCGTTCGGAATTGATGGGCGGGCGCATTGTCTTTTCGATTCCGGCGGTGGGCGGCACGTTGTTGCACCTGAGTGTGCCCCGCGAGAAAATTGAGTCGTCCATTGAGTCGCGGAATAAAGATCAGGGTTAAGACAAAGAATTAGAGATTAAAAGATTAATAAAGATGAATATGACGAAGAAGATCACCGTGTTGCTGGTCGATGACCATAGCCTGGTCCGGCGGGGCTTTCGGCGCATGTTGGAGGATGAGCCAGATATGGTCGTGGTCGGCGAAGCCGGTGACGGGGAGGAAGCGGTTAAGCTGGCGCGCGAGCTGCACCCTCAGGTTGTTGTTATGGACTGCGCTTTGCCCAAGATGAACGGCCTGGACGCAACGCGGGCAATTCTCGAAGACTTACCCGAGACCGCTGTGCTCATGCTAAGCATGCATTCGGAAAACACCTGGGTGCGGCAGGCGACCGAGGCTGGAGCCAAGGGATACATTCTGAAGAACGCGATCAACCTGGAACTAGGGCCGGCGGTGAGGCGCGTGGCCGGAGGAGAAACGATTTTTGATCCCCAGGTGGAGCAGCAGTCAGCGCTCAAAGGCGAGCGCAGCAGCGGACTCACACCTCGCGAACTCGAAGTGTTGCAGATGATCGTTGACGGCAAGTCGAATAAAGAGATTGCCACAGCGCTTGACCTCAGCGCTAACACGGTTGCTGTCCATCGCGCCAACATCATGAATGCACTCGACATTCACAAGACTGCCGAGCTCGTGGTTTACGCCATCCGCGCGGGTCTGGTGAATGTTCCGTGAATCGCAGATCCTTTCTGCAGGGCATGGCGGGACTCGCTTCAGTATCACAGTTGCCGCTTCTGCGGGCTCTTGGTGCCGTTCCTCCGACGGCGGCTTCTCCCGGGTTCCGATTTGTTGACGTAACCTCCAGCTCCGGCATTCAATTCCAGCACAACAGTGGGGCCTTCGGCGGGAAGTTCCTGCCGGAGACTCTGGGTTCGGGCTGTGCCTTCCTCGACTACGACCGCGACGGTTGGCAGGACATTCTTCTGATCAACGGGATGGATTGGCCCGGCCACAAGCAGCGGCGCTCCACACTGCGCCTTTATCACAACAACGGAAATGGCTCTTTCACCGACGTCACTTCCCGTGCCGGGTTGGATATCGAGATGTACGGCATGGGCGTAGCCGTTGGCGACTATGACAACGACGGATTTCCCGACATCCTGGTCACTTGCGTGGGGCAGAACCGGCTGTTCCACAATACCGGCAAAGGAACTTTCGTGGATGTGACCAACTCCAGTGGATTGGGAAAGCGCCTGGGTTTCAGTACCTCCGCCCTCTGGTTCGATTATGACCGCGACGGCCTGCTCGATCTTTTTATTTGTAACTACGTGAAGTGGTCGCCTGAACATGACGTCTTCTGCAGTCTTGACGGCAAGCACAAATCCTATTGCACGCCGGAAGCCTATCGCGGCGAGACTTGCTGGTTGTTTCACAATCGCGGCAACGGCACTTTCGAGGATGTCACTGCTTCCAGCGGCATTTTCGACAGCAGTTCCAAATCGCTTGGCGTTGCAATGCTCAATAAAGATAAAGACCAGAGCGGCTGGCCTGATCTGTTAGTCGCGAACGACACTCAGCCCAACAAGCTCTATCGCAACCAGCGCAACGGAACTTTCAAAGATGCCGCAGTCGAGGTTGGACTCGCCTTCAGTAGCGAGGGCAAGGCGCGAGCCGGAATGGGCGTGGACGTCGCTGATTTCGAGAACTCTGGCCGCTCCGGCGTGGCCATTACAAACTTCGATAACGAAATGATGGGCCTGTATCTATTCGGAGGCAGAACGTCCGAAGACGTTGCCGCCCAGGCAGGTGTGGGGTTGGCTTCCAAGAACAGTCTGGGTTTTGGATGCGTTTTTCTCGATTCCAATCTGGACGGCTGGCTCGATCTTGCCGTGGCCAACGGCCATATCGACGAAACCGTGCGAACATTCGTGGCAACGTGGGATACGCCCAGCCACCTCTGTTGTTTCTCAACAATGGCAAAGGAAGTTTTCGGGACATCGCCGCGGAAGTTGGCGGCGGATTCGAACAGCCAAAGGTGGGACGCGGACTAGCCTACGGCGACTTCGATCGTGATGGCGACCTCGACCTGCTGCTGACTACAAATAATGGTCCCGCCTACTTGTACCGGAACGACCAGCTTGGAGGGAACCGCAGCATTCGTTTTCGACTGGTCGGCACCAAGTCGAACCGCGACGCAATCGGAGCGACGGTCCGCATTGTCTCCGGGGACTTGAGTCAATCGCGCATGGTGAAAAGTGGGTCCAGTTATCTGTCGCAGTCTGAACTCCCGGTTACGTTTGGCCTGGAGAAGCGCAATCGCGTGGAGAGCGTCGTCATTACCTGGCCCAGCGGCAGAATTGAAGAGTTCAAGAACTTGGCTGCGGGACGATGCTACGAATGCACCGAAGGCAAAGGCGTTTCCCCGCAGGATGGGTATTGATTCGCGGTCCGGACGAAGTCGTCTCAAGGCCGGCTGATGGTTCCCGCGGCAGTCAGATCAATATCGACTGATTCACTCACTCGCAAGAACAGCGTGCTCGGGTTCTTCATGCCCCAATTCGCATAAGGTACAGCGAAGTGAAGCGTTGCGGTCCAGTGATCGGAGGACACCTCAACTTCGGCGGGGACGGTCAATTCGTGATCCGATCCGTGGATCGAAAAGATTCCATGAACCCGCACTGAGGACTTTCCTTGCAGCGCCACAGTTCCGTCGACGCGATCGGGATGAAAAGCGATTTCCGGATAGCGGTCGCTCTCCAATACTTCCCGATGCATTTTCCGGTCCCGCATTCCGCTGCCGCTCTCGCCGCTCTTGGCGTCCACCACGATTTCACCCGCAATCTTGCCTGAGGCAGGATCAAGGCGCACGGAACCCCGCTTCAAATGGAAGGTTCCACGGACCGTGTGGAGCGCGTCGTTCAGCGTGAAACTAACAGTAGTGTGCTGAGGATCCAGCTGAAATGCGACAGCCTGCGCGGCGGAAGCGATGCTGGTAATCGCAAGAAATGCCGTGAGAACCGCCAACAGTGCTAATGCTTTGCCTGGCTGCTTCCCGCGAAATGCCTGGGGGTCTGCTTTCATCGGGCTAGGCAGTCAACAGACCCCATCCCAGGGTGAGCCCGTCGAGCGCGAGGTGAAACGGCGAAAGACTTCCCACGTGCAGGGCGACCAGTCTGCGGAACACTTCAGGCCGCCTGCGAAAAACCCGGAGCGTCCGTTGCTGAAACCCGGGATGGCCGTCGAGCGTGAGCATCAATCGCGCCATCAACAGTGGGCGCAATGCCAGGCGGCGATGCGCGGCCTGATAACTGGCGAGGCTTCCAGACTTGAAACATTGCGCCAGCACCACGGCCTGGCTGAAGGCGAGGCCGAGACCTTCGCCAGTGATCGCATCGACGGTGCCGGAAGCGTCGCCGATCAACACGACATTGCCTCGCCACACACGCTTCAACTTGCGATTGGCGGACACGGATCCTCTTTCAGCAGAAACCGCTTCAGCTCCCCGTAGCCGTGCCGCGAGGTTGGGAAATGCCGGCAAGGATTCTTCGAGGCGAAGCCTGGGATCGCGCGAAGCCACGGCCACACAGACTTGTTCGTTACTCACGGCCGTGGCATAGCCCTGAACGTGTTTCCCCCAATATATTTCCATGCGGTCGGTCCACGGCGATACGCGATAGTGCCGGCGAAAAGCGTAGCGGAGGTTCGTCCGCGATTGGCACTCGAGATTCGCCCAGCGGCGCACCCGCGAGTTAGAGCCATCGGCGCCCACAATCCACCGCGCGCGGATCGAGCGCTCGCCCAGCTGAACGTCCTGGCCGGAAATCCCTGTGACCACGCTCTGCCAAAGCAGATCCGCACCCAGCGCGGTCGCCCGTTCGCTCATGATGTTATGTAATGCGGTCCGGCGAACGGAGAGTCCGAAACCGCCGGAAGGAAATACCGTTTCCGCGGATAGCCCGGAACTGAGAAAGCGTACCCCGCGCAGCTGACAGGCATCAGCAGCAGGGACGGCAACTCCCAGGAGTTCGAGCGCCGCAATTGCGTCCGGCATTAGCGCTTCGCCGCAGGCCTTATCGATCGGGGGTTTGGCACTGTCTGCAACCACGACGCGTAGTCCTTGCTGACGAGCGGCAATTGCCGCTGCCAGGCCGGCTGGGCCGCCGCCGATTACAAAGACATCTGTCGAAGTCTGCAACTACGCGACCTCACCATTCCAGAAGCAGAAGCTCGGAGCAAAACCCCGGTCCCATGGCGGCAAGCAGGCCCAGAGTGCCGGGCTCCGGACGACGGTTCTTCATCACGTCTTCAAGCACGCACAGCACGGACGCAGACGAAAGATTTCCTACCTTGCGCAGGCAATCCCACGAGGCATCAAGCTGCCCATTGTGCAATCCCAACGCGTCCGCCGAAGCATCGAGAACTTTCGGTCCTCCGGTGTGGAGAACGAAGCTCTTAAGGTCGCTTCGCTTGCGCCCATTGTCCGCCAGAAATGCGTCCACATCGCGACCCAGGTTTTCCCGGATCAGGGTCGGAACTTCCGTGGAGAGTATGATGCGGAAGCCTTTCTCCGAGATGTTCCAGCCCATCATGTCCTCGGTGCTGGGATAGAAGATCGACCGCGTGGCGAGGATCTTAGGCCCCGAAATTTCAGGCTCCGAGCGTTCAAATTCTGCCCCGGTCACAATCACAGCGGCAGCGCCGTCGGCGAACAGTCCCGAGGAAATCAGGTTTGCTACCGACAGATCTTCACGCTGCAGGGTGAGGGAACAGAGCTCGACCGAAACTAAAGCCGCAGCCTGCTTTGGATATGCGCGAACGTAATCTGAGGCGCGCGCAATTCCCGCGGCGCCCGCTACACATCCCAGCCCAAAGATCGGAGTACGGCGAATATTAGTGGGCAGCTTCATGCGGTTGATCAGGAGGGCGTCGATGGAAGGGCTTGCAACTCCAGTGACGGTGGTGAAGAGCAGGCACCCCAAGTCGGAAGTTTCCAGTCCGGCATTGTGCAGGGCCAGGCAGAGGGCTTGCTCACCCAACTCCTGCGCCACCCTGATCCAGATGTCATTGGCCTGGCCCCAGGTCTTGATGTCCACATACTGCTCCGCGGGAACCGCGAGGTAGCGGCCATCCACGGTCACGTTCCGGTGCAGTCGTGCCAGCAACAAGGGGTTCTTGAGTTGGGCTCCCCAATAGTCCTGGAGCCGATCGAGAAGAACTTTCTGAGTGTAGTAATGCTTGGGGAAGGCGCTTGCCGCGCTTGCAATCCTCATGGATTCTTGGTCCTGAAGTCAGTCTCGGCACAGAATCAACCCCCACGCCCACCGAATCCAGGAGATTTCCTCCCGATTCGATGTCTGATCCGTGCTGGTCGCACACGGGGGGCTCGCGCCGGATTACTTATTGTCGCAGAATTGGGAGTTTTTGTATCTCACTTGGCTTGCCAACAGAAACCCCGTCGCTCACGGACCGCTCTCTTCCAGGGCGGCCTTTGGCAGACATTCATCTGCACCTTGAGCAAGCTAACCTATTCCGGTGTGTTCGTCCAGTGCACTGCGCTGGGAAAGGCTCTGCCCACTCAGTCTACCTGGCAGCAGGCATGGCTCGTCTTCAATGTCATTTACTGCAAAATCGCGATCGAGCTGGGCGTATTCCCCGTTTTGTACGTGATGAGAGGGTTCAAATTGCCGCTGTTGACCCCAAACGCCTGAATTCCCGAGTTGCCGCCCTGGTTCCCCACGAATAAATAGTTTCCGTTGGGGTCCTCGACCAGAAAACTCGGACTACTCTCGGTGGTGAAGGCGAACGCGCTGGTGGAGGTGGTAAGCGCCGCGGGTAATCCGGTGCTGGAATCAATCGAATACACGGCAACGTTGCTTGATCCCTGATTCGCCACGTAGAGGTACTGCCCTTGGGAATCCAGGAGCAGAGCAAAAGGATCGTTATAGATGTCGTCCAGCGGGGATCCCTGAACATTATTTAGCAGCGCTCCGGCAGGAGCACTGCTTCCGGAAGAAGCAATGCTGAAAATGGAGATGGACTGTGATCCCGTATTCGCCACGTAAAGATAAGAGCCGCTCGGGTCGATCGCAAGTCCGTAAGGATTGGCACCCTCGGCGCTGATCAGGCTGTACGGAGGGCTCAGAAATGTGAGCACTCCGGCATTCACACTGAAGCTCTCGATCGACCCAATACTAATATTGCCACCTTGTCCACCTGCGACGCTGACGTAGAGAAAGTCCCCCGAAGGCGACAGCGCCATATTAAGAGGCGTCAACCCGCCGAGCGAATTGGGATAGGGCTGCTGCGTGCCGGGCTCGGTGATCTGAGTGAGCGCGCCCGTACTGCTGTCGATGGAGAAGACCGAAATGTTGTCCGACAGCTTGTTCATCACATACAGATAGTTGCCGGCAGGGTCCATCACCAGAAGTGACGGCTGCGTGGCATTGGGTCCAGTCGGCGTCCGTGGCGCCACCTCGGCCAAAGTGCCATTGCCGGCGATGTCGAACAGGGAAATATCGTCTTCGAGTTGCCCCGGATTGGCCACATACAGGAATTTTCCAGAAGGATGGATCACCACCGAGTTCGCTCCGTCACCCACGGTATAAGGGGTTCCGGAAAGTTCCGTGAGCGTGCCGGAGTAGGGGTCCTCGCGATAGACCGCCAGTTGACTGGTCTCCGGAAGAGTCGCATAGACAAAGTGGCTCGATGAAGTGCATCCGACCCAACCGGCAGTAGCTGCGAGCACGAGAACCAGGACCAGTGCTTTCTGAAGCATCCGTGACTCCTGAGAGAATTTGAAAGCGAAGAACAATAATACCGGGCGACGGGACAACGGCATCGAACCAGATATCTTCTATCATACGGTCACCGGCCGGAAAAAGGGGGCGCTCTACCTTACCCTTATTCCAGCCGCGCCGGTCCGTATTATCTGGGACAGAGAGAAATTTGGATTGCTTTCAGCCTTGGCGCCCACTTCTGCGATGCGAAGCTGCCGAAAACGGGTTGCACGCGGCCGGTCGTGGCCACCCAAATCAGCTTCCTTGAGGATAGTTAAATTTGCCTGTCTCAAGCCCCGAACCGCTCAGTGCGCCGGACTCGGGGTGGGCGCTCCGGAAGAATTCTGCACCAGGGGCGCGGCTTCTCCGCCGCGCAACGCCAGCCGCAACCGGTCGAGATAGACATAGACAACGGGCGTGGTGAATAGCGTAAGTGCCTGGCTCACAATCAATCCGCCTACAATCGTAATGCCCAGAGGACGGTGCAGTTCGGAGCCAGTGCCCGTACCGAGCGCCAGGGGAAGACCTCCGAGCAGTGCAGCCATAGTCGTCATCATGATGGGGCGGAAGCGCAGCAGGCAGGCTTCGTAGATGGCATCAACCGGCTTCTTTCCTTGCGTGCGCTCCACTTCGAGCGCCACGTCAATCATCATAATGGCGTTCTTCTTCACCAGCCCGATCAGCAGGATGATGCCGATCATTCCAATCACGTTGAGTTCATTGTGGGTCAGGAGCAAGGCGAGCAGTGCGCCCACGCCGGCTGATGGAATCGTCGAGAGAATCGTGAAGGGGTGAATGTAGCTCTCGTAAAGCATGCCAAGCACGATGTAAACGGCAATCAGGGCGGTAATAAGCAGCAGGAGTTCGCTCGAGAGTGAATCCTTGAACGCTTGTGCCGTGCCCTGAAAGCTTGCCTGAATTGTGGCCGGGAAGCCGATGGAACTCTCGACCTTTTCGATGGCTTGCGTCGCCTGCCCAAGAGCGACTCCGGGAGCCAGGTTAAATGAAATCGTAACCGATGGGAACTGGCTCTGGTGATTCACACCCAAAGGTATGTTGGAGCGAGAGAAGTGAGTGAACGCCGCCAAGGGGATGGGTGTGCCGCTGGTCGAGCGCAGGTAGATATTCTGCAGCGCCTCGGTGGTCTGTTGGAACTCCGGCGCCACTTCCATGACCACGTGGTATTGGTTGAGCGGCATGTACATGGTCGAGACCTGGCGCTGTCCGAAGGCGTCGTAAAGCGCGTTGTCGATATCCTGTGCCTGTACTCCTAACCGGCCCGCGGTATCGCGATCAATCACTAGCTGCGCTTCCAGCCCCTTATCCTGCTGGTCAGTATTTACGTCGCGCAGCTCCGGCAGGTTGCGCACTTTCTCCAACAACAGCGGACCCCATTTGTTGAGTTCGTTCAAGTCCTCGCCCTGTATCGTGTACTGGTACTGCGCCTGCCCGTAGCGTGGGCTGAGAGTCAGGTCCTGCTGCACCTGCAGGAACAGCGTGGCTCCCGGAACCACCGCGAGTTTACCCCGCAATCGATTGATCACATCGTCGGCGCTAATGTAGCAAGGGTTCCAGAAATGGGGGGTCTTGCATTGGCCGCGCCGCTCCAGTGGCTTCAGCATCACGAAGAACCGGCCTTGATTGGTCGCCGAGCCTCCACCCGCGAACCCGACCGCCGTGTCCACCGCCGGATCCTTCAGTACGATTTGCACGAACTGTTGCATCTTGCCGCTCATGGCCTGGAATGAGATGTCTTGTGCCGCCTGAACCGCGCCATTAAGTCGTCCTGTATCCTGCTGTGGGAAGAAACCCTTGGGCACGATGATGTAGAGATACACGCTCAGGCAGGCCACGAGGAAGGTCACGATCACTGTCGCTAGCTGACGCTTCAGAACCCACTTCAGGGCACGGTCGTAGGTCGCCAGCAAGTTGTCGAAGAACCATTCACTGCCGCGATAGAAAAAGTTGTGGCGCTTTTTCGGTTCGGAGTGGCGCAGGAACTTGGCGCACATCGTCGGCGTCGTCGT
>Ga0070763_10000391_pt1 | contig 11734 bp, 10 predicted proteins | sample HubBroMetageWRM3_FD_67279 | JGI IMG/M metagenome (GOLD analysis project Ga0070763, IMG submission 67279) | Warmed soil microbial communities from the Hubbard Brook experimental Forest, New Hampshire - Hubbard Brook CCASE Soil Metagenome WRM 3 | ecosystem: Environmental > Terrestrial > Soil >... | reverse complement strand
CGCCGGCCGGTACCTCGAGCGGCGTGGCGGTGACGGCGGCTACATGGCGATCTTCCAGGTTCCGGACCTGGCCGCGGCTCGCCGCAGGCTCGCCGGTCTGGGGGTGCGAGTGGTCTGGACGGCCGACCTGCCCGACATGGCCGCCACCCACCTGCACCCAAGGGACGTCCCCGGCGCCATCGTGTCCCTGGACTGGGCCGCACCGGAGGAATCGTGGAGGTGGGCGGGCCCGTCGTGGACGGGGCGCGCGCCCGAGCATGCCCCCGGCGGCGTGACCGGATTGACGATCGAGGTCAGCGACCCGTCCGCGGCGGCCCACCGCTGGGCGGCGGTGCTCGGGATTCCCGCCAGTGGCGGCCACACCCCGGAGACGGTGCTACTGGAGTCGGGTCAGCGGCTGCGGTTCGTGCCAGCCCGAGCCGGTCACGGTGAGGGAATCACCGCAGTGACAATCGCCCGGCTGCCCGGCGGGCCACGGGTGATCGGCGGTGTCCGCTTCGCCAGCGAGGAAGGATGACATGACTACGCTCGATACCGGAACCGAGGACCTGCGCGCCGAGATCGATCACGGCGTGGCGGTGATCACCATGAACCGCCCCGACCGGCGAAATGCCTTTTCGCAGGCCATGGTGTCCGCCCTGGGGGCTGTCCTCGCCCAGGTGGAGACCGATGAAGCGGTCGGCTCTGTCGTGCTCACCGGGGCGGGCAGCGCCTTCTGCGCTGGCGGCGATGTCAAGGGCATGGCCGCACCGCCCGCGGACGGGAGCGGCGGCGGTGCCGGCCGACCCGTCGACGAGGTCATCCATCGCCAGCGACTCAATCAGCGAGCCACCAGCGGCCGGCTCTGGAGCATGCCCAAGCCGACGATCGCCGCAATCGGAGGTCCGGCAGCTGGGGCCGGGCTGTCGCTGGCCTTGGCCTGCGATCTGCGTTACGCGGTGCCGGGCGCGGTGCTGACCACTGCCTTCGCCCGGGTCGGGTTCGCCGGAGACTATGGCGGGACCTGGTTTCTCACCCGGCTGGTGGGCAGCGGCAAAGCCAAAGAGCTCTATTACTTCTCGGAGCGGCTGAGCGCTGAGGACGCCCAGCGGCTCGGGATCGTCAACGCCATCTTCCCGCCAGCCGACTTCGAACGGGAGGTCATGGCGCGGGCCCGGCGACTGGCCGAAGGGCCGTCGATCGCTTACCGCTACATGAAGGAGAACCTGAACCGGGCCGTGACCGGCGAACTCGGTGAGTGCATGGACCTCGAAGTGACGCACCATGTACACACCGGACTAACCGAGGACCACCGCGAGGCGGCAAGGGCCTTCGTGGAGAAGCGCGAACCGCGCTTCCAAGGCCGGTAGCTCTACGGCGCCAGGCAGCTCAGGGTCACACCCGGGCCACTCGTCGCGGCAGCAGGGCGCCGATGATCCAGAAGAGCGGAATAAACAGGCCCACGATGAACATGACCCAGTGGCCCTTGCGCAGGGACAGCACGCCCAGCGAGACCAGAAGTACGAAGTAGATGATCCCAATGATCCATCCCATGTGCGCTCCTCCATTCAGCCTTGCCCGCGGGCGCATCGTGTCCCGCACATGAGGATGCGCTTGGCCCGCTCAGAGACGAGGTGAGGTTGCGCACACCGCACACCGTCACAATGCGCTCTTTCCCGGCCGCTGGCATCACCCACGGCGGGTGATGCGAGGCTGGCCAGCCCGCCAGCCCGCCAGCCCGCCAGCCCGCCAGCCCGAAGCCCGAAGCCGGCCGGGCTGCCCTATCTGAGCAGCAGGCGGCCGATGCGGCGGCCCGCGACGTAAAGGCCGGCCACTCCCATGACCGCCAGGTACAGCGCGTGCCAGAGCAGGGCGGGCCCGACCACGCCGAGAGTCAGGCCGCGCATCAGCGCCACGCCCTGGTACAGCGGCGTGCACTCGACCACGATCTGGATCGGCCGCGGGTAGACGCTCAGCGGGTAGAACGTGGCCGAGAACAGGAACATCGGCAGCGTCGCCAGCATGATGTACTCGAAGTCCTGCCAGCTCCGCATGAACGTGGTGGCGGTCATGCCGGCCGCGGCAGACGCGAAGCCGACGAGCAGCGCTACCGGCACGGCGGCCACCGCCCAGGCCGAGTGCACCAGGCCCAGCGCGAGCATGACCACCATGAACGCGATGGCGTACAGCCCGCCACGGATCAGCGACCAGCCGATCTCGCCGAGCGCGATGTCACCGGGACGCATCGGCGTGGCCAGCGCGGCGTCGTAGAACTTCGCGTACTTCAGCCGGAAGAACACGTTGAAGGTGGAATCGAGGATGGCGCCGTTCATGGCCGATGTGGCCAGCAGCGCCGGGGCCACGAAGCTGGCGTACCCCACCGGGTGGCCACCCGGGCCGGCCACGGTCCCGACCAGCTTGCCCAGCCCGACCCCGATGGACAGCAGGTAGAACAGCGGCTCGAAGACCCCGGATACCAGGACCAGCCAGACGTGCCGGTAGACCCGGGCATGCCGCTCGATCAGGTGCACGCTGCCCCGGCCGCCCAGGGCGGACCGGCGGGTGCGCAGCAGCGGCAGCGGCAGCACCCGCAGCGGAAGCTCCCGCAGCGATGGCGCGCTCACCGGACGTGGCTCCCTACACGCATAGCCGCCGCCGGTATGTCCGGTTTCCCACCACGATGCTCACCGCGGCGAGGGCGGCCAGGTATCCCACGTGTACCAGCGTGCCGCCCACGGTAGCCGTGCCCAGGCTGAGCGACCGGCACAGGGCCACGCCGTGCCACAGCGGCGTGGCGTACGCGAGCGGCCTGATCCAGGCCGGAAGCTGGGTGACCGGGAAAAACGTCCCGGAGAACAGGAACAACGGGATCATCCCGAACCGGAACACCAGGGCGAACGACGTGTCCTTGGACACGGTGATCGCCCACGCCTCGATCGGCGCCGCGAAGGCAAGCCCGGTCAGCACCGCGACCGGCACAGCGGCCAGCACCCAGGGCGACGTGATCGCCCCGAACGCGGCCATGACCACCAGAAAGATGGCCGAGTTCATGACCAGTCGCATGATCGTGAACAGCAGGTGCCCGTGAAAGATGTCGGCCGGGCGCAGCGGTGAGGCGGCCGCCGCGTAATAGGTGCGCCGCCACTTCACCGAGCCGAGCACCGGGTACGTGGACTCCTCGATGCCGGACTGCATCGCGGCGGCGGCCAGCAGGCCCGGCGCGAGGAACGCGAGGTAGCTGACCCCGCCAAGGCGCGCGGTGCCGTGCGCGTCGACAAGCTTGCCCAGGCCGAGACCCATGGCGCCCAGGTACAGCACCGGGGACAGGAAGCTCGTGTAGATCGACCCGCGCCACGTCCGGCGGTAGTTGGTCAGCCAGTACCGGAACTCGCGCACGGCAAAGGACCAGGTCATCTCAGTCCTCCAGCTGCCGCCCGGTGAGCCGCAGGAAGACGTCCTCCAGTGTGCTGCGGCGGACCAGCGACGTCAGCGGCTCCAGACCGAGCTCGCGGACGGCCGCAAGCGCCGTGTCACCGTTCTGCGTGTACAGCAGGACCCGGTCGGCCAGCACCTCGAGCCGGTCGGCGGGCGCTCCGGCGAGCTTCTCCGAGGCCTGTTCATGTTCCGCCGGGTTGAACCGGAGCTCGAGCACTTCCGGGGTCGAATACCGCTCGATCAGCTCACGCGGCGAGCCCTCCGCCGCGATCTTGCCACGGTCCATCACCACCAGGCGGTCGCACAGCTGTTCGGCCTCGTCCATGTAGTGCGTGGTCAGCACCAGCGTGACGCCCTGCTGCTTGAGCCGGTACAGCCGGTCCCACACCGCGTGCCTGGCCTGCGGGTCCAGGCCGGTGGTCGGCTCGTCGAGCAGCAGGATCTCCGGCTCGTTGATCAGCGAGCGCGCGATCGTGAGCCGCCGCTTCATCCCGCCCGACAGCGGCTCGACCTGATCGTCGGCCCGGTCGGAGAGCTGCACGAACTCCAGCAGCCGCTCGGTGCGCTCGGCGATCAACTGGCGCGGCAGGCCGAAGTAGCGACCGTAGATGATCAGGTTCTCCCGGACGGTCAGCTCCACGTCCAGCGTGTCCTCCTGCGGGACCACCCCGAGCCTGGCCCGGATCGCCGGCCCGTCGGCGACGGGGTCCATACCCAGGATGGTGAGCTCACCGCCGCTCGGCGGGGAGACGCAGCCGATCATCCGCATCGTCGACGACTTGCCCGCGCCGTTCGGCCCGAGGAAGCCGAACGCCTCGCCGCGGCGCAAGTCGAAATCAATGCCGGCCACTGCCATCGCGCCGCCGAAGCTCTTGGTCAGGCCGCTGGCATGGATGAGCACGTCGGGACCGGACACCTCCGTGACACTACCTGTCATGACCGGCATTTCCGAACTGGTTTCCGGCCCGCCGAACGGGAGAGCATATGGAAAAAGCTTGGTATGCCGCATGCCTGGATTTCCCCGGTTTCGCCACGGCGCGGGCAGTAGCGGGTACCCTCGCTAAACGTCGCCTCGGCGCGTCCTGAGGAGATACGGGGAAGGAAGGCGGCCAGGTGAGTCTCGTCAGCACGTTGTACCAGCGGTTCCGGCTGCTGATCCACGAGGGCGCCAAGTTCCTCGTCGTCGGCGGGATCGGATTCGTCGTGACGCTCGGCGGCGCCGACGTGCTGCACCTCGGCCTGGGCGTCGGCAAGTACACGTCGATCACGGTCGCGACCGTCGTGGCCACGCTGGTGACGTTCATCGGCAACCGCTACTGGACGTTCCGGCACCGCGAGGGGGCAGGCACCACGCGCGAAAGCGTGATGTTCTTCGTCCTCAATGGAATCGGGCTGCTGTTCCAGTACGCCTGCATCTGGATCGTCCAGGACGTCCTCGGCCACCAGGGCGGGCTCTGGTACAACGTCGCGAACCTCATCGGGATCGTCTTTGGCACGCTGTTCCGGTTCTGGTCGTACCGCAAGTGGGTGTGGCACATGCTGCCCCCCGAGCTCGAGGTGCCGGCGGACGCCCTGCCCGCCGATCCGTCCGCCCCCATGCCGGAGTACGAGCCGGAGAGTCGGGAACCCGCGTTCGTTCCCCCGGAGCGGTCGGCACGTCACGGCGGCCCGAACGGGAACACCGGCACGAACGGGAACAGCGGCCCGAATGGCAACGGAGCTCGTCCCGGCCAGCCGCGGCCAGAGGGCCCGCGGCACGCTCGCTCCCACTAGGGAACTCCTACTGGGGAACTCGCGCTAGGGAACTCCTACTGGGGAACTCGCGCTAGGGAACTCGCGCTACGGAGCTCCTACTGGGGAACTCGTGCTAGGGAACTCGCGCTGGGCAATCCGGAGCCAGGAATCGTTGCGGTAGGGACTCCGGGGCCCAGACTCGCGGTAAGGAATCCGGGTCAGGAGGCGCAGCCCTGGCCGGCCCCGGCGATCAGGGTCGGCAACGGCACCACGAGCGCGGCCCTGCCCTGAGCCTGAGTCAGTTTCCCGGTGGCCACCAGCCTGCCCACGACGTGCACCTCACGGGTCCGAGCGTTGGCCGGGTGAGTCAGCGGATCGTCCAGCGACGGGCCCTGCACCAGGCCGGCCAGCATCGCCGCCTGCGGCCAGGACAGGTCGGCAGGCTGAACGCCGAAGTAACCGCAGCTCGCGGCCGCCAGGCCGTAGTAGTTGTTACCGAAGTACACGACGTCCGCGTACATCTGCAGGATCTGCGGCCTGGAATACCCGAGATAGAGCTTGACGGCGAGCGCGATCTGCTCCGCCTCGTCGGACCCGTTGGACTGCCCGTGCGTATACAGCAGCTTGGCTAGCTGCTGATAGAGAGTGGCGCCGCCCTGGATGCCGTGCCCGGTCACATACCCGGCGGCCACCCTGGCGACGGCGTACAGGTCGATGCCGGGTTCGGAGTAGAAGCGCTTGTCCTCGGTCGCCACCAGTGAATCAGCAAAGCGCGCCGGGACCGGGGGGCCGGGATAGACCACGTGATGAGCCTCGTCCTGCGCCTGGACGAGTTGTTCCGCGTTGCCTGCCGATGGGGTCGCTGCCATCAGCCCGCCGAACGCGATGACCCCCAGCAGAGCCAGCGTCACGAATGCGATCACGGTCCACCACAGCAGCCTGCGGCCGAGCCGCCTCGGCGGGCGCGGCGAGCGGGGCACGCGGCCGTGCGACACCGCCGGTGCGTGCCCGCGACCGGAGCCGACCACGTCGGTGAAGGGAGCCCGACCGGTGCTGGACGACGGATCGGTGACGGGCAGCGGAAGTGTGGCATCACCGGCGGGCCCGGTCTCGCCCGCTGGTCCCCACATCGTCATTGCCCCAACCCCGAAGTCCGGCCCTGGTTATCTCCGGCCAGGGCAATAGCAATTCTCCCCCAGCCGCCCGGTAACTCAAACGATCGGCCCGCAGTCGCGGTGCCAATCAGCCGCGTATTCCGGCGGCCTGACCCGAGGAAGATACGGTCAGCCGGGTTGTCCGCTGAGCCCAGACCGATACTTGGTGCCGCGCAAGTCGGCCCCCTTGGCCGTGGTGCCGCAAACCACCAGCTGACCTGCGTAAACGTCGCATTGTGACGCCTTATAGCCGGTTTCGCTGCGAATCCGTAATGCGGGACGGTAACGTCTTGATCGGCGCGGGACAGGCAGGGATCCTCCGGGCACAGGCGGCCGAGATGATCCGCAGAGGAAGCTTCCAGGTAATGGTCGGCGTTCGAGCCGTACCTCCGGGAGGAAAATAGTGTCGTCCAGGCGTGGCGGTGCACGCCCTCGTGGCAACTTCTCTGTGGCCCGCGTCAAGGGACCTAAGCGTGGCCACATCGTAACCTTCGTCCTAATCGCGTTGCTGGTGGTGATCGCTGGCGTGGCCGCCTCCGGGGTCACCCCGCGAGGGCGGGACGTTCTCCTCGCCACCCAGCACTTCATGCTGTTCTACTCGGGCGTGCTCGCGCTGGTCGCGCTCACAACGGCGGTCGGCGTCGGGGTGGTGGCCACGGACCGCATCGTGATGACCCCGGGCCACCGGGTCATCGCCCAGGCCGTGCACCGTGCCGTCTCGTTCGGCGCTCTCGCGTTCCTCATCACGCACATCGTGCTCGAGATACTCGCGCACCGGTCGCACGTGATTGACGCGGTCGTGCCGTTCCTCGCGCAAGGGCGCCGCTTCTACATCGGCCTCGGCACGATCGCATCAGACCTCGTCGTGGTCTTGATCATCACTGGAATCGCGCGCGGCCGGTTCGCTTCGCGACGGCCAGGCACGTGGCGGGCCATCCACGCGGTCGCCTACCTGATGTGGCCGCTGTCGATCGTGCACGGCCTGCTGGCTGGCCGGAAGGCACACCCCTACGTGGACTGGAGCTACGGGGCGTGCCTGGCGCTGGTCGCCCTCGCCTTGATGATCCGGTTCGTGGCCACGATCCGGAGCCAGCAAGAGAAGGCTCCGCATGGGTTGCCCGACTACGTCTCCTCGACCGCCCATGCCCCAATGCCTCCCGTGATGCAGCACGAAATTACCGGCCAGTGGGCGGCGGTGGCGCAGGCCCCTGGCCTGGGGAGCGCCGTGCCGCAAGCCCGTAACCCGCGGGGCGCGATGCCACAGCCGCCGAGAACGCCCCGCGCGCTGCCGCCCGCCGCGGCGGACCGGGCGCCAGCGCCGAATCCCCAGCAGCAGCCCCACCAGCTGCAGCCTCACCAGCTGCAGCCTCACCAGCTGCAGCCCCAGGCGTATTCGCAGCAGCCCCACCAGCCGCAGCCCCAGAGGTATCCCCAGCAGCCTGACCAGCCGCAGCCCCAGGCGTATTCGCAGCAGCCTTACCAGCCGCAGCCCCAGGCGTATTCGCAGCAGCCCCACCAGCCGCGGCCCCAGGCTTATCCGCAGCCGCGTCCTCAGCCGCCTAACCAACCGCCGGCCATCGCCACCCGCCGCCTGGCGACTCCACGGCCGGACCTCCCTATCCCCCCGTCACACCAGCAGGAGATGCGGCCCTGGCAGCAACGAGAGTGGCAGGAACAACAACAGGACGTGACGCCCTGGCAGCAGCAGGAGTGGGAACAGCACGAGTGGCAGCAGCACCAGGCGATCGAGCCCGAGCCGGCGGAATACCCGGAGTACCCTTCGGGTCCTGAGTATCCCGTCTACCCCGCCTATCCCGGCGCGGAGGGATCATGACGCCGTCCCCTGGACCCGATGCCATGTGCATCGGCCAGGCTCGACTGACCGCTGGCCTCGACCGGATCCAACGGATCGACCTGAACACGCACTATTCGGTCTTCGGCAATCTGCCACGGCTGACCTCCGACCAGCTGATCAGCGCGACCGAGCAGGTCAAGCTGTGCGGCCGGGGCGGCGCGGGCTTCCCGTTCAGCAAGAAGCTGAAGGGGGTCGTGCAGTCCGCCCGCCAGCGCAAAAAGCGGGTCGTCATCCTCGTCAACGCCACCGAGGGCGAGCCGGGCAGTTCCAAGGACCAGATGCTGCTGCTCAGGTCGCCGTACCTGGTTCTCGGTGGGGCGCTGGTCGCCGCCTGGGCGCTGCAGGCCAGGGAGATCGTCATCGGTGTGACGCGCACCGACATGGCCCGCTCGATCAGTTCGGCGGCCGCGGCAGAACCGGACCTGAAACGCCTGGTGCGCGTGGTGCAGGTGCCGGAACGCTTCGTCGTCGGTGAGGGCGGCGCGCTGGTGAACGCGCTGAACGGCAAGGCCCCGGTGCCGCCCGGCAAAAAGGTCCTGCCCAGCGACTACGGGATCCATGACCTCCCGACCCTGCTGTCCAACGCGGAGACGTTCGCACAGGTCGCGGTCCTCGCGATGCTCGGCCCCGAAGGCTACGCCTCGGCCGGCACACGGGACGAACCGGGAACGACCCTGCTCTCGGTCGGAGGATCCGCGGACAACCCGGGGGTCGTGGAAGTTCCCTTCGGCCTGCCGCTCGGCGAGGTTCTCGACCTCTGCTCGGCGTCCCCGGCGGACGGCGTCCTGGTCGGCGGCTATCACGGCATGTGGCTGCCCACCGACCTTGCATATAGCGTGCCGGTCAGCCGTGCCGGGCTGACCGCCGTCGGCGGGACGCTCGGCGCCGGCATCGTGCTGCCGCTTGGCGGGAGCACCTGCCCGCTTGGCGAGGTCGCCCGGGTGGTCGGCTACCTCGCCAAGGAGTCATCCGGCCAGTGCGGCCCGTGCAAGCTGGGCCTTCCCGCCATCGCCCGCGCCATGAACGCGCTCGCCGACGGCTCGGGCGGCGTCGAGGCGCTGGACACCGCGCGCCGCGGCGCGGCCGCGGTGAAGGGCCGCGGCGCGTGTGCTCATCCCGACGGCGTGTTCCGGTTCGTGGTATCCGCGATCGACGTGTTCACCGACGACCTGGCCGCGCACCTGTTCCGCGGCACCTGCGGGCGCCGGGTGGCTGGCATCCTGCCGCTGCCGGGCAAGGACGGCGAGATGCGCATGAATGTGGACTGGACCCGGTGCCGTGGGCATGGGCTCTGCGCTCACCTGGTGCCCGAAATCGCGCAGCTCGACGGCCAGGGATACCCGGTGTTCCTGGATATGCCCGTGCCCCCTTGGCTGGTCAGCCAGGCACAGCAGGCGGTCCAGATGTGCCCGGCGCTGGCGCTGCGGCTGGTCAGCGCGCCTCCCCCCGCCCCGCCGCCACCCAAGCCCGCCAAGCAGCAGCCCGCGCTCAGGAACGGTGGCGGGAACCTGCAGCTGGTGGCCAGCAGACGGTCCGAGCCGGACGCCGATCCCGACGAGGAGTGGATCGCCGAGCTGTCCGATGTCGGCCGCCAGATCCCCCGCCCGCTCAACTAGCGGTTACGCCAGCAACGTGGTCGCTCAGGCGGCTGGGCTCGCACCGTTCATGAGGAACGCCGCGCTGCCCACGACGTACTCCGAGTAGTTGTGCAGGAGAATCGCGACGCGCCCCGCGATTACGCGGCTGGGGATCACGTACATGGTGAGATCGCCGTCCAAGATGAAGAAGAGATCTATCAAGTCGGGGTCATAAGGAACGAGCGGCCCGCGATTGCCGACGGAATAGGACCGCCGACCTACCCGAGCCACCCAGCCGCGATCGTTGACGGTCGTGGTCTTGACCTGAACTCGCTTGATGCCGTCCGGCATGGCCACGAGGAGGTCAAAGAGAGCTGGCTCGATCGGAATAGATGTGTTGTAGCCGCAGAGCAGGAACCACATGGTGGCGATGGCTGTCCCTGCTTCGCGCAGGTGTTTCATGTTGGGATTGAATACCGGCCGCAACGTTTTATCCCTATCCAGCCCGTCAAGTCGGCTGAGGTCAAGTCCAAGGCGGATCGCATGTGCCTTGACCCGCGTACGATCATCTCCGCTACCCAGCATGCCTAGGTCCGTGAACACCTCACGCCACGAGTACGCGTTGGTGATCGCCCGCTTGAGCTGAGCGTCTGACCAGCGCCGCTGGCCGGTGAAGTGCGAGGTGTCCAAGCCAAGCCGAAGAACATGCCGCTTGACCACTTGAATGGATCCGGCGGAAGTCACGCAAAGGTCGAGTTCGCGCATGACTCCGCGCCACGATCTGGATACCGCCACAGCGGAAGCTAACTGGGAGTCGGACCAGGTGCGCTTGTCGAGAGGCTTTTCTGTCATATTTACAGGCTAGTGATGGGGTCTGACAAAATGCCTCAGCCGACACCTGGCCGACAAACTCACTGTGTCGGGACGCCGGGATTTGAACCCGGGCTCTCCACACCCCCAGTGTGGCGCCTTAAACCAAGCTAGGCCACGTCCCGCCGCCCTCTCGGACCTCCAAATGCTAGCGCACAGCAGACGTCCTCCGCACACTCGCACCCGATCGCCCAAACCGTCAGGAGACGGGTCGGTGGCCCACGACCGGGTCAGGAGGCAGTGTATGCAGGCGCAGCGGGGGACAGCATCACAGTGACCGGGGATGGCTCCGTCTCCTAAGCCCCCACCGCAGGCTCCCAGCGGCGGGAGGGAGGCCGCGAGGAGCATGAGAGCCAGATCGTGCCTGATCAAGCCCATCAGCGGCGCGTTAATACCCCTGGCAGGTATATGCGAATACCCTGGAGGGGTTTTCTCGTATACCCCTGCCGGGTTTCGACCGCATCAAGGTAATTCTCTTGGCACGTAATTGCGCTTGCTCGCACCGACGACGGCCCATTAATCTCTTGCTAATTACCTGAGGGGAATTCCATGGGCGACGGCATCGCCGCCACCACTGCCGCGCGGCTGACCGGGGGCGACACTGCAGCGCGCCCTCGCGAGGCGAGCACCGGCGGCCTGCAGGGCAGCTGGGCGGCGCCGGACTCGCGCCGGGTGCTGCAGCTAGCACTGGCCGGCCTGTGGCTGCTCGACGCGGTGCTGCAATACCAGTCCGCCATGTTCTCCCGGGCGTTCCCGCAGATGCTGGCCGACGCGGCCCGCGGCAACCCGGCCGTCATCGCCGACCCGATCACCTGGACGGCCCGCCTCATCGATCATCACGTCGTGGCGATGAACGCGATCTTCGCCACGATCCAGCTGCTGCTCGGTCTCGGGATAGCGTGGCGGCCCACGGTCCGGTTGGCGCTCGGCGCCTCGATCGCGTGGGCCCTTGCGGTGTGGTGGCTCGGCGAGGGCCTCGGGATGGTGCTGACCGGAACCGCGAGCCCGGTCAACGGGGCTCCGGGCGCGGTCATCCTGTACGCCCTCCTCGCCGTGCTGCTGTGGCCCGCCGTCCGGGACCGGCCGTCGCCGTTCGTGGCCGGGCGGGCCGTGGGCACCGGGGCCGCGCG
>Ga0070763_10000390_pt1 | contig 11736 bp, 10 predicted proteins | sample HubBroMetageWRM3_FD_67279 | JGI IMG/M metagenome (GOLD analysis project Ga0070763, IMG submission 67279) | Warmed soil microbial communities from the Hubbard Brook experimental Forest, New Hampshire - Hubbard Brook CCASE Soil Metagenome WRM 3 | ecosystem: Environmental > Terrestrial > Soil >... | reverse complement strand
CCTGACCTGCGCGAGCCCGCGGGCGAGGGCGCCCGCGCCACAGTTCTCATCTCAACTTCGTCACCGTCACTTCCAGCTGGAACTGCCGCCTGGAGTTGGGATCGTCCACGCTGCCTACTACCATCGGCTTGCCTGGCAACGCCAGTGTGCTGGCGTTAATTTTGAATTGCCGAACCACCGGACGAGACTCGTGTCCGGTTCCTTGCTCTGGAATCGCGAAATTGCTGATGTCGGCTCGCACCGACATTGGTATGCCATCGGCCCGCTCCCCGATTCTGCACCAAATACTTGTGCCGACGTCCATGTACTGAAACTGCTCGTGCCCGGCCTCGACGGGTACGCGTGTGCCGATCTTGATCTCGTTGGCATCGTCGGCATTCAGGTTGAGCGAGTACTGCCGGCTGTTGAGCTTCTTGCCGTCTTCCAATTCGTTGACAGAAAAATCGAGCCGGTAGGCATGCACTGGTTTCTCTCGTTCGGCATTGGCAGACTCTACGTTTTGCTTCGCTTCTGCTTTTGCCTTCTCATAGTTGGCGGGCGCGGCCTCCTGCGCGTATCCTGCTGCTTCCCAACAAGCGATGAATCCCAGAACCGCAATCGTCCAAACCGCTATTGCCTTGCGCATCGTCGTTCTCCTTGAGTTTTATCTTCCTGTCGTTTCGCTATTCCGTTCCGAATCCCTGCCCCGGTCGCCAGCTGGAAAAGCCTTCAGCTCTTCGAGTTGATCCTGCCGCAGTCCCTCGCTTATGACGCGCGCGATCAGCCGCGCTCGTTGCGGATCGTCTGCCACGTAGCTCGCCAAAATCCTTTCCTGCTCACTTAGCGGCTGCGGCGAAGGGAACTGGGCGAGCTTGGGATTGCCTGCCATGGCGGTCCCGGATCTCTCATGCCGGGCGGTTGTTCTTCGTGTCGGCTTGCGCTCTTGATGGCGAACCTGATTCCCGTCCTTATTCGAAACCACTTGCTTGGCTGGCAGAGCGGGAGCGTGTATCGTGCCCGGATGATTCGCCACCGTCGGATTCGTTGCCTTCACGGATCTCCAGGCGAGGGCCACCGCCACCACGACCATCGCCGCCAGCGCAGCCATTACGCTCCATCGCCACCACGCGCGACTCGGAATCCGGGCTCGTTCGTCTCGCAAGTTGGCCAGCACCCGCTCTTCCAGGCCAGTGCGCGGTTCGGCTGCGTACTTGGCAAGAGCCGCATCCAAAACGTTGTCGAGTTCATCTGGCTTCATGTCCGCCACGGTGCCCACCTACTTCCTGCGAATCCGTCCTGCCAGTTTTTCCTGCAAAATCTGACGCGCCCGAAAAACTCGCGACCGCACCGCCGCTTCATTGGTTCCCAGCGTCGCAGCGACTTCTCGGGGCGACATCTCCTCGATCGTCGACAAAATCAATGGCTCGCGCAGCTTTTCGGGAAGCGCCGCGATCAGTCGCTCCAGCACCGCACCGATCTGGGTGCCATGCATGATCTCATCCGCGGGAGTGTCGGACGACGCCACTTCCACGACAGGCTTCTCGGGATCTTCCAACGGAATCTCCCGCATTCGTCCTCGCCGCCCGCTCCGGTCTACGGCGACACGCCAGGCGATCCGCGCCAGCCATGTCTTCGGGTCTTCGACAGCCGCGAGCTTTCGACTGTAGCGAAGCACCCGCATAAACGTTTCCTGAGTCGCATCTTCGGCATCGTGGTGGCGGCGAAGAACCGCATAAGCGATTCGGTAGACGAGCCGTGAGTGCTGTCGGACCAGTGCTTCGAGCTCTTCTTGGTGATTGCGCTCGACGGTTACCGTTCCACTCAGGATCGCCTCTCCGCTCACCACTTGTCCGCCCTCAATCATGAAGACCGCTCGGGTAGCTCGTCTGTTCAGGAATATCTTTGGAAGAACGGAAGGGAACGGGTCGCTTGCGGGCTTGTGTTTGTGCGGCTGGATACCTGTGGCGCGGGCTCTCCCGCTCGCGGGCAGGCTATGACGCAAGCGCTGTGTTGGGCGGTTTCTCCAAAGCGAGTACCCACGAGGATTAGGTCAGTTCACGCCGGCAGGGGCGCCTGCGCCACCCAAAATTAGAATCCCACCATCACTGGCTCCGGCTCCAGGCGAAGGCCCCAGATTTCCTCGACGCGTTGCTGGATCTGATCTTTCAAGGCCAGCACCTCGACGGCGGTGGCTTGTCCGCGATTCACAATCGCCAGCGTGTGTTTACTCGAGATGCCGACGTGGCCAAAGCCGTATCCCCGCGCGAATCCGGAGTGTTCCACCAGCCAAGCCGCGGAAATTTTCTTGTTCTTTTCGAGTGCGGGATAACTCGGCAGAGTCAATCCCTTGGCAGCCGCTCGCTTTTCGAGGTCTGCATGCTGCTCTTGGGAAATCACGGGGTTCTTGAAGAACGAGCCGGCGCTTTGGCAGTCGGGATCGCCGGCAACAATCAACATGCCCTTCAGCGCGCGGATATGACGCACGGCCTCGCGCGTCTCAGCCAGATTGGGCGAAGTCTCGCGGCCTTCGAAATGACGCTTCAAATCGGCATAGCCGATGCGCGGCTCGCCGCCCGGCACAAGCGCATAGGTAACACGCAAGATAATGAACCGACCGCGCTCGGTCGTATTAAAAATACTGGAACGGTAGGCGAATCCAGAGGCTTCGACGCACAATTCGCGCACCTGGCCATCTCGCAGATCGAACACTTCGACCGACTCGATGGTCTCCGACACCTCCTGTCCGTATGCGCCCACATTCTGCACGGGTGTTCCACCTACGCTGCCGGGGATGCCGCTCAGGCACTCCACGCCCGCGCACCGCGCCCTAACGGCGTACGAGACGAAGCCGTCCCACGACTCGCCGGCGCCGACCTGAAACCTAGCTTTGCCCTCGACCTCGTCTAAGCGCTCGATGCCGGCAATGGCGACTTTCAGGACCAATCCGGGCCAGCCGCTATCGGCCACCAGCAGATTGCTGCCACCGCCCAGAACAAACAGTGGCAAATTCTTCGATCGCGCCAGGGCGACGCTGTCTTGTAGCTCTCCGATCGACTTGGCTTCGACGAAGAAACGGGCGGGACCTCCCAACCGGAAGGTGGTCAAGTTCGCCAGAGGAACATTTTCTTCGAGCAGCATGGAGTCCCACTCAATATACAGAGACCGCCGTGGCAGAGACCTTGCTTCGAACCTCTCCCGCGGCGGCAGCCATCTCACGCTACAATAGAGTTACCCGAAGAATCACCCACGAGAGGAATAAAACCGACATGCCGATGTATCCCGAAATTATGGTCATCCCGATGCGCGAGGAACTAACGCGTCTCGGAATCAAAGAACTCCACACCACCGACGAAGTCGACCAGGCGCTCAAGAATAGTCCCGGCACCACGATGGTGGTCGTGAACTCGATTTGTGGATGCGCCGCTGGACGCATGCGTCCCGCCGTGCGTATGGCGTTGCAGAATTCGCTCCGGCCGGATCAGGCTTACTCGGTATTCGCGGGGCAAGAGAAGGAAGCCACCGATCGTGCGCGCAGCTATTTCACGGGATATTCGCCATCCTCGCCGTCCATTGCGATTATGCGCGATGGCCAACTGCTCCACATGATCGAACGCCGTGACATTGAATCGCGCGAAGCTCCTGCCATTGCGGCGGACCTGAAGGCGGCCTTTGATCAGTTTTGCGGGAAGCCAGTTACGCTTCAATCGTAAGTGATCGTGGCCAGAGAGACGTAACCAGTTCGGTCTCTACGACCTAACCCTCTTGGCCGGCTACGTCTCTCTTGCTTAGCGGGATGCGGTTCTTACTTCTTGGCTGGGCTCAGCAGGAATGCTTTCACCACGATCGCGTTCGGCTGCACGCCCACCGGAATCAGTGTGAGCAACGAATACTCGTTGGGCTCGAGCTTCCGCGGGCTGCGTTTCTGAATCACCGTGACATCGCCAGACTGCGTATCGAGTACCAGAAGATACTTCTGATCCGGCGTCAGCGCCAGACCGTCCGGACGGCTGCCCACGGTCAGCGTGAAGATGCGGCGTCCCACATCGATGTCATAAATGGCGACACTGTTGGACCCGAAATTCGAGACATAGAGCCGCGAATTGTCGAGCGTGACCACGCCGCGCGACGGGTGTCCCCCGATTTCAAGACTGTTTCCCACTTCGTCATTTCCGGTTTCGATGATCGAGATGCTGTCGGAGTCGAAATTGCAGACGATCAACTCGCCGCCGTCGGGTTTCAGCGCCAGGCTGACCGGTGTGCGTCCCACGTCCAACAGTGCCATAAGGCGGTCGGTTTCGTGGTTGCCGCTCGACAGAGCAATCGAGGCGACCTGCGAGGAGCCCGAGCACGCGACGAATGCCTTGCTCGAATCGGGCAGGATGGAAATCTCCTCCGGCTGCTGGCAGACGGGCAGAGTCGCGCGCACGCGCAGCCGTTTTGCGTCGATAATCGACACGGTGTTGTCGCCGCGATTGCTGACCACGATGGTCGAGCCATCCGGAGAGACTCGGGCCAGGCCCGGCGAGGCGCCCACCAGCACATTTCCAATCACCTGCCTCTTCTCGAGATCAATCACGCTGACGCTGGATGAGCCTGAGTTGGCCACGTAAGCGCGTTTTCCGTCTTGCGCGACGTCAATAAAATACGGGCGGCCGTGAACCCCGATTATGGCCACGACCGTATTCGTCTCGGCGTTGATTACGCTGACGTTGTTCGAGCCGGAGTTGACGACGTAAATTTCATTTTTCTTGCTGTTTGCCGCGATGCCGGTGGGCTCGCTGCCGACCCGGATGGTTTTCGCGAGGGCGAACGTTCGCAGGTCAATCACGCTCACCGTGTTGCTTTTTCCGTTGGTGACGTAGGCGTACTCGCGGTAGAGGGGACCGTAGTCGGGAAGAGACTGTTCGCGGAAGTACCACCAGCCTATTCCTCCGAGGATGGGAATTATGACAGCGATGAAAAGGAGTTTTCTCAAGAAATTGATGTTTAACGATCGAGAAGAAAGCTTATCAAAACCAGGGCAGCCATTAACCAGTACGTAGATTTCGGGACGAAGGGGAAGTCCCCTAACACTTCAGACCGAATCTGATTCCCTTTCAGACGGAATCCAATCTGGATCTCAGCTTGGTCCTCGACAGGGGAACCGTCGCGGGTCGCGGGAAAGAAACGCCATTTCCTAACCTCACGAATAGAAGACTCCGCCAGAATCGGATCGCCAGAAATGGTGCTGACCTGTGACCGAGCCCTTCGGGCCGATTCCGACCCTGAGCAAAACCGTGCCTTCCACTCTTGTCGCGACCGCCTCTTTTGGGATGCTTCAGCGCTCTAGGTTCAGCAGTATGAGCCATCAGTACGGCTTAGGCTTAGGTGAGGCTCGACGGCCTCGGAAGCGACGGCCGGCGGATTAGCCCTAGGGGGCGCGGTCAAGTTGTGCGCTCTCATTTCTGCCATATTTGGGTTATAGCAGTTGCCGACTGACCCGCCAGAAGCCGACAAGAAAAAAGAAGAAAAGCGAGCGTCAGGCGAGCCATCACGATGATTCCGTTCCTGCCCAAACTGCCGCCTAAATCCGGACCGCGGGGATCCAGGTACTCACTTCGCCGCGACCGTCTCTCTCACTCCGATTGCAGGGACCGTCCTTCCCAAGACCGCTGCGATCTGGCGCACCTGTTCCATCAGATCATCGAACTGGTCGGGGAAGAGCGACTGGGGGCCGTCGGAGAGCGCTTCATCGGGTTTGTGGTGGACTTCTACCATCAATCCATCAGCGCCCACCGCCACCGCGGCGCGCGATAGAGGAGTCACTTTATTGCGCTTGCCGGTTCCGTGGCTGGGATCGACAAGAATTGGGAGATGGCTGAGCCGCTGCACCGCGGGCACCAGGCTGAGGTCGAGCGTATTGCGGGTGTGGTCGGCGAAAGTTCGAACGCCGCGTTCGCAGAGCGCGACGTTGTAGTTGCCTTCGCTCAGAATGTATTCGGCGGCCATCAGGAATTCTTCCAGCGTCGCCGACATGCCTCGCTTTAGCAGCACGGGCTTGCGGGCACGGCCAGCACGCTTCAACAAAGAAAAATTCTGCATGTTGCGCGCGCCAATCTGGATCACGTCGGCATACTCTTCCACCAGGTCGAGAGACTCGTTGTCAATGGCCTCGGTGATGATCTTCATGCCAAACTGCTGGCGGATTTCCGCCATGATCTGCAGGCCTTCCTCGGCCAGGCCTTGAAAAGAGTAGGGCGACGTGCGCGGCTTGTAAGCGCCACCGCGGAAAAACTGCGCGCCCGCACGAGCCACGCGCTCGGCGACGGCGAATGCCTGATCGTGGTTCTCGATGGCACAGGGCCCGGCGACAATGGCCAGCCCCGGCCCCCCGATGGTGGCCGCGGTTCCCGGGAAGCGAATCACGGTGTTGTCCTGCTTGATGTCGCGGCTCACCAGTTTGTAGGGCTTCGAGACCTTGATAACTTCCTGCACGCCCGGCATCTCTTCGAGCGTGCCTTGCTCGACTTCGCCCTTGTTGCCGGTAATGCCTATGGCGGTGCGTTGCGCGCCGGGCATGGAGTGTGCGCGATAACCCAGCTTCTCAATTTTCTGACAAACGGCGCGCACCTGTTCTTCGGTGGCTTGCGCCTGCATGACGACTAACATAGGTTCACCTTAGCAACGCTGGCTGCACACAGGAGATCGAGCGTTGCTCGACGGACAGCCGGGGGCGGCGGTTCCGGCATGGTCTGCAGGAGAAGTCGCATCCCAAGTCTACCTTTGCTCCCAGCTCGACCGCAAATGAAGCACCGACGGGGCCGAGGGGCAACTGTGGGCGTCCTTGCGTTCGTCCTCGCCGACTTTGGGTGGGCGATCTTGTCCTGCCGTAATGAGCCAAAAGGCCATAACCGCAAGGCTCGCGAAGGTCGCGGAGGCCGCAAAGGAGCCTGACCCGGACACCCCATGGCAAGTTTTCGGTCGTTTGCCCAGGGGGAACGCCTAGCTTTTTGGGAACCGTAGGCTTCGACAGGCGAGGATGCCCGCGCCACACGACCTCGTTATACTTTCCTCATGGCTCGCTCGATGGCGCGAGAACAGGACATTCTTAAGCGGCCCGCGCCGAAGCGGGCGCCCCGGCTGACTTCCCGGCGTATTGGTATTCATACATCTTCCGCAGGAGGAGTGCAGAATGCGGCCGAGCGCGCCTATCGCCTGGGCTGCAATACGTTCCAGATTTTTTCTTCCAGCCCGCGCCAGTGGGCTCCCTATGAGCTGGGCGAACCGCAGCGCGCGGAGATGAACCGGCTGCGCGCGCGCTACGATCTGCGGCCGCTGGTGATTCATACCAATTACCTGGTGAACCTTGCCAGTTCGAATGAGCTCTTCCTGCGGAAGTCGATGGAGGCGTTTCGTGGCGAAGTGGAGCGAGCCCTTTCTCTGTGCGCTGACTATCTGGTCTTGCATCCCGGCTCGTTTCGCGGAAGTGACCGCGAGCAAGGGCTGGTGCGTACCGCTGCCGCGATCGCCGCATCCACCGAACGACTCGACCTTACGAAAGGCGGCTTGACCATTCTGATCGAGAACACCGCCGGGGCGGAGTTCTCGCTCGGTGGAAGCTTCGAACAGGTGGCGGAAGTTCTCGATTGCCTGCGCGGAACCGTTCCGGTCGGCGCCTGTATCGATACCTGTCACACCCACGTTGCGGGATACGATATTGTCAGCGAGGAAGGCCTTTATGAGACCCTACGGCATCTCGATGCGACCATTGGGCTCAATCAAGTGAAAGTCTGGCACTGCAACGATGCCAAAGCCGCGCGCGGCTCCAAGCTTGACCGGCATCAGCATGTGGGGAAGGGAACCATCGGCAAAGAGACCTTTCGAATTCTGCTGAACGACCTGCGACTGGCGCACGCCGCTTTCATCGCCGAAACGCCAATTGACGAACCGGGTGACGATAGAAGCAATGTCGAGGCATTGAAAAAGCTGGTGGTAGAGACCTAGCGTGCTACGTTTCCGGCCGCCGGCATTCGAGACGGAGGGGAGAGAGCTGTTGCAAGCAACCTCTCTACCGCCGATACTCTTCTGCCATGGCATCCTCAACCTGCATGAAGTTATACCGTTGCCGACACGGCATTGTGGCCGAGCACGAGGATCATTTCTATACCGTGAATGCGTCTTCCTGGGACGAGGTGGTCACGCGCGAGGACCTGGCCGATTATTTGCACCACGCCATTCGTGGGATGACGCCGCTTGATGGCCCCGCACCACAGGACCTGCTTGCCCCGATCGGCAGCCAGGAAGTGTGGGCGGCGGGAGTCACTTACTATCGCAGCCGCAATGCGCGGATGGAGGAGTCGAGTAGTGCTGGCGGCGGCGATTTCTATGACCGCGTCTATCAGGCGGCGAGGCCGGAGTTGTTCTTCAAGTCGATGCCGCACCGCGTGGCTGGACCGGGCGCCAAGGTCGCGATTCGCGATGATGCTTCCTGGTCGGTGCCTGAGCCTGAATTGACCCTGTTGGTCACACCTGGCGGCAAAATCGCCGGCTACACCATTGGCAACGACATGAGTTCGCGCGACATCGAAGGCGAAAATCCCCTGTACCTGCCACAAGCCAAGGTTTACGACCGCAGTTGCGCCCTGGGGCCAGGTCTCTTGATTTGTGACGAGCAACCTTCTGCCGCCACCGAGATTACGCTGGAGATTCGCCGCGGCGGTGCTGGGGTATTCTCAGGCGCGACGACCCTCAAAGAAATGAAGCGGACGATCAAAGAACTTGTCGAATACCTCTACCGCAATAACAGCTTTCCTCAGGGATGCTTTCTTTTGACGGGTACCGGCGTAGTGCCTCCGGATTGGTTCACGTTGCAGATCGGCGACGAGATACGCATTACCATTCCGCCGATCGGAACTCTGGTCAATTTCGTTGGATAGGTATCGTGGGGACGCCCAGTCGTGCGGTTGCCGGCGCCGGGCTTGAGCGCGCGGCGTGTAAAATAAAAGACTATTTACAGGCTGTACCTTCCTTCTATGGCAATCGGAGAAAAAACTGCCAACGGTGTAACCAACGGCTCTGAATCCGGTGCTCCCGCGCCGCGTCCTCAGGAAGAGCGCTACGACCCCCGGCGTGTCGAGACCAAGTGGTTTGAGCGTTGGCAGCAGAATGCCGCCCTCTATGCGGCCGAGCCCGACTCGACCAAGAAAAAATATTACGTGCTCGAAATGCTGCCCTATCCCTCGGGCGCGCTGCACATGGGGCACGTGCGCAACTATTCCATCGGCGACGCGCTTGCCCGCTACATGTGGATGAACGGATACAACGTGCTTCATCCCATGGGCTGGGATTCGTTTGGTTTGCCCGCGGAAAATGCGGCCATCCAGAACCATACGCCGCCGCGCCAATGGACACTCGGCAACATCGCCAACATGAAGGCGCAGATGAAGCGCCTCGGCTTTGCTTACGACTGGTCGCGCGAGGTCACGACTTGTCTGCCCGAGTATTACCGCTGGAATCAGTGGTTCTTTCTCAAGCTCTTCGGGCTCGGGCTTGCTTATCGCAAGAAGAGCAAAGTGAACTGGTGCCCGAAATGTTGCACGGTGCTGGCCAACGAGCAGGTTGTAAACGGATGTTGTTGGCGTCACGAGGACACGCTCGTCGAGCAGCGCGAACTCGAGCAGTGGTTTGTGCGCACCACCAAGTACGCTGACGAATTGTTAAACGGCCTGGACAAGCTCGCGGGCTGGCCGGAAAAAGTCCGCACCATGCAACGCAACTGGATCGGCCGCAGCGAAGGCACGCTCGTCCATTTCAAGCTCGATTATGCGGAGAACCACACCGGCTTCGGGCCGGCAGGCTCGACCATCACGGTGTTCACTACGCGCGTGGATACGATCTTCGGCGCGACATCGGTGCAGCTTGCGCCCGAGCATCCCATGGTCAGAGATCTTGCGGCGACCAATGCTGATTTGCGGGCGCAGGTCGATCAACTCGTCGCCGAGCAGCGCAAAGCGAAGGAAGAGGGCGACATCGGCGAAATCGAGAAACACGGCGTTCCCACCGGACGCTACGCCATCAATCCGTTCAACGGCGAGAAGGTGCCCGTGTGGGTGGCGAACTACATCCTGATGGATTACGGAACGGGCGCCATCATGAGCGTGCCCGCCCACGACGAGCGCGACTGCGAATTCGCAAAGAAATACAAGCTCGAAATTCGCCTCGTGATTTTGCCGATCTCGAACGATTCCGAGGAGACCGTCGCTGAACCTCCGCTTCCGTTCGTCAGCCACGAAGGCGTTCTGATCAACTCAGGGCGTTTCAACGGCTTGGCCTGCGACGAAGCGATCCGAAAGATGTCTGTATATGCCGAAGAAAAAGGCTTTGGCAAAGCGACCGTGACCTATCGGCTGAAAGATTGGGGAATCTCGCGGCAGCGCTACTGGGGCACGCCCATCCCAATGCTCTATTGCGAGCAGGATGGCATCGTCCCCGTGCCGGAAAAAGATTTGCCGGTGATCTTGCCGGAGAACGTTGACATCACACTCACCGGCGGATCACCGCTCGGCGGGGTGCCGGAGTTCGTCAACGCCACCTGTCCCAAATGCGGCGGTCCGGCACGTCGTGAGACCGACACGATGGACACGTTCGTTGATTCGTCCTGGTATTTCTATCGCTACACCGACGCGCACAACGATCGCGCCCCGTTCGACGGTAAGACTGCTCAATACTGGTTCCCGATCGATCAGTACATTGGCGGGGTCGAGCACGCCATCCTGCATCTCATCTACTCGCGCTTTTGGACGAAATTCATGCGAGACCTGGGCATGATCACAAACGACGAACCTGCTGATCGTTTGTTCACACAGGGCATGGTGATCAAAGACGGCGCGAAGATGTCGAAGAGTTTGGGCAACGTGGTCTCCCCCGACGAAATGGTCGCGCGCTACGGAGCCGATGCTGCGCGTCTCTACAGCCTGTTCGCCGCCCCGCCGGACCGCGATCTCGACTGGCAGGATTCAGGGATTGAGGGCATTCAGCGGTTCCTGGGGCGGGTATATCGGTTTGTTGTGCGCAATCGAACATCGTCAGGAACGCCGCAAGTAGAGAGGTTCGAAGCAACGTCTCTGCAGCCTGCGGCGCGTGCCATCCAACGCAAGCTGCACCAGACGATCAAGCGCGTTAGCGATGATTTCCAGGGCCGATGGCACTTCAATACGTGCATCTCGGCGATCATGGAACTGGTGAACGTGTTGTACGGTGCGGAGGACGCGATCGCTAAGAACGAGGTTCCGGCGTCCTTCTTGGCAGACGTACAGCGCAATCTGGTCTTGTTGCTGGCTCCGTTCGCGCCCTATCTCGCGCACGAGCTCTGGGAGATGTTGGGCGAAAAGGGCAATCTCCTCAAAGCGCCATGGCCGAAGTACGACGCAGCCTTGGCTAAGGAGGAGGAAATCGAGATTCCGGTGCAGATCAACGGCAGACTTCGCAGCCGGGTCGTTGTATCGGCCGACGCGACGGAAGAGACGGTGATCGAACGCGCGCTCGCCGATGAGAAGGTGCAGGCAGCGATCGCCGGTAAGCAAATTGTGAAGAAGATTTACGTCCCCGGCAAACTGCTCAACATTGTAGTGAACTGAGTCGCCCAGGTTTCGATCACCGAGACTTCCAAATTGTCATCCGGAGCGGCACTTCTTAGAGCGAGGGGCGTTCGAGCTGACCGCCGAGTACAGAGGTCCTTCGCTTCGCCCAGGATGACAAAACGTCTCACGACCGCGGTGT
>Ga0070763_10000389_pt1 | contig 11741 bp, 12 predicted proteins | sample HubBroMetageWRM3_FD_67279 | JGI IMG/M metagenome (GOLD analysis project Ga0070763, IMG submission 67279) | Warmed soil microbial communities from the Hubbard Brook experimental Forest, New Hampshire - Hubbard Brook CCASE Soil Metagenome WRM 3 | ecosystem: Environmental > Terrestrial > Soil >... | reverse complement strand
CTCGTGGGAGGCACCTGTCGGCTGCTCTCGATCCGCATTCTGCGCGGAGCAAGCGGAATGCATGGGGTGCTACCCGATCTGTTGACGTGGGTCGATTGCTACGCCAGATCCGACGACAAGCCGCGGTGGCGCACGTTCGACGACACTGGCTGGGAGCCCTCGGCTCCGTCACCTCACGCCGAGCTGGCTCCGATCGTGCCACCCGCGCCTCTCCCCTCCGGTCGCCACAGCCTGCCGGCGGCCTATGTGTCCGCCAACCAACGAGAGCGCATCATCCACGCGACCATATCGATCCTGATGAAGAAGGGCTATAACGCGACCACCGTCGCCGACATCGTCGCCGAAGCGCAGTTGACACGCGCTGTGTTCTACCAGCACTTTCGAGACAAGCAAGAGCTGCTAACCGAGATCAACCAGATTCACTTTCAGCAGATGATGGCAGTCAGCGCCAAGGCCTTCTTCAGTGAAGACATCTGGCCCGAGCGAGCTTGGGCAGCGATCTGCGCCGCCGGCGAAGTGAGTGCCAGCAATCCAGCGGGCGCGCATATAGGTTTCATAGACACCAGCGCCGTCGGGCCCGAGTTCGCACGACGGGTAAACGAGATCATCATGGCCTTCTCGATATTCCTCGAGGAGGGATACCGATACCGCCCCGAGGCAGAAAACCTGCCCCGCCTGTGTTCTGAGGCTGTCGCCTCCGCGCTCTGCGAGTTCATGTACGGGGAGATCCGTCAGAGTCGCGCTCGCGACATCCGTTATCTGATACCTCACGTCGCCTATGTCGCGCTAGCGCCGTTCATGGGCCCAGCGGAGGCCAGCTCATTTATTGAGAACAAGCTGCACTCAGCGCAATCGCGGTGACCACGAGTCCCTCATCGACAAGCCACCGACCGCGAAAGCCAGTGAGCTTCTCCTCGCCGAGCCAAGGCCCCTCGACCAGCAGGCGAGCCGTGAAGGTTTTGCTGTCGAGATCGACGGTGAGGACCGCGTCCTCAAAGCCCAACCATCGTCGTGCCAGCGGAAACCATGCCTTGTAGACAGACTCCTTCGCGCTGAACAGCAGACGGTCCCACCGCACTCCTGGCGTTGTGCGGGTCAAATCGTCTACCCACAGTCGCTCCTGCTCGACGGCGATCGATTCGATCACGCCATCGGGCAGTCGAACGTTTGGCTCGGCGTCTATCCCCAGCGTCACGACCGCGCCGGCTCGCGCCAGCGCGCACGCCCGATAGCCGTCGCAGTGCGTGATGCTGCCGACGATCCCCTCGGGCCAAAGCGGCTCACCGCGCTCTCCGTGCAGGATTGGGCCAACCGGCGCTCCGAGCTTCGCAAGCGCCGTACGCGCACACGCGCGTGCGGTGACGAACTCGCGACGTCGCTTCTCCACGGCGTTCCCGATCGCTTCGCGCTCCTCGGGGAACAGCTCGATCTCGAGCAGATCCTCGCGCGTGTCGACCGAGACCACTACCTCGGGAAGTATCCGCTCGATCACAACGACTCCAGCGCGCAGCGGACGAGTCCTTCACGGCTCACGAGGGCACCGGCAATACGCGACGGGGCAGCTCACGTACCTGACCACGGGCCCGCCACTCCCGCGGGTATCCGAGTGAGACCTCCTCGAAACGCACGCCGTCCTGCCAGGTGGTGCGGGGTATGTGCAAGTGACCGTAGATCACGGCGGCGACCGGAAAGCGACGATGCCAATCGGCGGTCAGTCGCGTCCCGCACCACTGCGCAAACTCGGGGTGCCTGAGCACCTTCGTCGGAGCGTCGTTCAGGGGAAAATGGTTGATCAGCACGATCGGCCGCGCAGGATCGCACTGCTGGAGCCTTAGCTCGGTGGCGCTTACACGCGCCTGACACCACGCCTCTCTACTGGGATAGGGGTCGGGGTGCAACAGGAACTCGTCGCTGCATACCACTCCCGCCTCGTGCGCGAGCGCCAGTGACTCACGCTTGGAGCCGGCGATGTTGCGACCGAAGCTGTAGTCATAGAGCAGGAACAGCGACGCGACCGTGACCGGCCCGCCGGCGCCGTCCCACGTCGGGTAGGGGTCCTCGGGGGTGAGCACCCCAAGCTCGCGGCACAGCGAGACGAGATGCTCATAGCGCGCGACACCGCGCCACCGTGGCTCCTCCTGGGGCGCGCTCCACAGATCGTGATTGCCAGGCGTCCAGATCACCCGCGCGAACCGCTCGCGCAGCAGACCCAGCGCCCACTCGAAGTCATCGATCGAGTCGCTCACATCCCCCGCGACGATCAGCCAGTCGCCGTCTGAGAGCGGACGTAGATCCGCGACGATACGACGATTCTCCGGGTGTGTCACGTGCAGGTCGCTGATCGCACGCAGCGCAGCCCGATCCGCACAGGGCTCACTCACGGGGAAGCCGACCGGCGTCGGAGCGGCTGAGCCGACTCGCGTGTGGGCACCCCCTCACGACGCGCGCGCCTGCCTGGCGTGCGAAGCGAGCGCGCCCGCGAGACGATCGATCAGCTCACCCGCGCGGCTCACCGCTTTGCCCAGCAACAGAAACCCGTGCATCTGGTCCTCAGCGTGCATGTGCTCGACCGGGACACCCGCCGCTTCGAGCTTGCGCGCATAGGCGACGCCCTCGTCGCGCAGTGGGTCGAACTCGGCGGTCACCACCAGCGCCGGCGCCAGCGCGGACAGGTCGGCTGCGTGCAACGGGAACAGATATGGGTCGGAGTAGTCGTGGCCGTGGGGCAGATAGTGGCTCTCGAACCACTCGATCTGCTCGCGGTCGAGCGTGTATCCGGAGCCGCGTTGCGCGTACGAGGGCCAGCGGCCCGGCGCGTCCATGACCGGGTAGGCGATCAACTGATAGGTGGGCATCGGGGCGCCGAGATCGCGTGAGAGCAGCGTCAACGCAGCCACGCTCGTCGCGCCCGCACTCTCGCCCATCACCATCCTGACGCTCGCGTCGATACCGAGCTCGCCGGCGTTGTCGAGCAGCCAGCGGTACGCCATATAAGCGTCCTCCAGCGCCGCCGGGTGGCGGTACTCGGGCGCACGCCGGTAGTCCACAGCGGCGATCAGACAACCCGAGCGGCGCGCCAGTCGACGGCACAGCTCATCATGGGTGTCGAGATCGTTGATCGTCCATCCCCCACCGTGGAGGAACAGCACGAGCGGCAGCTCGCCCTCGGTCGGGCGATACACCCGCACCGTCAGCCCGCCTCGCGGGAGCGGGATCACGACATCGCGCACATCCGCGAGCTCGAGCGGGACCCCACGCGTCATGAACGCCGTCCGCATGCGTTGACGCGCCTCCTCTACCGAGAGCGTGTGGATCGGTGGGGCGCCCGCGGCCTGCATGATTTCGAGCAGTCCCCGTGCCTCCGGGTCGAGCTGAACGCTCATCGGCTGTGGCGCGAGAGGGCCATGGCGGCGGGATGCTAGCGAACGTTACAAACGTCTCACATACGCGCCCGCCCGTCGATTGTCCATAATGTGTCGACCATGCCGCCGTTGATCACTCGCGAGGAGGCTCTGCGACTAGGCGAGCTCGAAGATCACACCGAGATCGAAGCGCTCGTCGAGCGAGCCTGGGAGGCGCGCGTAGAGCAGTTCTCCGACTCGACCGACATGTGCTCGCTGGTCAACGCCAAGTCGGGCGGCTGTGCCGAGGATTGCGGGTTCTGCGCGCAATCGCGCTTTGCCGAGGCGGAGACGCCGATGCACGCGATGATGGACCCCGAGCAGATCCTCGAACACGCACGCGCCGCCGAGGCGGCGGGCGCGCACCGCTTCTGCATGGTCACCCAGGGTCAGGGGCTCTCCAAACGTGACTTCGAGAAGATCCTGGAAGGCGCGCGCTTGGTCGCCGAGAAGACCAGCCTGAAGCGCTGTGCCTCGGTTGGACACATGTCCGCCGCCCGTGCAAAGGCGCTGAAGGAGGCGGGCATCCAGCGCGTGCATCACAACGTGGAGACCGCGGAGAGCTACTACGACGAGGTCTCCACGACCGTGCGCTACGAGGGTCGGCTACGCACGATCGCAGCGGTGCGCGAGGCTGGGCTGGAGACGTGCGTGGGCGGCATCCTGAACCTCGGCGAGAGTCGCGCGCAGCGCGTGGAGATGGCGTTCGAGCTGGCCGCGATCAATCCGACGAGCGTGCCGATCAACCTGCTGAACCCGCGGCCGGGCACGAAGTTCGGCGATCGCGAGCACATCGACCCGTGGGAGGCGGTCAAGTGGGTGGCGATCTTCCGCCTGATCCTGCCCGAAGCGCTGTTCCGGCTATGTGGGGGGCGCGTGGAGAACCTCGGCGAGCTGCAGCCGCTGGCGATCAAGGCGGGTCTGAACGGCGTGATGATGGGCAACTTCCTGACGACGCTCGGCTCCAGTCCCGAGGAAGACCGCGAGATGTTCGAAGGGCTAGGACTGAACGTCGCGCGCCAGTCGGACAACGGATCCAATCCCCGGCCCGACAACCGCTCGGGGTGGCTGGCGGGCGAGACGCCGGACGTGGTCGAGGAGCTGCTCGAGGACGGTCGCGCTCTGACCGGAGCGGACGCGCCGGCGGGTGAATTGAAGATCAGGCTGTGGAACCCCTCGACCCAGCTGCGCTTCGCGGCCAAGCGCGCAGCGCCCCCGCGACCCGACGGCGCGCCCAACACGGTGCCGGTCGGGTGGGGCGACTGAGCCGGGCGGGCTCGAAGGAGCCCCGGACGCGCACGGGACCGCCGGAGAGCGCGCGATGAACGAGATCGCGATGCGCCTGGAGGAGCTCGAGCGGCTCGGGCTGGATCGCAGCCTGCGCGTCGTGGATGGCCCGCAGGGACCGCGCGTGACGCTCGACGGCGAGTCGGTGCTGCTGCTGTGCTCGAACAACTACCTCGGCCTCGCCGACCATCCGAAGGTGCGCGAGGCGGCGGCCGACGCGGCGTTGCGGTGGGGTGTGGGCGCTGGCGCGTCGCGGCTGGTGTCGGGCACGATGACGATCCACGCGCAGCTGGAGCGGCGTTTGGCGGCATACACGGGCAGCGAGGCGTGCGTGCTGTTCGGCTCGGGGTACCTGGCGAACCTCGGCACGATCGGCGCGCTGGCGGGTCCGGGCGACGCGATCTTCTCCGACGCGCTCAACCACGCGTCGATCATCGACGGATGCCGAGCCTCGCGCGCGCGCGTGGTGGTATATCGGCATCGCGACTGCGCGCACCTGGAGCGCTGCCTGCGCGAGCAGGGTGGCGCGGGACGGCGGCTGATCGTGACCGACTCGGTGTTCTCGATGGACGGCGACGTCGCGCCACTCGCGCGCATCGTGGAGCTCGCGCACGCGCACGACGCGCGCGTGCTCGTGGACGAGGCGCACGCGATCGGCGCGATCGGGCCCGGCGGCCGCGGTGCCGTGGCGGCAGCCGGCCTGACCGGCGAGGTGGACGTGCTGGTCGGCACGCTCGGCAAGGCGCTGGGCAGCTATGGCGCGTATGTGTGCGCGAGCGCGGAGATGGTGCGCTACCTGATCAACAGCGCACGCGCGCTGATCTTCTCCACCGCACCGGGGCCGCCGGCGGTAGCGGGAGCGCTCGCGGCGCTCCAGCTGCTCGAGGACGAGCCACGCACGACCGTGGAGCGGCTGCGCGCGGCCGCGGGCATACTGCGCGACGCGCTCCTCGCGGAGGGCTTTCAGGTACAGCGCGGCGAGATGCAGATCGTGCCGATCGTGGTCGGCGACAGCGAGCGCACGGTGCGACTGTGCGGGGCGGCTCTGCGGCACGGCGTGTTCGCGCAGGCGATCCGTCCGCCGACCGTGCCGCTCGGAACCTCGCGGCTGCGACTGACCGCGATCGCCTCGCACACCGACGAGCAGCTCCGGGACGCCGCGGTGGCGCTCGCGCGGGCCGCGCGCGAGATCGGGCTCGACCCGGCGGCGCTGGGCTCGAGCACCGACGGCGCACCGCTCGCGAGCGCCGTCTAGCCGGATGCGCGGGCTGTTCGTCACCGGCACCGGCACCGGCGTGGGCAAGACGATCGTGAGCGCCGCGCTGCTGGCCGCGATGCGCGCCGCGGGCGAGCCGGTGCGCGCACACAAGCCGGTCCTCACCGGACTCGACGAGCCGGCGGGCCGGTGGCCGGCGGACCACGAGCTACTGGGACTGGCCGCGGACGCAGATCCGGAGGAGGTGGCGCCGCTGCGCTACGGGCCGGCGGTCTCCCCGCACCTCGCGGCAGCGCTCGCGGGCGACTCGATCGACCCGCCGGCGCTGGTGGCACGCGCACGCGCCGCGGCCACGCCGACGGGAGAGGCCGAGCAGGATCGGCGCGAGCCGGCCCTGATCGTGGAGGGCGTGGGCGGATTGCTGGTCCCGCTGACCGCCGACTTCAACGTGCGCGACCTGGCAGTCGGGCTGGGGCTGCCCGTCGCAATCGCCGCCTCGCCGGGCCTCGGCACGATCAATCACACGCTGCTCACAATCGAAAGCGCGAGGGCGGCGGGACTGCGTGTGGTCGCGGTCGTGCTGACACCGTGGGCGCAGCGACCGTCGGAGCTCGAGCGCTCCAACCGCCAGACGATCGCGCTGGCAGGCGAGGTCGACGTGGCCGTGTTGGCGCGAGTCGAGCGGCCCGTCGCGAGCGCGCTCGCGGCCGCCGGCGAGCAGCTTCCGTGGCGGGAATGGCTTTGACGCGTCAGACGGCCGCGGCGGCGGCGATCGCTGCCACGACGCGCGCGAGATCGCGATCCTCGATCACGTACGGCGGCATCGTGTAGATCAGGTCGCGGAACGGGCGCAACCACACGCCGTGCGCCACCGCGGCGGCGGTCGCGGCGGGGACGTCCACCTCGTGGTCGAGCTGCACGACGCCGATCGCGCCGAGCACGCGCACGTCGGCGACGCCGGGCAGCCGGCGCGCGGGCGCGAGGCCGTCGCGCAGGCCGCGTTCGATGCGCGCGACGTTCGCGCGCCAGTCGCCCGTCGCGAGCAGCTCGAGCGAGGCGAGCGCGACCGCGCACGCGAGCGGATTGGCCATGTAGGTGGGACCGTGCATCAGCGCGCCGCCCTCGCCGGCTGAGATCGCGTCCGCGACCAGGCCGCCACAGAGCGTCGCCGCGAGCGTGAGATAACCGCCGGTGAGCGCCTTGCCGACGCACATGATGTCCGGGGTGACACGCGCGTGCTCGCAAGCGAACAACGCGCCACTGCGCCCGAAGCCGGTGGCGATCTCGTCGAGGATCAACACCAGCCCGTGCTCGTCGCAGAGCCGGCGCAGCAGCGCGACGCACTCCGGCGAATGGAAGCGCATCCCGCCGGCGCCCTGCACGACCGGCTCGACGATCGCGCCGGCGAGCTCGTGCGCGTGGCGCTCGAACAGCTCGGCGACATTCGCGGCCCACACGCGGTCGAGCGCGCGCGCGAAGCCGTCTGGCGGACGCTCGGCGAACACGTGCCGAGCGAGCACGCCGCCGAACAGCGAATGCATGCCACCGACCGGATCGCACACCGCCATCGCGCCGAACGTGTCGCCGTGGTAGCCGCCGCGCACCGTCAGCAAGCGCGCGCGCTCAGGGTGACCGATAGCACGCTGGTACTGGAGCGCGAGCTTGATCGCGACCTCGACGCTCACCGAGCCGGAGTCGGCGAAGAACACGCGATCGAGTCCCGCGGGAGTCAGCTCGATCAGGCGCTCGGCGAGACGCACCGCCGGCTCGTGGGTGAGCCCGCCGAACATGACGTGCGCCATCTGTCCCAGCTGTGCGCGCAAGGCCGCGTCGAGCACGGGATGGCGGTAGCCGTGGATCGCGCACCACCACGAAGCCATCCCGTCGATCAGCTCGCGCCCGTCGGCGAGCGTGAGGCGCACCCCCTGCGCCGAGACGACCGGCAGCGGCGGCGGCGAGGCGGGCAGCGACGAATACGGATGCCACACGTGCTCGCGGTCGTACGCGAGCAACGACTCCCAATCGGCGCCGCGGCTCACGCTCGGCCCAGGTGGGCGCCGTGGGGCGCCACGCGGCTAATCCTCGTAGGGCGTGAAGTCGCGCTTGCGCGCACCGCACACCGGGCAGAACCAGGTGTCGGGAATGTCCTCGAACGCGGTGCCGGCGGGGATCCCACCATCCGGATCGCCCTCGTCGGGATCGTAGATGTAGCCGCAGGACTCGCAGATCCAGCGCTGTAGGGTTTGGGTCGTGCTCATGCGCGAAGTCTACCCGCCTGTAGGGTCACGGGCATGAGCGAGGACGAGGGGCGATGAGATCGGAGAGGATCGACGAGCAGGTCGCAGAGCCGGGCCAGAGCCTGGGCGAGGGCGAGGTGACGCCGGCGCGCCAGGCGGCGACCGTGATCCTGCTGCGCGGAGGAGAGCGCACGCTGGAGCTGCTGCTCGTCAAGCGCACCGAGAGCGCGCGCTTCATGGCCGGCGTGTGGGTGTTCCCAGGCGGCGCGCTCGAGCAACACGACGGCGCGGACGGGCACCACGCGGCGGCTGTGCGCGAGCTGTGCGAGGAGGCCGCGATCGTGCTCCCCGACTCCGGCGCGCTGGTCGAGTTCTCGCGCTGGATCACACCCGAGCAGGTGACGGTGCGCTTCGACACGCGCTTCTACCTGGCGGAGCTACCCGACGGGCAGGAGCCGCGCGTGGACGGCCAGGAGTGCGTGGACCTCGCGTGGCTCAGCCCCGCCGCCGCGCTGGCCGCGCACGAGCGCGGCGAGATCGCGCTCGTGTTCCCGACGATCAAGCACCTCGAGCAGCTCAGCGGATTCGCGACCGTCGCGGAGCTGCTGCACCACGCGCGCGGACGCCGGGTCGTGCCGGTGCAGCCACGGGTCGTGCTCGAAGGCGAGGTCGCGCGGGTGGTGCTGCCCGGCGAGCCCGGCTATGAATGACAGCTCGCGAATCGCTGTCCCGCGGCGCCGGCCCGACACGACCGTAGCGCACGGGTATGCCCGCGGGCACGTGCGGCCGCGCAGGCGGCCCTCCCACTCTCACACGTGCGACGCCCCGCCGACCACGTGCGTCACCGCGTTGATCAGCGCGAGGTGCGTGAACGCCTGCGGGTAGTTGCCCAGATGGCGCCCGCTCGACGCTTCGAGCTCCTCGGCGTACAGACCCAGTTCCGAGGAATATCCCAGCAGCCGCTCGCACAAGCGTCGCGCGGCGAGATGCTCCCCGATCTCGCACAGCGCCGACACCAGCCAGAACGAGCAGATCAGGAAGGTGCCCTCCTCCCCGCTCTGCCCGTCGTCGGTCTCGTCGGTGCGATAGCGCAACACCAGCCCGTTCTCGGTCAGCTCCTCGCCGATCGCGGTAACCGTTGCGCGCACGCGCTCGTCGTCGGGCGGCAGGAAGCGCATCAGCACGATCAGCAGGTTCGACGCGTCGAGCGCGTCGGTGTCGTAGTGCTGGCGGAACACGCCGCGCTTGTCCACGCCGCGCTTCAAGATGTCGGCCTTGATCTCCTCAGCTGTGGCCTGCAGGCGTTCGGCGTGCTGCTCCTCGCCGCGCCGTTCGGCCAGCCGCGCGCCGCGATCGCACGCGACCCAGCACATCAGCTTCGAGGACACGTAGTGACGTGGCTCGCCGCGCGCCTCCCAGATCCCCTGATCTGGTTCCTTCCACACGCGCGACGCGCATTCGGCCTGGTCGATCAGCACCGGCCACAACCGCTCGGGGATGTGGTCACGCTGCTTCGAGTGCAGGTAGACCGAGTCGAGCACCGCGCCGTATACGTCGTTCTGGCGTTGGTTGTACGCGCCGTTGCCGATCCGCACCGGGCGCGCGCCCTCGTAGCCCTTGAGGTGGTCGAGCGTCGACTCCGCGAGGTCCTTCTGACCCTTGATCCCGTACATGATCTGCAGGGAGCCGTCCTCGTTGCGCTCCATGTCGGCGACGAACTGCACGAAGTCGTCGGCCTCCCAATCCAAGCCGAGCGCGTGCAGCGCCCACAGCGTGAACGACGCGTCGCGCATCCAGCAGTAGCGATAGTCCCAGTTGCGCGACCCGCGCGGCGTCTCCGGCAGCGAGGTGGTGAGCGCTGCCATCAACGCGCCCGTGGGCATGAACGTCAGCCCCTTCAGCGTCAGCGCGGAGCGCTGCAGATGCGAGCGCCACGGATGATCCGGATAGGTGCCTTCGGCCAGCCAGGTGCGCCAGAAGTGCGACGTGCGCTCGATCCGCGCGAGCGCCTGCTCCGCCGTGCGTGGACCACGCAGCTCCGAGGTCCAGGACAGCGCGCAGTAGCGCTGCTCGCCCTCGACCATCGTGTGACGCGAGTGCGCACGGTTGCCCTCGATGCCCATGCGCGTGTCGCTGAACAGGCGAAACGCGGTCTCGCCGTCGGTCGCGTCGAGGCCGTGCCCGTGCTCGTCCTCGACATAGCTCCACGTAGCGGCGGTCGCACCGTAGTCCAGCATCGGTTCGCACACCATCTCCACCTGCACCTGACCCTGGATGCATTCGACCGTCCGCACCAGCAGATGATCGGCGTCGTAGTCGGTCGGCGGGCGCGTGTGGCTGGTCTCGCGATCCTCGTCGTGCCAGTCGGAGATCGTGAGCGCGTCTACCACGCGCAGCCAGCCCTGCGGGGTCATCCACGTCGTCTCGATCACGTTCGTGCCCGGCAGGTAGCGCCGCCCGACGGGCACATACGTGCCATACGGCCCCACCCTGAAACTGCCCGCGCCGCGATCCAGCATCGCCGCGAACACCGACGGCGAGTCGAAATGTGGCAGACACATCCACTCGATCGATCCGTCTTCCGCCACCAGCGCGCCGGTGTGGCAGTCCGACAGGAAGCCGTACCCCGCGATCGGGGGAAACGGCGAGTCGGGCGGTGGAGGATCTTCGGCCGGCATCAGCTGCAAGTCCGTTCGACGCCGGGCGGGAGTCGTCCTTCTTCTTCGAGCTTGTCAAGATGCGCGGCGAGCGTCACCGCCGCGAGCGGGCGCAGCTGCTCCGGCACCTCGCTCCAAGCGGCGTCGAGCAACTCCTCGGTCTTACGGCGCCCTTCGGCAAGCCCCGCAAGCAGCATCCGCTCGCGCTCACGCCGATGCTCTATGTACTCCGACAAACGCGCCCGCGGCTCCCAGATCGGGGGTCCGTGGCCGGGGCACAGCACATCCAGCTCGCGCGCACGCAGACGCTCCAATCCGTCGAGATAGCCCGCGAGCGCGCCCGGGTCGGGCGCGATGAACACGCTGCCCTCACCGAGCACCGCGTCGCCGGTGAAGCACACCCCGTTTGCGATCAGCGCGAAATGGTCGACCGCGTGACCCGGTGTGTAAAGCGCTTCGAACGGACCGAAGCGCGCACCGTCGCTCAACACCAGCTCGGGCGAGCCCCTTCCCGCCGCGAGCGGCGCGGGGAAGCGCTCACGCAACGCGCCCACCGCCTCCGAATGATCGATGTGATCGTGGGTGAGCGCCACCCCCGCGAGCCCGCCTCGCTGCTCGAGCAGCGAGCTCAACCGCTCGAGGTGCTCGACGATCGCGGGCCCCGGATCGACAACCCACGCCGGGCTCCCCACGATCCAGCTGTTCGTGCCCGACATCGTGAGCGGTCCCGCGTTTGGCGCACGTACGCGCAGCACGCCCACGCGCCGCAGCAGCTCAGCCTCAGAGGCATCGGAGTCCACCAGCGCGGACGTTACCGGAGCACACTCCCGCGAGAACGCCGCGGGCTACGAGCGCGGTCGCATTCCACGAGTCATGCGCATCACGCACGAAGCCGGCACGGATCGCGCGCGCAGCCGGGACGGATCGCGCACGGACGCTTGAC
>Ga0070763_10000379_pt1 | contig 11858 bp, 4 predicted proteins | sample HubBroMetageWRM3_FD_67279 | JGI IMG/M metagenome (GOLD analysis project Ga0070763, IMG submission 67279) | Warmed soil microbial communities from the Hubbard Brook experimental Forest, New Hampshire - Hubbard Brook CCASE Soil Metagenome WRM 3 | ecosystem: Environmental > Terrestrial > Soil >... | reverse complement strand
GGTTGCGGTCGGGTGCGATCCCCACGTCGGCGAGCGCCGCGCACTGTTCGACGCAGTCGGCGTGACCGCCGACGGCGAATGTCGCTGCCCCGCTCTGCATCGGTACCGGCGCGACGTTCTCTCCTGTGGGGCCTGGTGGGTTGCCGTCCGGCGCGTAGCTGTAGATGCCGGCCGTCTGCACGTTTTCGCGGATCGTCTGGCCGCTGCCCTTCGATGTCGTCCCGCGCCCCGCGTCGTCGGCCTCACCGCTCCAGCCGCCGACCGCCCAACCGGAGCCGTCTGGGCCGACGTCGAGCGCCAGGATCGGGTCGGCCTTCAACGGCTTGTCCTGCGTGTCGCCGGAATAGGCGGCGCGCTCCTCGTCCTCCCAGCCGCCGGGCGTTTCGCGCAACACGTAGCCGTCGCCGGGCAACGGGTTGGGTGGGATCAGCGGTGGCGGCGTGTCTGGTTCGACGGGCGGCAGCACGAGCAGCGGCGGGTACTGGAAGTCGGGCACCACCGACAGCAGCGCGCGCACTTTCGACCCTTCCTGATATGCCGCCGCCGCAATCGCGGTCTCGTCGACGATCGGTTGTTCGGAGAAGTGCCACGGCGCACCCGCGCTGTCGCGCTCGAGCACCACGTCGCGTCCGGCGAGCACGGCGCCACCGTCGGGGAGACCGGCGACAACGTTCAGCGTCGGCACGCTCGGCAGGCTTGCGAGCAGCGCGTGGACTTCCGGCTGCACCTTCCATCCAGAGCCTTCGTTTACGAGAAGATCGTGTTCGGCGGCTACCATCGCCTCCGATCCGGCGAACGCGACCGAGGTGAAGTTGGCTTCCTTGAAGCCGGATGGCAGCCCTTCGGGTCCTTCCGCGGGGACCTGTGTCCAGCTCTTGCCGTATTCGAGCAGCACGCCACCCTGACCCACGGCGTAGCCGATCCCTGGGTTGGCGGGGTCGAACGCGATTCCGTCGAGGTTGCCCTGAAAGCCGTCGAGCGGCGCCGCGGGATCTTTCTCCCACAATCCCGTTTCCGCGCGCCAGATCCACATCGCGCCGAGGTCGCCGACGGCGAAGGCGCGGTTCGGTTCGGGCCACGCAACCGCGCGCAGCGTGGGCGAGCTGACGGCGCCGCTGCTCGTCTGCAGGAACTCGCGTTCCCACCCGTGACCGGGCGTGTAGCGCGCGACGGCGCCGTCGGCGCCGACGGCCAGTGCTTGGGCGCCAAAGTCGCCGGCGGTCGAGCCGGGCGCGGGCGCGACCGCCGTGAACGGCGCGCGCGCTGAGACGGGCCAGCCGATCAGCCGCGCGGGCTGCTGGGTCGCGGTGATCTGAACGGGGCCTTCCAGCCAGCCGTCGTCGGGGGAGTAGAAGGCGCCGCCGGGCGCGTTGTCGGGACCGGCGCCCGGCATGCGCGTGAACGTCGTGCCTTCGAGTCTGAGATAGGTGCCCATGTTGGTCGTGTCTTCACCACCAGGCTCGAGTGGGTTGGTGATGATCCGCGTCCCGTAACCGGGGCCTTCGAAGGCGAAGCTGCGGTAGCCCGCCTCGCGTCCGAAGCGTGCGCCGAAGGGGTGTTCGCAGAGCGCTTCGCCTGAGCTGCCGCGCGCGTCGCACCAGCTACCCGTCAGCTTGCTTTCGCCGATGTTGTAGTAGAGCGTGAAGTCATACCCGTCGTCGCCACCACCGGGTGCTTGCATGTTGCCGTCGATCCACACGCCTTTTTCGGTGACCGTCAGCGGCTGTGCGGAGCCCGTGAGCGGGCCGAGCTTCGAGACGCCGTCCGACGGCGTTTCGGCGGCCGCGAACAACGCCGAGCCGAGCGGGGCCGGCTTCCACACGAATTCGCCCTTCGCTACTTCGGCGCGCTTGAACAGCAGGATGCCGAGGCCACTGCTGGGTTCCGCCTCGCCGAGCAGCCACAGGCTCTGCGGCGAGCTGCCGGCGATCGCCACGATCTGAAAGCCGCCCGTGTAGGCGGCGGGCAGTTCGACCCGCTCACGCGTCCAGCTTTCGCCGTCCCAGCGCACGACGCCGAGCTCGCGCGTGCGCCCCAGCGCTCCGAAGTACGCTTCTGTGTGCGTGCCGTTTTCGACGGCGGCGTCGGCCAGGGTGCCCGCGCCTTCCTTTTCGGTGAGCGTCTCCGCCTTCGGTTCTGTTTCGCTTGCTTCGCCGTCTTCGCCCGCTGCGAGCAGCACGCCGGCGGGCGGTTCGGGCAGCACGCGAAAGCGCCCGCCGGGGTCGCGCGCGAGCACCACTGTCTGCTTGCCGCTGGGACGCGTGGAGTCCTGGCCGACGAGCAGCCCGCCACCGTGAGGGGTGATCCGCGCGGACATCCGGTCTGGGTCCATGCCGCGATAGGGCTTGGCTTCTTCCTGCACCGGCGTTTCGGCGATCGTCCAGTCGGGGTCGGCGTCGGTAGCTCGCTCGAACACGAGTTGACCGTGCGCGCTCGTGCCACTGCTCGCCGGCGCAAACGCCGCCTGTTCGGTGACGCCGGCGGAGGGCACGTCGAGCGGCAGCACCGTGTAAGCCCATGCTTCGCCGGGCGCGCCGCTGGTGGCTGCGCCCATCAGCACCGTCGAGGCGTCGGCCGTGCCCAGCACCGGTTGTGGCGTCGGTTCGCCCGCGCCGGTCGCGGCTGCGCGGGCGCCGTGTCTGCCGTCGTGGATGACCACCAGCGTGACCGACAGCAGCGCGACCAACGCCAGCGAAGCAAGGGGATGGGCGCGCACACGCCTGAGCACGCGCGCGCGAACGGGCCGGCGCTCACCCACGGCGATGCACGCTCGTGGTTACCGCGTCGGGGCCGGTGCCGGCGCTTTCGGTCCCACCGGCCGGGACGGGCTTGGGCGTCGTGAGCTCCTTGGTCTTGAAGCTGAGCCCGCTGGGCCAGCGCTTGCGTTCGAAGCTCAATGCCAGCCGGCGCCGACCGGGCTGCAGGCGCTCCTCGCGCGTGCGCGCTATGACCTTGCCGTGCAGCTTGGCCACGAGCTGCACGTCGGCCAGACGCGTCAGCTGGAAGCTGATCGTGACTGTCAGGCCGCGACGCGAGACTTTGACGTCCTTCAACAACGCGGGGATCACCTCGGGCGGCGGTTCGCTCGTGGCTTTCGTTTCGACCGCGACCGGCGGCGGCGCGAACAGCTGCGAATCGTCAGGCGGTGGCGTGTCGGCCACGAACTGTTCGACCGACTCGTTGGGGCGCACCGTGATCGTGCCGGCCCAGCTGGGATCTGAGTCTTCGGGCAGGACGGCGCCGTCGGTGTAGTGAAACAACCAGCCCGCCGAGGTTACCGCCCATGCTTCTTGGGGGCCGGTGGCGGCCACCAGCTGGGCGCTGCCGCGCCCGGCGCCCGAGGTCGGGAGCGTGTCGAGCTTCGCACCCCCGCCCGGTTCGATCAAAGCAATCTTCGCCTTGGCCGTGGTGCTGCGACGCGCCGAATAGGGCTGGTCGGCGACCCATGCGTCCTCGGTGCCGGGCACCGGCGCGATGTCGACGAAGCGATCTTCGGAGCCGAACAGAGCCGGATCGATCGCGTCCTGAACGAAGAAGGGTTCGTCGTAGTACACCGCCAGCGGTGGGCTGGGCACCGAGCCTTCGCGCGGTGCGGCGGGACCGGATGCGGCGCCGCCGCCTGAGAACCACAGGCTGGTCGCGTCCGCTTTCGCGGACAGCAGCTCCACCCCGTCGCTGGGCACACCGGCAGACAGGTAGGGCTGAAAGCCGGTGTCGAGGAAGGTTTCGCCGACGAGCTTGTGGATCAGCACGGGACCATCGGGCTCGGGCGTCGCGAGCGTGACGGGGTCGGTCGTGTCGCCAGGCTCGGCGCCCACGAACGTACTCTCGTAGAACGCGCCGTCGAAGTAGGCGAGACCGCTGACGCCGCGTCCCTGCGGCTGGTAGGAGCTGGTCAGGTTCGCGCCGTCCCAGTGCAGATGAAAGGCCCCTATGTGTTGACCGCTGGGGTCCTCGCTGCCGATGCCGGCGAACCAGCAGTCGTCCGGGCCGCTGCACGTCGCGGCGTCCATCGGACGAAAGGGTTCGGGGGACTGAAAGGGGGTCGAATAGGAGCCGACGACGACACCGTCCTCGAAGCGACACAGCCCGAGCCCGGAGCCCGAGCGCGGCTCGCTGGGTTCGGTGATCACCCAGAATTCGTCCGCGCTGGCCCAAGCGATTCGCGAGACTTCGCCCGCGCCACCGCAGACCGTCGAGAGCTGATGCCATTCGCGTCCGTTCCAGAAGTACAGGCCCGCGGAGATGACGGCGTTGCCCTCGACGCTCAGCAGACCCTCGTTGGGCGCGTAGAACTCCATGTCGTCGGGGATGCCGAGCGGGACCTTGTAGGGCGTACCGGCGGGCGGCGCCGGCTGTTCTAGACGCCACGTCGCTTCGGCCTGCGCGATGCCGGTGCCGGAGCAGGCGAACGCCGCGACAATGGCGGCTCCGGCCAGCAGAGCACCGGTCGCCCTGACTCTCAAGATCCGTGCTCCGCGTCCTGCTCGGGGGCTCTCCTTGCGATCTCACGCAGCTCGTTCGGGTCGATCTCGTGCACGGTCGAGAGCACCGCGTCGAGCGCCACGCCCGAGAGCGTCTCGTGCTCGAGCAGTGCGTGCGCAGTCTCCTCGACGGCCGGCCAGTTGCGGTCGAGGATCGCTGCGGCCCGTGCCTCGGCCTCGCCGACGAGCCGCTCGACTTCGCGATCGATCAGATCGAGCGTCGACGGCCCGACCGAGCCGAGATCCTGTAGGGAGGCGCCGAGGAACACCTCGCCGCCCTTCTCGCCGATCGTGACCGGCCCGAGCGCGTCTGACATCCCAAACGAGGTGACCATCGTGCGCGCGAGGGCGGTGGCGGCGTGCAGGTCGTCGCTGACGCCACTGGACAGATGACCGAAGGCGATCCGCTCGCCGGCGGTTCCGGACACGATTACGGTCAGTTGAGCGTGCAGGTCGGGCTCGGTTTGGATCAGCTGGTCGCGATCGGTGAGCATGTGCGCGGCGACCCCGAGCGTGCGCCCACGCGCGACGATTGAGAGCTTGCGCGATGCCGTCGCCTGGCCCAACGCCTCGGCGACGACCGCGTGCGATGCCTCGTGAATCGAGATCAGCCAGCGCTCCTGCTCGGTGAGGATGTGCTTCTTAGCGGGGCCGGCGACGACCCGGTCGATCGCCTCCTCGAGCGTGGCCTGGTCGATCAGCTCGCGCTGGTCGCGCACCGACAGCAGCGCGGCCTCGTTGATCACGTTGGCGAGCTCCGCGCCGGAGAAGCCCGGTGTCTGACGGGCGATCTCCTCCAGCGATACGTCGCGGTCCATCGGGCGCTTGTTGCCGTGCAGGCGCAGGATCTCGAGTCGCCCGTGCACGTCGGGCACGTCGATCGTGACCTGACGGTCGAAGCGACCGGGACGCAGCAGCGCCGGGTCGAGGATGTCGGGACGATTGGTGGCGCCCATTACGACGAGACCGCCGTCGCCGGAGAAGCCGTCCATCTCCACGAGCAGCGCGTTGAGCGTCTGCTCGCGCTCGTCATTGCCCTGGCCGATGCCGGCGCCGCGCTTGCGCCCGGCGGCGTCGAACTCGTCGATGAAGATGATCGCGGGCGCGGCCTTGCGTGCCTTGCGGAACAGATCGCGCACGCGCGCCGCGCCGACGCCGACGAGCGACTCGACGAAGTCCGAGCCCGACAACGAGAAGAACGACGCGTCCGCCTCGCCGGCGACGGCCTTGGCGAGCAGCGTCTTGCCGGTGCCAGGCGGTCCCACGAGCAGGATGCCCTTCGGCGCGGCCGCGCCGACGTTCAGATAGCGCGACGGGTCGGCGAGGTAGTCGCGTATCTCCCGCAACTCGGCCACGGAGTCGCCGGCGCCGGCGACGTCCGCGAACGTGGTGCGGTGTGTGGTGCCCTTGCCTTTGCGCTTGCCCTTGCCGGTGAACTCGGAGAAGCCGGCGATGCCACCGGCGCCACCGTCGGCGCCCAAGCGCATGAAGAACGCGAACAGGCATACGAGCAGCACGATCGGGATCAGGAACTGCACGAGGATCGCGCGCGGCGCCTTGCCCGACTGCTGATCGACCGTGATAACCGCGCCTGAGTGCTCGAGGGCCTGCAGCAATTGCTGGGTTTGCACGCCCGAGGACGGGTAGGCGGCCCAATATTCGAGCGGCTTGGCCGCGGTGGCCCCCGCTGCGGTGGTGGCCGAGACCGTCGTCGAGGTCGTCGTCGAGGTCGTGCCGCCCGTGGCGCCCGTGGGTTCCCTGAGCGTGACCTCCACGCGGTTGTCGTGGTCGAGCAGCGTGGCCGTCGCGATCTGACCGTGATCGGCCAGCTCCAACACGCGGCTGACCGGCAGCTGCGAGCCGTGGCTCGACGGTCCGATCGCGCCGAGCAGCGAAAAGAAGGTGATCAGCAGTCCCGCGGAGGCGATCACCAGGCACAGCGCGATCTTGTCGCGGAAGATGAAGCGTCGCGTGCCGGTGGCGAGCGCGCCCAGCGTCACGAGCGCGGGATTGCGTTTGTGCGCGAGACCGGAGCGCACCTGTGGACGTTGGACGGGTCGCGGGGGCGTCGTGGGACGTCCGTTGCCTTGCTGGGACTGAGATTGGGTGTCGTCGTCGCTCATAGTGTGGTGGAGCTTGCGGTCCCGCCACGAACGCGCCGACGGCGCCCGGCCCTTGGAGGTACCGGACGCCGTTTGCGTCTCATGCGGGAACCGCTAGCTCATGCCTTCCTATTTCTTTTTGCCTTTGGTTGCCTTCTTGCTTTTCTTGCTCGCCAGCTCTGCCTGCGTGAGCGTGATCGTCTTGCTCTCGCTGGCCGCGGTCCCGCCCGTGGGCGTGAACGTCACGGTGATCTTCACGCTGAGCTTGTGGCCTTTGGCTTTCTCGATCTTCGTCTGCGCCGATTTCGAGATCGCAAGCGTGACTGTGCCGCTGCCTCCCGAGACGCTCGCATCGACACTCGACACGGTTACGCCACCACCGGTTGCCTTGACCTGCACCTTGCCGGCATCGGGCAGCACCAGTGAGAGAACGATGTCCTTGTTCTTGACCTTTGCGCCGGCGATCGAGAACGCGTTGCTCGGAGGCAGGACGGGCGTTACGGACGTCACGTTCGTGGTGGTCGTGGTTTTTGCTTCTGGCGCTTTTACTTCTTCTTTTTTACCGCTCGATCCGGCCGTCTTTTCCCAGCCGATCGCGGCCACGCCTTTCTGAGCGATTTCGATGATCGACTCTTTCAACTCGGCGTAGTCGAACTTGGTGAGTTCGGTCTGCCCGACGAACGAGGTCACCGACGTCAAGTAATCCTTGACGGCGCGAGCCTTCGCTTCCTCTTCAGACCCGGTGCCATACACCTTCGAGTCGTCGTCGAAAGCCAGGTCGTATGTCATCGCACACACGGGGTATGCCTTACCGCCTGTCGCTATCGCCTTCGACCAGTCACCGAGCGTCGGATCGCTTGCCGGTTCTGTCGGTATGCCCCTGTAATCGGCTTCACCGCAATTTGCTCCGGTGTGACCCTGTTCTTTGCCGTTTTCGATGACATGCGCGGTCGGATCCGTGCTCGGCTCATAGAAAGCGCCAGGAGTTTCGACGCCCAGCGCCGGGGTGGCGGCGTTCGGATTGATCGCCTGCAACGGAATCCAATACGTGTCGTCCAGTTTTGCCGCTTTCGCTTCGACCGTGAAGCCCTTTTCTCGGGCGGTGGCGAGATCGACATAGCCGATCGAGCCGTCGGTTTCTTTGATCGCGTTCGTCAGCGAGCCGCCTTTGCCGGCAAACGACGAGCAGATCAGGCTGGCGCTGACGGTGGTCGTGCACGGTTCGGTTTCAGACCCGAGCTTGGGCGGTGTCCCCGTCTGCCCGGCTTCCGCCTCCGGCCATGCCGTGTTCTTGCTGCCGACTTCCGAGGATGCTTCTGTCCACAATTTTGGACCGCCGTGGAACGAGGGCAGCAGTGCGAGGTAGTTCTTGAAGTTGTACGTGGTACCAGAGGTGTCCGAGCGGACGATGCGCTTGATGGGCACCGCACCGCAAGTCGAGACGCTCTCCTGCGGGCTCGTCGGTTTGCCTTCCATGAATTCGCCAAGGGTCTTGTTGCCCAGGGGCGTCTTGATTTCACCCCAAGTGGTGATCTTGTGCTCCCAGATCTCCTCGAGCGATTCGGCGGGTATGTGGACGCGCAACGTGCCGGCCGCAAGCGAGTCCGTGGTGCTCTCGCCCGCGGGATCGTTGACGCCTCCGGTGCTCGTGTCTTCGTTGAGCGAGCCCACTCCGTCGTGGTCTGTCGTGGGGGTCGTGCCCGGTTCCTCGAGCGTGCAGCCTTCGGGGAAGTGCACGATCACCGTGATCGCCGCTGCCGCGACCGGAATCACGTGGATCTCGCCAGAGCCGGGGTTGCCCGCCCCGTTGGGACCGTTATCGATGTTTTTCTCTTCGGTTGGATCGGGAGCAAAGTCGCTGGCTCCGAAACGATCGCCTGGCGCGCGGAAGCCCGCGGGTGGATTGTCTTTTTCGGGCACTTCGGCTTCGTAGGTGCATTCTTTTGCGGGATCGTTTCCAGCGCCCATCGCGTCGAGCCCGCAACCGCTGCTTTTGGACTTGAAGGTCACTTTGGGCACTTCGCTGCCAGAGCCGCAACCGAAGGCGTCTGGATTTTCGGAATAGAAGACTTGTGAGGAATCCCAGAATTTTTCCTGCGCGGCAGCCTGTAGCGAGGAGCCCTCGCCTTGGATGGAGGCGGCACCCTGACATCGTTTGAGCGAGAATTCGGCGTGCGCTGCCTGCGGGACGACCGCAGCGGCGAAGGCCAGGGCGACCGTCGCACAGAGCGCCGCCAGGGCGACGCGGATGTGACCGCGTTCAGCGGTCAGGGGTAGACTTACGCGCATGAGCGTGAGATGTCCTTTCGGAAGAGTCGGGATACGTTCAAGAGCAGAATCGGTGAACGATCACGAGTCTCACAGCGCACACGGGCGAGCGCAATCCTTGTTTACAGAAGCAACACATCGTGGTCACAGCAGTGAAACATGTCCGTCATCCATCGTGGGCGATGTTTCACGACTTGATCTCCGCGCGGTAACGAACTGGTAACAACAACAGGGGCGACTGTCACTAGCGCGCGCCTGATATCGCCGACTACTTCTTTGCCTTGGCTTTGAGCGCACCTCGGGCGGGCTTCTTCGCCGTGACCGAGTCAAACGTCGCGGCCGCTTCGGTCGAGAGCGTTTCCGCGGGCGGGGGCGGCACGAAGTCAACGCTGATCGATGCCTTCAACTTACCGGTGGCGTCGAGGTCCTTTGCGTACTTGGCAGAGATGTCGAGCACCAGTGTCGTCGTGCCCTCCGAGCGTGCCGTGCCCGACGCCTGCGCCAACGTGACCTTCGCCTTCTTTGTCTTCTTCCCCGCTCTCGTGGTGATCGTCCCACGCGCCTTCGCCGTCAGCTTGCCGGCGCCCGGCGTCTCGACGAGCAGGATGAAGCCGCCGTTCTTTCCGTGCTTGACTTGCAGCCCGAGTTCGGGCGAGGAGCCGACCGACAACGAGAACCCGCCCTGCACGGAGTTGACTTCCGCCGGTAGGGCGGCGGTGCCGGCGGGAGCCTGGTGGACGGCGAGGAAGGCATCGGCAAAGCCGTTGGCGTCACCGGCGAGCAGATTGCTGGCTTGTGAGACGAAGGCCACCGCGGAGCCGTCGGCGCTCAACGTCGGGTTGTTGAGCGTAGAGCCATTCGGGTCGGCGCCTTGCAGACCTATGACGGCGCGTTCGAGCGTGTTCGTAGCGAGATCGACGACGTACAGTTCATTCTGTTTGCCCGTCGCGCTGAAACTTCCGACGGGCTCCGGCTCGGGCAGCACGAAGCTGTTGCGTTGCGATACGAAAGCTATGTGCGTGCCATCGGAGGAGAGCGCGAGGGAGGTGATCGAGGCGTTGCCGTTGCCCTCGGCGCCGTTGACGGCGAGCGTCAACTCGCTCGTGCCCGCCTTGCGTGTCACACCGGGGCTCATGCTCGTCACGAACAGGTCGAGCGCCTCTGCCTTCAGGACGTTTGGACGCAGCGAGCCGCCTGCCAGGAACGCGGCGGTATCTCCATTCGCGCTCAGACCGGGGGCTTGCGCGTTGATGCTCGACCCGTTCGAGGACTCGGGGTAGGTGAGCGGTCCGTAACACGGGCCTTCGGCGGTGGGATTGAGTTCAATCGGTTCTTCGGGCTCGCATTCCGGTTCGGAGATACCGGTTATGCGTCGTGTCAAGGCGTCCGGTTCCGCCCATCGCCGCCAGAGATAGTAAGGAGTGGATTCGTTGGGCGACTCGCCTGCCAGGAACTTGGTCTGCGCGGGTGCGTTATGGCCCACCCATGCGACTGTCGATCCGTCGGCGCTGAGCGTCGCCGGCCCTTCTGCTCCTCCCGCGGGTGCGCCGCTCGTCGTGACGCGTGTGACGAGCGTTGTCGTCTTTGCCTGCAGGTCGCGCACGAACAGCTGATTCGGCTCGGTTTCGGGCGTGGTGCCTTCGGGCAAGCTCGACTTTACTTCCGAGGTCCGGAACAGGACGTAGCGCCCGTCGGCGCTGATCGCCGTGTTGGGCCACAATTGCGTGCCTGGATCTCCACCGGGAATCGGCGTGACTATCGACGAGTCGTCATAGACGGGTGGCGCTTCGCTGCCGTTCTGAGCGGATGCGAGTGTGAATGCGCCCGAGGTCTTCGGATCGGTGGTGATCGGGCTGTTCATGTCGCGCACGTAGACATCGAGGTTGTCGTTGTCGTCCTGCGGAGCGAGCTGTTGGCCGGTGACGAACGCGACGTAGCGTCCTTCCGCACTGACTGATGGGTTCTGAGCGCCGCGCAGGAGGATCTTGCCCGCTTCGGCGCCTTCGTCTACGACCAGGTTGCCACTCGCGACGATCTGCAGTTCCCCGGTTTCGCGGTCGTAGCGGAAGATGCCGCCTTCGCGCAACGTGCCCGGCGGTTCGGCCGCTTCCCGTTCCTGCGGCGTTTCGCCGTCGTCTTCGAAGAAGTTGGTGGCGCTCGTCTGAAACACGACGTATTGCCCGTTGGCGGAAATGTCGGCATCGGTGCTCGGCGCGTTGCTCTGTTCGTCAGAGGCGTTGTCCACCGAGGCGAGCTGCGCCCCGAAGCCCCCGTTTGCGGGCCCGTAGATCGCGTGCGCGGGGGCTGCGAATACGAGCAGCCAGACAGCGAGCGCGAGCCACGCGAATGCCTTCACCGTCCTCGGGAGACCCACGACGTTCACGACACCCGCACCCGCTTGCGCACTATCGTCTTGTTGCCGGCCTTATCCGCAGCGCTGATAACGATCGTGTAGGTACCCGAGTGTGCGTATGCGTGGCGCAGCGTCGTGCGTGCGCCCCCCGATCGTCCGTCGCCGAAGTTGACTTTCACCGACGCGCTCTTGACGCCCGAGCTTTCGCCCTTCGGTTCGTCGCTGAGACTGACCGTCACGCTCGAGCCGCGCACACGGACACCCACTCGCGGAGGCGTGTGGTCGATCTTCAGCGTGGCGGGCTCGCTGTCGACGACCTGTCCGAGCGAGTCGGTGGCCTGCACCTGCACGGTATGGACCCCGCTCGCGATCTGTGCACTAGTGAGCGCGTATTCGTCGCCGGTAATGCCTTCGGCGACTTCCTGGTCGTCGACGAGGATCGAGTAGGTGATCTGCCCGGCGCCGGCGAGCGGGACTTCCCACTGCAGCGGGATGCGCGGGGAGGTGATCCAGCCGTTGGGGACGTCCATGACGAACTCGCCTGGGGGTGCGCGTACGACGACCGCGGCGATCTGCGTGTTGGCGCCGTCGCCTTGCAGGAAGCCGAAGATCGCGTCGCCGTGGCCGGAGGCGCCGACGGCGAGCGCGTGC
>Ga0070763_10000366_pt1 | contig 11968 bp, 10 predicted proteins | sample HubBroMetageWRM3_FD_67279 | JGI IMG/M metagenome (GOLD analysis project Ga0070763, IMG submission 67279) | Warmed soil microbial communities from the Hubbard Brook experimental Forest, New Hampshire - Hubbard Brook CCASE Soil Metagenome WRM 3 | ecosystem: Environmental > Terrestrial > Soil >... | reverse complement strand
ATCCTGCGCCCGGCGCGGGTTGCGGTCGCCGAGCCCGGCGAGCCAGACGAAGACGAAGGCGGCGGAGACGACGCAAGCACTTACCATCCGGCTGACACCAGCGGTGGAGACTAAGAACCGGCGAGGAGGATTCCGATGAGCACCAAGGACTTCCTCGAGAAGGACTACTACAAGGTCCTCGGCGTCGCCAAGAGCGCAAGCCCCGACGAGATCAAGAAGTCATACCGCAAGCTGGCCCGTAAGTACCATCCGGACGCGAACAAGGGCGACGCTGGCGCCGAGGAGCGCTTCAAGGAGATCTCCGAGGCCTACAACGTCCTGTCCGACGAGAAGCGGCGCAAGGAGTACGACGACGCCCGCTCGCTCTTCGGCGGCGGCGTCCGGATGCCCGGCTCGGGCGGCGGCGCTGGCGGCTACAACTTCGACCTCGGCGACCTCTTCGGAGGAACCGCCGGCGGCGGAGGCAGCACCGGAGGGCGGCTCGGCGACCTGCTCGGCGGCGTGTTTGGCGGGGGGCGCTCCACCCAGCAGCAGCGGCCCCGGCGCGGCGCGGATGTCGAGACCGAGGCGTCGCTCAGCTTCGCCGACGCGATCAACGGCGCGACGGTGGCGCTGAGCCTGGCCGGCGAAGGCCCGTGCAAGGCGTGCATGGGCACAGGGGCCAAGGCCGGGACCGTCCCGAGGGTGTGTCCCACCTGCGAGGGCACCGGCCAAGGCAGCAGGAACCTGGGCAACTTCGCGTTCTCGGAGCCCTGCAAGACCTGCCGCGGCCGCGGGCTCGTCGTTGACGACCCGTGCCCGGTCTGCTCGGGCAGCGGGCGGGCGATGAGCACCAGGACGATCCAGGCGCGCATCCCGGCCGGGGTCGCGGACGGCCAGCGGATCAAGCTCAAGGGCAAGGGCGCCCCGGGCGAGCGCGGCGGGCCGGCCGGAGACCTGTATGTTCGCGTGCACGTCGAGTCGCACCCGGTGTTCGGCAGGTCGGGGCACAACCTGACCATCAGCGTGCCGATCACGCTCCCGGAGGCCGCGCTTGGCGCCGAGATCAAGGTGCCCACGCACGGCGGCATGCCGGTGAGCCTGCGGATCCCGCCGGGTACGCCCAACGGGCGCACCTTCCGGGTTCGCGGCAAGGGCGTGCGGCGCCAGGACAGCACCTACGGCGACCTGCTCGTCACCGTGGATGTGCGGGTGCCCAAGGACATCAACGGCGAGGCCCGCGAGGCACTGGAGACGCTCAGGAAGCTCGCGCCCGGCGAGGACCAGCGCGACGATCTGCTGCGCCGGGCCAAGGCCGTGTGAGCCGCGTGAACCGATGAACACGCGTCAAGCACGAGAAGTATCGGGAGGAGGACGACCACGTGGAGGGAGATGACATGATCCAGTTCGGCCTTTCGGATGACACGCCCGTCTATGTCATCTCCGTGGCCGCCCAGCTATCCGGGCTGCATGCGCAGACACTGCGCGCCTACGACCGGCTCGGCCTGGTATCGCCAGGCCGGTCGGCCGGGGGCGGCCGGCGCTACTCGCTGCGCGACGTTCTGGCCCTGCGCGAGGTCCAGCGACTGTCCCAGGAAGAGGGCGTCAACCTGTCCGGCATCAAGCGGATCCTTGAGCTCGAGGACCAGGAGCAGCGCAGCCGGGTGCGGCTTGCCGAGCTGCGCGCCGAGATTGTCCAGCTCCGCGCGGAACTCGAGTCCACCCGCGCCGTGGCCGCCCGGCTTGCCGGGCTGCTGCGGAGCCGGAACAAGGGTACCGACCTGGTCCCGGTGCGCCGCTCGGACGTATCAGTAACTGCTCAGCCGCCCGCCAGTGCGGCACGGTCCCGCGAGGGCCGTTCCGGGGCGGGGGCACTAGGACGAACCGCGGAGTTGCGAGAAACAAACGATGGCTAACGAGAAATTCACGCGCAAGAGCCAAGAGGCGCTGTCCGAGGCGGTCCGGACCGCTGCCGCGGCCGGGAACCCGAACGTCGACGGCCTGCACCTTCTTGCCGCACTGATCGCGCAGAAGAACGAGGGGACGGCATACCCCCTGCTGCAGGCGGTGGGCGCCGACCCCGGGGCGGTGCTGAAGACCGTCAGCGAGCGGCTGGCCAGGCTGCCGAGGGCCGCTGGGGCCACACTGAGCGCCCCGGAGACCTCACGGCCGCTGCTCGCCGCGCTCAACACCGCGGAGAAGCGGGCCAGCGAGATGGGCGACGAGTACATCTCCACCGAGCACCTTCTGGTGGGCCTGGCCACCGACGGCGGCCAGGCGGCGACCGTCCTGCGCGAAGCCGGCGCGGGACCGGACGAGCTGCTCGCCGCGTTCGAGAAGGTCCGCGGGTCCGCCAAGGTCACCAGCCAGGACCCGGAGGGCATGTACCAGGCGCTGGAGAAGTACGGGATCGACCTGACCCGCAGCGCCCGTGAGGGCAAGCTCGACCCGGTCATCGGCCGGGACGCCGAGATTCGCCGTGTGATCCAGGTACTGTCCCGCCGGACCAAGAACAACCCGGTGCTGATCGGCGAACCCGGGGTCGGCAAGACCGCCGTGGTCGAGGGCCTGGCCCAGCGGATCGTCGCTGGTGACGTGCCCGAGTCGCTCAGGAACAAGCGCGTGGTCGCGCTCGACCTGGGCGCGATGGTGGCAGGCGCCAAGTACCGCGGCGAGTTCGAGGAGCGGCTGAAGGCGGTCCTGGCCGAAATCAAGGAGAGCGACGGCCAGGTCATCACGTTCATCGACGAGCTGCACACGGTCGTGGGCGCCGGCGCCGCCGAGGGCGCCATGGACGCCGGGAACATGCTGAAGCCCATGCTGGCCCGCGGTGAGCTGCGCATGGTGGGGGCCACGACGCTCGATGAATATCGCGAGCGGATCGAGAAGGACCCGGCTCTGGAGCGCCGGTTCCAGCAGATCTTCGTCGGCGAGCCGTCGGTGGAGGACACGATCGCGATCCTGCGCGGGCTCAAGGGCCGGTACGAGGCGCACCACCAGGTGCAGATCTCCGATGCCGCGCTGGTTGCGGCCGCCACCCTGTCGGACCGGTACATCACCGCGCGGTTCCTCCCGGACAAGGCCATCGACCTAATCGACGAGGCAGCGTCCCGGCTCCGCATGGAGATCGACTCGCAGCCGGTGGAAATCGACGAACTGCAGCGCGCCGTCGACCGGATGAAGATGGAAGAGATGGCGCTGGAGAAGGAGGCCGACCCGGCCAGCAAGGAGCGGCTGGAGCGGCTGCGCGCCGACCTGGCCGACCGCCAGGAGCAGCTGACGGCGCTCATCGCCCGGTGGAACCGGGAGAAGGCCGGCCTGAACAAGGTCGGTGAGCTGAAGAAGCTCCTGGACGACAAGCGCGGCGAGGCCGAGCGGGCCCAGCGCGAGGCGGACTACGCGACCGCCTCGCGGCTGATCTACGGAGAGATCCCGACGCTGGAGCGCGAGATCGAGGAAGCCGCGGCGAGCGAGAGCGCCGAGGCTTCCGAGCAGCCGGATGCGCCGATGGTCAAGGAAGAGGTCGGCCCCGACGACGTCGCGGACGTGGTGGCCGCGTGGACCGGCATACCCGCCGGCCGACTGCTCGAAGGCGAGACCGGCAAGCTGCTGCGGATGGAATCCGAGCTCGGCAAGCGGCTGGTCGGCCAGACCCGCGCCGTTCAGGCCGTGTCGGACGCCGTCCGCAGGTCGCGGGCGGGGATCGCGGATCCGGATCGCCCGTCGGGATCGTTCCTGTTCCTCGGGCCGACCGGCGTCGGCAAGACGGAGCTGGCCAAGGCGCTGGCAGAGTTCCTGTTCGACGACGAGCGGGCGATCGTCCGCATCGACATGAGCGAGTACTCCGAGCGGCACTCCGTGGCCAGGCTGGTCGGGGCGCCCCCCGGCTACGTCGGCTACGAGGAGGGCGGTCAGCTCACCGAGGCGGTGCGGCGGCGCCCCTACTGCGTGATCCTGCTGGACGAGGTGGAAAAGGCGCACCAGGAGGTCTTCGACATCCTGCTGCAGGTGCTCGATGACGGACGGCTCACCGACGGCCAGGGCCGTACGGTCGACTTCCGGAACACGATCCTGATCCTCACCTCGAACCTGGGCTCGCAGTTCATCGCCGACCCCGTGCTGGACGAGGCGGCCAAGAAGGACGCGGTGATGAACGTGGTGCGGGCCACGTTCAAGCCGGAGTTCCTGAACCGGCTGGACGACGTGATCCTCTTCGACGCGCTGTCCACGGATGAGCTCGCCGAGATCGTCGACCTGCAGGTCGGCACGCTGGTCCGGCGGCTGGCCAGCCGTCGGCTGACGCTCGAGGTCACGCCGGCCGCACGGGAATGGCTGGCCGTCACCGGGTTCGACCCGGTTTACGGCGCCAGGCCGCTGCGCAGGCTGATCCAGTCGGCCATCGGTGACCAGCTAGCCCGCAAGTTGCTGGCCGGCGAGATCACCGACGGCGACACCGTGCTCGTTGACCTCGATGAGGACGCCGACGCCCTGTCGGTGCGCCCCGCTCCCGGGGTTGCCGTGGCGGCTCAGGCCTCATCGAGCAGCGCGTCGTAACTGTCCTCGGGGAGCCCCAGGTCATTGCGGATGCGGTAGCGAAGGCTCAGCAGCAGCCGCAGTTCGGCCTCGGCGTCATCGCTGCCGCTCGTCGCCTCGATGCCGGGCCCGGACTGCGCCGCGCCTTCGCTGCCGCGCCGTCGTTCCAGGGACAGTTCAACGCCTGCGGTCGCCCAGTCCAGCGCGCCGGACAGGTCGGACCGCTCGACCAGCAGTTCGGCGACGAGGTCGCACATCCGCGGGTCGTGGCGGCCCTCCGCCCTGAGCTTGTCCAGCAGCGACTGGGCCTCGGCCGGCTTGTCCATCAGGAAAAGGGCGCGGGCCAGCGGAACCCGGGGGTCCACGAAGACCGGGCCGCCGTCTGCCATCGCGAGCCGGAAGCCACTCGCGGCCGCGGCCGGGTCATCGGCCATCAGCCACTGCTCACCGGCCCGCAGGAAAGCCTCAGAGCGCGGCATCGAGTCGGTCTGAGTACCGATCACGGCCAGTTTGCTCATCCGCCGTGCTGCGGTCTGGTGGTCGCCGCTAGCGGCGGCGTCGAACTCGATCGCGTCGAATTCCTCGCGGCTGAGAACAGGCACGTTACGTAAGGTACCCGGCGGAAGCGGGTCTACAACGCGTCATTTGGGCACCGGATCGGACTACCGCCGGGAACGCTCGAGCGCGTCCCAGAAACCGCGCCGCAAAGAGTGCCTGACCTCGTCGTGCAGCAGTGAGTCGATCGGCAGTGCCGAGCCCTGGAGCAGCCTCGCCTCGAGGTCGGAAGGCATCCGGGGCTTGCGTGCCAGGACCGCCTCCAGCCACAGGGCCGGGGCGTCCCGGGCAACCGCGTCGCCGAAGCCAAATCCCTCGGCGTGCGCGGCCTGCACGGCATCCGCGAGGGACATCGCCATGGGCTGCACCGGAGCCGGAAGGGCCGCATGGGCGGCCGATTGCGGTCCGCTGTAGGGGCCCTGCTCTTGCTGCTGTGACGGGTACCCGTGTGCCGGGCCCGACGCCCCGTGCTGCCCTGGCTGAAGAGCCGGGTACTGCGGCTGGTAGGGCATCTGCCCGGCTCCGCCGCCACCGAACGCGCCCGGAGGGGCGGGGGGATACTGAGCCGGTCCCGAAGCGTCGCCGTACCTGCCCTGCGCGGGGCCTTCAGCGAACCGCGACTGCGGTCCTTCGGCAAACCGGGCCGTTCCGTTGTCCGCGTACCGGCCCTGTCCCTGACCGTCATACCGCTGCGGCGCGGGCAGCTCGCCGAACCGGCCCTGAGCCGACCCGGCCTGATTCGGCGAGCGATAGTCGCCCGGACTGGGACCGAACCGCGCAATTTCCTGGCCGGGCTGCGGCGGCATCTGGGGCCCGGGTGATCCCTGACGGCCAGGATTCGGGCCGACTTCGGTCGGCCACTGTCCGCCGGGCGGCGGGCCGTAGCCGGGCGGCGGCGTGGAGGCGGCCAGGTGCTGCGGCGCGGGCCGGGCCTGCGGGCCGGGGGACTGGGGAGGCTGCGCCGGCGGCGCCGGGAACTGGGGCGGGGCAAGGCCCTGCGGCTGAGCCAGGGCCTGGGATTGTGCCTGCGGCTGAGCATGGGCGCCGCCCGGCGCCTGAGCCTGGGGCTGTGCCTGAGCCTGGGGCTGTGCCTGGGCGGGGGGCTGAGGTGGCGGTGCAGGGGCCTGCGCCACGGGCTGGGCACCGGCGGGCGCCTGGGCCTGCGGGACAGCCTGAGCCGTGGGCTGCTCCCCACCGGGCACCTGGGCTTGCCGCGGATCCTGAGCTTGAGAGGCCAGAGCGTGGGCGACGGCTGCTGGCTGGGCGGGAAGCTGAGGATGCGCCGGGAGCCCGGGCTGGGAAGGTCCCTGGGGCTGCGGCGCGACCTGGCCCGGTGCGCCGGTGGGTGCCTGAGCCCGGCCCGCGGCCTGGGTCTCGGCGGCGGGCGGCGCGGCGGCCTGTGCCGGCGCTGGAGCCTGCGCCGCCACGGGCGGGGCTGGAACCGGCGCGGGCGGCTGCGCGGCCGGGGCCGCCGGCAAAGCCGGTGCCGATCCCGGCGATCCGGGAGCCTGCGGCGGCTGCACGGCGGGGCCCTGGGGCTGTGCCGCGGCAGCAGGCTGCTGCGGAGCCTGTGCCGGCGGCTGCGCGGCGGGGGCCTGCGGCTGCTCGGCGGCAGCGGGCTGCGCAGCGCCTGGCGATGTCCGCTGATAATCCTCGACGACCGGGCTGGCGTACATCGTCGGTGCCGGGGGTAGGGCCGCGGCCGGGAGGCCCTGATGGGTCACTGCACCGATGCCGTTCCCATGCCCGTTGGTCAGGCTGCGCCGCTGATGATTGCCATTGCGGTACTGCTCGTCGGCGTCGGCTGGCTCGGCCGCCGGGATGAGATCGACAAACGGGCGCAGGTGGGCGCCGGTGACCTCCACGATGTCGTCGGATTCCTGGCGCAGCGGCCTGGCGACCGTCCAGTTTCCCTCGGCCGCGATGTGCACGATGACGACCCGCAACCCGAGATCCTGCACCTCGGCGACGACCTCGGTGAGATCCTCCTCTGCGCTGACGATGACGGCGTCACTCACCGCGTGGTTCCTGGCCAGCGCCGTCAGGTCACGGTGCATCTCGGCTTCGACGCCCTCGCGGCGCCCGGGACGGACCCGGCCAAGACGCAGCTTGACCCCGGGAAGGTCGGCCAGTGCGTTGTGCTCGGAACTGCGCCTTCCTTCGACCGTCGCCTCGTACCAGTAGCAGCGCAGCATCGGCAGGCCGGTGCGATCCCTGGACAGCCCGCTGAGCAGCTTGACCAAGCCTGCGTAGTCCCAGGAGACGGAGTCACGCTGACGGGTTCCGTGGACAGCCATGGCGCCATCGGCGAGCACATAGCCCGCATCTACGAAAAGCGCGCAGCGATCCACGCGATACCGCCCTTCCCCTCGACGCGAGACGTTACCAGCGCATCGCGAGTGTCGTGACATAACGCGCAGATCACGGGTTATCTCTCCGCCGGCTCTGCCCAGGTGCCGATCGCCATGCCGATTTACGCCCGCCGATCAGGGGATTGGCGGGCGGATAAGCTTGGCTGCCGTGACTGACCGCAGCGATCTGCTCAGCGCCATCAAGGCGAAGGCCGTCGTCCGTGGTGACGTGGTCCTCGCGTCCGGACAGCGGGCGAACTGGTACATCGACCTGCGCCGCGTGACGCTGGACGGCACCGCGGCACCACTCGCCGGGCGGGTGATGCTCGACTTGACCGCCGACCTGGACTTCGATGCGGTAGGTGGCTTGACGCTGGGCGCCGATCCCGTGGCAACAGCCATGATGCACGCCGCGGCCGCCCGGGGCAGGAACCTGGATGCCTTCGTGGTGCGCAAGACCGAAAAGGCTCACGGCCTGCAGCGCAGGATCGAAGGCCCGGATGTGGGCGGCCGGAGGGTGCTGGCCGTTGAGGACACGTCGACCACGGGAAGCTCCGTGCTGACCGCCGTGGACGCGCTGATCGAGGCCGGGGCCGACGTCGTGGGCGTGGCCGTCATCGTGGACCGCGGCGCCAGGCAGCGGGTCGCCGAGCGCGGATTGCTGTACCGCGCCGCCTATGAGATGGCCGAAGCAGAACCGGGCTGAGCGGTACCGCGGTCCCCGCTAGGCGAGCCGCCGCGGGAGGGTGCTCAGGTCAGCGCGTGCAGCGTGGTGAACCCAACCACGAGCAGTGCGACCACACCCAGCGTGACCATGGTGACCAGCAGGTATCGCAAATGCACTCGCGGGTCGGAGTCATGCAATCCCATGGGACTGACCATAGACGATGCGCGCGTCACCGCCCGTTAACCTGCACGAACCACTGCGGCTATCTGCGCGTTCCGCCGCCAATACCGCCCCCAATCCGGCGGTTTCGCCAATAAAGCCGGCGCGGAAACCCCCCTGCGCTTTCCGGGCGTGCGCTTGCCCCGGGGCTGCGCTGCTTTCCCGCCGCGAGCCGGGATACTGGAGGCGTACCGACTGAGAGGGAAACGCCGTCATGCCTATCGCGACGCCAGAGACATACGCGCAGATGCTCGACCACGCCAAGGAGCACGGTTTCGCCTACCCGGCGATCAACGTGACGTCCAGCCAGACGCTGAACGCAGCTCTCCGGGGGTTCGCCGAGGCCGGCAGCGACGGGATCATCCAGGTCTCCACCGGGGGCGCCGAGTACCTGTCCGGCCAGTCGGTCAAGGACATGGTCACCGGGGCCGTGGCGCTCGCGCATTTCGCCGAGGTCGTGGCGGCCAAGTACCCGGTCCACATCGCGCTGCACACCGACCACTGCCCAAAGGACAAGCTGGACGGGTACATGCGCCCGCTGATCCAGATCTCGGCCGAGCGGGTGGCGCGCGGGGAGGAGCCGCTGTTCCAGTCGCACATGTGGGACGGCTCTGCGGTGCCGCTCGACGAGAACCTGCAGATCGCCAGCGAACTGCTGGAGAAGTGCGCCGCCGCGCACATCATCATGGAAATGGAGATCGGGGTTGTCGGCGGCGAGGAGGACGGCGTCACCGGCGAGATGAACGAGAAGCTGTACAGCACCCCGGAGGACGCGCTGGCCACGGCCGAGGCGCTGGGGCTCGGGGAGCGCGGCCGGTACATCCTGGCGGCAACGTTCGGCAACGTGCACGGCGTGTACAAGCCCGGCCACGTCCGGCTGCGGCCCGCGGTGCTGAAGGAGATCCAGGACGCCGTCGGAGCCAAGTACGGCAAGGAAGACCCGTTCGACCTTGTCTTCCACGGCGGGTCCGGTTCCGGGCTCGACGACATCCGCGAGGCGATCTCGTACGGGGTGGTCAAGATGAACGTCGACACCGACACCCAGTACGCCTTCACCCGGCCGGTCGCGGGCCACATGTTCACCAACTACGACGGCGTCCTCAAGATCGACGGCGAAGTCGGCAACAAGAAGGCGTACGACCCCCGGACCTGGGGCAAGGCGGCGGAGGAGTCGATGACCGCCCGGGTCGTCCAGGCCTGCCAGGACCTGATGTCGGCGGGAAAGCAGATCGGCTGAGCGCCACAGGTCGCAGCGTCCAGCTCAGAACGCCGGAGCCGGCGGGGCCAGCTCGGCCAGCGCACGGAACTGGTCGTCGGTCAGCTCGATCTCGGCGGCATCGACGTTCTCCTCCAAGTGGTCCACCGTGCGGGTTCCCGGAATCGGCAGCATGACCGGCGACCGCCGCAGCAACCAGGCCAGCGCCAGCTGAACCCCGGGGACGCCGGCCTGCGTGGCCAGCCGCGCCAGCGGCCCGTGCGGCGACGCGAACTGGCCGGTCGCGATCGGGCAGTACGGGATGAAGCCGAGCCCTTCCCGCTCGCAATAGTCGAGCACGTCCTCGGAACGGCGCTCGAGCAGGTTGTACAGGTTCTGCACGGACGCGATCGGGGCGGTCAGCCTGGCCTCGCCGACTTCCGACACGCTCACCTCGGACAGGCCGATGTGCCGGATCTTCCCCTCCTTGCGGAGGTCGGCCAGCTCGCCTACCTGGTCGGCGGCCGGGATCTGCGGGTCGATCCGGTGCAGCTGGTACAGGTCGATCGTGTCCAGGCCGAGCCGGCGCAGGCTCATCTCCACGCACTGCCGCAGGTACTCGGGCCTGCCGACGGTCCCCCACTGGTCCGGGCCGGAACGAGTGAGGCCCCCCTTGGTCGCGATCGTGATGCCGGTGTAGGGATACAGCGCCTCCCGGATCAGCTCCTCGCTCACGAACGGCCCGTAGGAGTCGGCCGTGTCGATGAAGTCGACCCCGAGCTCGACCGCCCGCCGCAGCACCCGGATCGCCTCGCCGGGGTCCGGCGGCGGCCCCCAGATGCCCCGGCCGGTGAGCTGCATCGCGCCGTATCCGAGGCGAGTGACCGCCACATTGCCGCCAAGTGCGAACACACCGCTCGCTAGCGCAACGAGCTCGCCATCAGTCACGCTGATAAACCTATCGGGCAGGATGGCTGCATGACACATGAGAACCTGCTAGGCGGCCCGCCGCCTACCTACCTGCTGGACGATCCTGAGGCGACCGCGGCCCTGCAGGCGGGCACCGACCCGGCCAGCGTCGCCGCCCGCCACCCGGCCTACTGCGCCGCGTGGGCCGCACTGGCCGAGCGCGCGTTCGAGGCGGGCGACCCGGTGGCCGCGTACGCGTACGCCAGGACCGGCTACCACCGCGGCCTGGATCAGCTGCGCCGGTCCGGCTGGAAGGGCTACGGGCCGATCCCGTGGGAACACGAGCCCAACCGCGGCTTCCTGCGCTCGCTGCACATGCTCGGCGCCGCCGCCGCCGCGATCGGCGAGGACGACGAGGCGGAGCGCTGCCGCGAGTTCCTGCGGCAGAGCAGCGCCGCCGCTGCCGAGGTGCTCGACCCGGCCTGACCAAGGCATCCGGTAGCATCGCACCGCAAGAGCCCCTGTCGCGCTTGCATAACCTGCAAGGCCGCGGACAGGGGTTTCGGCGTTATCCGAAGGGGCTTGATGAGATGCCCGCCATCGTGATCGTGGGCGCGCAGTGGGGCGACGAGGGCAAGGGCAAGGCGACCGACCTCGTCGGCGACGACGTCGACTACGTGGTCAGGTACCAGGGCGGCAACAACGCCGGGCACACCGTCGTCATCGGCGACGAGAGCTATGCCCTGCACCTGCTTCCGGCTGGCGTGCTGTCGAAGAAGGCCACACCGGTGATCGGCAACGGCGTGGTGATCGACCCGGCGGTGCTGCTCGAGGAGATCGACGGGCTGCAAAGCCGCGGCGTGTCCTGCGACCGGCTCCTCATCTCGGCGAACGCGCACCTGATCATGCCGCACCACATAGCGCTCGACAAGGTGACGGAACGCTATCTCGGCAACTCACGGATTGGCACCACAGGCCGCGGGATCGGCCCGACCTACAGCGACAAGGCCGCCCGGATGGGGATCCGGGTGCAGGACCTGCTGGACCCGGGGATCTTGTGCCAGAAGCTCGAGCTCGTGCTGCGCGAGAAGAACCAGGTCCTCACCAAGGTCTACAACCGCCGCGGGATCGACGCCGAGGCAGCTGCGAAGGAGTACCTGGGCCACTTCGAGCGGCTGCAGCGCTACGTGGCCGACACCGGCCTGGTTCTCAACGAGGCACTGGACCAGGGCAAGGTGGTCCTGCTCGAGGGCGCCCAGGCCACCCAGCTGGACGTGGACCACGGCACCTACCCGTTCGTCACCTCGTCGTCCCCGACGGCCGGCGGCGCCTGCGCCGGCTCGGGCCTGGGCCCGACCAGGATCACCAAGGTGATCGGGATCGTGAAGGCGTACACCACGCGGGTGGGCGCCGGACCGTTCCCAACCGAGCTCACCGGCGAGAAAGGCGATTGGCTGCGCAAAACCGGCCACGAGTACGGCGTCACGACCGGCAGGCCGCGCCGCACCGGCTGGTTCGACGCGGTCATCGCCAGGTACGCCACCCGGATCAACGGGATCA
>Ga0070763_10000364_pt1 | contig 12010 bp, 7 predicted proteins | sample HubBroMetageWRM3_FD_67279 | JGI IMG/M metagenome (GOLD analysis project Ga0070763, IMG submission 67279) | Warmed soil microbial communities from the Hubbard Brook experimental Forest, New Hampshire - Hubbard Brook CCASE Soil Metagenome WRM 3 | ecosystem: Environmental > Terrestrial > Soil >... | reverse complement strand
GCGTTCGGCTCGCTGTTCGCCGGGCTCTCCGACCGGTATGGCCGCGCCAACCTGGTGGTGTTCGGGCTGCTGGCCACCGGGATCATCGTGGCCTTCGTCCTGCCGAGCGCGACCAATAGGTGGTCCTACACCATCTATGGCTTCGTGGTCGGGTTTGTCGAGGGCATGTGCCTGGTGGCGACCCCGGCGCTGATCCGCGACTTTTCCCCGCAGCTGGGCCGGGGAGCGGCCATGGGCTTCTGGACCGCCGGCCCGGTGGTGGGCAGCCTGATCGTCGCGGTCGTGGGCACGAACACCGTTCCGGCCGTGGTGACCGACACGCGGTTCTGGACCCATGAGTACCGGATCTGCGGCATCGCCGGCCTGGTCGTGTTCGTGATCGCCCTGATCGGGCTCCGGGAGTTGTCCCCGCGGCTGCGCGATCAGCTGATGGTGTCCGTGCGCGACCGGGCGCTGATCGAGGCCAGGGCCAAGGGGCTCGACGTGGAGTCCCTGCTGCACCATCCGTTCCGCCAGCTGCTCAAGGTGGACGTGGTGGTGTCCTCCCTCGCCATCTCGATCTTCCTGCTGATCTACTACTCGGCCGTGGCCTTCCTAGTGATCTACATGGTCTTTGTGTTCGGCTTCAGCGTGAAGGACGCCAACGGGCTGGGCAACTGGGAGTGGGGCTTCAACATCGTGGCGGTGGTCCTGATCGGGATCCTCTCCGACCGGTTGCGGGTGCGGAAGCCGTTCATGGTCGTCGGCGGGGTAGCGGCCGCGGCGATGACCGTGGTGTTCCTGCTGCAGTTCGGCCACCACCCCAGCTACTACACGATGGCGGTCATCGTGGCGGCGCTATCGTTCTGCCTCGGCGTGGCCTACGTCCCGTGGATGGCCAGCTTCACCGAGACGGTGGAGGCCAGGAACCCGGCGCTGATCGCCACCGGCCTGGCCATCTGGGGCTGGATCATCCGGATCGTGGTGTTCGTCTCCTACCTGATCATCCCGCTCGTCATCACGTCGGTCACTCCCCTGGTCAGCTACGGGGCCACGGTGTCCGGGTACGCGACCGCCTACAAGAGCGAGATCGCCTTCGCCACGACCCATCCACAGGTCGTCGCGGCGGCGCAGAAGATCCCCCCGTCGGTCATAGCCACCGCGCAGAAGATCCCCCCATCGGTCATAGCCACCGCGACGGCGGACAAGACCCAGCTGGCTAACGCGGTGAAGTTCGCGCCCGAACTGAAGGTGATCCAGGCCAACCCGGCACTGTTCGCCAAGCTGGCCACCTACAAGAACCCGGCCACGATCCCGCCCAGCCTCGTCGCCCAGGCGGACAAGGCGGCCGGAGGAGGTGCCAAGGGCCTGGCGGTCCTGTCCACCATCAACGCCAACAGCGCCGCCATCTCCGGCGTCATCGCGGTCGCCCCGGCGCTCGCGACCGTCGCGCCGTACGCGTCGGACCTGAAGACGATCGCCCCGTACTCGGCGGAGCTGACGACCATCGCCCCGTACTCGGCGCAGCTCACCGCGCTGTCCAAGGTGCCACCGGCGGTGTTCCCGTACCTGAAGGCCCACGGCGGCGCGGTGACGAAGGCCGCGGCCGGTATCGCCGGGCAGTGGCGGGACTGGTGGTGGGTGTGCTTCGCAGGGATGATCTTCTTCCTGTTCACCATCCCCCTGCTGCGGGGCCGCTGGCGGCCGCGCGACGCCCGCCGCGACGAGCAGGAGCACGAGGCGATGGTCCAGGCCGAGCTGGCCAAGCTCAACGCCTGACCGCGCGGCCTGGTTCTGTGGAAGGTCAGCTGACCTTCCACAGAACCAGGCTGTGATCTCCGTGATAGTTGCTTGCGCCGGGGGCCAGTTGTGCGGGCAGCCGGGTGGGCTCAGGCCTGCGGGTGGATCGTCTCGTGCGCGGCCAGCATCGCCACGTACTTCGCGATTCGCTTGGCGCGGGTCTCCGGCCGCTTCGCGTCGCCGATCCGGTAAAGGATCGCGTACCTGTTCGCGCCCGACAGCGTCGCGAAGAAGGCGCCGGCGGCCTCGTTGCGAGCCAGTTCGGCCGCCAGGTCTTCGGGCACGCCCATCGCTCGCTGCCCCTCGTAAGCGGCGTCCCACCGGCCGTCGGCCCTGGCCAGGTCGACCTCGCGCAGGCCGGCCGGCTGCATCAGGCCCGCTTCGATCAGTTCCGCGGCCTTCTCGGTGTTGATCTTCGACCAGCGGCTGCCTGGCCTGCGCGGGCCGAAACGCTGCAGCCAGTATTCGTCGTCGAGCCGGCCCTTCTGGCCGTCGATCCAGCCGAAGCACAGCGCCACGACCAAAGCGTCCGGGTAGGAGACACCCGGCACACCCGAGCCCTTCTTCGGGATCTTGAGCCAGAGCCCGGCAGACACCGCGTGCTGCTCCGTCAGCCAGGACTCCCAGGCGCCCTGGTCGGCAAAGCCGAGAACGGGAAGATCGGCCTTCGGCATGCGGTTAGTGAACCATAGGGGGCCGACAGGCGGGCAGACGTAGGCCCTGAGATAGTTAGTTGTGTACCAGCAAATTGTTCGAAGGATACTGGACACATGGAACAGGCAGACCTGAGCCGCAGGCGCCGCGTGCTGGTGCTCGCGATCTGCTGCATGAGCCTGTTCATCGTCGGAATCGACGTCACGATCGTGAACGTCGCGCTGCCGTCCATCCAGCGCGACCTGCATGCCCCGGTGTCCGGCCTGCAGTGGGTCGTGGACGCCTACACGATCGTGGTGGCCAGCTTCCTGATGCTTTCCGGTTCCACCGGGGACCGGATCGGCCGCCGGCGGACCTTCCAGACCGGCCTGGCGCTGTTCACGCTCGGCTCCCTGGCCTGCAGCCTGGCGCCCGCCCTGGGCTGGCTGGTGGCGTTTCGCGCGCTCCAGGCGCTCGGCGGGTCAATGCTCAACCCGGTGGCGATGTCGATCATCACGAACACGTTCACCGACCCCGCCGAGCGCGCCCGCGCGATCGGGCTGTGGGGTGCGGTGTTCGGCATCAGCCTGGCGCTTGGCCCGGTGGTCGGGGGTGCCCTGGTCACCTCCGTCGGCTGGCGGGGGATCTTCTGGGTGAACATCCCGGTCGGGGTCGCGGCGATCATCCTCACCGCGCTCTTCGTGCCCGAGTCCAGGGCGCCCCGGGCACGCCGCCTGGACCCGGTGGCCCAGATCCTGATCGTGGTGCTGCTCGCGTCGCTCACCTACGGGATCATTGAGGGCCCCAACGCCGGATGGGCCTCGGCCAGGATCCTGACCTGTTTCGGGCTCGCTGCCGCGGCGCTGATCTCCCTGATTGCTTACGAGCCGAGGCGGGACGAGCCGCTCCTCGACCTGAGGTTCTTCCGCAGCGCGCCGTTCTCCGGCGCCACGGTGATCGCGATCTGCGCGTTCGCGGCGCTGGGCGGCCTCCTGTTCCTGAACACGCTGTATCTGCAGGACGTGCGGGGCTACTCCGCGCTGCGCGCCGGACTGTACCTGCTGCCGATTGGCGCGATGACCTTGCTGCTCGCCCCGGTAACCGGCCGCATCGTGGCCGCGCGGGGGCCGCGCCTGCCGCTGATCGTGGCAGGCATCACGACCATCGCGGGCGGGATCATGCTGACCAGGCTCACCCGCGACACCTCGGTCGGTTACCTCGTGGCGTGCTACGTCGTCCTCGGCATCGGCTGTGGCACCGTGAACGCCCCGATCACGAACACGGCGATGTCCGGCATGCCGCGCTCCCAAGCGGGGGTAGCCGCGGGCATCGCGTCGACCAGCCGACAGGTGGGCTCCACCCTCGGCGTGGCGGTCCTGGGCGCCACGGTGCTGTCGTCCCTGCACGGGTCGCTGCGGCTGGGCTTTGTCGACGCCAGCAGGGTGGGCTGGTGGATCATCGCCGGGTGCGGCGTGGTGATCCTGCTCGTCGGCCTCGCCACGAGCGGCCGCTGGGCCCGGAGCACCGCGGAGCGCACCGCGGCGACCCTCATGCCGTCAAACCCGCGGGTGCCGGTGTCAACCCCGTCGAGCTGAGCGCGGCCAGGACCCGGCCGGGCTCACCCGCCGGCGCCCGTCGCCGACACGACCGCGAACACCGCTCCCTGGTTGTCGGCCAGCACGGCCATGCGGCCGTACGGGGTATCCCAGGCTGGCCGGACCACGCTGCCACCCAGTTCTTCGGCCCTGGCGACGGCGGCGTCCGCGTCGGCCACACCGAAATAGGTGGCCCAGTTGGCCGGGACCTCCGGCGGGAAGTTGGGATCAAGCTCGCCGATGCCGCCGACCGGGCTGCCGCCGAGGTCGGCCGTGGCGTAGTTGAAGCCCTCCGAGCTCATGTCGCCGTACTCGTAGCCGAACACCGAATGGTAGAAAGCCTTGTTGCCGGCGAAGTCGCGGCTCATGTTCTCGTTCCAGGTGAGCGCGCCTGCCTCGTTGGCCAGCTGGATGCCGCTGTGCGAGCCGGCCTGCCAGACGCCGAAGAATGCGCCGCCCGGGTCGGCGGCGATCGCCATCCTGCCCACGTCCATGACGTCCATCGGCTCCATTACGACCTGGCCGCCCGCTTCCCTGATCTTGCCCGCGGTCTCGTCGGCATCGGCGGAGGCGATGTACGTGGTCCAGGCCGCCGGCATCTCGTCCGGGCCCATCTTCGGGCCGATGCCCGCCACTTGCCTGCCGTTCAGCTCGGCCATGCAGTACCCGCCGGACTCCGGCGGCCCCTCCTGGACGTCCCAGCCGAACAGGCCGCTGTAGAACGCCTTGGCCTTGCCAATGTCTGCCACCCCGAGATCCACCCAGCAAGGAGTGCCCGGCGGCCATGCCGTGTCGCGAGTAACCATTCGAATCCCCCCATGGATTCTGACTCGTTAAATGCAGCTTTTGGTGATGAGTCGCTTACGAAGCGTATACCAACGGGATCGGCCGTTCGGTGAATCGGGACTCTGGCGATCTCGGCGGCAATCTCCGTCCCCAGGCGCCGCTGGCGATGCGCGGCGCGGCGCTGGTGCGTACCGTGCAGCTCGGTAGCGCAACGTGACAACCTTAGCGTGGCGTGTGCCGTCTCGACTTACTGGGGACGGGAACGGGCAGCGGCCCGGCCGGCCACGGTGACAGGCTCGCGGAGGGGCATGGACAGGACACAGTTCTGGGTGCGGGTTGGGACCGCGATTGTCGCGATGGCCCTGGCCGTCGCGCTCGCGGCAAGCGCCATCGCCGGGCGATTTCCGCTGTGGCTGCGCTCCGCGCCGGGCCCGGCGGGAGGCTCCAGCGCGCCTTCGCCAGGGCATTCCGGATCCGCGAGCGCGTCGCCATCACCCAGCCAGCCCACTGGGCCCGCGCTGCCCAAACTGTCCCTCCAGCAGATGGCGGGCCAGCGGGTGGTCTACAGCTATGGCGGGCTCAGGCCGCCCGCCGAGCTCCTGCGGCTGATCAGTCACGGTGACGCCGCGGGAGTGATCTTCTTCAGCCAGAACGTCTCCAGCCGCGCACAGCTCACCAGTGTCGTCGCCGAGCTCGAGAAGGCCGACGCCAGCCCGGAGAATCCGGTCCGCACGCCGCTGCTGCTGATGACCGACCAGGAGGGCGGCCAGATCCGGCGGGTGCCCGGCGCGCCGCTGCTCTCCGAACTGCAGATCGGACAGGCGCCGAACCCGCCGGCCGCCGCGACGAACGCGGGAGCGAGCGCCGGGCAGAACCTGCGGGGGATCGGGATCAACGTCAATCTGGCTCCGGTGCTGGACGTCTACCGCCAGCCCGGCGACTTCGACGACCAGTTCCAGCGCTCCTACAGCATGAACCCGGCCGTCGTGGGTGAGCTTGGCGCTGACTTCATCACCGCGCAGCAGCGAGCGGGCGTCGCGGCCACGGCCAAGCACTTTCCCGGGCTCGGCGCCGCGGCCCAGCCGCAGGACACCGACAAGGTGCCGGTCACGCTGAAACTGCCGCTGGCCACGATCCGGGACACCGACGAGCTGCCGTACAAGGCGGCCATCGCCGCCGGGGTCCGGCTCGTCATGGTGTCGTGGGCGGTGTACCCGGCGCTCGACCCCGGCCGGCCCGCGGGCCTGTCGGCCACGATCGTCAACGGCGAGCTGCGCCAGCGGCTCAAGTTCACGGGCGTGACGATCACCGACGCCCTCGAGGCCGGCGCGCTGCGCGCGTACGGCCCGTTCCAGAACCGGGCGCTGCTGGCGGCCGAGGCCGGAATGGACCTCATCCTCTGCTCCGTCCAGAGCGTCGGCGAGGGCAAGCAGGCCACGGTCGGCCTCGAAGACGGCTACCGCGACGGCAAGCTCGGCAAGCAGGCCTTCGCCGCGGCGCTGCAGCGCGTGCTGGCGCTCCGGGACAGCCTGCCGGGCTGACCCGGCCACCGCGCGCGGCCCGGCCACCGCGGCTGATCCGGCCACCCGGCGCCGGAAGTCAGGATTCTGCGTCGACCGGCCCTGAGCGCAGTGTGATCAAGGCGAGCAGCGCAGCTGCGAGCGCCAGCCCAGCCGACAGATAGAGCACCGCACGCAATCCATCATGGAATGCGGTATTGGCGACGCCGCTCAGCTCCTGGAGTATCTTCTCGAGGCCGGGGGGCAAACCCTTCGGTTCGGAGAGATTGCCCGTCTCGATGGCGGTAAAGACAAAGCCCCGGTAAATGGCCGGCACGTGCAGATGGTTCATCTGCGTGGTCAGGTTCGCGAAGATCTGCGAAAACATCAGCGAGCCCAGGACCGCGACCCCGGTGACCGTGCCGATCTCCCGGCTGGTGTTTGTGGCCGACGCGGCCATGCCGGAGCGCTCCGGCGGTACCGCCGAGAGCACCGACGAGGTGACCGGAACGACGGCGGTGCCAATGCCGATGCCGGCCAGCGCGAGCACGGCCACCAGCGGGCCGTAGGACGGGTGCGGACTGAGATAGCTATTAGCCGGGAGCAGCCCGATGGCCAGCAGCAGGCATCCAATTGTGATCGACCAGCGCGGCCCGACAATTGCCGTCCAGCGTCCCGCCAGCACCGAGGCGACGATCATCAGGACCGTCATCGGCAAGAAGACCAGCGCCAGCCGGAAGCCGGAGGCTCCGACCACGATGATCAGGTACAGCGCGGTGAAGAAGAAGATGGCGAACGTGGCGAAGTAGATGCAGAACGCGACGATGTTCGGGGTGGTGAATTGCGGCAGGCGCAGGAAGCGCAGGTCGAGCAGCGGATTCGCGGCGCGCCTCTCCCGCCAGACGAACGCCACCACTCCCGCCGCGGACACACACAGCAGCGCGATCACTTCCGTGGCGGCGAAGCCGGCCGACTCCGAGTCGATGATCGCGAACGCGAACGCCGCCAGCGCCCCGGCACCCAGGAAGGTGCCCGCGGTGTCAACGCGCGCCGCCGTGGGGTCAGCACTTTCCGGCAGGATGACTACCGCGATGACCAGGGCGGCCAGACCGAACGCCAGGTTGAACCAGAAGATCCCCCGCCAGTTCCAGACCCCGATCAGCACGCCGCCGACGAGCGGGCCCGCGGCCAGCGCAAACCCCGATGTCGCGGCCCAGATGCCGATCGCCCTGCTCCTGGCTTTGGCCTCGGGATACAGATGCCGGAGCATCGAGAGGGTGCCCGGCTCGCTGGCCGCCGCGCCCATGCCCATCACGGCGCGCCCGGCGATGAGCACCTGGACATTCGGGGCGAGCGCACACAGGACCGAGCCGGCGCAGAACACCCCGACGCCCGCGAGCATGACCTTCTTCCTGCCGAGCTCGTCGCCGATCATCCCGCAGGCCAGCATGAGGCTGGCGAAGGTGAGGGCATAGGCGCCGACGACCCACTGCAGCTCGGTTGGGCTCGCGTGCAGGTCGCCATACACCTGCCCGAGCGCGACGCTGACCACGGTGTTGTCGAGGAACGTCAGGAACAGCACCGTGCACAGCACGGTCAGGGCTAGCGACCGCCCGCCGTGGCGGGCGGCCGGCGCCTCGGCCGGCACCCCTACGGAGCGGACCACGCGACTACGTGCCTGACTTGCAGGCCGCAGGCAGCGACGAAGTGCTCCCGCCGTTCTCCAGGGTCAGCAGGCCGCAGAAGCTGGCGACGCCGACCTTCCAGGTCCCGTCCTGAAGCACCGCGGTGCCGTTCTGGTTCTTCAGCTCGGGCGTGCCGGACACCAGGATGTCGTACGTCACCTGGGCCTCCGAGGTCGTGATCAGTGTCACTTTCGTGACCTGCGCGGTCGCCTCGGCTGCCAGGCCCGAGCCGGCCTGGGATTTGATGATCGACGAGAACGTCGTCCCGTCCTGCAGCAGGCTGACCCGCTTCGCCACGGGGGTCTTCGCGTTGAAGAAGGCCTCCCAGTTGGTCGTGATCTCCTTCTCGTCGGCGCCGCTGGGCGCTGAGCCCGATGACGGCGACGAGCTGGCTGCGGGCGACGATGGCGGTGACGCGGGAGGCGTCGAACTGGTACTGCTGCTGCTGCATGCGGCGAGACCAAGGCCGACCATGCACGTCAGCAGAATCGAGGAAATCAATCGTCGAGTAATCACCCAGTCATTCTCCAGCTTCCGGCTGGCTCTGGCGATATTGACCCTGACGCTCACGTCAGCGCGGCGGCATGATCCGGTACGTAAGTCTGCAATTCTCGCGGAGCCCGCACATAACCCTGGGACGGCGGCCGTGGCGGCAGTTTGATCGGCGCGGGCTGCTCGTCGTGGTACGGAATGCTGGAGAGCAGGTGAGCGATCATGTTGATCCTGGCGCGCCGTTTGTCCTCGCTCTCGACGACGTACCACGGCGCCTCCGCGATGTCGGTCTGTACGAACATCTCGTCTTTGGCCCGCGAGTAGTCCTCCCACCTGGTTATCGACTCCAGGTCCATGGGGGAGAGCTTCCAGCGCCGCATGGGATCCTTGAGCCTGGCCCGGAACCGGCGCTGCTGCTCATCGTCGCTCACGGAGAACCAGTACTTCCGCAGCAGGATGCCGTCCTCGATCAGCATCCGCTCGAAAATCGGGCACTGATGCAGGAATCTCGAGTATTCCGCCTTGGTGCAGAAGCCCATGACATGCTCGACGCCTGCGCGGTTGTACCAGCTGCGGTCGAACAGCAGCACCTCGCCGGCGGTTGGCAACTGCTCCACGTAGCGCTGGAAGTACCACTCACCCTTCTCCCGCTCGGTCGGCGCGGGTAGCGCGGCGATCCGCACGACGCGGGGGTTCAGGTACTGGCTGACCCGTTTGATCGCGCCTCCCTTGCCCGCGGCATCGCGGCCCTCGAAGATCACCACGATCCGGGCGTGTTCGGCGCGCACCCACTCCTGGACCTTCATCAGCTCGCCCTGCAGCCGGAACAGCTCCTTCTCGTAGACCGCCCGGTCCAGGCGCTTCGCGGGCTGCTTCGCCGCCCTGGACTTGCCGTCCTTGCTCGCCGTGCCGCTCTTGTTAGCCACCGCCGCTCCTTCCGCCGTCGCTAAGTCCTATAGTCACATTGGCGGCTATTCGGAACGCAGTACCGCGGCCGGGTTTAGCCGGGCGCCTCTCCGGCCGGACGGCAGGGTGACCGCGATCGCGGCGGTGATCGCCACTGGCACGGTGAGCAGCAGGAGCGGCAGCGGCGTGATGGCACCCGTGGCGAGCCCTGCTTCGCCTGAGAAGAGCCCCCACGCCCAGTGACCGCCGGCCACGCCGAGGGGCAGGCCGACGAGCAGGGCGAGCGCGGTCATGGCAGCGGCCTGCCACGCGGTGATCGCGATCAGCTGGCCGCGCAACAGCCCCAGCGTCCTGAGGATGGCAAAGTCGCGGCGGCGCCTGCGCGCCGAGGCCACGGCGAACTGGGCGAGAACTGCGAGGCCGAGCAGGGCGAGGATGCCGGCCAGCACCTCCGGCGTGCCGTCTATGCGCGCGTAGTTGACGATGCTGTTCGGCCGCTGGTCGGTGATCAGGCACGTCCCCTGCTCCACTGTCGCGCAGAACGGCTGCATGGCACGCTCGAAGTCGGCCACGTCCGCCGTCTGGCGCGGGCCGTGGTCGAACCGCACGAGCACGAAGTTGTAGCCGGCTCCGTTGGCGGCCGACGCCTGCGGCTCGAGCATGGACGCCGTCACTAGCGCGCCCTCTCCCAGGTCGGTGGGGGTAAAGCTGCCCTGGCCGAAGTAAGGGAACACGGCCTGGCCGACGATCACGGCTGATATCTTCCGGCGCCCGCTCGCTGCGACCGGCACCATCTGCCGGAGACCCTTCCCGACCAGGCGGAGCACTGAGGTGCCGAGCACGATCTGCCGCCGCGAACGTGGTGCGCGACCGGCCAGCAGGGTCGGCGGCGTGACCGGCCCGCGGCCCGGGGCCAGCCCGATCGCGGGCACGACCGCGCTGCCGATCTGCACCGTGCCGTGCAGGCCATAGGTCCAGCCGGCGATGCCGGGGACGTGCGCCGTGATCGTCTCGAACTCCCGCGGCGTGATCACGCTGAAGCCGAGGTCTACCTCGGCGTCCCAGTCCTGGCCGTACAGGTGCGGCGTGTGCACCAGGTAGAGCAGGTTCGCGCCGAAGGTCGCCGCGGCGGTCACCGCCACCAGCGACAACGCCAGGCCGAGCAGGGCGCTGCGCACCGGGACGGCGGTGCGCCCCTGGCCCGGGTCGAGTGCCAGCCGGATTCCGGTGACGGCGGTCACCGGCGCGCCGGCCCGGGCCAGCCATTCGGCCGCACCGGAACGGCGGCCGGCCGTTCCCGTGCCGCTGTACCCTGCCGCCCGCCGGGCCGATGCCAGGCGCCAGGCGGGCCAGGCGACGCGCGCGACCAGCAAGACCACGATGCCGATGAAGCCCACGGTCAGCACCGGGACGTCGATGCTCACGCCGGGATCGGGCTCGGCGAGCCTGGCCGGCCCGATCGGCATCAGCGGCGACGCAGCGACCGCCACGCCGCAGGCCAGCACCGCCCCGGCGGCTGCGGCCGCGCCCACCTCGGCCAGGGCCGCCGCCGCTAGCTGGCGGCGGGTCAGCCCCAGCGCCGCAAGCGTGGGATTGTCCCTGGCCGCCGCCAGCAGCAGCCGCGAGGCGACCTGGCCCACGACCAGCAGCGCGGTCACCGCGAGCACGAGCGCGAACAGGGCCAGAGCCACCGCCTGCGGGCGGATCGACCGCTCGACCGTGGCCGCCTGCGTGGCCTCGTCGGCCACAAAGATCTGGCCGCCGGTGGCTCGCCGGTACGGGTGCTTCTGTGCCAGGGCTGTTGCCTGGCTGGTCAGCTGGCCGAGCGTCGCTCCGGGCCGCAGCTTCACGTACGCCCCGTCAAAGGCCTCGTAGCCGACGCCGAGCTCGCGGTAGAGCCCGTTGCTGGCCAGGATGACCGGCGCCCGGTCGAGGACCGTGACGGGAACGATGGAACCACGGGTGACCATGATCCCGACCACCCGCTCGTGCAGCCGACGGATGTGCCGGAGGTTGCCGGACGATACCGCGCCCATCTCGAGCGTGCTGCCAACCCTCAGATCCAGGTCCTGCGCGGCGATCTGGTCGACGGCGATCTCGCCGGGACGATCCGGGCCCGGCATGCGTCCGGACAGCATTTTCGGGATCTCCAGGGTGCGGCCGTACCTGCTGTCGAGCGGCGCGGCCACGACGGCCGCCGCGTCGAGTCTCCCGCCGGGTTCGATCGGCAGCGCCTGCAGCCCGACCAGTGGCGCTATCGCTGCCACGCTCGGCAGCCGGGCCAGGGCGTCGTCATAACCGCCGGTTCCATAGTCGGCCGGCCCGACGAGCACGTCCGACGCCTGGTACGCCGCTAGGAATCTGCGGTATGCGCTGTCGGTCCGCCGCGCCCCAGCCACGGCAGTTAGCACCACGCCGCCGGCCAAGGCGACGAGCAGGACCAGGACCGCCCAGCTCAGCCATCGGCCTCGCAGCTCGCGGGCGGCAAGGCCGAGCACCGCGCGCATCCGCATCACCCCTTCGCTGGCGGGAGCGCTCGTGGCCAGCCTTCCCGCCGCACCCGCGTCCGGCAAGGGCGCTGCCTGGCCGGCGGCCGGTGTGCCCAGCACCACCGCTGGCAGCGTCCTGGGCCGCG
>Ga0070763_10000363_pt1 | contig 12030 bp, 9 predicted proteins | sample HubBroMetageWRM3_FD_67279 | JGI IMG/M metagenome (GOLD analysis project Ga0070763, IMG submission 67279) | Warmed soil microbial communities from the Hubbard Brook experimental Forest, New Hampshire - Hubbard Brook CCASE Soil Metagenome WRM 3 | ecosystem: Environmental > Terrestrial > Soil >... | reverse complement strand
TTATTCTTCACCACGTCGCCCATAGTCGCCAGATCTGACTGTTGCAGCACCGGATCTTCGTTCTCAATTTCGGTGAACCAGTTCACGAAGGGAACGATGGGCACGCCCGCGGCCCAAACGTCGGGCGCTTTCGTCACCGCCATCATGCTGAGATAGCCGCCGTAGCTTCCACCCATGACGGCGATCTTTTTCGGGTCGAGATGGCCGATCTGCTTGATCCAGTCAACGCCGGCCAGCACATCCTGCAAATCGCCGCCGCCCATGTCGAAAAGATTCGCCTGCTGAAATTCCTTGCCGTATCCCGTCGAGCCGCGATAGTTGGGGGCGAGAACCATGTATCCCTGATTGGCTGCGTATTGAATGAAGCGGTTGAACGAGTTCATGGTCTGCGCAGTCGGACCGCCGTGGATGTAAACGATGGCTGCGTTCTGCCCGTTGCGCGCCATGTTGAAGGGTACGTAGAGAAACGAGGAGATGGTCCACTTGCCGTCGCGGCTGGGGTAGTGCACCAGATAAGGCTCAACCATGTCTTCGGAACGCACACCGGCAAGGAGTGAATGAGTGACTTGATGCGACTTCCCGGTTGCCAGGGTATACACCCAGAGATCGCCCGGCGCGGTGGGACCGTTGTGGTAGTAGAGCAGACGCTGGCCGTCTTTTGTGAAAGCAGCATGGCCGCCGGTAGGCTCGTTCACTCCTTTCGGAATCGGCAACGCAGTGGATTTGCCGGTCGCGAGATCGTGCAGGTAAATGTCTTCATTTCCGTCCACGTTCGCGCTGAAGGTAATATGCTTGCCGTCGGGCGAGAATTCGCTACCATGGATCTCCCATTTGTCGCGCGTGAGCCAAGAGATCTTCTTAGTCGCGATTTCTAGAAGGCCAACATTGTCGTGGCCATTGGCGGCGTTCGAGGTGAAGAGAACGTGTTTGCCATCGGGAGAAATATCGTCATTGGAGTAACGCTGCTCGCCCTCATGGGGCGTCAGCACCGTGTTCCTTCCTGTGGCGATTTCGGCAATAAGAATATTCGAATCCGTACCCTTCGCCTGCTCCTGCGTGTAGACGATGTACTTGCCGTCCTTTGACCAGACAGGGTTGAAATTTCCCTTGTCCTGCGGCGTGCCTGTGGTGATGTGCTTCACCTCGCGCATTAGCGTGTCGTAGATGTTGATCTCGTATGCGGCTGATGTCTTTGGTTTAACCAAGTATGCCAGGTAGCGTCCGTCGGGCGACCACGTAGGATCGGTCTCGGCGATCTCGCGCGTGCTGGTGAGGTTGACGACTTTGCCGGTCTTGGGCGAGACCAGAAAAATATCCCAGAGTTCGTCGCCGTCGTAATCAGATTGATAAGCGATCCACTTGCCATCAGGCGACCACGCGGGCGACGACTGGCGCTGATCGCTGACCGTGAGCTGCACGGGCCATCCGCCTTCGGCGGGGACGAGCCACAGATTGTTACGTCCGCTCATATTCGAGATGAAGGCGATGCTTTTGCCATCGGGCGACCACGTGGGCTGGCCCACTTGGCGCGTCATGTAGAGCTTCTCGATGGTCAGACTGCGGGCCTCGACCTGCGCGTTCGGCCTAGAGGCGATCTGCTTGGGATCGGTGATGGCCTGGGGTGCAGGCAAAGTCTGCGCGGCGATGGTCTCGGCAAGAACTGTGCTCATGAGTATGACGATAGCAAATGAGATCAAAATGCGCATGGGAATCGGAAGCCTCGAGTGAGCGGTGCCAAAAAATTCTAGCAGAAGGGTGAGGGGCGACGAACCTTACGCTTTGGCATTCTTGTGCATTTCCACAGTACTCCAGGTCTTGTCGGCAGCGTGGCAGAGGTTTTCGAGCGAACAGTCGACACACTTGGGCTTGCGCGCGATGCACAGCTTGCGTCCGTGCCAGATGATCTGGTGAGAAAAGAGAATCCACTTTTCGCGCGGAATGACTCGCATCAGGTCCTGCTCAATTTTCTGCGGGTCATTGTTCGTGGTCAGTTCGAGACGGCGCGAGATGCGGTGCACATGGGTATCAACGACCACTCCTTCGGCTTTCTTGAACCATGTACCCAGCACGACGTTGGCCGTCTTGCGGGCCACGCCAGGAAGGCTGAGAAGCTTTTCCATATCGTCGGGCACCCTGCCTCCAAAGTCGGCGACAATTTTCTTCGCTGCGCCCACCACAGACTTGGATTTGTTGCGGAAAAAGCCGGTGGACCGGACGTCGGGCTGCAACTGCTCAGGCGTGAGCGCGGCAAAGGCCTGCACTGTCGGATATTTTCGGAATAGTTCCGGCGTGACCCGGTTCACGTTGGCATCGGTGGACTGTGCAGAGAGGATGGTCGCGACCAGGAGCTCCCAGGCGCTCGAATGAGTAAGGGCGCAGGTAACCTCGGGGTACATTTGGTCGAGTCGCTTGAGGATCTCGGCAATGCGGTCGGGGGCCAGGGGATTGTAGCCGGATGCTCTTTTACCGGTTTTCTTCCCGCCTTTCGGCGCTGCTGCCGAAGCTGCGCTCCGTGGGCGGGCAGGAGTTCCCGTCCTCACACGAGCACCCTCCTGGCGGCCGGTGCGGGCGGGTTGTCTCGGTGTGCGTCCGCGGGGCATGAGGGCAACATCTTAGCAGAGACCTCGGTAACCACACCGACGATTGACTCGACCGATATCCCTCGGTAGTCTGGAGGTCACACTCTCTTCAGACAATGCTATGGCCGTAAGTTCCATTCAGCTCGGGCAGGTCTGGCGCAGCGACGCCGATGGCCAAGATTATCTGGTCACCAAGGTCTACAACGAAGTGTTCAGCCAGTATGCGATGCTGAGGCCGGCGGGCATCGCCGCACCGGATGCACCCACGGTGCGCGTCAAAGTAACCAAGACCCCGCAAGGCGCGGCGCTACCCGGCTACACCTTCACGCAGGACGGGTCGTTCTAGCCGAAAGTCTCTGCCGCTAATTTCCGATACACTGAATTCCAGTCCTCAGTTTCAGTTCCCGGCCCGACGGGTCAAAGTTTTGCTGAGAACTAGAACTGAGAACTGCCTCCAAATGACTGAAAAACTCCTGACCGTTATTTTTGCGTTCATCAGTTCCGTGATGAGCGCGACCGGATACGCCGGTGTCGCGCTGTTGATGGCGATTGAATCAGCCTGCATCCCGCTGCCTTCGGAGCTGATCATGCCGTTTGCCGGCTATCTCGTCTTTACCGGCACGTTCAAGCTGCTTTGGGTAGCGACGGCGGGTGCGCTTGGATGCAACCTGGGATCGCTGGTGGCATATGAGATTGGGTGTTATGGCGGGCGTCCTCTGGTGGAGCGCTATGGTCATTGGATCCTAATGACCCGCCGCGAACTCGACTGGGCCGATCGCTTCTTTGCGCGCTGGGGATATCTGGCCGTCTTCATCGCGCGGCTTCTGCCGGTGGTTCGCACCTTCATCGCGCTGCCGGCAGGAGTGGCGCGCATGCCGCGAGGACGGTTTCATCTCTACACGTTCCTGGGATCGTGGCCGTGGTGCCTGGGGTTGGCCTATCTCGGCATGAAGTTAGGCCAGAACTGGCGCGAGCTGGGCAAATATTTTCACAAGTTTGATGCGGTGATTGGAGTGATGCTGGTGGGTGGGGCAGTCTATTTTGTTTGGACTCACTGGCAGAACCGAATGCGGACAGCGGGGTGAAGAGACGCGTAGGACGCGCAAACAGATACTGGAGGCGCGGCACCAGACTAGAGCGGCTTACGGGGAGTTATTCGATGCCACGGCGGCGCTCCTCTTTTACCACGACCCGATCAGCATCAGTTCCGGCAACCCAAATACCGACGAGTATGAGCCCGAGGTTCAAACTATCCTGCCGCGACTAAGCAACTGCCACTCTTCAGAAGAAGCGCAGCGTGTCGTTCATGAGGAGTTCGTCCGCCGGTTCGGCGCAGATACCGCCGGCCCTCAAGAGCGTTATGAGCAAATTGCTTCCGAGCTTTGGCGGCTCTGGCAGAGAAGCGGCAAGACCAGATAAAATGTGGCTATGTCCCCCGAACTAAATTTCGGCCCCTACGTCGACGCCGAGAACGGCAAGAAGGTAGTCAAAGACCTGACCTTCGGCAATCCCACGCCGGAAGGGCTGGTGCTGACCACGCTCGATTCGGCGGTCAACTGGATGCGCAAGGGCTCGATCTGGCCGATGACATTTGGCCTGGCGTGCTGCGCGATCGAGATGATGTCGATGGGGGCGTCGCGCTTTGATATTGCGCGTTTTGGGGCAGAAGTGTTTCGCCCGTCGCCACGGCAGAGCGATCTCATGATCATCGCCGGCCGCGTGTCGAACAAGATGGCGCCAGTGATCCGGCTATTGTGGGAACAGATGCCGGAACCGAAGTGGGTAATTTCCATGGGAGCCTGTGCCACTTCGGGCGGCGTGTTCCAGAACTATGCGCTGGTGCAGAGCGTCAACCAGGTGATTCCCGTCGATGTTTATGTTCCCGGATGTCCGCCGCGTCCCGAGCAGCTCATCTACGCCATCACTCTGCTGCAGGAAAAAATCCAGAACGAGCGCGGGACCATCAAGAAGGCCCTGAATCTGACCTAGTGTTCTACGCAGAGCTGTGAGCTGCATCTTTGTCATCCTTAGTTCTCCTGTGTGTCCCCTGCCTTTTCATTCCCCGGCGAGTGTGCAAATGTTTTACCTGTCTGGGCTGTAACTGGCTCCCAATACGGCACTTGGAGCACGTTAGCCCATAATGGTCGCATGTCACCGAGGAATACGAAACCATTCCCGCCCCGGTGAATCTAAGTGTTTGAGTGGTTGCGTGTTGAGATTGGCCAGGCGCAGGGGGACAGCACACTCAGAAGAGCCCAGGCAGAACTAACCCTAGGGTGTGGAAGGTGCTCCATGGTAGCAAAACTGATTGATGTACTTTTCGGTTGCCGGCACTCCCGGTATAGCTTTCCGGTAACCATTCGCGGTGTGGCACGCCGTCCTCAAGCTGCGGTACTAACCGGAACCTACGTAGCCTGCCTAGATTGCGGCAGAGAATTTCCCTACGACTGGCAGGAGATGAAGGTTATCACGTCATCGGCCGAGCGCCGTGAGTATGGGGCCACCCTCGCCACCAAGCAAGCGGCCTAAGACCTACCGCGCCGGAACGGTCGCCGCAGTCCGCTTTTCTATCGCTACAAACTCGCGCTCTCCCTGCCCGGTGTAAATCTGCCGCGGCCGGGTAATCTTCTGCTCCGGATCCGTCACCAGTTCCTGCCACTGCGCCAGCCATCCAACCGTGCGTGGAATGGCGAACAGTACCGTGAACATTTCCGGCGGAAATCCCATCGCCTGATACATGATCCCAGAATAAAAATCGACGTTGGGATAAAGTTTTCGCTTCACAAAATACTCGTCCTCGAGGGCGATGCGTTCCAGCTCAAGGGCGATGTCCAGTTTCGGGTTGCGTCCCGTGACTTCGAAAACCTGCTCCGCGGTCCATTTAATGATTTTCGCCCGCGGATCATAATTCTTATAAACCCGGTGTCCGAATCCCATCAGCTTCCCGTGGCCGTCTTTCACCCGCTTGATGTAGGCTGGCACGTTTTCTTTGGTGCCAATCTCATCCAGCATCTTCAGGACTTCCTCATTGGCGCCGCCGTGCAACGGTCCGGCCAGGGCTGATGCCGCCGATGCCATAGAGAGGTAAGGATCGGTTTGGGCGCTGCCCACCGTACGCATCGCGCTGGTACCGCAATTTTGTTCGTGATCGGCATGCAGAATAAACAGGATGTCGAGCGCGCGTGAAAGAACCGGATTTGCCACATACTTCGGCTCAACCATCTTCCACAGCATGTTCATGAAGTTCTCGGTGTAGCTCAAATCATTGTCGGGATACACGTAAGGGAATCCCACGTTGTGCCGGTATGACATGCCGGCAATCGAGGGCGCCTTGCCGATCAGCCGCTTGATCTGCAGCAAGCGGTTTTCCCCATCGTGCACCTGCCGGGCTTCCGGATACACGCTCGAGAGCGTGGCTACAGTGCTCACAAACATCACCATGGGATGAGAGTCGTAGCGGAAGCCCTCCATAAACTTCTTCGTGGTCTCGTGCAGCATGGTGTGGTGAGTGATGTCATGCACCCAGTTCTTGAGTTCGGTCTGGGTCGGCAACTCGCCGAAGAGCAGAAGATAGGCGACTTCCAGGAAGGTGCAGCGCTCAGCCAGTACTTCGATAGGATATCCGCGATAGCGCAAGATTCCCCGATCGCCATCAATATAGGTAATACTGCTGCGGCACGAGGCCGTGTTCATGAAGGCCGGATCATAGGTCATCAGTCCAAAATCGTCCGGATTCGTCTTGATCTGCCGCAGGCTCATCGCCCGGATGGTGCCGTCTTCTATGGGGACGGTATACGTCTTCCCCGTGCGGTTGTCCGTGATTGTGAGTGTGTTCTCCGGCATGAAGGACCTGCTCCTTAACACCTAGACTAGCGTAGTTTAGTTTATTTCGTCTCCGCAACAACCTGGTATGACGATGGTCACAGAAGCCGGTGATGATGCCATGCCTGCCTCCAGACTGGCCCGGGCTCGCGGACACAAAAAACCGGCGGCCTCAGCCGCCGGTCCGATGCGTTGGGTTTCGTGCCAAAGCTAGTTCGAAGAATCATCCCGCCGCTTCAAGGTTGGACGATCATCATCGGTCTGTCCGTTAGGGTTGTTGCCGTCACTGTTGGAAGTCCGCCGCAAGCTGGGCTTGTTAGCATCTTTCTGATCGAGCACTTTATGACGATTCTCGATCGACGCCAGCCTCCCTTTTACCTCGTCGAATTCGGAAGTAGTCACGATGTACTCTGCCTTCGACGGTAATATTTTGCGAATTTCTTCCTGGGTCTTCTCAATACGATCCGGAGTCTGCGGGTGCGTGTCGAATGCCTTGGAGAGCGTTCCAGGCTTCTTCTTCTCCATCGCCTGAATCTTTTCGAAGAAAGAGACGAACGCAGATGGGTCATACCCTGCGCGGTACATGTACTGCACTCCAAGGTAGTCGGCCTGAGCCTCGAAGGTACGGGAGAACTTGAGGAAGGTCATCGGAATCGCAAGCCCCGACGCCTCGTACGCTCCGTAGCCGATCGCACCGCCAATGAAGATCAAGGGAATTGACGCCATCTGCAATAGCTGCGCGCGCGTCATTTCTCGCCCATAGTGGCATGCCGAAACGTGCGCTATTTCATGTGCCATCACACCCGCCATTTCGGCTTCTTCGTCAGCCGCCAGGATCAGCCCCGAATTCACGTAAAAGAATCCGCCGGGAAGCGCCATGGCATTCACCACGTCGGAGTCGATCACCTTGATCGTGAACGGCACCTGCGCATCTGAGTTGCGCACAATGTTCTGGCCGATCCGGTTCACATACTCGGCAATCACTGGGTCATTCACCAGCTTGACCTGGGATTCGATCATCTGAGAGTATCTGCGACCGTCTGCGACCTGCCGCTCTATCGAATACCAGTTTCCGACGCCACGCCCACAACCCACGTTGCGGTTCCCTACTGCGTCCACATCGGCCTCGCCACCGTCGTGCTTGATCTGGCTGTCATCCTGCGTGGGAAGCGCGGCAGGTGCCTGCTTCGGGGCGTTCTGGACGTCGGCGGCTTTGGGCTGACCTTGGTCTGGATCTTGAGTTGGGGCTTGCGTTTGGGTCTGACCCGGATTCTGTGTCTGCGCCAGCGTCCAGGGCACTGCGCTGAATGCCGCCACCACTACCGAGATTGTGAACCATCGCGATTTCATGGGAAACTCCTTCGCGCGCACCGTACTCTTACCAGCATTATACGCCCGGTCCGAAAGACACCAACTCAAACTTCTTCCAGTTAGACGCGAACTTCCCGGGCCGGGTTATCCCGGCCCGCGTAGGCGGGAGCAAGAACCCGACAACCCAGAAGCAAGAGTTCCCCCTTGAGGATTCCTGCGCTGGGCCGTAACATGGCCCGTTCCGCATTCGATACATCGGGAGGTGCCATTGCTCGACCGCCGCCGCTTCCTTACCACCGCCACCACCGGACTCGCTGCAACCCTCGCTTTCCGCGGAAATCTCCTCGCACAACTAGAGAAGGCTCCCTCAACCCTGCCCGACCCAGCTCTCTTCGACAAGAACGAGGACGCTTACTGGGCTGAAATCCGCAGACAGTTTCTGATCCCGGAAGATGAGATCTACCTGAACAACGGCACCGTGGGCTCCAGCCCTGCGCCGGTGCTGCGCGCCATTTTCGATGGCTACGCCACCACCGAGCGAATGGACCAGCAGGATCCCGAGGATTACCCAATCTGGGGATACGCCGCGTGGAACGAATTTCGCGACCCCTTGGCCGCTTTCGTCGGTTGCCATCGCGATGAGATTGCCCTGCTACGTAATGCCACTGAGGCCAATAGCTACATCGCCAACGGTATCGATCTAAAACCGGGCGACGAAGTCCTGATGACCGACCAGGAGCATCCCGGCGGCTTGCACCCCTGGGATCTCAAAGCCAAGCGCTATGGCACAATTGTGAAAAAGGTCACGCTACCCCTTCCTGTGAAAGATGCGGCCCAAGTTCTCAATCTCTTCAACGACGCTATCACTCCCCGGACCCGCGTCATGTTCTTCAGCCACATCACGACCTTCTCAGGCGTCGTCCTACCAGCGAAGGAACTCTGCGCACTTGCCCGGTCGAAAGGGATCCTCTCGGCCGTCGACGGCGCCCACGTGCCCGGCATGATGCGTTTGAACGTGCAGGACCTCGGCTGCGACATGTATTCATCGAGTCCGCACAAGTGGCTGCAAGCGCCGAAAGGCTCTGGCTTCCTCTACGTACGCGATGAGGTTATCGACCGCCTCTGGAACACGATCGTCACCGAAGGCTGGGACGATCCCAAGTTGCGTGCTGAACGCTTCCAGCGCATCGGCAGCTCCAACGTGCCGGCTCTGTGGGGGCTTCGAGCCTCCGTCAAACTAGCGAATGATATCGGCTTGGACCGCATTGAACGCCGCCACCGCAAGCTTGCTGATTACACACTGGATGAAATGAAAAAGCGCGGCGCCGAATCCTGGACCTCGCCCGATCCTGCGTTGCGCTGCGCCATCGTCACGGTCAACGTCCCGCCAGTCCCACGCATGGACCTGGAAACCTGGATGTGGAAGACGTACAAAATCCGGATTCGCGGCGGTGACCCAAATAAGCTGCGGCTGTCGACACCTTACTATCTGCAGAAGAAAGACATCGATCGGTTTCTAGAGAAGTTTGATGAATACAAGCGGGAGAAAAAGCTGGGTTGATAGGAGAATTCCGGTCGTGGCACCCATCGACCCGGACCTAAGGAAAAACTGAGGTGAGACGGCCATTTGGCTGCGCTACAAGAGCCGTGTCTGCCAGACCCGCCGAGCGGCGCAGCAAACCTGACAGAATAGTTTTAAGTTCCTGCTCCCTCTCTAGGATCGTTTTTGTCGGCGAGACAGAATGAGTGTTAGGGAGCTTTGATGCCTGATCGGAAAAGGAATCCCGACGACGAGCGCGAGTGCTTAGACAGGCTGGCAGGCGAAATCGGTGCCCCTGCTTGCGACTTGCAAAGAATCAACCATGCGGCCAAAAGACTCGACTCCGAGGGCGGTCGACGTTCTCGACTATCAGTCCTTAGAGGAATGAAACGCTATTTCCCGATTCCCTGCTGAACTCAAGACCGCGGGGCGGGGGCACCCGCGCCACACCGTCTAGTCGTAATACTCCAACCCCAAGTGCGTGATCAGTTCCTCACCTTTCAAATGCCGGAGCGTGTTCTTCAGTTTCATCAACTGAATAAACAGGTCGTGCTCGGGATACAGCCCTGGCGCCGTCATCGGGGACTTAAAGTAAAAGCTTAACCATTCCTGAATTCCGATTCCCTTCAGCGCCGAACAGCGCTTTGCCAGATCGATGAAGAGCACGAGATCGAGGACTATCGGCGCCGCAAGAATCGAATCGCGGCACAGGAAGTCGACCTTGATCTGCATGGGATAGCCAAGCCATCCGAAGATATCGATATTGTCCCAACCTTCTTTATTATCACCACGTGGAGGATAATAGTTAATGCGAACCTTGTGGAAAATATTCCCGTACAGCTCGGGATAAAGCGCGGGCTGCAGAATGTGCTCCAGCACGCCCAGCTTCGATTCCTCCTTGGTTTTAAAAGACCCCGGATCGTCGAGGACCTCCCCGTCGCGGTTGCCGAGAATGTTGGTCGAATACCATCCGCTCAACCCCAGCAGCCGGGCTTTGAACGCCGGCGCCAGAACCGTCTTCATTAAGGTCTGCCCGGTCTTGAAGTCTTTTCCGCAGATCGGTGCTTCGTTCTGCCGCGAAAGCTCGAGCATCACCGGCAAATCCACCGTGAGATTCGGTGCACCATTGGCGAACGGCACACCCTCCATCAACGACGCGTAGGCGTAGATCATCGACGGCGCAATCATCTCGTCGTTCTCGCGCAGCGCCCTCTCAAACGACTTCACGGACTGATGCGCCGCGGTCGCCTCGATGTACGACTCCGTGGAGCCGCACCACATCGTGATCAGCCGACTCGCACCGCTGGTTTTCTTGAAGTCGCGGATGTCGTCGCGCAACTGCTCGGCCAGATCCATCTTCGTCTTACCCTTCTTCACGTTCGGCCCGTCGATCTTTTTCACGTAGTTATGATCGAACACCGCCGAACGAGGTGTGACCGTCGAAAGAAACGGCTTCAACTGATCAAGCAGTCTCTGGTCGAGCACGCCAGCGTTAGAGGCCGCTTCATACATGTTGTCTTCGAAGATGTCCCAGCCGGTGAAGACCAGGTCGTCAAGCCCTGCTAGCGGCACGAACTCTTTGATCTTGGGCGAACGTCCGTCGGTGCGCTTGCCCAGCCGCACGGTGCCCATCTGCGTAAGCGACCCAATCGGCTTCGCCAGCCCCTTGCGAATCGCCTCCACACCCGCGACAAACGTCGTAGCCACTGCCCCCATGCCCGGGATCATCACCCCCAACTTCCCTTTCGCTGGTTGGATCGTACCGTTATGCCGGGAACCGCTGTGCGCTTTCCCCTGGGACTTCACGTCGTTTTTCACCTCAACGCGGGGTGCCTTCGCTGCCGTCCTCGCGGACTTATTCCGTGTCGCCATATTTTGGACGCTTCCTCAGTAAGAATCTGTATGGATATGCAAACCTTGTATGTTCTCGCATTGGGAGGGGGTTTTGCAAACCGCCGCAGCCAAACGCGCAGAAAATCGCCTTAACGGGGTAGCAGCACCATCAAGCGGTGAGCGCGCATTCGATCAGCGAAATGAAAATTTTGTGTTGGACTCGGGGATGAACTTCCTGCATAGTGGAATTACTTCGCGAACCTTCTCTGTAGCTGGTCCCGCGAAGCTGCTGTTTGCATGCCAGCCCTGCTGCGGCATTGCAACTCTCCTGACCCTGTTGTTCTCCACTTCAATCTGAGCCCGCGCCATTCGGCCCCGCGCCGGTAGTGTGCTCTTCAGACTACGAATTAAAACAGGAGATCCCATGAACTCGATTCGCAGATTCGTCTACGCCGCTGCTTTGGTCTTAAGTGCCCTGAATTTCACACCCAGCCTCGCCTCCGCTCAGGATGCGGCGGGAACCTTTACCTTGACCCACGAAAGTGCGCTGGCAGAGCGCCGTCGTGCCCGCCGGAAAGTATCGATTCACATTCGGAGCCAGCGGCCCCTCGGAGATGCTCACCCTGCGCAAGGTTGATGGCAGGGCCGTAGGCTTCATGTTGTTGGTTGCTGATACCGAAAACTCGCAGCGTTCGGACGAAAGCCGGCTCGTTGTGGTTTCCAGGCCGAGCGGTAGCTTCGTTAGCACAATGCAGCTTCCGGAATCGGGGCTCACGCTGCACTTCACGGTGCCGTCAGAACCTCGGGAAGTGGCGCAATCAGTCGCAACCTCGACTGCACCCGTCACTCGCTAGCTCATCCGCTGAAAAGCCCGAGGCTGGATAACTTATCCACCCTCGGGCTTTCTTTGCGAATCTTATCCAGGCAGGCGTGCTTCCCGATTCG
>Ga0070763_10000361_pt1 | contig 12051 bp, 14 predicted proteins | sample HubBroMetageWRM3_FD_67279 | JGI IMG/M metagenome (GOLD analysis project Ga0070763, IMG submission 67279) | Warmed soil microbial communities from the Hubbard Brook experimental Forest, New Hampshire - Hubbard Brook CCASE Soil Metagenome WRM 3 | ecosystem: Environmental > Terrestrial > Soil >... | reverse complement strand
GTGCAGTACAGCGTTTCCTCTTCGAGGAAGACGTCCCGGGAGAGCGGTTTGCTGTTCTGGATTCCAGGCTCCAGCGGGCATTGCCGTACCTATCTGAAGGCCGAGGTACTGGCCTAAACCGGCAGCGGGCGCGCCAGGGCGCGGAGTCAGATAGGCATGGGGCGCCGCCAGTCGGAGCGCCTTTGCCCATGCTGTAAATAACAGAGTCAAGGAGTCGGTCACTGCCGCGGGTGGTTCTCGTGGCGCCCGATTGACTCCAGCGCCTGCGACAAGGCACGAACATCGTCCTCGTTGTTGTAGGCGTGGAGCGAGACACGGATGCTGTGCGAGTCCGGTAGACGCTGGACACCTCAGTGGCGGTCCGCAGGGAGCATCAGGTGTGGGGCCGTCGCGGATCCGCTGGCAGTTGGAGTGTGAGAGCACTTGCCAGCGCCAGGCTGGGCGGGGAGGCGTTAGGGAATGCTTCCAGCCTTTACTGAAGCGGCGGAGGCACCAGGTTGAGCGTCAGTGCATGCTGGAGGCTCATCATCTTGATCATGTAGAAGACCATGAACGCTAGGGCGCCCACGCCAAGGCCGACGACGACGCCCTGCTTAACGATGGTCGCAACGAATGGATCCATCTGTTCTGTCACCCCCTTCTCGCGCACGAGCGATCAATCGGTCTCACGTGGATGTGCTGGGGAGGCATAGACAACCCACACCGTGCGCGCTTGGTCGTCGGGCAGGTACCAGATACGCCCGCTGGAGGTGACCTTCACTTGCCACTGTTCGAGGGTGCGCCCTTTGAACGTACGGGTCGACAGGCCGCCGCGAAGCTGGTCGTGGGATTTGTCCTGTGGTGGCCGCGGATTCACCCGCATAAGCTCGAACGCCGCACGCGTGTTTGTGGGTGCCTGCGCGCAGAGTTCGTCCCACCCCTTCGCGGCCTCGCTCGTGCCGAACCGGACCTCCCACTCGCCCTCAAGGGCAGGTGGGGGTACACGGTCCAGACGCTTTGGGCTCATTCAGGGTCAGCAACCTTGGCTTCGCCGTAGTCCGTGCCGTCCAGTGGAGCAGTCGCTGCCTTCAGCAGCTCTGGGTCCGAGTAGATCTCCGCAGTGGTCTGCCACGCCGCGATCACAGGTTCTAGCGCAGCCATGTTGCCAACGGATGAGGCCGCGCGGAGGGTCTCAACCAGCTCGACTAGGAATGCCCGGACGTCTTCCTTAGGCAGGAACTGTACCCAGGGAAACACATCCGCCAGCGACAGGAGCAAGGCGCGTGCACCGTCGTCGGTCTTCACCAGCGAGAAGAACAGGCGGCTGGCCACGCTGAGCGCCTCGTCCTCGGCCTCAGCGCGGGCCGCTGACTCCAGGATCAGGTCATCACCGTCCCGCCGGTCTAGCCGCAACCGTCGGCGAGGGCTCTCCTCCAGCTTGGCCATGGTGGCCTTAGGGTGCTGTATGAGCTGAGAGAACGGAATCTCAGTGGTGGTCATGGCAGTACCTCAGTGGTGGTCACGGGAGTACTATACCCCGACCTTTGAAGTAGTTCAAATCTAGAGTGAGCCGAAGCCTTCGTCCAGGAAAGGCGGGGAACTGGAAGCGGTGGTATCGGGAGAACATTCCGCTCGCCGAGCAGCTGTACTTGCAGTACACGACAGAGGAACAGGAGTAATCATATGGCGCAGCGCACCCCGCTGGACTGGGAGGACCTGGAGCGTGAGCTTCATGCGGCCGGGGTCTCGGCGGAGGAGATCGAGTCGGGGGCCCGTCAGCTGCTGGCCCAGGCGCGCGGGCATCAGCTCGCCGAGACCCGCAAGCAGCTGGGCTTGGGCCAGAAGCAGATCGCTGGCGCGATGGGTGTGAGTGTCGCGCGGGTGTCGCAGATCGAGCATGGTGAGGTTGCCTCGTTCGAGGTCATCGCCCGTTACGTTGAGGCCCTCGGCGGTCGCCTGGATTTGGTTGCTGACTTTGGCGACCGGACCGTCCGGCTGCCGGTCAGCGACACCCCCACGGCTGCGTAAAAGGCCGACGTGGAGCTGACCGTACCTGTTGGGAAACCGGCCGCTTCCACCGCGGCTTTTGCAAGATCATTTCAGGGGGCAGTTTGGGGGGCAAGACACCGCTGGGCAGGGCTGCCGTGAGCCTGTATCTGCTCGCGGGAGCGGGTATCTGCCCAGTTCAAGACTCCTGCGGCGGTTACGGCGACTGACTGGTTAGCCATGGTAAGGAGAAGGTCTACGGTTCGATTCCGTAAGGGGGCTCCAGGTTGTGGAGAGTTTTCGAATCTATGACCGAGTACTTGACCGACCGCGAGTGGCATTTGAGTGTCATGGCCGGTCCGCTGTCAGCTGATTGATTACCCGCTTTGCGCCTATTTAGGGGCAGTTGAAACATCCGAGAAGGTGCTTCTTTGGCAGAATCTGTTTGGAGCGCTTCCCGCGCTCCGAACAGGTACAAGGTTCTTCGTGGGCGAGGCACGGGCTGGAGCGAGCGCGCTGGCCGCGGAGCGATGGCGTCACCACCTGCTCGCAGGGGGCTTTGGCCCCGTGACGCTAACTCTGAATGTCCGATGCTGGTGCGCGAGCTGCCAACTCGCGGCAAATGAGGACGTTGGCACGTTCTGGCATTGCATGGGCCAGAACTCGCGGCCTGGCATTTAGTGATCTTTCCAGCGGTGCTAGGCGTGCCAGGCGGGGTTCTGCACGACCGCTTCCCACAGGGCCATTGAGCCGGGCGGCCTGGCCCGGTCGACATGCGGCAGCGCCGGATCGAAGTAACCGTTCCCGACCTGGATGAAGACCTCGGTGTGGTCAGCCCTGTACAGGTAGATATTGATGCCGTAGAAGCCGAAGGAGTCCGCGTACATCACGGCGTCCCGCTCCAGCCCGATGCCAGGGACATGGCGGACCTGGCAGCTGATCGGCAGGGCTCCGGCGGGCCGGGTTCCCTCGTTAGTCCACAGCGGGTGCGGGCAGGTCAGCGGGATCACGGCGGATGAGGTAGGTGTCGTGCTGACCGTGGTGAAGGCGGTGACGTCGAGCATTATGTCGGCTTCTCCCTGACCGTCGTTGTAGTCCACCTCAAGCGAGCCTCGACCGGTGGCGCCATAGGGAGGCGGAACAATGGACAAGGATGAGCCAGCGGGCAGCAGCGACCGGAGCAGCCTGAGCATCTGGCGCTGGGTCATCGGATGTTGCGACGGCGCGCTTTTGCCCGAGCTCGGGGTCGTGCCGGGGGTCGGGCCCGGGGTCGGTTTCGGCGCTGGACGGCTGCTGCTCGAGGCTCCTGCCGCGAGTCCCGGAACCGGCCGCGCCGGCACGCTTGGCTGGTAGCTTGACGCCGTATACGCCAGCGCCGCGACGGCCATGACGGCGAGGGCGTTGCCGCCCGCGATCCCCGCGATCCGCCAGCGCCGTCGCCTGCGGCCCTGCCGTTCTGCGCGGCTGACCAGCACGTCTACCGCCGGATGCAGATCTGCTGCCGCTCGCTGCAGAAGTTCTGCGATCTCTCGGTCGTTCAGCATGCCGGCTCCTTACTGGCGAGTGCCGCGCTAGGAGAAAAACAGGCTCTGGTCGGCGCCCAGTAGCTCCCGCAGTCGGCTGAGCCCGCGCGCATTGAGGCTTTTCACCGCCGCCGGCGTGGTGCCCAGCAGCTGAGCCACCGAGTCGACGGACTGGTCATCGATATGCCGCAAGATGACCACTGCCCGGCTGCGGGCCGGCAGCTCGCGGAGTGCGGCCAGCAGAGTCATCCGAAGGGCCGCGTCCACGGCCGAAGGGGCGCCGGCATCGCCGATGTCAGCGACCGGCAGTTCGCCGGAGCGCCTGAGCCTGCGCTGTGACAGGTAAGTATTGACCAGCACGCGGCGGGCATAGGTGTCTACGCTGCCGCGCCGCTGCACGCGTCCCCATGCGACGAACAGTTTGGTGAGGGTGCTCTGGACTAGATCTTCCGCCTCATGCCAGTCGCCGCTCATCAGGTAGGCGATCCGGAACAGCTGACTGGCCCTGGCCATCGCGAAGTCGCGGAAGTCCTGTTGCCCGTCGTCGGGATTGGCGGTCAAGGTTGCTCCTCGGCGGCCCGGCCGACTCGGGCAGCGTCACATGAATAGACGCGTTGAAGCCGTACGCAGGTATCGGCCCGATTCTGGTCCGTTCAGAATGGCTGCGACGACTAGCCGCCGGCCACCACCGCATCGAAGCGCCGTCCGCTGTCGTCGCACGTCTCGAACGCCTTCCCGTTCTCCGCCTCGACATCGGGAAAGGCGGCCAGCCGCTGACGCGAGTCCGGCCCTGTCCTTTACGCGGCTCGACGGCGGTCACCAGCGCTAACAGCGAGCATGTCGCCTGGCCAGCACCGCGGCTGCGAACGAAGCAGACCGATGGCGGGCCCGGCAATGCGTGGGCCGCCGGTAAACGTCACGCTGACAGTGCGGGCGGCAACGCGGATGGCCGCAGCGCCAGCACAAAACCGGCAGGCGCTGCCAGCGGCCTGCACAGATTGATCGTTATGCCCGAGTCCGCCCAGGCATCGCGGCGGCGATCATTTGAGGGTGGGCAGCCCTGTATGCGCTGGACCGGTCCGCCTCTGCAGTCCGCGAACGTCAAGGTCAGGGTGCAAGGTCAACGTGAGGTTCCCTAGGTCCTGCCGAGCCCGGCACGGGTTGGTGTCCCGGTCAGCCAGCGCGGCTACCGCGTCATCGCCCGCCGCGCAGGCGGGTGATCACCTCATTGAGGTGAAGCCCGCTCACCCCGTCAGAAGGCAGTCTGGCCCATGGTGACCACGACCTGCGACGCCAGCCGGATCGCACTGCCAGAGAGATCACCATGGACTTCGTCTCGGCCCGCATCCTCACCAGCAACGTCCGCGTGCCTGACCGGCTTCTACGAGAAAGCCACTGGGGTGGACGAAGGAAAGAAGGAAGGACTCGGTGACCGTTACCGGGGCTGCCGCAGCCGGGTCCCACCTGACCTCGATGCAGGGAGAAACGAAATGACAGCAGATGGGAACGCCACCCCGACTCCGACGCGAGCGCAGGCCGAGGAGGCGGTGAGCGCGATGCTGGATGTTGCGAATGCCAAGGAAAATCTGGCAACCCGGCTCAAGGTGGCCCAGTACGCGGCCTGGCGTGCCCGTTTCGATGGAATGAGAGATTCCCGTGCCTCTGCGGGAATCGCCAATGCCAAGCCGTTTCGTGGCGACGAGGAAACGGTGGTGGTTCTAGCCGATATTCCCGGTTTCCGGGACGCGCTGGCCTGGGCGGAAGGCCGATGGAGGACCGCTATCCCGGTGGATGAAGTGGAGGGCCCGCCAGTCGTCTACTTCGGAACCGGCCCTGGCCAGGAGGCCCCTGGAGGGGAAGCGGCATTCGATGCGTCACAGGTGCCCCTGAAGGGCATGGCACATTTCAAGGTCTACGACTATGCCAGGTGGCATGAGCTTTTCCGCAAAATGGAGAACAGCCGTGTCGGTAGTGGCATGAGCAACCCGAGTATCTTCCGCGGCAGCGAAGACGGAAACGACCTGCTGGTGCTGGGGGATGTGGCCGACGCGGCAAAGTTCCGCGCCTGGCTGATAGAGGACTACATGACCGGATACCCGGCCGTGACGGGTGCAGGCAGCGGAACGTACCGCTTCGCCGTGGAACTCGGGCCTAGGACCGGGCAAGGCGGCACGCTTGTCCCCGGACGGCCGGCACGGCAGCATAGCGCCGCGGTGAGCGGAACCAAATTCCGCGAATAGAAGCAAAAATAAAAATACAGCCTCCGCATCGGACGCACGAAGGTGTCCTTCGGCCAGTTCTATGGCGGCCTGGAGACTATTCGTTTCGCCGGCTTAACCTCAGATAAAACCAGCTAATCAGGGTCCCGATCCACACATTACTGCACCCGCCGATCGGCCGCCAAATACCCCGCACATTGCATAGAAAGGTACCGAATTCGATGATCAGGAAGAAGTTTTACTTCGACGACGTGCTCGCCGACCTCATGCTCGTGCACACGCTCAACCACGCCACGTTCCAGGGAGCGGAGATCGGTGAATGCCTCGCCGCCGCCTCCAGCGTGGTCGAGGGTAAGGCCGAGAGCTGGCGGCGGGCCTGGCAAGAGCAGGGGGAGAAGGCAGAAGCAGCGGGCAGGCAGGCCGACGATCGCGGACACTGGGTCAGCGCCCGGCAGGCCTACCTGCGCGCCGTCACGTACTACTACCAGTCGATCGCCGACGGGCCGGAGGCGTCGTGGGCCACCGGCGTCAGCTGACCGGCGTCGGCCTGCTCATCGACAGCACCGATCACGGCGCCAGGTCGCCCACCTGGTTGGCGGCCGTGTACGGATAGCCCGCCGACTTGTCCGAGCGCCCCAGCCGAGGAAATCGAAGCGCACTACCGCCCGGCGGCCGGCGAGGCAGGGAACGAGCCGGTCGTAGAAATGGGTGTTGTCGGGGAAGCCGTGCATCAGCACGACCGGCAGGCCGCCTCCCGGCACGATCTCGGCATGCAACCGGTAGGGCCCCCGCGACACAGGCAGAATCTGGCTGGTCTCCTTCATCACCGTCCTCCCTCTCACGGCCGCCCGGCGACGGCGGGGGTGGTAGTAGCGCGCACCTCTTGGCGCCGAGCAGGGGGTCATCCTGGTCATGGTGGCTTCCTTCTCGCTCAAGTGTTACCGGCCGGTGACGGCGGGATGCCTGCGCCGTGGCGTTCGGCGATGTCAGGCCAGAGCTGGCCGGTCCTGAGGGAAAAGCCTTGCAGCGAATCGCTCATCGATCGAGGTTCTCAGCCCGGGCTACCAGGCGGATGACCGGCAGCTGGCGGTCGGTCTTCTTAGCGTCTTTGGCGTAGCGAGGTGCGGCGGTGGTGATCTGTCGCCACGCCTCGTCGCGCGCGGCTCCGTGGAGCTGCTCGGCGACCACGGCGACCTTCTGGCCGGCGGTATCGATCTGCACTTGGCCGGGATGGGCGGCGATGTTGTGATACCAAGCCGGGTTCTTTCGCCCCCCGGCCGAGGAGGCCACGATTAGCCAGTTGCCGTCTTTGCCGGGGAACGAGCCGACCGGTGTCGTGCGTTCGAGTCCGCTCTTGGCGCCGACGGTAGTCAAGACCAAGGCGTTGAAACCCAAGATTGGTACCTTGCCGTTGCGGCGAATTCCGTTCATGACCTGTTGCGTCAGCCATCGGCCGACCGGCCCGCCGATGGTCGTCACGCGGCGGCCTCGGGTCCCCGACGCTGTATCGAAGCTCACAATGACCTCCCATCTAAATGATCGATTCTTTGAAGCTGGTAGTCAGTGGTAGGCGATGAGGCTGGGCTTGTCCGCTGCCTCGGTGGCCTAGTTGTGTCAGACGCAGGCTGCCAGGGCGAGCAGCCGCCGGGCGGCGCGGGTGAACACGCCACGGAGGGTACGGGCACCGCAGTGTTCCAGTCTGCGCGGCCTTTGAGGCTGTCGTAGATCGAATCGATCCACCGCCGGAACCGCTGAGGCTGCCGTGGCGGGCGGGCTCGTCGCCCTCGCTCGAGCCGCGGCAGCCTGATGCCCAGCGCGGCGATCTTGGTTTGCACGAAGTAGTCGGAGAGAGCCTGCATCCACTCGATCCCTGCGAAGGTCTTCCTCCCGGCGGGCGAGCTCGGCAGAGATATCGGGGATCCGCACCGCGCCGTCCGGCGTGAACAGCGACGCAAAGCGGTCGTAGTCGCGCATCATCGACGCGTCGGTGAACTCGCCGCGCAGCGCCCTCGATCTCGACGCGATCAGCGATGGCCTGAAGGCCGCTCATCGGTTCGTCCCTCGACTGTGTTGCAATGTCTGGCACCCGTCCACTACACCCCGCATGCGCTCAGATCCGCTCCCCGAGACTGCGTCCCGGCCGCGGGTCGGCCGCCGCGCGGTCAGGTTGACCCGCCAGGGCATTCGCCGTTGATCACCGGGGTCGTGGTCACCGTCGTTCTCCCGCCGCGGCCTTGTCCCCGGGTGGGGGTTCAGCGGGCGCCCCCGCCGCGCGAGGCGCCGAGCCTGCCAGCGGGCTGGTGTCGAGGTATCTGAACTCGGCGACGCGCTCGATGAACTTCCAGCCGTCGCCGGTGCGCTGGTAGCGGTCGTGGTAAACGAAGTAGTTCAGATGCGAGCTGCCGTCGCGCCCGCGGGCGAGCTCGCTCAGGTAGGCGCGGCCGGCCGCGGTGTCGCCGTCAAGCTGGACCGTGCCCGGGTGGGTGGTTTGCAGGAAGTAGTCCGCGAGAGCCTGCCGCCGCTCGCCGAGGGCGCGGATCTGTTCTCGGCCGACGGCCTCGATGTTGCCGAGAGGGATCCGCACCGCGCCATCGGGCGTGAACAGTGACGCGAGGCGGTCGTGGTCGTTCATCATCACCGCGTCGGTGAACTCGCCGCGCAGCGCCTCGATCTCGACGCGGTCCGCGATGGCCTGAAAGTCGCTCATCGTTTCCTCCTTGTCACATCCGTGCCGGCGGAGCCGCAGCCAGTGATCGCGGCGTGCACAAGAGCCGGTCATGACGCTGCCGGGCTTTCCTGCCCGGTGGATGGTGCGTTGCTCTCAGCAGTACGACAACGCAGCCCCCCGGAATGTGAGGTGACGCGCAACCTCACATTCCGGTGCGCTGTCTTGTCGAACTGGTGAGGGCAGGTACGACCGAGGGAGGCGCCGGCACCATGACCACCCGATCCGGGCCAGGAGAGGGCCGACGCGATCCGGGCCTGGACCCGGTCATCGGCGAGCGGCGTCAGCTGATCAACCTCGCCTACCGGCTCCTTGGCTCCCTAGCCGAGGCCGAGGACGCGGTCCAGGAGACCTACGCCCGCTGGTACGCCATGTCTCGGCAGCAGCAGGAAGCCGTCGAGAACTCGGGCGCCTGGCTGACCACGGTCGCCAGCCGCATCTGCCTCAACCTGCTCGGCTCGGCACGGGCCCGGCGAGAGACCTACGTGGGCCAATGGCTCCCCGAGCCGCTGCCCGACCCGGCGGAGCGCCCCGGCGGCCGGCCGGGCGGCGCCACCGCCGACCCGGCCGACCGCATCACCCTGGATGAGTCGGTCAGCATGGCGTTCCTGGTCGTGCTCGAACAGATGACCCCGGCCGAGCGTGTCGCGTTCATCCTGCACGACGTCTTCATCTACCCCTTCACCGAGGTGGCCGACATCACCGGCCGCACCCCGGCGGCATGCCGCCAGCTGGCATCCTCGGCCCGCCGCCGCGTCCGCGCCGCGCAGCCTCCCGCCACCCCCACCGCCCGGCAGGCCAGCATCGTCAGGGACTTCAAAAAGGCCTGGGAAGCCAGGGACATCGACGCCCTCATCGGTCTCCTCGACCCCGGCGCCTCGCTGACCGGCGACGGCGGCGCCGCGCTCCACCCCATCGAAGGCGGCGAGCAGGTCGCCTGCTTCCTGGCCGATCTCGCCCGCGCGGCACCTAGCAACGTGAGGCTCCTGGAGCGCACGGTCAACGGTCAGCCCGGCCTGGTGAAGCAGCAAGACGGCGTCACCGTGGCGGTGTACGCGTTCGAGATCGCAGCCGACCAGATCACCAGCATCTGGGCAATACTCAACCCCGGCAAGCTCCGGCCCTGGGCCACCGGCTGACGCGCCTCCCCATGCCAACGGTCCGCTGCCAGCTGCCGCCACCCAGCCTCCCCTGCCCTCCAACGCAGATGCATAACGGGGTAATCGGGGCGCCGCCAGCTACCCGCTTGCCAGGAACGTCACGCGCGCCGAGTCGGCGATCCGTCGTCGCGGGCCTCTTGGCGCCCCGTTACATTCCGTGATCTATCTTGCTCATGGCTCGCGCGCGCATCGCCGCCGATCTGTAGGGTCGTTCTCTCTTTTCGGGTGAGGTCAGAGGCGGCGCAGATCAGGCCGTTCTGTCGCCATTTCCCTTCATCAACTTCTCGCTCGCAATCTGGCAAGCTATAAGAGAACGTACTCGGATGGGGAAAGCGCTCACCCGATGCCAGCCGAGAGCCATGAACGGGCACGATTGGTATGCTTCATTTGGGCGAGTTCCCTGACCAGAGGAGCTGCGACGATGCCTGCAACTACCGGGTTCGTCCCCGGCAGGCGGCGGCGTCCTTTAGCTCGTCCGGGCTTTGAGGGCGCTTCTACTGCGGCATCACCAGCTGGCTGCCGGTCAGGGCCTGGTAGTCGGCGGCTAGCTGGGCCTGGTCCACGCCTTGTTCAAATGCGCTGGTCCCGAGGTTCTCGGGCCAGATGACGGCCCATGCCTCTTCGACGAGCGGGGTGCCCTGGACGACGCCGTCCCAGAAGGACCTGGCGAACTCAGTCTCCTTGGCCCAGGTGATGAATTTGACATCGGCGGTGGTGTAGCCGCCGCCGAGAATGGCGTGGCCGCCCTCGACAGGGGAGCCGGCGACATCGCTCCAGGCCCGGCCCTGGGCGAACTGCTGCTGGTTTGCGTCGAGCACCTGAACTCCCAGCCACAGCCCGCCGAATATGGCCAGGGCGGCCTTCACTTCGGCGATCTTGGTGTGGTCGACCTTCGCGAAGGCGACCGCTTTCACGCCATCTGGGCCGCCGGTCGCGTGCAGGTACTCCAAGCCCGTCTGGACGTCCATGCCCCGGTCCTGGCTGCTTCCCGGCCCGTTGGTGCTGCTGGCGCCGTTCGGATCGAAGCCCGGATTTTGTGTCTGGTAAAACTGCCACACCTGCTCTTGGGTCGGGTAGTACTCGGTTGTCAGCGTTGCCGTGACCAGGCGGCGCGTATTCGCCCAGGTGACCGCGTTACAGTCGCCGGCGACGTCGTTGCCCAGCATCTGCCAGTCACTTAACTTGGCGAGATAGTCCTCATCCCGAGGGTGGGCAGGGGCTGCACTCGACAGGAAGCTCCCGAACCTCAGTGCAGGTGCGTTCTTGGGCGGTCGGCGACCATACTTGTACGGCATCGTGTCCCCCTCATCTCCCCAGGCCATGACACGGTCATCAGAGCCCACAGCGCCAGGTTGGCGCCCGTACAGTAGAGCAGCATCGCGCGGCCCGGATACGCCCGACTCCAAGATCTTTCGCAGGTCGCCGCCATCGGCCGACGCCCACGCCCAGCCAATGACGGACACCCCGGGAATACCTCTCATCGGGACACCGGCTCAGAGCTGGATAATCTGCGCGCTAACGGCGCCACAGCAGATAGGTTCGTGACTCGTACCTATTCGTTCCGGCACCAGCCCAGGCTCGAAGTTCGACTCACGCTCGGTGACCGGACTGGTCGGCAGCGCGCGCGAGATCCGCCGTTCGGCGCGGGCGCCAGGGAGTGACTGCGCCGTCAGCGATGGTCGCAGATTTGGCTGATCTGCGCGCCAGCACTAGCAGGGCCGTCGACCCGGTTGTACCGAAAGAAGTGTCGGCTCAAGGGCGCATGTAGATGCCCATCCGCGCAGAGTCATGCGTCAGCTGGCTAGCTAGGTGAGACCGTAAGGATGAAGTTTTGCGTTACCATTCCAGCTGCATTCTTGGCCGTGATAGTGATGGGATAGGTGCCGCCGGTTCCGGGCTTGGGTACGCCGCTGAAGGCGGCGGCTTTCGAGTTAAAGGTGACGCCGTGGGGCAGTGGGCGCGCTGCCGGGACGCGGTCGGGAGCGGGCCGTGCTCGGCTTCGTATTCGGCGACCAGTTCGCGGGCGGCTGCGCGGCCGGCGGCCTGGCGGGCGGCGGCGCCGGCTTTTTCGGTGGCGGCTTCGGCGAGCCATGCTGACACTGGCTTGCCCTCTTGGGCAGCCGCGGCCAGTGCTGCCCCACGGCAATCAGAGCGATCTGCCAGCCGGCCATCCCGCCCACGACAACGGTGTGGACCTGAGCCTCCGGCGCGGCGGGCGCTGTGCCGCCGCCAAGAGGCTGGGCGGCCACCCGCGAGCGCAAGCCAGGCAAATGCCAGCCCGGTCAGGACGCTAGCGATACGGCGGGCGCGGCGGATGGGTTCATGACGATCTCCTTCGACTCGGGTTGAGTTCGCAGCGACCGTATGACCATGGCCCTGGTCTCGAATCAGGAGCGATACCCCGTTTCCCGGCGGCGTTCCGATGTTTCCGCCGTTAGCCGCTTCTCGGTTCAGCCTTC
>Ga0070763_10000357_pt1 | contig 12125 bp, 14 predicted proteins | sample HubBroMetageWRM3_FD_67279 | JGI IMG/M metagenome (GOLD analysis project Ga0070763, IMG submission 67279) | Warmed soil microbial communities from the Hubbard Brook experimental Forest, New Hampshire - Hubbard Brook CCASE Soil Metagenome WRM 3 | ecosystem: Environmental > Terrestrial > Soil >... | reverse complement strand
CTCGCCGACGCTACCGAGCAGGCGCAGCGAAGAGAGATCGTGCCGACCGGGCCACTCGGGCCCCCACTTGATGCACGCGCGAATCGCAGTCGGCGCGCAATAGAGGATGCTGACTTTGTAGCGCTCGACGATCTCCCACCAGATGCCCTTGTCGGGGTAGTCGGGCGCGCCCTCCCACATCACCGAGGTCGCGCCGTTGGCCAGCGGTCCGTAGACGATGTACGAGTGACCGGTGACCCAGCCGACGTCGGCGGCGCACCAGTAGACGTCGGACTCGGGTTTGAGGTCGAACACGTAGCGATGGGTCGCGCTGACGCCCGTCAGATAGCCGCCGGTGGTGTGCAGGATCCCCTTCGGCTTGGCGGTCGAGCCGGAGGTATAGAGGATGTAGAGCGGGTGCTCCGCGTCAAGCGGCTCGGCCGCGCACTCGGGATCGGCCGCCGCCATGATCTCGTCGTAGTAGACGTCGCGGCCGTCTCTCATCTCACACGGTGTGCCCTTGCTGCGCACCACGACGATCGTCTCGAGCGTGGCCAGATCCCCCATCACCTCGTCCACGCGATCCTTCACCGGTGCGGTCTTGCCCTTGCGCGCCGCGCCGTCGACGGTGATCAACGCCTTCGCCTCGGAGAACTCCATCCGCTCGCGCACCGCCTCGGCGGAGAAACCGCCGAACACGACGTTGTGCGGAGCGCCGATGCGCGCGCACGCGAGCATCGCGACGACGACCTCGGGGATCATCGGCAGGTAGATGCCCACGACGTCGCCCTTGCCCACACCCTGGTCCTTCAGCGCGCTCGCGAAGCGCTTCACCTCGCCGAGCAGCTCGGCGTAGGTGATGTCGCGCTGCTCCCCGTTCTCGCCATACCAGTGCAGCGCGACACGCTCACCTCGACCGGCGGCGACGTGCCGGTCGAGGCAATTGTGTGAGGCGTTGAGCGTCCCCCCCTCAAACCACTTGTAGAAAGGCGGGTTGGAGTCGTCGAGCACGCGCTCCCACGGTGTGAACCAGTCGAGCTGCTCGGCCTGCTCGACCCACCACGCCTGCGGGTCGCGCGCCGCGCGCTCATACACGGAGGGATCGGTGAGCAGCGCTCTCTCGCGGAACTCCGCCGCCGGCTCGAAGCGCTCGACCTCGAGCATCTTGGCCAGCTGATCGTCAAGCGTGTCCACATTGCTCGCCATTGCTACACCTCTCTTCCCCGCTTATCCCGTTGGCCGTTTTCCCCTTCCACTCCAGCCGCTGACTCTACTCGTCGCCCAGCGGCATCACCGGCAGAACGGTGCGTTTGAACGTCGAGTTGGTGACGACCGCGAACGACGCGTACCAGGCGGCGGCGGCGGTCGCGAGGCCGAGATAACCGCCCCAGTGAGTGACGTTGATGTGCGGTCCGGTCGCCCCGATCGCCAGCAGGATGAACGTGACCGTCAGCAGCGCGAACACGAGCAGCACAGCTCCGCTGACGCGCAACGCCGCCACCGTCATGTAGGCGGTGAAGATCGCCCACGCCCACAGATACAGACCGACCGAGTGACCGACGTTACCGCCGATGCTCTTCGCGTAGAAAACGTTCAGCGCCCAGAACGACAGCCAGAAGGCGCCGTATGAGCAGAATGCGACCGCGCCGAACGTGTTGCCGGTGCGGAACTCCCACATGCCGGCGAGCAGCTGCACGATCCCGCCGTAGGCGAGCGCCAAGCCGAGCACGACCGGCACGCCCTTTTCGTTGACGAGATTCGCGTTGTACATCGAAAGCACGAACGTGGTCATCGCGAACCCCGCGAGACCGAGCGGCGCCGGGTTGGCCGGCACCCACGAGCTCGCCACCGGACGATTACCGGCGTCGGCCTGAGCGAGCGGCGGGCTCACACCCTGCGCCGGACGAGGATGGATCGATGCTGCCTCCATGGGACCCTCCTTCACGCCGCCCCAATGCCGGGCGGCATTGATGCTTGTCATAAATCTCCGATCGCGAAAGCCTTCAGCTGGTTCGCGACCTAGCTTCATTATTCCCGCAGAAGCGAGACGTCAATCGCTCCGATGGGGGACCGAACGGACCGTATGCGCCCGCGATGTGGGCCGTTCCGGATAAGAGGTAGAGCCCTGCGGCGCGGCGAGCGCCGGCTGCCTTGCGAGGCGGCGAGCGTCAGTTGCGCTTGCGACGCTTGCGCCTGGCGCCGCTCGTGCCGGCGGGCGTCGGCTCCGGCACCACGTCGACCGCGGGCCCGCCGCGCGCGAGCTTGCCGCGCAGCCCGCCGCCGCCCGCGGGAGCGCCCGCTCCTTCGCGCTGCGCGCGGACATCGGCCTGCGTCGGCCACGGGCGCGCCTCGCCCGCCGCCCACGCGGGCGGGTCGCCCTGCGGCCAGCGTTCCAGCAGCAGGATGCCCGCTGCCACCAGCCAGAACGTCGGGATCAACTCGAGCGTGGGGCTGTTGAAGAACGGCAAGAACAGCAGCCCGGAGATGATCCCGAGCACGCTCACCCAGCGCGGGAGCAGCCCGGCGCGCATCGCGCCGACCATGACCGCGATCATGCCGATGGCGAGCGCGATCGCGGCGAGCAGCCCGAACAGGCTCAGCAGGATTCCGCCCGTCCCGGTCGCCAGCAGCGCTTTTTCGACGGCGCCGTTGCTGAGATCGGTGCCGTGCGCGAAGCTGCGCGCCTCGATCACCAGCAGGATCTCGTGAACGAGGTTCAGCAGCGCGTAGCCGATCCCCCCGACCAGCACCATCGGACGCGCCCCCGACCACGTCTCCGGCCGGCGGAAGCGCGTCGATTCGCCCAGGAACAGCAACACGAGCGTCAGCGCGAGCACGGCGACCGCCATCAACACGTTGCCGGCGAGCAGTCCGAAGGCGTGATGGTCGATGTACTTGACCTCCGCCGCACGCGGGCTGACGGCAGGACTGCCTTCGCCGCGCAGCGCCGGTTCGACTCCCTGCACGATGCCGACGGTCGGCAGTTCTTTCAGCGTCGCGTTCAGGATGATCGCGCTCAGCAGATACAGCACCCCGCCCGCGGCGGCGGGCACACCGAGCCGCGCGCGACGCGCGCGCTCGAATGCCGTGCGCTGCTGGATCTCTGCCGTTGCGGTCATGGGCCCGGCAGTCTATGCGCTGAGCGCACCCGGCACCCCGATCGCACGGGTGACTCACCGACATCGAACGCGCCCCGCTCGCGGCGGCGTACCGGGAGACGTCGAACGCTAGGATTGAGAGCATGGAGGGTGGAAGTTTCGGTGACCTGTTCGGAGACCCCGAGGAGCTGCAACGACGTTTGGCGCAGTTCGCCGAGCAGATGCAGGGCCAGCAGGCGCTCGCGTGGGCCGACAACGCGATCAAGCTCGCCGTCGACATGACCGTGGCGGCGGTCAACCGCGTGAACGTGCAGGGCAACGCCGAGGATCAGGCAGAGCAGATTCGGCGCGTGATCGCACTCGTGTTCCCCGAGGCGGTCACGCTCGTGCGCGAGGCGCGCGAGGGGCTTCAGTAGCCGTCTCAGGCTCGTGCGCCGGGCCTCACCGGCGCGGGACCGCCTCCTTCGCCGTCGCGTTCGGATTCGCGCTCCCGCTCGCGTGAGGCGCGCCCGGCGGCGATCACCTCTTTGAAGGAACGGAAACGGAAGATGAACACGACCGCGCACAGGCCGACGATCGCGGTGAACGCGGCGATCGCGATCTGCTGGCCGACCGAATAGGCGGCGACCACCGCCGTGGGCGCGCTGGCGGCGAACACCTTGACGAGCAGCGCCTGTTGCACCCCCGCCCCGCCTGGGGTGAACGGCACGGCGCCCGCCACCTGGCCGACCCCGAACACGAGCAGCACGTTGACGACCGAGCCGCCGACACGGAACGCATCCAGCAGGAACCAGATAGCAACGAAGCGACATACCCACGCGGCCGCCTGCCAGGCGGCGACTTCGCGCAGGTAACGGCGACGGTCGGTGAGAATTGTCAGACCCTGGCGAATACGCGCCCAGAACGCCTTCACGCGCACCGACAGCAGCGCGAACGCCACCAGTCCGAGAATCGCGAGCAGGGTGATCAGGAACAGCGTGAAACGAAAGTGCTCGGCGAGATAGGAGATGTCGAACGAGCCCAGCTTCGAGAAATCGGGAGGCTTCGGAAAGACCCCTTGGGAGAACGCGAAGATCAGCACGAACACGCCGACGCTCGCGTCGAAGATCGACTCGACGAAGAACGCGGAGGCGACGGTCGGGTAGGAGGAGCCAGGGATCGAGCTGCGCGTGAGGAACAGCTTGATGATGTCCCCGCCGCGCGCGGGGACGACGTTGTTGAAGCCCACCGCGGCCACATACGCGCCCCAGATGCGCCTCCATTGGAATCTCACCGCCGGATAGGCGGCGCGCAGGCTGTGAAAGAACGCGCGCGAGCGCAACGTCAGGTTGAGACCGAAGAAGGCCAGGCCGAGCACGAGCGCGCCCCAGTGCACGGCCGCGAGATCTGAGAAGAACTGACCGGCCGCTTCTACGAACGAGTCAAAGCTCTGACCGACCGAAGTCGAGGCGAGCGACACGAGCCCGTGCGCCGGCGCGAGCGACACGAGACCATGCGCCGGCGCGAGCGACGCGAGACCATGCGCCGGCGCGCCCGAGGCTAGCCAGAGCTGAGCGTGAGAATGTGATTGCGTCGGCGTGGGCACTGCCCCAAGCCTACGGCCAGCCCGCGCGGGTCGCCGCGGATCTCACCGCCGAGCGGTAGATCGCACGCGTGAGCCCCGATCCTGCTCGTGGGCGCTCTAGAAGTCGTCGTCTTCGGGCTCGAGGATCTCCTCGTCGAGCTCGACGTCGAGCTCGTCCGTCTCGAGCTCCTCCTCGTCCCAATCGTCGTCGTCGAATTCGTGCTCGGGCACCTCGAGGACGGCACTTGCAAGCATGATGTCGTTCTCCTTTTCTCAGCGAGCGTGAACTGTTCTCCATATATACCGCGCAAGCGCGCGCATGATAAACAGCGCGACCGCCGCCGCGCGCGAGCCGCGGCTATCGCGTCGCTGTCAGCGCCGCCAGCACCAGCCGATCGTGCTCGGCGGGCTTGACCTTGCGCAGCACCTCGGCGACGCGTCCATCGCCGTCGATGACGAACGTGGTGCGCTCGTTGCCCCAGTAGGTCTTCCCGTACATCGACTTCTGCACCCACACGCCGTAGGAGTCGGCAACCGTGTGACCCTCGTCGGCGAGCAGCGCGAAGTTCAGCGCCTCGCGATCGTGGAACTTCTTGATCTTCGCGACACCGTCGGGAGACACTCCGAGCACCACGGCGCCGGTCTTCGCGTAATCCTCGCGATGGTCACGCACCCCACACGCCTGGGTCGTGCAGCCGGGCGTCGCCGCCTTCGGATAGAAGTAGACGACGACCGGGCGGCCGCGGAAGTCTGAGAGCTTCACCGGGTGACCGTCCTGGTCGGGCAGCTCGAAGTCGGGGGCGCGATCTCCCTGTTCGATCATCGCCGGGATCGTATCCGGCTCGCCGCCATTTTATCCGGCTCGTTGCGAGCGGGATGGCCGCACGCCTACTCCCACGCGGCAAGACGCACGAGCGTGGGGGCGGGCACACCGCGGGCCGCGAGCACGCACGTGTGTCCGGAGCGCCGCCACGTCACGATCGTCGCCCCCGCGGAGGCGAGCGTGTGGAAGCGAATCCCGTGCACGGTGCTCACCGTTCCGCCCGGAAGCGCGAGCGCGCGGCCGGCGACGATCGCGTAGCCGATGCGCGCGGGCGTCGCGTGGGTGGCGTTTGCGTGGGTGTAGAAGACGGTGGTGACCGTGCGTCCGCCGAGGCGATCGACGCGCGCGCCGGCGGCACGCCAGCCGAAGTCGCGTTGCCAGTAGGGATAGGCGATCCCTTCCACGGAGCCGGCGAGCACGTCGCGGTTGCCCGGCAGCTCAGTCGGGGAGGCGAGCGTCGCCGGCTCCAGCGCCAGGCGCGCCGCTTGCACGACGGTCGGCTGGCCGGTCGTGCGCGCGGTGAGCGCGAGGACGAAGGCGAGCACACCCGCGAGCGCTAGCGCGCCCGCTCCCACGAGCCGCCATCGCAAGGCGACGCCCCTTCGACGCGCGGGGGCGCGATCGACCAGCGCTTGGACCGACCGGCGCAGGGCGGGAGGCGCCTGTACGTCCTCGAGCGATCGCAGGACCGCGACGCTGTCTCGCTGACGCTCCAGCTCGGCGACGAGCGTGGGAGAGCTCTCGATGCGCGCGAGCAGCGAATCGCGCCGGCTCGCCGGCAACGTGCCATCGGCGAGCGCCGCCATCTGCGCGTGAATGTCGTCGTGCTCTTGGCTCACGGGTTACCTCTCTGAGCAAGACTCCCTCGCGGGTCGCGATCTTCCCCGGCTTGCTCGCGGTCGAGCTCGCGCGCCATCCGCTCGCGCGCACGGAAGACCCTGGTGGCGATCGTCGCCTCCCGCGTGCCGAGCACGCGCGCCGCTTCGCGGTATGAGAGCCCCACCACATCGACCGCGACGAGCGCCAGGCGATGGTCCTCCGACAGCGACGCGATCGTCGCGAACACCTCACGCGTCTGCGCCGCCTCCTCGGGTCGATCCGCGGTGCGCGGATCGACCGGCTCGAGCTGGTCGAGCGTCGCGCCGCTGAGCTGTGGACGACGCGAGGCGGTGCGCCGCTGGGTTAGAAACGTGTTGCGCAGCACGCGCATCAGATACGCCAGCTCGTCCTGTCCGCGCAGGAGCCGTGGCTTGGCGAGCACGCGCGCGAACGTCTCCTGCACGAGATCCTGGGCGTCCTCTGGCGACCCGCACAACGCCCACGCGGCGCGGTACAGCCGACCTGCATGCCGTGGCAGCGACTGGGGATCCAGCGCGGACATCAGGGGCCCAACCGACGCGCACAGATCAGGTCCATCACGCACGACTGTAGCGCCCCATAGGCTCCACCGATGACCTCGCGGCCGCACAGCGGGAACGACGTGCCCGTCACGCGCGACCCTCAATCGCGCTCGATGCTCGTGTCGTTGCTGGCGGCGGTGCTGCTGGTCGTGCTCAAGCTCGTGACGGGCTTGATCGCCGGCAGCCTCGGCCTGATCTCCGCGGGCGTGGAGTCCAGCGGCGACGTGCTCGCGGCGGCCTTGACGTTCTTCGTTGTGCACATCGCGCGGCGTCCGGCCGACCGCGACCATCCCTACGGGCACGATCGCGCCGAGAATCTCGGTGCGCTCGGCGAGGCTGGAATCCTGATAGCGGGTGGCCTGTTCGTCAGCGTGGAGGCGATCCGCAGATTGTTCGACGGGACGGGTGGGCTGCAGGCGCGGTGGTATGTGTTCGCGGCGATCGTCGTCGCGCTGGCCGTCGATTCGAGTCGCACGCTCGTCTCGCTGCGCGGCGCGCGAAGGTACACGAGCGCGGCGATGCGCGCGAACGCGTTGCACTTCGCAAGCGACATGGCGGGCTCGCTGGCGGTGTTGATCGGTCTGATCGCGGTGCGCGCCGGCTTTCAGGCCGGTGACGCGATCGCGGCACTGGTGGTGTCGGCCTTGATCTTCCTCGCCGCGGCGCGGTTGACGACGAGCAACGTCAACGCGCTGATGGATCACGCCTCGCCGCAGGCGCGCGCCGCGGCAGAGAGCGCGATCGTCGCGTTGGGTCCGGAGATCGAGTTGCGACGTCTGCGCCTACGCGAATCCGCCGGGCGCTACTTCGCGGACGTGGTGGTCGATGTCCCGCCGGGACGTGCGGTGGTCGAGGGCCATCAGGCTGCCGACGCGGTCGAGAGGGCGATCGCCGACGCGTTGCCCGGCAGCGACGTGGTCGTGCACGTGGAGCCGCGCCGACGCGGTCTGGATCTGCGTGAGCGCGTGTTGAACGTCGCCCTGTCCGAGCCGCTCGTCAGCGAAGCGCACGACATCGCGATCTTCGAGCAACAGGACGCGATCAGCGTCTCGCTGCATCTGAAGTTCGCCGCCGATCTCGACCTGCGGACCGCGCACGTCGCGGCCGAGCGAATCGAGCGGACGATCGGCGCGTGGCGCGGTGTGGGCGAGGTTCAGACCCATCTCGAGCCGCTCGAGCGCGCGTTGCCGGCGCGTCCCGCCGACGCGTACGCCGACGAGCTCGCGACCCGCGAGATCGAGCGGCTCGTGCGCGAATGGACCGGCGCGAGCCCTCTCAGGATCAGGTTGTTCGCGACCGACGCCGGGCGTGTCCTGTTTCTCACGCTCGGCGGACGCGGCGGCGAGTCCCTGAGCGACGCGCACCGGCTCGCGAGCGAGCTGGAGGAGGAGCTGCGTCGGCTGCTGGAGGACATCGCCGACGTGGTCGTGCACACCGAGCCCTGAGCACCGCGCCCCGAGCGGGCGATCGCGCTGCGCTTACGTCGAGCGCAGCGTGGCGATGATGATCGGTGAGCTGGTCGGGTGCAGACTGCCGCCGAGCGGCTCGGCAGTGACCATCACGCGTCGCACGCCCTCGAGATCGCCGGGCACGTCGACCGCGGCGCTGCCACCCTGCGTGACGCCGAACAACGCGTCCGTCGGTTCCGGGGCCTTGCCTTCGCGGGCGAGCCACAACTCGTAGATCTTGCCACGCGGGGGCGGCACGATCCCCGAGACGACCAGTTCGGCGTGCGTGCCCGTCTGGCGCACGATCGCGTGCGCGCCCGCCGGCAGTGAGGCGAGCTGCGCCGTGGTCACGTGCGTCGCCGGAGTGGAGGAGCCGCCGTTGATCGCGATCGCACCCACCAGCAGCCCGAGCACGAGCGCGAGCGCCGCTGTGGCCAGCTGCGGGTGTGGCAGACGCCGGCTCATGCGCGGAAGTCGGCGTGCGCGCCGCGGACGATCGGCGCTCGCGCCGGCCGCGTTGAGCAGCTCCGCCTCGGCGCGCACGCTGCTCATGATTCGCTCGCGCAGCTCGTCGGGGACGACCATCCGCGGCGCCGCCGTCGGCAGCGAGTCGGCGACCGGCTGCAGCTCCGAGACGGCGGCGCTGCACACGGCGCAGTCGAGGAGATGCTCGCGATAGCGATCGGCCTCAGCCGGCTCGAGTGCGCACAGCACGTACGGCGCGGCCTGTCCGTGCTGCTCGCAATCGGCGCTCCCGCGCGGCGGGCTCACGCGATCGCCTCCCCGGAATCGAGCCGCACTCGCATCTTCTCGAGTCCCAGGCGCATACGGCCCTTGACGGTCCCGACCGGCAGGTTGAGCATCTCCGCGATCTCGGTGTGAGTGAACCCGCCGAAATACGCCAGCTCGATCACACGCACCTGCTCGTCGGGCAGATGGTTGAGGACGGTTCGAAGCTCCTGGGCCTCGTCCCGGCGCGCGACCTCCAGGTCGGTGCGGTCGGGCGACTCGAGGCGTTCCTCGAGACCTTCGTCGCTCACGTTCTTGCTCGTGCGCACCCCGTCGCGACGCAGCGCGTCGACGGCGCGATGGTGGGTGATGCCGAGGATCCAGTTGCGCACGCTTCCACGCGCGCGGTCGTAGCGGGCGCCGCTGCGCCAGGTCGAGAGCGTCGCCTCCTGCACCACGTCTTCGGCGAGCGCGCGCCGCCCGATCATGCGATAGGCGAGCGAGAACGCGGCGTCGAGGTGACGCTCCAGCACGATCTCGAAGGCGGCCGCGTCGTTACCGCACACAAGCTCCATCAGCTCCTCATCGGCGAGCTTGCGCAGCTGCGCGGGCGAGCGGGCGGCGGACGCTTTGGGCGGGCTCATCTTGCACGGCGTGAGAATGACATCAAGTGCAATACGCACGCCGCGCTGTCACGGATCAGACGGATATCGAGAATTCTGCCAGTCGGGCGTCGATCCACCGCGCCCGACTCGCACATCGATCCCACCGGAGATCGAGAGCCGTGCGTTGATCCAGCGAGGACCGCGCTGCGAAGACCAACCAATCGCCACTCAATCCACCTGGGAGGAGCCCCCGCCATGGGCCTCGACAATCCGCTTCATCTGATGTTCCTGCTGGTTCTGTTGCTGCTCGTGTTCGGAGCGAAGCGTCTACCGGAGCTGGGCCAGTCGCTGGGGACCGGGCTGCGCGGTTTCAAGGACGCGATCGGCGGCGAGACGGCGCCAACCCCCTCGAGCGCGCTCGCCGCCCACACACCCCACCCCGACGCCCCCCCGCGGGCTCCCGAGACGACTCAGGTGACCGCCCGGCAGCTGCCCACGCGCGAGCCGCAAGAGCAGCGCGAGCCGCAACTCCAACCAGCGTCTGAGCGGTAGGCAACGGCGATGGCCGTCGCGGTCGGCAGGATCGGGCACGAAGAGCGCGTCAGCTGGGTCGAGCACCTCGACGAGCTGCGCACGCGCTTGATCGTCTCGCTGGTCGCGATCGCGATCGCCTTCGGGCTGTGCTTCTGGCAGAACAACGCGCTGCTGCGATTCATAAACGCGCCCCTCGCGCACGAGACCGAGAAGCAGGTGCGCGCGGGCGAGGGACCGCTGGGCGCGACCTACTCGGTGCAGCGCAGCTCGCGCGACGTGGCGGTGCAGCTCGCCGCCGTCGTCGGCGCGCTGGAGCGGCCGGGCAGCGGCGCGAGCCCCGCGACCCGCGCCTCGCTTCGCGCGGCCGCTCCACACTTGAAGAGCGACATCGCGCGCCTGTCGGGCGCCCCTGGCGGCGACAAGCCGGTGACGCTCGGGATCGGCGAGCCCTTCAACACGACGATCGGGGTGACGTTGCTGTTCGCGTTGATCCTCGCGCTGCCGGTCGTGCTGTGGGAGCTGTACGGGTTCGTGCTGCCCGCGTTCAGCCCCCACCAGCGCAAAATCGCCAACTCGCTGATGATGTCGATCCCGGTGCTGTTCGTGATCGGCGTCGCGTTCGGCTATTACGTGGTGCTGCCCGCGGCGGTGCACTTCTTTCAGAACTTCAACAGCGGCCAGTTCAACGTGCTGGTGCAGGCCAGCCAGTACTACCACTTCGCCGCGGTGATCATGTTGGCGATGGGGCTCGTCTTCCAGGTTCCGGTCGCGATCCTCGCGGCCACGCGCGCCGGGATCGTCACGCCGCGCCAGCTCGCCCGCAATCGGCGCTACGCGATTCTCGCGTGTGGCGCGATCGCGGCGGTGCTGCCGGGCGACGCGGTCACGCTGCTGTTGGAGACCGTGCCGCTGTACCTGCTGTTCGAGGGCAGCGTGCTGCTCGCGCGGATCGTCGCGCGCTACGGCGTCACTTCAGCAGACGCGACAAGCGCCGGTCCTTGAGCGTGCGCCCTCCCGTCTGGCACGACGGGCAGTACGCGATCACGTAGTCCTCGAAGTGAACCGCGAGCAGCGTGGTAGCGCACCGCGGGCACGGCTCGCCCTCGTGACGGTGCACGCGCAGGGGCATCGGCAGCTTGTCGGGGATCGGCAACGCGACGGTGCGCTCGTAGTGCTCGATCGCGCCGTCCAGCGTGTTCGCGATCGCCGCTTCGAGCGCGGCAGTCTCGCGCTCGTCGAGGTCGCCCGCGCGCTTGAACGGCGACAGCCGCGCGGTCCACAGGATCTCATCCACCCACGAGCGCCCGATGCCCGCGATCGTGCGCTGATCGCGCAGCACCGTGTGCAGCGGGCGCGCGCCGGCGAGCAGCGGGCGCAGCGGCGGCGGGGTCGGCCACGCCTCGGGTCCGAGCGTCGCGATCGACTCGTCGCGCTCGAGCTCGTCCGCGCGCAGCAGCTTCACCCACGCGGCCTGCTTTGAGCCGAACTCGCGCAGACGCAGCTCTCCCTCTCGCGAGGCGCCATCGGGCACGTCGGCGGAGGCACCGTCGGAGGCGCGGTCGGGGGCGGAGGCCGTCTGTGCGCCGTCGAACAGCACCCGCAACAGCACACGCGAGGTCCTGTCCCGTGGCCCGGCGCGACGGTCGTACAGCTGCAGGCGCCCAGCCGACATCAGGTGAGCCAGCATCACGAGATCGCCCGCGAGCTCGATCGTGAAGTGCTTGCCGCGGCGCCCCACCCGCTCGATCGTTGCGCCCTCGAGCGCCGACAGCGGCGGGTCGAACGTACGCATCGCGTTCAGCCCCGGCGCGAGCGCGGACACCACCCGCGCGCCGCGCAACGCGCCGTCGAGTCGGCGCGCCGTGATCTCGACCTCTGGCAGCTCCGGCATCGTCCTCCATCGTAGGACGACGGCCGCGGCGGGCAAATCGGCTAGGAGGCCCCG
>Ga0070763_10000353_pt1 | contig 12183 bp, 9 predicted proteins | sample HubBroMetageWRM3_FD_67279 | JGI IMG/M metagenome (GOLD analysis project Ga0070763, IMG submission 67279) | Warmed soil microbial communities from the Hubbard Brook experimental Forest, New Hampshire - Hubbard Brook CCASE Soil Metagenome WRM 3 | ecosystem: Environmental > Terrestrial > Soil >... | reverse complement strand
ATCCTGACCTCAGACAACCCGCGCAGCGAGGATCCGCTGGCGATTATCAATGACGCCATGGTGGGCCTGCAGCGCTCGGGGGCAAAATACAAAGTGGAGCCCGACCGCAAAATGGCCATCGCTTTCGCCATCCGGGAGGCGGCACCGGGCGACATCGTTCTGATTGCGGGGAAGGGTCATGAGAAGGTGCAGGTCACGCGCGAAGGATCTATTCCGTTTGACGACGTCGAGGTAGCCCACAAGGCCCTGCACGACGCGGGATACGACTGTGAAGCCGCAAATGCCGCCGCCGGAAAGAACTCATGAAGCTTCCGCTCACTCGAGTAACCGAATTTCTTTCCGCTAGTGGTGAGTTCGACCACGAGGTGGTGGCGCAAGGCTATTCCATCGACTCCCGCACCGTTCAACCGGGTGAGCTTTTCTTCGCGGTCAAGGGCGAGCACATGGACGGCCACGATTTCGTGAGTCAGGCGCTGGAAAAAGGTGCCGCGGCTGCGGTCATCCGTGGAGATCAACGCGCTCGCTACGCATTGAAAACCGGCCTGATTACGGTGGACGACACCTTGGTTGCGCTGCAGATCCTGGGCAGTGCCGTTCGGCGGTTGTGGGGAAAGCCACTGATCGGGGTGACCGGATCCACGGGAAAGACCACGACCAAAGAAGCCATCGCGCACGTGCTTTCGACCCGCTTCCGAGTACTGAAATCCGAAGGCAACTTCAATAATCATTTCGGCCTTCCCCTCATGCTGCTGAAAATTGAGCCCGAACACGACCTCGCGGTCATCGAGATGGGCATGTCTCATGCCGGTGAGATTGCCGCGCTGGCGAAAATCGCGCAGCCCGAAATTGGAGTGGTAACAAATGTCGCGCCCGTACACCTGGAGTTCTTTGACTCGGTGGCGAGCATCGCACGCGCGAAATACGAACTGATTGAGGCGCTGCCAGCGGGCGGAACCGCGATACTGAACGGCGACGACGAATACGTTTCGCAGTTTGGCCGCGATTTTCGCGGCAAAGTAGTTCTCTATGGCTTACGCGCGTCGGCGGACGTGCGGGCGGAAAACATCCAGCCCCAGGGATCGGAAGGGTCCACTTTCGACATAGTGGTCGGGGGTTGCCGCGAAAGGGCCGTCTTGCACCTGGTTGGCACGCATAACGTCTACAACGCGTTGGCGGCGGTCGCGGCGGGACTGAATCGGGGGCTGAGTCCCTCAGAGTCCGTCGCTGCCCTGGCCTCGCTCGCCCCGGCAGACAAGCGCGGACAGGTCGTCAAGCTTGGTAACATCACGATCATCGACGATTGCTACAATTGCAATCCGAAAGCACTCGAAGCCATGGTCGATGCATTGGCAGACATGCCTGCAAAGCGCAGGATTGTTGTCGTCGGTGCGATGCTCGAACTCGGGCCGGCCGGCGATGACCTTCACCGGCAGGCCGGTCAATATATTGCTAGCAAGAAAATTGACCGGCTGCTCGGAGTGCGCGGTCAGGCGCAGCAAATGGTTGAAGCTGCACGCCAAGCGGGAATACGGGCAGAGTTCGTCGCTACGCCGGAAGAAGCTGGCGAATGGCTGGCCCGCGAAACCCGCGACGGGGACGTCGTCTTGTTGAAGGCATCGCGCGGGGTGAAACTGGAACGAGCGCTGGAGAAGTGGCAGTCGCAACCGTCATCAGTCGCCTGTGTTGCCGACAACGGACGACGAACGCCCGACGACCCACGACTGCACGGAGGCTGATTGCTCTATTGGCTGTTGTACGAAAAACTGTTTCGCTATTTCCCGCCATTTCGTATATTCCGCTATCTGACCTTCCGGACTGCGTTCGCCAGCCTGACTGCACTGTTCACGGGCCTCATCGTTGGCCCGCTCGTGATCAATCGTCTCCGCGAATTTCAGATCGGGCAATACATCCGTGAGGAGGGACCCAAGGCCCACCAGAAAAAAGCTGGAACTCCGACGATGGGCGGTTTGTTGATTGCCATCTCCATCGTGATTCCGACGTTGTTGTGGGCCGACCTGACCAACCGATTTGTGTGGATTGCCGTTCTTGCCACCACCGCTTTTGCCGCTATCGGCTTCAGTGACGATTACATCAAAGTTGTGCATCGCAGGAATCTGGGGCTGACGGGCAAAGCCAAAATCGGATTCCAGATCGCCACCAGCGTCCTCATCGCGGTCGCGCTGATCGTGATGCAGACGCGGGGTCTTTATTCGACCAAGCTTCTGGTGCCTTTCTTCAAGCAATTCCGGCCTGACCTGGTCATCGGGAGTCTGGAACGCTATCCTCACTTGTGGCCCCTGGCGTTTCTGCCATTTATCGCATTTGTTGTGCTGGTGATCGTGGGATCGAGCAACGCGGTGAACCTAACCGACGGTTTGGATGGCCTGGCCATCGGTTGTACCGTCATCGCCGCCGGGGCTTTGGCCGTGCTCACCTACGTCAGCGGCCATGCCACCTTCGCTTCCTATCTCGAGTTGGAGCGCATGCCCCAGGTAGGCGAATTGACCATTTTTTGCGGCGCAATGGTGGGTGCGGCGATCGGCTTCCTCTGGTACAACGCTCACCCCGCGGAAGTGTTCATGGGTGACGTAGGTTCTCTCGCGCTTGGTGGCGCCATCGGGACGGTAGCGGTCATGATCAAGCAGGAACTGCTGCTACCCTTCATCGGCGGCGTATTCGTGATCGAGGCGATCTCGGTGATTCTGCAAGTGGCGTCCTACAAACTTCGCAAGAAGCGTATCTTCAAGATGGCGCCCATTCATCATCACTTTGAGTTACTAGGCTGGTCGGAGTCTAAGATTATTGTGCGCTTCTGGATCGCGTCGCTGGTGTTCGCGCTGTTCGCGCTGACGACGCTAAAGTTGCGATAGAGTCAACAACTGCGACCTTGAAGATTGAACAGCGGATGGATGTAATCGACAAACGCGTGCTGGTTGTCGGACTCGGGAAATCCGGTGTCGCCTCGGCCCTTTTTCTGAAGGCCAGGGGCGCACGTGTGACGGTCTCCGACGCCAAGCCCCAGGACCAACTGAAAGACGAGATTCCCGTGTTGCTCGATCAGGGCATCGCGGTGGAGACGGGCGGCCATGGAGAGCGCACTTTCGGCGGCCAAGACCTTATCGTGGTGAGCCCCGGGGTGGCGACGGACGCGCCTCCGCTAGTTCAAGCGCGTGCCCTTGGCGAAAACGTCATTGGTGAAATCGAACTGGCGGCTCAGTTTTTCCCCGGACGAATCGTCGCGATCACTGGTTCCAACGGCAAGACCACAACCACGACTTTGGCGGGCGAGATTGTCGCGGCAGCCGGACATCGAGCAGCGGTGGGCGGCAATATCGGCACACCCGCGATTTCACTGGTCAAGGGAGCAACGGCTGACACAATCGCCGTGTGGGAAGTCTCGAGCTTCCAGCTTGAAACCATTCAGACGTTTCGTCCGCGAATCGCCGTCGTTCTCAATGTCACGCCCGACCATCTCGACCGACATCGTACCTTTGCAGCGTACACGGACGCAAAGGCGCGTATCTTCGAAAATCAGCAAGCGGAAGATTTTGCGGTGCTCAACGCCGATGATCTGACCTGCGTTGAACTCGCGGCTCGGACGAGAGCACAGGTCTTTTGGTTCAGCAGGACTAGAGAGGTGAAGCAGGGCGCGTTTGTTCATGACGGCCGCATCTTGTTCCGTGATCACAGTGGTCAACGAGAGATTATGCTGGTCTCCGAGATTCCCCTGAAGGGTGGGCACAACGTTGAAAATGTTCTGGCCGCGGTCTGCGTCAGTGCTCTCCTCCGTTGCGCGCCCGTACAAATCCGCAAAGCGGTTCGCAACTTTAAAGCGGTCGAGCACCGATTGGAGCACGTCGCAACCATTTGCGGAGTGGAATATTACAACGATTCCAAAGCGACCAACGTCGACGCCACCATCAAGGCGATCGAGTCTTTTCCGGCAAACATCCATCTCATTCTGGGGGGGAAGGACAAAGGCAGCGACTATACCGTGTTGAACGACCTACTCCGGCAGCGCGTAAAGCGCGTTTACACCATTGGCGCCGCGGCGGCGAAGATCGAAACACAAATCATTCCTTCGAAAAGCGGGGGTCCCGCGATCGATCACGCCGAAACCCTGGAGACAGCGATCAGGCACGCGGCCGGGGCTGCTACCCCAGGGGATATCGTGTTGCTCGCTCCAGCCTGTGCCAGCTTCGACCAATTCCGCAACTACGAACACCGAGGGAAGGTGTTCAAAGAAGTTGTAAACGCTTTGGTGAAGCAGGCGAACCAAAAGAGTTAAATCCTCCCGAAAAAGTTTCCGGGAAAAGGTCTCCGTACTTCGTGTCTCCGTGGTGAAATGAAGTCCTCTCCATGGCGAAGCGCGTCAGTGTCGATGGCTGGCTGTTTGCGGTTACGCTGCTCTTGATCTTCATAGGGCTGGTAATGGTTTTCAGCGCTTCCGCGGTGATGGCAAAAGAGCGCTACGGTTCCGGTTACTTTTTTCTCTTGCGGCAGTTGGGCTGGGCGACCGGCGGAATCCTCGCCATGGTGCTCGCGATGAGAGTCGACTACCGCCAGTACAAGCATCCTGCTGTGGTTTTCTCATTGCTCGGACTGACCACCCTGCTGCTCATCTCGGTATTTTTCCTCGATCGTGCCCACCATACGCATCGTTGGTTTCACTTGGGTCCGCTCTCCTTTCAACCGTCCGAAATGGCCAAACCGGCGCTCATTCTGTTTCTGGCATTCTTCCTGGAGAGCCGTACGAAATCGATGAAGGATTGGCGCAACACCGTGCTGCCCGCGGTCGTTCCCACATTGATCTTTATTGCCCTGATCGTCTTCCAACCCGACCTCGGCACCGCCATAGCTTGCGCCGCAATCACGGGCTGCGTCTTATTTGTCGCGGGACTCGACTTGCGCGTCCTCGGATACGCTTTTGTAGCCTCTCTGCTGCCGCTGTATTTCCTGATCTTCCACGTGGCCTATCGCCGCGACCGCATCCTCGCTTTCCTTAATCCCTATTCGGACCCGCAGGGCCGCGGCTTTCACATCATTCAATCGCTGATCGCGGTGAGCACGGGAGGCATTACCGGCGTCGGTCTGATGGAAGGCAAGCAGAAGCTTTTCTACCTACCGGAGCCCCACACCGACTTCATCTTCGCCGTGACTGCCGAGGAACTGGGGTTGGTGGGCGCGCTGGTAATCGTGCTGCTCTTCGCCATCTTCCTCTGGCGAGGCATTCGCACCGCCCTGCGTACGCAAGATATGTTCGGACGCTTCCTCGCAGTCGGAATCACCAGCATGATCGTCGTGCAAGCCTTCATCAACATCAGCGTTGTGCTCGGGTTGATGCCCACCAAAGGCATCCCGCTGCCGCTGGTCTCGTACGGCGGCTCGTCGCTGCTGGTCACGCTAGCCTGCATCGGCGTCCTACTGAATATTTCAAAACAAGCCGAATAAGACGTGGGGACAGCCGCCCCCGGCTATTCAGCCGAGCAAAGCTCGGCCAGAAGCTTCGAGCCAGCACGGAGCTAGACCGTTAACTTCTCTCGCCTCCCAAACGCCTATTCCAGTTTATAGTCACTGCATGCGGGCCATTCTGGCGGGAGGCGGGACCGGCGGACACGTGATCCCCGCCATCGCCATCGCCCAGCAACTTCAGAAAGATTACGCCGCCGAGGTCGTGTTCATCGGCACCTCGAGAGGCATCGAGAACCGATTGGTTCCCGCTGCAGGATTTGCTCTAAGGCTGGTCCAGGTTGGCGCCTTGAACCGGGTGAGTCTCAAGACACGGCTGAAAACCTTCTTCGATCTCCCCCGAGCCGTGTGGGATTCGCGTCGCATCCTTTCGGATTTTCGACCCGACATCGTGATCGGCGTCGGCGGGTACGCTTCCGGCCCAGCGATGCTCGCGGCCATATTGCGCAGAGTGCCAACGCTCGTGTTTGAGCCGAATTTTGTTCCGGGATTTGCCAACCGGCTGGTAGCCCCACTGGTTTCCGGAGCCGCCGTGCACTTCGCCGAAACCGGACGTTACTTTCACCGCTGCGAGGTGACTGGAGTTCCGGTCCGCGAGGCCTTCTTTCAGATCCCCAGCCAGCATCCCACGAATACGACGACCCTGCTCGTCTTCGGCGGAAGCCAGGGGGCGCACGCGATCAACCAGGTGGTCATGGATTCGGTAGCCGACTTGCGTCAGCGTGTTCCTGGAATTCACATCGTCCATCAAACCGGCGAACGTGACTATAATGACGCTCAAGCGGCCTACGCGAATTTGGGCGGCTCCGTTGAGTTCTATCGCTTTATCGACGATATGCCGAGTCTGTTTGCGCGGGCAGATTTGCTCATCTGCCGCTCCGGGGCCAGCACGGTGGCCGAGGTGACGGCGGCCGGCAAGCCAGCAGTTTTTGTGCCCTTCCCGCGCGCCGCCGACGATCATCAAAAGCGCAACGCGGAAGCCCTGGAGCGGGCAGGCGCAGCGGTAATGCTAGAGGAGTCGAACTTGAACCGCGAAGGCCTCGTCGAGTCTGTCAGCACGTTATTCGCCGAGCCGTCTCGCCTGGGAAAAATGGGCGATGCCGCTCGCAAGCTTTCGCATCCAAATGCCGCGCGCGACATAGCGGCCATGGCAGCCCGGCTCGCAGGAATCGAATAACATGTTTAAGAGCTTGAACGAATTGGAACGCGAGGTTGGCGGAGAGCAAAGGCCTTTATGGAAAAGAACTCCCCTCCCGCTCAAGTTCTTCATCTTATTCGGGTTCGTTAGTTACACCGTTCAGATGTATCTCACGTATTCTCCTCCGTCCCCGGGCACTTACCCACGCCCAGGTAGCCTTGCAAGTTTCGTTCTAGCCTATTCAGTTTGTCGGGTTTGCATCCTGATGCCTACGGTGGATCCCACCCCGTCCACTATGGCGTATTTCTTCGGTGCTATCGACGCGCTGATACACGGCGCAGTTGGCGCGCTATCGTCGGGTATTTCATCAAGGCTTTTTTCTAGCGTGGAACTGATTTAAATGTTCGCCAAGATTCAGCGCATTCATTTTGTCGGGATCGGCGGCATCGGCATGAGCGGAATCGCCGAGGTGTTGCTGAACCTTGGCTACAAGGTTTCCGGTTCCGACCTAAAGAGTTCCACGGTCACGCAGCGTCTGGCAAGCCTGGGAGCCACGGTCTTCGAGGGACACCGTGCCGAGAACATTGTCGGCGCCGAAGTCGTCGTGGCCAGCTCAGCCATTGCCTCGGAAAATCCAGAAATCTCCCAGGCGCACGCTCTCCACATTCCCGTAATCCAGCGCGCCGAGATGCTGGCTGAACTGATGCGCCTGAAGTACGGCATCGCCATAGCCGGAATGCACGGTAAGACGACAACCACTTCCATGGTTGCGGCCGTCTTGGCGGGCGGCGAACTGGATCCCACGGTGGTAGTCGGCGGCCGCGTCGACGCCATGGGATCGAACGCCCGCCTCGGTAAATCGCAATATCTCGTGGCCGAGGCCGACGAGAGCGACCGGTCGTTTCTCAAGCTGTCACCCATCCTCGCCGTCGTCACCAACATCGATCGCGAACACATGGATTGCTATCGCAACATGCGAGACGTCAAGCGCGCATTTCTGGATTTCATGGATCACGTCCCTTTCTACGGAATGGTCGTGGTCTGCAACGACGATCCCCTGCTGCGTCGCATGCTCCCGCAAATTCAGCGCCGGACTGTCACGTACGGTATGCGGCGCGGCTCCGACTTCCACATTAAGCTGGGCGAGCCTGTGCTCAACCCCGGAGAATACCGGCCAATCAGTCGCTTCCACGTAACCTTTGAGCAAAAACCGTTAGGCGAGTTCCGCCTCCACGTGCCTGGCGTACACAACGTGCTGAATGCCACGGCGGCGATTGCTGTAGGGATCGGCCTTGATATCAAAGTGGAGCAGATTCGCTCAGCCCTCGAAAACTTCCGCGGAGTCGATCGCCGATTCCAATTGCGAGGCACGGCCGCCGGCATAAGCGTGATCGACGACTACGGCCACCATCCCACCGAGGTCCGCGCCACCCTCGCCGCCGCCCGCCAGTGCGGATTCCGCAAGATCCACGTTATATTCCAGCCGCACCGTTACACTCGCACCCAGTTACTAATGGACGAGTTCGCCAAGGCGTTCGACGATGCCGACACGCTGCTTATCCTAGACATCTACGCCGCCAGCGAGCCGCCTATCGAGGGAATCACCGGAGAAGCCTTAGCCGGGCACATTCAAGAGACAGGAGAACATGAAGCCCGCTACGCCGCCTCTTTTGCTGAAGCCGCAGAAGCAGTGGTGGCCGGAGCGCAAGAGGGCGATATGATTATGACTCTCGGCGCCGGCAGCGTCTCGCAACTCGGCTCCCTGATTCTGGAAAAGCTTCAAGCCAGGCAGGAGATGATCGCCGAAGCGCCAAAATCCCTGGCTTCGACCTCCCCGGAGTAGGGTTCCTGATTTGGAAACCGAATGTGGCTACGTCCCACCGTGCTGTTCCGATTTCCGAACAAACCAACGAAAGATACCGCTTACCGCCGTGAAGTGTGAAAATGATTCTTGCCGGTATGGATCAATCCTACCAACCCGAACGCACGATAAACAGCCGCCGTTATCCGAGATATGAACTCGAAACCGAACTGAAAGCAGCGATCCATGGAATGGAGCACCCTCGAACCGAGCAGCGCGAGATGCGCGGGCGCTCCTTGAATATTAACGAGGGTGGAATGGGCGGAATATTTGTTTCTGGCTGGGAAGTCGGCACCTCCGTCGCACTGCAATTCTCAGTTCCGATTGCCACCAACCCCATTAAAGTAAAAGGCATCGTGCGGAACCGCACCGGCTACCGCTATGGATTTGAGTTCACGGATTTGACGCCCGAAGAACGCGAAACCATCACCCGCACCTGCAGAACCCTCGACCTCCTGCAATAAGACTTGTTGCAATAAAACTGAACCAATGCAGCGCAGGCATCTCGCCCGTACAATCGAATCCCACCCCCACCCTGCAATCATCCTGAGGCAGCGGAGTCCTCGGCTTCGTCGAGGCCTCCCAAAGAAGGATCCCTGCACTACCCAGCACCGGCCAAGAATGCAACTCCCAAATCAGGCCGTATGATTAAAGTCTACGAAGTGAAATCGGATTGCCCTCAACAGCCGCAAAGCGGCGAAAGAGGAATTGTGAGGAGGTCCACGCCCGCCCGATCGTACCCGCCAGCTTAGTCTCCCGTCAGAACAATGGAGCTCTGCTGACCACTGCAGTTCTTTGCCGGATCGTAGATCGCCGATCCCTCGCGCTTACCTTGCGACGCGCGGAACATCAATATTCCGCCTTTGACTTTCTCCGGCAGTCCCTTGAATTGCGTCTTGCCGTCGACATTGGTGGCCGCTTCGAGATCAAGCCGCCGCACGCCCGCGAATCCGTAAGCGATGTGGACTCGAATGCGCGCGTCGTAAACCGGCGCGCCTTTGGCATCGGTAAGGGTGAAGGCAACCGAACAAGGCCCGGCTTCTCCATCCATCACCGGAACCTGGTGCGGATCCGGAGTCTGCTGGCCGCCGGCCGCCATGAGAACGCTTGCGAGAATTATCAATGCAGCGGAAAACAAGATGCTTTTGCCAAACTGGATAGCACCGGTCACCTGTGGCTCCTCAGCTGACACTATAACCCGACCGCAGCGAGAGAAAACAAAAGCCGCCAGCTTTTGGCTGACGGCTGTAGAGACGTAGCTAGCTACGTCTCTACGAGTTCTCGTACAACAACACGCCTTCGGTTTCTTTCGAATCCACCGGACGGTAGAACAGCTTGTTGTCCCCGAGGAAAACCTCGATGAACGCAGGCCGGGTAGCAATCGTGCCCTGAATCAAAGCCTCCGACAGCGGGTCCTCGATATATTTCTGCAGCGCCCTGCGTAGCGGACGCGCGCCGTAGCTGCGATCCACCAGCGTCTGGCTGAGGATCCACTTCTTGGCCTCGTCGGTCACCGTGACCGTGATCGCTTTCTGCGCCAGGTTCTGGTTCAGTTGGCTGACCATGAGTTCAAGAATCTGGATCAGATCGCCTTCGCTCAAAGCGCTGAACAGGATGATTTCGTCCAACCGGTTGAGGAACTCAGGATTGAAGGTGCGCTTGACTTCGTTCTTGACCAGATCCTCGATCTTTTCCGAAATCATGTCTTCCTTGCTCGACTGGAAGCCTAGACCCTCGCGGCGCTGCAAGTGGCGCGCCCCGATGTTCGAGGTCATGATGAGGATGGTGTTTTTGAAGTCGACGGTATTACCCAATCCGTCGGTCAGCTGTCCGTCTTCAAACACCTGCAATAGAATGTTGAACACATCCGGATGCGCCTTCTCAATTTCGTCCAGCAGGACAACCGAATAGGGCGCCCGCTTTACCCGCTCGGTGAGCTGGCCACCCTCCTCGTAACCCACGTATCCCGGAGGCGAGCCAATCAACTTGGAGACCGAATGCTTCTCCATGAATTCACTCATGTCGAACCTTACGAGAGCCTTCTCCGTGCCGAACATGAACTGGGCCAGGGTGCGCGCCACTTCCGTTTTGCCAACGCCGGTGGGACCAAGGAACAGGAACGACCCAATCGGCCGATTCGGGTTCTTCAAACCGGCGCGGCTGCGGCGGATTGCTCGTGCTAACGCGCTTATGGCTTTGTCTTGCGAGATGATGCGCTTGTGCAGCTCTTCCTCGATGCGCAAGAGCTTCTGGGTTTCTTCTTCCTTGATCGAAGTGACGGGGACGCCGGTCCAGCGCGAGACCACATCTTCGATGTCTTCGCGGCCGACGACGCCCGTGGAAGATTCATCCAAATGGTATTTTTCGCGAAGAGCGCGCAGGTTCTCGCGCTCTTTGCGTTCCTCATCGCTGTAGAAACGGGCCTTCTCGAACTCGTGGTTCGCGATGGCGTTCTCCATCCGGTGAACGATGAACTTGATGCGCTTCTGCACTTCGGTGAGTTCCTCGGGCAGCGAAGTCTGGCGCAGCTTTACGCGGGCGCCGGCTTCGTCGACCAGGTCAATCGCCTTGTCGGGCAGGAAGCGGTCGGGAATGTAACGGTTCGAGTGCGATACCGCAAAGTTGATGGCGTCGTCGGTGTAGGTAACGGCGTGAAACTTCTCGTACCGGTCTTTGATCCCGAACAGAATTTTGGTGGCGTCAGCCTCATTCGGTGGTGGAACTTTTACCGCTTGGAATCGGCGTTCGAGCGAGCGGTCTTTCTCGATCGATTTGCGATACTCGCCCGGGGTGGTTGCGCCGATACACTGAATTTCTCCGCGCGACAATGCGGGTTTCAAGATGTTAGCGGCATCGAGCGAGCCTTCAGCCGAGCCTGCGCCGACCAGAGTGTGCAGTTCGTCAATGAAGATGATCGAATTCTGAGACTCCATCAACTCCTTCATGATCGTCTTGAGACGCTCTTCGAACTGGCCGCGATATTTAGTGCCGGCAACAATCAATGAAAGATCGAGCGCCAGAATGCGTTTGTCCGCGAGAAACGAGGGGACTTCGCCATCGGCAATGCGTTGCGCCAAGCCTTCCACGATGGCGGTTTTGCCCACGCCGGGTTCGCCGATCAAGACTGGATTGTTCTTCGTGCGTCGACAGAGAATCTGAATCACCCGTTCCAGTTCGCCGTCACGTCCAACGAGCGGATCGAGTTGCGTATCCATTGCGGCTTGCGTCAGATCGCGGGAGAACTCGCTCAGCAGGGAAGACTCGCGCTGACGCTGGGGCTGCGCTTTTTCCTGGCTGGTGCGAGCCAGTTCCTCCCGAATAGTCGAGAGTCTCAAGCCACGCTCGTGCAGAATCTCAGCCGCAAAACACTTTTCTTCTCGCAGTAAACCCAACAGTAAATGCTCGGTGCCGATGTGCTTGTGGGAGAGACGTTCTGCCTCTTCCGCGGCATAGGCAAGCACGCGCTTGCATTCGTTGCTCAGCGGCAGGTCCACGGAAGTGGAAACCTTTTCCCGGATCGTGGTGTGTCCCTCGATCTGTTTGCGAATGGATTCGACCGAAGCGTGCGAACGCAGAAAGCGATTGGTCAGGGCTTTATCTTCGCGCAGAAGTCCCAGCAGAAGATGTTCCGTCTCAATATAAGGAGACCCGAACTGGCTGGCTTCATAGCGCGCGAAAAAGATGACGCGCCTCGCCTTCTCCGTATAACGTTCAA
>Ga0070763_10000350_pt1 | contig 12205 bp, 12 predicted proteins | sample HubBroMetageWRM3_FD_67279 | JGI IMG/M metagenome (GOLD analysis project Ga0070763, IMG submission 67279) | Warmed soil microbial communities from the Hubbard Brook experimental Forest, New Hampshire - Hubbard Brook CCASE Soil Metagenome WRM 3 | ecosystem: Environmental > Terrestrial > Soil >... | reverse complement strand
ACCGCGTTTGCAATCAATTATCCGTTTGTCGCCGCTGTGGCTGCCGAAGGCGGACCTGCGAAGGGGCATACCGGCCTGATTCCATTTCCAGCGGGCCCCGGCGGTAGTCCCGGCTCGGCTCTCGGGGGAGAGATGCTGGCGATCAACGCGAAGAGCTCGCACGCGGCCGCCGCCTACATGCTGATCGAATACCTGACCTCGGCCGCCGTGCAGACCGCTCGTGCGGAAGCCACGGGGGATCCACCGTCATTGCCGTCGGCTTACACCCCCGCGTTGTTCGCGAAGGCACCGTACTTCAAGCAGGTCAAGACGCTCAATCAGTACGCGCAGCCACGACCGGTGAGCCCTTCCTACCTGCAGATATCTACTTATCTACAGTCGGCTCTCTCGTCGGTGTACGCGAACTCCAGCTCTCCGAGCAGCGCGCTCGGCACGGCGGCAAGTCAAATAAAAACCCTAGAAGAAGGCTGAGCCACTTCACCGCCGAGCAAGGAGTGGCGAGTTGAGCGCCCACGCACAGTCGGCCGCCCGCCGTACCCTCCCCGCGAGTGCGCCTCGCAGGGGCGGCGGGCAGGCTAACGCACAGCGACGTCTCGGCTATGCGCTCGTGGCGCCCGTCGTGATCCTGCTGTTGCTCGTTACCGCATATCCGCTCATATACAACCTGTGGAACTCGTTCCACCGCGTTAATCTGAGCATCGCGAACCAGCCACGCTCGTTCGTGGGATTGGACAATTACACGAAGATGTTCGGCTCCTCCGAGTGGGTCAGCGCGCTGGAGCGGACCGCCGCCTTTACCGCCGTCTCCGTTCTGCTGGAGACGATCGCCGCACTCGGACTGGCGCTGATGCTCAACCGCAGCTTCCGCGGCCGCGGTTTCCTGCGCGCGGCGATCCTCGTGCCGTGGGCGGTGCCGACGGTCGTCTCGGCGACACTGTGGAAGACGATGTTCGATCCACGTGCCGGTTTCGTCGATTACCTACTCGGCGGACTGCATCTTCCAGGGGCTAGCACCACGTGGCTGGCGGGCGTGTGGACTTCGTGGGCCGCGATCCTCGTCGCCGACGCGTGGAAGAATGTGCCGTTCATCGCGATCATCTTGCTCGCCGGTCTGCAGGTGATTCCCAACGAGGTGTACGAGGCCGCGCGCATGGACGGTGCGAGCCAGTGGCAGTCCTTTCGGCGCATGACGCTGCCGCTGCTCAAGCCTGCGTTGGGCGTCGCGCTCATCTTCAGGACGTTGCAGGCGTTCCTGGTGTTCGACGTGATCTACATCATGACCGGTGGAGGTCCCGGCGTGAGCACCGAGACGTTGTCGTTTCTGAACTGGCAAACGTTTCTCGTCAGCACCGACTTCGGCTACGGCGGCGCGATCTCGGTGATGTTGGTGATCATCTCGCTGGTCATCGCCGCGATCTATGTGCGTGTTCTGCGACCGGAACGTGTCACATGAGCGCCGAAGTCCCCGCTGAGGCCGTGGCCCTACCGTCTGTCCGCGCTGGGACGCGTCGACGCCGCCGGCCGCGTCGTGTGCCGCATGGCTGGGCGCTCGTGCGCGAGATCGGCTTCTACGCGCTGGTGCTGTTGGCGGTCGCGATCTCGCTGTTCCCCTTCTACTGGATCCTGCGCACTTCGCTGGAGTCCAACGCCGAGGTCGCGCAGGGCGTCGGCGGATCCAACGGGCTGCTGCCGTCCCACCTCACTCTCAGTGCCTACTCCAACGACTTCAACCAGCAGCACTTCCTCACGCCGCTGCTCAACAGCGCGATCGTCGCCCTCGGCGCGACCGCGGTGACGGTCGTGGTGGCATCGCTTGCCGGTTACGCGCTCGCGCGCTTGCCGATTCGCGGCGCGGGCGCGATCCTGGCGTTCATCCTCATCGCCGGTTTCTTTCCCGTGTTGGCGATGGTGGGGCCGTTGTTCCTGCTGTTCAAGGAACTGAACCTGCTCGACAACATCTATCCACTGATCATCGTCTACCTCGTCTATACGCTGCCGATCGCGACCTGGCTGCTGAAGAACTTTTTCGAACAGATCCCCAGGGACCTCGAGGAAGCGGCGCTCGTCGACGGCGCCACGCCGCTGCAGGCGTTGCGCAAGGTCGTGATCCCGGTCGCTGCTCCGGGCGTGTTCACGGCCGGGATCCTCGCGTTCATCCTCGCTTGGAACGACTTCACGTTCGCCGTCTCGTTCCTGGAGACCCCAGCGCATTTCACCGCGCCGCTCGCGATCGTCAACTTCGGCCAGAGCCAATTTCAGGTCTTCTACAATCGTATCGACGCGGCCGTTGTGATCATCACGATCCCGATTGCCCTGCTCGTGTTGTTTGCCCAGCGGCGCATCGTCGCGGGCCTTACGACGGGATCGTTCCGATGAGCGCGCCCGTGTTCCTGCCCGCCTCCAAGCGCCTGTGTGGGTTGGGCTGAGAGGGCGCCATGGCGACGATCGGGATCGAGCACGTGACGAAGATCTACCCCAACGGCTCCGAGGCGGTCAGCGATCTCAACCTCGACGTCGCCGACGGCGAGTTCATGGTGCTCGTCGGACCCTCCGGTTGCGGTAAGACGACGACGCTACGGATGGTCGCGGGTCTGGAGGATGTGACCGATGGGACGATCAAGGTCGGCGAGCGGGTCGTCAACGATCTTTCGCCACGCGAGCGCGACATGGCGATGGTGTTCCAGAACTACGCGCTCTATCCGCACATGACGGTGGCCGACAACATCGGGTTCGCGTTGTCGCTGCGCAAGCTCGCGAAGGAGGAGATTCGCACGAAGGTAGAGGACGCTGCGCGCATCCTCGGCCTGACCGAGCACCTGCGGCGCAAGCCCGGACAGCTCTCCGGGGGTCAGCGTCAGCGCGTGGCGATGGGTCGGGCGATCGTGCGCGAACCGGCGGTCTTCCTGATGGACGAGCCGCTGTCGAATCTCGACGCGAAGCTGCGCGTGCAGATGCGCGCGGAGATCTCGCGTATCCAGCGACGCCTCGGCGTGGCCACGCTATATGTGACCCACGATCAGACCGAGGCGATGACGATGGGCGACCGTGTGGCGGTGCTGAGCGCGGGCACGTTGCAACAGTGCGACGCGCCGCAGGTGCTGTATGACGCGCCGAGCAACCTGTTTGTCGCCGCGTTCATCGGCTCACCCGCGATGAACCTGTATCGCGCCACGGTCGATCGGGAGGGAGGTGTGCTGCGAGTGGGCGATCAGACGCTCGAGCTGCCCCGCTCGATGCGGAATGTGTCGTCGTCGGACCTGCCCGCGGACAACGAGGTTGTGGTGGGACTGCGCCCCGAGGATCTGAGCGACGCCGCTCTGGTCGACGGCGATCCGGGCAGCGGCGGGCAGCTGGTGGGAACCGTCGAGCTGGTCGAGGCGCTGGGCTCGGAGAAGCTCGTGCATTTCCGTCTGGAGGCAGAGCACGTGCGGGCTCTCGAGGCGATCGCCTCGGACGCGGGTGAGGCGGAGGGGTTGGAGGCGGGCGAGATCTCCGCCGCCGCCAACGTCAACGGCGTCGCGAGAGTCGAGCCCACCAGTCGGCTGCGCGCCGGCGAACAGGCCCGGTTTGCCGTGGCGGTTGACAACCTCCACCTGTTCGACCCCGCCACCGGCGTGGCGCTCGCCCGGCCCGCGCTCGCCGAGGAACGTCAAGTCTCGAGGTAGGCGTCGGACGGCCCGCCGTGCGCTCCGCCACTGTGTCTTTTGACGACCGCGGCGCGCGGTCTTATAAAACACCGACACGAGCCACACATAGCTGTAAGGCGCCGCGCGCAGGATGGGTGACACACCACAACATCAACTGGAGGTCACAATCCATGCGCATGCCCAGACTGCTCACAGCCGCGATCCTCACAGGAGCACTTGCCACCGGCGGTGCCGTCGCCGGGATCGCCGGCGCTTCGGCGGCCTCGACGAGCTCCACGACCACCACGCCGGCCGCGGCGACCACCACGCCTGCGGCGGCGAGCACCACGCCGGCCGCCGCGCCGGGTGGCTCATCGACTACGCCGGCTCCGAGTGGCTCCAACAAGCAGCCGTGTCCCAACATGGGCTCGAAGACGGGTGGAGGCTCCTCGTCGGGCTCTGGATCGAGCTCCGGCTCCGAATGATCGAGGAGACCATCGATTAGCTCGATTGGGAGACGGCACGTCCGACGCCTGGGGCGGGTTGCGGGGGCTTTACAGCCCCGGCAACCCGCCCGCGGGCATCCGCAGGGGGAGTCAGTCGACGCGAACGGTGCGTGAGCACTCTCTGACGAACGCGCTCTTGCTCGCGGTTGCGCTGCTCATCGTCGGTTGCGCTCGACGGGCGGTGTTCGGGTCAAGCAGGCGCCGGTCCGCGCGCGTGAAGCACGGGCAGTCAGGCCGAGGTGAGCGCCCGCTGCTTGATTTGCTCGAACTCGGATTGACTGATCGTGCCACTGTCGAGCATCTGCTTGGCCTTGGCGATCTGCTCGGTCGGGTCGCTCTTGGCTGCAACCGACTGGACATACTGATCGAACTGCGCCTTCGCGTCGTTCTGCTGTTTGACGGCACGTTCGGTCATCCCCTTGTGCTCCGCGATCAGATAGACGAACACCCCGAGGTAGGGGAGCACGATGATGAAGATGATCCAAAGCACCTTCATGAATCCCGAGGTGTCATGACGGCGAAAGAGGTCCGCCAGCACCGTGATCAGGATCCAGATCCACACGATGAACGCAAAGAAGATGAGCATCGTCCAGAAGATTTCGAGGAACGGATAACTTGTCGCCACGATCATCGAATGTGTCCTTTCTTGAACTACGTCAGGCACCGATCGCGTAACCTGCTGGCCGGGCTACGCAGACAAAACGCCTCCACACAAATATCGAACCGCACAATAACCGTGGCGTGGATGGCGCCCATCGGTAGATGTCCGCAGACTCGCGCCGCGACGCTCTACGGCTCACTCGGTCATCGGGAGCCGCGTGTCGCTCACACGCGGTAGCGCACGATCACGACGTGTTCGCAGCCGACGAGCTGATATTTGCGGTTCTGCGGTAGGTAGGGCAATACCAGCGTCTTCAGGCCGGGGCCGTTGCAATACACGATCCCGTGCCCGTACACCAGTGCGAGGTGGTCGTTGCCGGCGCCCGTCCAGATTTCGTTGTAGCCGTGGCTGGCATAGATCCAGTCGTCGCCGGCGCCGCCGTGGAGAAGGTCGCGTTGGGTGGTGGGCTGGTTGCCGCCATCGTCGTGTGAGTCGCCCCAGATCACGTCGCCCTCGTTGCCCGCGTAGATCGTGTCGTTGCCGTCTCCGCCGAGCAGCTCGTTGTGGACGCCTTCCTCGCCGCGCATTACGCCGCTTTCGTTATTGGGGTGCCCCTCGTGGTGACCGATCGTTGGCCAGCCGGCGTGGCTGGCCTCGCCCTGGGCTACGGCCGCGGTGCACAGCGCCGCAACGAGGACCGTCGCCGGTGTACGCACGTATGAAAGCGATCGACGCGACACGTGGAATCTCCTATAGCAGGGGTTCGCGCCCGAGATCGGCTAGCTTGTGGGGAATGGACGAATGTACTCATCTGGAAGCCGTGCAGGTTCGCGCGGTCCCCGAGCGGGTCGCCGGCTGCGAGGAGTGCCTTGCCACGGGTGGCCGCTGGGTGCACCTGCGAATGTGCCAGACCTGCGGACACATCGGCTGTTGTGACAGCTCGCCGGGACGGCACGCCACCGCACACCATGGCGCGACCGGACATCCGATCATCCGCTCGGCCGAGCCGGGGGAGGACTGGAGCTGGTGCTACGTAGACGAGCTGATGCTGCGGCTGGCCGCTTCGTAGCGCGCCAGAGCACGACGGGCGACGCTTGAGCGCCGCCCGTGTCCGATCTCTACGCCTTACGCGACCTGCACGTTGACGGCCTTCGGCCCCTTGTCGCCTGCTTCGGCGTCGTAGGTGACCTTCGCTCCCTCGGCGAGTGAGCGATAGCCGTCGCCGGCTATCCCGGTGTGGTGGACGAACAGATCCTTGGATTGATCGTCGGGGGTGATGAAACCAAACCCCTTGTCGTCGCTGAACCACTTGACGGTTCCTGTAGCCATGTTGACCTCCGTGTTGACGTGCGCTGCGAACGCGGAGATTGCTATGAGCAAAGGCTACGAGCGCTGGCACTACTTTGATCGAGGCATGTGCCTCGATATGGACGTGAGCACCATAGCAGCAGGCCGCAGCGCAGCCGTCCTCGAGCGAGACGCGATGGATCGCTTTGTCTCCACGCTTTCGGTGGACGCATGTCAAGCGCGACCCGCGGTGGCTAGAACGATCGTCCAGTGCGGGCATCTAGACGCATCCCAACTGCGCGACTTGTCGTAGAACTCCGTACAAACCTCGTAGGGGCAAGCGGACGACAGCTCGTGGTCCCAGGTGGGCAATGAAGCCAATGCAGCGTCATAGTGAGCGAGACGACCAGCGGTTTGGGCAGACCCCGATTGGGGTGCCCAAACCCCTGGAAGTGGCCGGCAAGCCGCTGAAGTGCGTGTGGAGCGGACATCCGCACTACGAGCGCGACTGCCGCTCGCGCATCCCCGCGAGCATCGTCGTGAAGGCGTGGCATCGGGAGATACAGCTGAAAGGGACCGTCGAAGGGTTCTTCAACTTCTCATGGCGCAACGGCGTGTGGCTGGCGTACGGGTTGCGTGAGGGCGGGGTGCGTGGGGTGTACTGCCCAACGCACTGCCACCAGCGCGATTCACGCGAATCCCACGATGCCGAGTCGGCGCCCGTCGAGTCTCAGCGTGTCCAGCCGGTGGTGGCGCCCGCCGCGATCGGGGATGGGGGCCGCGACGTGGCGCCGGCGCCGGCGCACGATGCTCCGGTAGCATGGCCCGCCTACGCGGTCGGTCGCTCCTCTCGTTGAGTGGCGTCCGGCCGGCGGGCCGCCGAGGGGCGTGTCCGTTCAAAGACCTCGAAGGACCGTCGCCGTGGCACGAGTCGCTGTTGCTGATCTCAAATCCCATCTCGATGAGACGGTCGAGCTACGTGGCTGGGTGCACGCGATCCGCGACCAGAAGCGCATGCAGTTCGTGGTGCTGCGCGACGAAACCGGCGCTGCCCAGCTCGTGCTCGGCAAGGAGGAGCAGCCCAGCGAGCTCAACACGACGATCTCCGCGCTGACACCCGAGTCCGCGATTACCGTCACCGGCGTGGTCGTGGCGGACGAGCGCGTCAAGCTGGGTGGCCTGGAGATCCAGTTGGCCTCCCTCGCGGTCGACTCCCCGGCTGAGCCCGAACTGCCGATCACCATCGACTCGGCTCTCGACAAGCGCATCGACTGGCGCTATCTGGATCTGCGCCGTCCCGACCGCCGCTTGATATTCGAAGTACAGACGACGATCGAGCAGGCGATGCGCGAGCATTGGCGCGAGCAGGGCTTCATCGAGATCCACACTCCGAAGCTGATGGGCTCCGCCAGCGAGTCGGGCGCGGAGCTATTCAAGGTGGACTACTTCGAGCGCACCGCCTACCTTGCGCAGTCGCCCCAGTTCTACAAGCAGATGGCGATGGCGGGGGGCTTCGGCAAGGTGTTCGAGATCGGGCCCGTTTTCCGTGCGAACCCGTCGTTCACCTCCCGTCACGACACCGAGTTCACGAGCGTGGACGTCGAGATAGCGTGGATCGACTCTCACGAGGACGTGATGGCGTTCGAGGAGCGCTGGCTTGCGCACGTGCTGGGGGTGGTTGCCGCCGAGCACGGACAGCGCATATCGGACACGTTCGGAGCGCAGCTCAGCGCCCCCGCCGTTCCGTTTCCGCGCGTTACGCTCGCCGAGGCCAAGGAGCTTCTAAAGCAGGCTGGTCACGACGTGCCAGGACCGGAGCACGACCTCGACCCGCCGAGCGAGCGGGCGCTGTCGGCGATCATCGCGGAGCGCAGCGGCAGCGAGTTCGTGTTCGTCACCGACTACCCGACCTCGGTGCGACCCTTCTACCACATGCGTCACCCCGATCGGCCGACGTTGACCAGGAGCTTCGATCTGCTGTGGCGCGGGATCGAGCTCACGACCGGAGCGCAGCGCGAGCATCGCTACGAGCAGCTCTTGGCGCAGGCACACGAGAAGAACGTGGAGGTCGAGCCGATCCAGTACTACCTCGATTTCTTCCGCTACGGCGCGCCTCCGCATGGCGGCTTTGGCTTCGGGCTGACGCGCCTGCTGATGCAGATGCTCGGCCAGGACAACGTGCGCGAGGTGACGTTCCTCTACAGAGGACCCAACCGCCTCGCACCGTAGTCGCCCGCCTGTCGCCACGCCCGCCGCCGGTAGGCGCCGGGTGGGTGCGGTGTGACGCCGACCCCCTCGGCGCCACGCCGGCACTACGCAGCCCGCTGTGCGGGACGCCGTGCCGGCGCTACGCCGGGGTCGGAACGATCGATGGGTGCATGAGCGCAGGGCTGGGGACGGTGGTGGGGTGACCGTTCCCCAGCCCCTGCTCCGGTGAGGAGATTGGGCGCCCGAGGCGCAGTTGGCGGTGGTAGTGCGCGACGAGCGCGAGCATCACGTGGCGATGGCGCTGCGGATCGGTGCGCCTGCTACGAGGAGGGCTGTCTGTCGAGGGTGTCATCGCTCTAGGCTGCAATTGCGCTCTCCGTGCAGTCCTCGCACTCCCCGATTCCCTGTAGTTCGATTTCGAGCGGAGCGTGATTGGAAGGTCGGCGTCCCTGCCGGTAAGCGTGCTTGACCTCGCAGCGGGTTATGTGTTCGGCGAGCCTGCTGCTCGCGAGCGCCAGGTCGATTCGCAGTCCATAGTCGCGCGCGTAGTGGCCCTCGCGCTGGTCCCAGCATGTGTAGCCCCGATCTTCGGGGTGCAGGTGGCGGTACACGTCCACCATCTCCCCCTCGCGCATGATCTGGCGCAGATCCTCGCGCTCGGCGGCCGCTGTCTGGTAGGAGCCTTCCAGCCACGTCGGCTCGTACACGTCGCGGTCAGACGGCGCGACGTTGAAGTCACCGACGATCAACAGCGGGTGGTAGTGGTCGTGGCACGCCTGGTTGGCGACGGCCTCCAGAAACGCGAGCTTGCCCGAGTCGTCCAGTTCCTCGCGCGTCGGTCCCGCCGGCACGTACACCGAGCCGAGTGTCAGCCCCGCGCACGTGGTCTCGAGCCAGCGTCCGGCGGCGAGGTCGTGCCGGCCGGCGAGCGACAGGCAGCGGCGCGTGACGCGATGATCGTCGCGCACGAGAATCGCCACCCCGCCGTTGCGTCGGCCGGGGCTGTGCTGGGCGCGATAGCCGAGCTGCTCCAAGCGCTGGTGAGGGAAGTGCCTGAAGGGGCAGCGCGTCTCCTGTAGGCACACCATGTCGGGACGCTCCCTGCGCAGCAGCTCCGCGATGCGCGGCATGCGTGCCCGAATCCCGTTGACGTTCCAGCTGATTATCCTGAGTCCGTTCGAGTCTTTTGCGATCATTTCCGATTCCCCGTGTTCCGATTCCCTTGTCCCTGACCCAATTCCTTCGTGTAAACCAGTCTCTACACAGAACCTGAAACTGTGTCCTACACAACTCGACACAATACGTCGGGCAATCGTAAACGTCTAGGGATCGAATGGCCAAACCGTGGGCTACCGGTTAGACATTTAGGTGCATGAGTGTCCGGGGGGCGAGCGCGTGCCGTCCGCTGCCGGCTCTACCTTCCAAGCCATGCTGGTAAATGAGCTCTCGGACGGGGTCGAGATTGCCCAAGTCCTGCTGGTGCGTGAGATCGAGCGCCGTTCACGCCGCGACGGCGGTGACTACCTGCGCTTGCGGCTCGGCGACCGCACCGGCGCCGTGGTCGCGATGGTGTGGGAGGACCTGCCCGAGACGGAGGACCTCGCAATCCCTGGTACTCCCGTGTACGTAACTGGTCGCTATATCGTGCACCCCCGGTTCGGACCACAGATAAACCTTCGCGCTCTCACCGGCGCCGAGCCTGGGAGCTTCGAGCTCGACGATCTCTTGGATGGCCCGGCGCGCTCCCCCGAGCAGATGGAGGTGGACCTGCGCGAGCTGATCGCGACCGTGCACGATCCCCATCTCAGCGCTCTGCTCGAGCGCGTGTTCGGCGAGCATTCGCCGCTATGGGAGCGCTACGAGGTCGCGCCCGCCGCCAAGTACTACCACCAGGCGTATCGTCACGGGCTGCTCGAGCACTGTCTCGGAGTCGCGCAGGCGGTGAGCGCCATCTCCGCCACCTTCCCGGGGATCGATCGTGAGATCGCGGTGTGTGGTGCGTTGCTGCACGACATCGGCAAGCTCGACGCGTACACCGAGGACGGCCATGGCATCGACCTGAGCGATCTCGGTCGTCTGCATGGCGAGATTCCACTCGGTTATTACCGCATCCGCCGAACGATCGAGGACATCGACGGCTTTCCGAGCGAGCTCGCGTGGGCGGTGCTGCACATCATCCTCTCTCACCACGGCTCGCTCGAGCACGGCAGCCCGGTGATTCCCTGCACGCGCGAGGCGACGCTCGTGCACATGATCGACAATCTCGGGGGCCGCCTGGGCAGCTTCGACCGGATCGAGAAGGAGCTCGCGCCAGGGGCGCGCTGGTCGAGCTTCGATCGTGGCATCGGCGCGGGCGCATGGTTTGCCGATCGCGAGCACGCCTCCCAGGCGTCGCGACCCGCGCGCGAAGCCGCCTGAGCACAGCGCGCGGCACGCGGGCAAAACCACGCAAATTGCGAGTGTCGCGTCGACCGGACGCAACCGTCTCGTCCTCTAGTTCTATCGTTCACGAGGATGGCAAAGGACACCGAGAAGCTGATCCGCCAGCTGTCGCTGATCTCCTACCTGATGGCCGAGCGCAGGCCCGTCACGGCACTAGAGATCCGGCGCGACGTGGAGGGCTACAGCGGCATGAACGAGGATGCGTTCGCGCGGCGCTTCTACGCAGACCGCTCCGAGCTCGAGTCGCTGCGCATCCAACTGACCGTCGATCGGCCGGCGGACGGCGCCGCCGAGCAAGAGAACTACTCGCTGCGCTCGGAGAACTTCCACCTGCCCGCGATCGAGTTCACAGACGAAGAGCATGCCGCGCTACAGGCTTCGCTGCAGATGCTCGACGGCGAATTCGCCTACGCGGAGCCATTGCGCCTCGCCCTGCAGCAGATCACCTGGGGGCGTCCGAGCCCGCTGCGGGCACCCGAGCAGCGCGCCGTCGTGCTCGGGATCCCCGCGTCCGCCGGTGGCCACGAGCTGTCGGTGCGCCTCGCGAAGATCGAGACGGCGATCTTCCGCAACAAGACGATCACCTTCGACTACTACACGATGGCGCGCGACGACGTGGGCGCACGTCGCGTTGACCCCTATCACTTGCTGTTCCAGGGCGGCGAGTTCTATCTGCTCGGCTACGCTCACGAGCGCGAGGCTGTACGCGTGTTTCGTCTCTCGCGCATCCGCGGCAAGGTGTCCTACGCCACCAAGGCCGAGCACGATTTCAGGCGCCCGGCGGACTTCGATCCGCGCGCGTATGCCAACCGCTCCGAGTGGCAGCTCGGCGAGGAGCAGGGGGTCGCGGAAGTGCTGCTGTGCGAGCGCATCGCGTGGCAGATCGAGCGCCACTTCGGGCGCTACGGGGAGATCGTGGCGGCCGAGGACCAGCGGCACGGCGAGGGCGAGGACGGCGGGGGAGACAAGCTGCTGCGCACGAGTTACTCGAGCCCGCGCATGCTCGTCTCGTGGGTGCTCGGACTGGGCGAGCACGCGCGCCTGCTCGGCCCGTCGGAGCTGGTCGAGGAACTCGCTCGGCGGCTGGCGCTGTTGGAGGAGCTTCACTCCGAGACGCTCGAGTTGGCTGAGAGCGTCCCGCCGATCGAGGATTCCGCGGCGCTGTCAAACGGGGGTGCCTCCGCCGCGCGTGCCGAGCGCAGGGCGGCCGCCGCCGAGCGCGACCAGCAGGGGGACGTCGCGATTCGCCCGGAGCGCTTCGCCCGGCTGGTGACGCTCGCAAGCATTTTGATACGCGCCGGGCGCCGTGGCGAGCGTGTGAAGATCGCGGAGGTGTGCGCGCAGCTGCAGCTCTCAGACGAGGAGCTGCGTGAGGACATCAACGTCCTGAACGTCGTGAACTTTGGCGGCGGCTCGTATGTGCTGTACGCGGAAATACTCGAGGAGGAGGGCGAGATCGACGTCGATCCGGAGCCCTACAGCGATAACTTCGATCGCCCCGCGCGGCTGCTGCCCGTCGAGGCGAAGGCGCTCGT
>Ga0070763_10000345_pt1 | contig 12239 bp, 24 predicted proteins | sample HubBroMetageWRM3_FD_67279 | JGI IMG/M metagenome (GOLD analysis project Ga0070763, IMG submission 67279) | Warmed soil microbial communities from the Hubbard Brook experimental Forest, New Hampshire - Hubbard Brook CCASE Soil Metagenome WRM 3 | ecosystem: Environmental > Terrestrial > Soil >... | reverse complement strand
CCCTCGGCCTGCTCGGGGTGCTGCCTCATGTAATCGGTGATGGCCTGGCCCAGCAGCGCTAGCCGCGGGGCGCCCATGTTCCACACGTGGGTCCGCCGGGGCCCGTTGCCGGTCGGCTCGACCCAGATGATGCGCAGCACGCCCTTGGCTCGCGTGGCGGTCTCGGGTTCGATCTCGTAATGGCCGCTGCTCATTGGCTGGTCTCCCTCAGTTGGTCGGCTCGCTCGCGCAGGCTGGCGGCGGCCTGGTCGTGGACCTGGGCGCGGCGCTCCAGGTCTTCTATCTGGCGGCGGACCCGGAACGCCGGGTAGCTCTCGCTGTCCTGCCGGTGGACCCAGTAGTCGGCGCTCAGCGTGTCCTGCTCGGCGATCTCGGCCGAGCTGACGATGACCGCCAGCGGGCGGCGCGTCGCGTCGCATGTGGCGCACCGGCCCGAGCTGGTGTCGTCGCCGTGGATTCCGCAGGTCGTCATGCTGACTCCTGCTCTGTGGCTGCTGCTCCGCTGGTCTCGGCCCGGTACCTGTCCAGCGCGAGCACGATGAGGGCGTTCGCGCTGATCCCGGTCGCCGTGGCGTAGTGGTCGAACCACGCCGGGAGGTCGCTCCCGGCCGGGAACCGAACCGTCTTGGTCGGCCCGCGAGTGGTGCCCTCGGTCATGTCAGCACCCCGGCCACGTGGGCCAGGTCAAGGACCCGCTGCGGCACGTCGGCCTCGTCGGTGCCGTGGCGGCCCATGAACACGGCCACGCCCTTGGCGTAGTCGCCGTGGTCCCAGTGCCACCCGAGGGCGCGGGCCAGCGCGTCGGCGTGCAGGTTGGCCGCCAGCCCGTCAGGGAACTGGCGCTCGTCCTCGGCCACGTAGGCGATCCAGTCGGGCGTGCCGATCGGCTCGAAGTAGCCGCCGATCAGGTCGTGGACCATGATGACCGCGGCGAGCTGGTCGGCGGGCAGCCGGATCAAGGCCGCGCCCTCGTCACCGGGCTTGATGACGAGGGCGAGAGCCCCCTGGCGCTCGGCTTGCGGTGGTGGATGTGGCATGCTGCGGTCCCTTCTACCTGGGCAAACGTGGTAACACCACGTGGGTAACACCACAACATACCATCATGGTGTTACCAGCCACGGGGGACCGGGCGAGTGCCCTACTAAATAGTTCCGCCCCCAAGGGGTTAAGGGAATAAAGTAGGGCACTGGGTGGTTGGAATATATGTAAGGCAAGCAGGAACCACCCAGCAAGGAACCACCCAGATGACCAAGTTCGCAGACACCCACACCAGGTTGGTTGACCAGGTCCGCACCACCGAGATTGCCCGTTACGAGGCCGGCCGGGTGGACCGCCAGTTCGCCCCCATCAAGGCCAAGGCCGCCCAGAACATCAAGGCCATGAGCGCCAAGCGCACGTGGAGCCTTTACTAGCAGCCCCCCGGCCCCCGCCGACCAAGGCGGGGGCCGACCCCATGAAAGGAACCACCCAGATGACCACCACCACCACCACCCGGCAGGACCCCCAGCCCCGCGAGCCCCGAACCCGCCGAGGCTGGATCCGCCGCCACATACCCGTTGTCACCCCCCGCCTGTGGCTGTGCAGCGTAACCGGCAGCCCGCTCGCCGAGGCGATGGCACGATGACCACCCAGCAGACCTACGAGCAGGTCCCCGCCTACGCCCGCCTGTCCAAGAAAAAGAGGGGCGGCCAGATTGAGTCGATCCCCCTGCAATTCGCCACCTTGGGACGGCTAGCCGACTACGGGGGCCACACCATCGGGCGCCGGTTCGATGACAAGCACCTGTCGGCCTGGGACGAGTCGGTCGACCGCCCCGGGTGGGAGGCGTTCTTGGCCGAGCTGGACACCGGCAGCCACCGGGCCGCGATGAGCTACCACGCCGACCGGCTGAGCCGCAACGGGGTCGACACCGAGCGGCTGCTGAGCGTCGGTGCCCGGCACGGCATCGTGCTGATCACCCCGGAGGGCGTCTACGATCTGGGCAATGACGACAGCCGGGCCATGTTCCGGATGCTGGCCGCGATGACGATCAACCAGTCCGACGCAGGCAGCCGCCGAGCCCGTAACCACAAGAACGAGGCCCGGCGACTGGGCAACCTGCGGATCGTGCACGGCGGCCCGCCGCCCCTGGGATTCCGCCAGGGCTCCGATGACTGGGAGGTCGACCCCGCGGGGGCCGACTACCTGAACGAGGCCGCCCGCCGGGTGCTGGCCGGGGAGCCGGTCGACGCCGTCCACCGCGACCTCGGCCCCATCACCACCAGCCCGGCCGGCCCGGACAGCCCCGGCCGCCTGGTCTCGGCCAAGATGCTGAGGGCCGCCCTGACCCGCCCGGTGAGCGCAGGCCTGATCACCGACACCGAGGGCAACGAGATCGGGTCGGCCGAGCAGGGCGGCCCCCTGGACGAGCCCACGTTCCGCAAGCTGGCTGTCAACTTCGGCAGCCGCAAGCGGGGCCGTCCGGTGGAGACCGGCCGCTACCCGCTCGGCCCCGTGCTGCGGTGCGGCAAGTGCGGCAACCAGCTAACCGGCGAACGCCAGCGCAACAGGCGCAGCGGGGAGTTCACCGATTACTACGCCTGCAAGAACCCGCACAAGGCCCTCAAGGTGACCCGCCCGTGCCACGGGTGCTCGGTCCCCGCCGAGGACGTCCACGTGCTGGTCCGCGATGCCGTGATGGCGTGGGCCGCGACCCCGGCAGCCATGCGGGCCGCCGCCCGCGGCCCCGAGACCGCAGGCCGCCGCGCCGAGCTGGACGCCGAGCTGGCCGACCTGCTCGGCCAGGCCGCCGACCTGGACGCCAAGCGGCTGAGGATCCGCCAGGCCGCAGCGCGGGCCAGGTATGACGACCTGGCCGCCGAGGCCGAGCGGATGATCGCCGGCGTCGAGGCCGAGTTGGCCGAGCTGGAGCGCATCGAGGCCGAGGGCGGCGTGCCCGTGGTGATCGACTGGGACGCCATGAGCGCGGCCGAGAAGCTGCGCACCATCGCCGAGGCCATCGAGACCCCGATCGTCGTGCAGCCGGGCAACGGTGGCGGGGCCGCGCGCACCGCAGCCGACCGGATCGACATTACTCCCCGGTAGGGTATTGACCAGCCGCCGGCCCTGGCGTTATGGTCCAGGGCACGGCGGTGTTTCGTCCCGCCGGGCAGGACCGAAGGCAGACGTCGCAGCCCATGCTTCGTCGCCCGCCCGGGGGGCGTAGAAAATTCCCGGCCCAGGCGTGACAGGGGATGTCTCGCAGGATTCACCCTGCCCCCCCGGTCGCGCCCTCTTGCTGTCCAGCGCGCCCGCTTCCCCCGCGCGCTCGACAGGAGACCGCGTTGCCTGCAACCACCGCGCCGGACGATGCCCGGCGGATGCTCTACGACCCCGCTGCGCTGCGCGACCGCCGACAGGCGGCCGGGCTGACGCGCGAGCAGGTCCACCTCGCGGCCCCGGTGGGCCGCTCGTGGCTGGCCGAGCTGGAGCAGGGGACGCCCCGCCGTCAGCCCAGCCTCGGGCTGATCTTCCGCCTGGCCGAGCTGTACGGCTGCGAGCCCGGCGTGCTGCTGGCCCCCGGGGGCAACGGTGCTGACTGACGAGGAGCGCGCCGAGGCCCTGGCCCGGTACCAGGCCCGGCTCGACGCGCTCCCGCCCCGCTCCGACCAGTGGACGGCCCGCATCGCCGACCTGTTCGCGTCGATCCGCCTGCGCATGGCCCGCGACCGCGCCCGGATGATGTCTCAGAATGAGACAACGCCCCTATCAGGCGTTCCGGACACATCTGGGGGTTATATCCCAAGATCGTCCGGCGTAGCGTCCTCACCAGGTGAGACAAACGGTTCTCTCCTGGGGCGGGACGGCGGGGTGAACAGCCCATGACCGTGCGGCGGCGGCGGGTCGGCGCGTCGGGCTTCAGCTACACCATCGACGGCACGAAAGCCCCCGGCGTCACCAGCATCATCAGCATGGTCCCCAAGAACCTGACGGACTGGGCCGCCCGCAGCGCAGCCGACTACGCCATCGACAACTGGGCCGCCCTGGACGCGATGCCGCTCAGCAAGCGGCAAAAGCTGATCGCCAACGCCCACCACGAGGTCCGCGATTCCGCCGCCAGGCGCGGGACCGAGGTCCACGAGCTGGGCGAGGCCCTGGTCGCGGGCGAGACCGTGGCGGTGCCCGACGAGCTGGCCGGCCACGTCGAGGCGTACCGGGACTGGCTCGACGCCGTGGAGCCCAAGGCGCTCGACGGCGGCACCGAGCTGCTGTTCGCCAGCCGCGAGCATACCTACTGCGGCACCGGGGACCTGATCGCCGACCTGCCCGACATCGTGGCCGATGGCGAGTTCATCCCCGCGTGCCGCTGGCTGCTCGACCTCAAGACGGCCGCCAGCCTATGGCCAGAATCCGCCCTCCAGCTCACCGGCTACCGGCGCGCCGACGTGTTCGGCGTGCCGCTGGACTGGTGCGGGGACTGCGACGAGCAGCGGATCCGCACCGGGCCGCGGGGCGGCCTGTCCAAGTGCGAGGCGTGCCACCCCGACCGGGCCGGATTCGAGGAACGCCCGGTCGACTGGCTTGAGATCAAGCGCTGCGGCGTGGTGTGGATCAAGTCCGACGCCTGCGAGCTGCACCCGGTCGATACCGGCGATGAGGTCTGGGAGTTCTTCCTGCATCTGCGCTGGCTGTATGACCGGATGGAGACCACCCGCACCGGGCTGCTGACGCTGCCGAGGGGCTGGATCGGCTCCCCGGCCTCGGCGGTGACCCTGGTGACCGCCGACAGACCCTAAGACGCGGGACGGCGGGCGCACCGAGCGCGCCCGCCGCCTCGTATTGCTCGACCCCGTTCCGCCCCCGGTATGAGCGAAAAGGAGCTACAGCCCGTGAGAATTCTAGCCGATCGGCAGGTTCCCGCCGATGCCTAGCAACACCCAGAACGGGGTGCTGACCCTGCGCGGCTGGGCCGCCGAGGCCGAGGCCGCGGCCAACATCGCCAAGGCGCTGGCCCCTACCTCGTTCATCCCCGATCACCTCAAGGTGTGGACCAACCCGGCCGAGCGCGACCGGGACAAGCGGGTGCTGGATTACGAGTCGACCGTGGCGCAGATCGCCGCCGTGCTGCTGGCCGGCCAGGAGCTCGAGCTGAGCCCGATGGCCAGCCTGCGCGCGTTCGTGATCATCCGGGGCACCGTCGCGCTGTACGCCATCGCCGCCCGGGGGCTGCTGCTGCACGCCGGGCACGACATCGTCGTGGTGGAGTCCACCTCCATTCGCGCCGTGGTGCGCGGGCGGCGCGCGGGCACCGACGACTGGCAGACGGCGATATGGGACCTGGACCGCGCCAAGCTGGCCGGGCTGTTCCCCGGCCCCACGGACGGCAACTGGCGTAAGCAGACCAAGGCGATGCTCGTGGCGAGGGCGACCGCCGAGGCGTCTAAGTGGGTCGCGGCCGACGCCATGCTGGGGCTGCCGCCGATCGTGGAGGAAGTGGAGGACGCCGAGCACGAGCTGGTCCCCGCCGCCGCGATCGGCCCCGCGCCCGCGGCCGCGGCCGAGCCCGCGGCCAAGGGAGCCCGCCGCCGCAACGTGCCCAAGCGGGCCGAGCTGCCGCGCGGGCCCGGGCTCCCGCCCCCGGAGCCCCCGGCGCCGCCCGCCGAGGTGCCCGAGCAGCGCGGCCCCCGGCCGAGCAAGGCGCAGCTGGCCAAGCTGCACACGATGCTGGGCAAGCTGCGGATCACCGGCCCCGAGGAGGGTTTGGGGCTGATCTCGGTGTGGGCCGGGCATCCCGTCACGTCGACCAAGGACCTGACGCCCGACGAGCTGCACATCGTGTTCGAGCGGATCGAGTCGCTGCTGACGATCGCCGTGCAGGACAGCGCGGGCGAGGAGGACCAGGCCGCCGAGGCCGCCGCCGCGGGGGAGGGCCCGGCCCCCGACGCCGGAGACCAGCAGGCCGCCGACGACCCGCCGCCCGATGACCCGCCGGCCGATGACCCGCCGCCCGCCGAGGACGGCGGCGCGTCGTGAGCGCCGGGCCCACGCACCCGTGCCCCGCCCGGCTGTGCCCCCGCGACGTGCCCGGCCACCTGCTCATGTGCGGGATCCACTGGCGGCTCGTCCCCGCGCCCATGCAGCGGGCCGTCAACGCCGCCTACGACCACGGCCAGGGGCTCGGCACGCTCGCGCTGCTGCACGCCCAGGAGGCCGCCATCCGCGCCGTGAACGAGAGGACCGCCGAAGATGCCTGATGTCAAACGCCAATCCCTGCTGCCGCAGGGCGAACAGAACGGCCTCGCGCCGATCGCGGGCGCACTGGTCGCCGAGGGCTCGGGCCGCGCCCCGAAACGGCTCCGCGCCGTGATCGCCATCATCGACACCAAGCGGGTCGGCATCGAGTCCGACACGGGCGATGAGTGGGCCACCGTCCGGTTCCGGCGTATCGAGGTGCTGCTGTCCGCCGACCTCGGCGCGGCCGAGAAGCTGATCCGCCGCGCCCTGGAGGCCCGCTCGGACCAGACCACGCTCCCGCTGGAGCTGGAGGACGAGATCCGCCAGGCATTCGACCAGATGGCCAACCCGGACAGCCCGGACGACCCCGACGAGCCCAAGGGCAAGGGCAAGGGCGGCAAGCCGTGAACCTGCCCGCCGAAGTCATCCGCACCGACCACCAGCTAGAAAGCGTGGCCGAGCAGGCGGGCGGCCAGCTCGCCCGGCACCGCTGGCACTGGACGATGGACGAGACCAATCCCGGCCGGGTGAGCACTCGCGAATACGCCCGCCAGGTCAGCCGCGTCCACCAAACGATCTGGCGCCAGGCCCACGGTTACGCCGAAGCGCTGTCTCGTCATGACGAGACAGATCCGGTCAAGGTGCAGGAACACGTCACGCGGGCCACGATGGGCGCCGAGTCCGCCGCCGCGGCCGAGGCGGTGGCCAAGGCTCGTGCCACCAGCCTGGCTAACGCGCAGCGCGGACGTTTCCAGCACGAGTCCCGCCGCGTCCGCGACATCTCCCGGCAGCTCGCCGAGGAGCGCGGGACCAGCGTCGAGGAGGAGGCACCCAAGGTCGCCGAAACGATCGTCCGCCAGGAGCAGGCCGACCAGGAGGAGCGGCACGACAGGGCCGCACGCACCGACCTGCGCGTCATCGAGGCCGAGCATCAAGTTCTCATAGCGAAGCGCGCACTGGCCAAGGCAATCAAGGCCCTGGAGAACGTCGACATAGACGACGAGGCCATCGAGATCCTGACCGAGGCTCACGCTGGCACGAAGGCTCTCAGCGCCCTGTTCGACGCCCGGCTATCCGGCAAGTCCGGCACCGACTGGGACGCTGAGCTGGCCAGGCTCTCGTGAGGTCCATCGAGAAGATCAACCGGCTGTTCGACTACGCCGTCAGTCACCCGGACGGGTTCACCTACGTCGACATCCAGGCTGATCTGCGCTGGCGCCGCAAGGAGCTGCTGAAGGTCGTCAAAGGGCTCCGGTCGCTGCTCGGCAGCATCGATCAGATCAACCTCGTCTGCGACCCGACCGGTCCTGGCCAGCCGTGGAGCTACCGGCTGGTAGGGACCGTGAAGGACGCCCAGCCCTGGACGGCTAACCGGCTCGGGGACGCCGAGACACGCCTGACGACCATCCGGAGCGTGGCCAGCTCGATCGCCGCCGGAACCGATGGCCGCACTACAGACGGCAAGCGAGCCCGGCTGATTAAGCGGGCTCTGACGAGGCTGCTGGAAGACCTCGCCGACGTCAACGGACAGCTTTTCTAGGGAGTGATGGGCCCGTGATCGACCCCGTGCCGCCCGACACCGAGCACACCACCGCGAAGCTGGCCCGCGCGCTGCGCGAGCTGGGAACCCTCGCCGTGCCGCCCGACATGATCCGCCGCGCCGAGGCCGGCTATTTCCACGACTACCTCTCGCCGCTGGCGCTCCCCGAGCTGGCCCTGGTCAACGAGCTGGCCGGGCTCGCCAGCCACCCGTCGCGGAGCCGCGCCCGGCGGGCGCTGATGGGGCTGCGGCAGCGCGTCATCAACGGCGAGTTCGACGCCAGCAGGGCCGAATCCGACGCCTGGGCCGCCTCACCCGAGGGCCAGGCCACATTCGCCGAGCTGGTCCAACCCCGGAAGGCCAAGCCATGACCACCATCGGAGCCGACCACCAGCGCGTCCTGACCCCGCTGGAGATGGCCCAGAACTGCGCAGCAGCCGTCGCGCGCTACGCCGAACAGCAGGACACCGACCCGATGGGATCCTACGTCAACCACGCGGGCACCCTCGGCCACCAGGCCGCCCAGCTGGCGGGCAACATGGCGCTCGTGTCGATCGCCGAGGATCTGCACCGCATCGTCGCCGTGATGCTCGGCCACCCCCCGGCCACCACCACCGAGCCGTGAGGGGCGACACGATCCGCTGGCGCGGCGTGCTCGCCGAGGACGACGGCAAGAGCGGGCTGACGATCGCCGACCTGCGCGCGTTCCTGGCCGACGCCGACGCCCTGGCCGGCCTGCTCGGCACCTGCGCGGGGGACGCCGTGCCGCTGGTCGCCGTGCACCGCGACGGCGCGATCCGGCACATCTGGGTCGGCGTGGCCCGGCGCCGCTGGCGTCCGGGCGTCGGCCCCCACAACGTCGCGGCCGGGACGATCCGGTGAGCCGGGGCAAGGGCAATGCCGCTCCGCAATGGGTCGCCGCCTACCTGCGCCCGTGGTGGCCCGACGCGGAGAAGACACCCAACTCCCGGCCCGGCCGCGACATCCAGAACACCCCCGGCGTGGCGTTCGAGGTCAAGACCGGCGTCGAGTGGTCCGCCAAGGCCATCAAGCAGGCCGCCGGGTACGCCGCCGAGGGCGAGCTGCCGCTGGTCGTGTATCTCCCGCCCGGCTGCGGACAGCTTCAGGTCGCCGACGCGCTCGTGATCGTCCCGCTGCACGTGATCATGCCCGTCCTCGTTGAGTCCGGGTTCGCACCGCCCAGGAGCAGGTGAGGAGCTGCCGTGGTGAGCATCAAGCTGATCGTGGAGGTGTTCGACTACTACCACGGGCCGCACGTCCGCAAGCTGTGGCTGCTGGCGCTCGCCGAGGCCGCCAACGACGACAGCCGCGCGGGCTGGCCGTCGCGCCGCCTGCTGGCCGACCGGATCGGCGTGTCCGAGTCGTACGCCTCGCACATAGCCTCGGCGCTCGTCGCCGAGGGCGTCATCAAGCGGGACGGCGGCGGACGGAAGGGCCAGGGCGCGACCCGGTACGTAGTCGCACCGCTCAATGGAGTGCCGCCAGGACGCACTCTATTCGAGGGCGGCGATGATGTTCCGGGGTGACGATGGGGTGCGCCTAGCTCGCACCCCATCGGGCCGAACCTTCAACCTGACCTTTAGGGTGCGCCCGCGGGCCAATAGGGTGCGTCTGATAGCACATATAACCCTCAGAACCCTCAAAGACCAGGTCTCACTAATACAGGTATCGGTACCACTCACTAACCTGGCACCGACCGTAGCGGGCGCGCGTGATGGCTGCTGACCCGAACGGCGACCGCGACTTCTGGTCGAAGGTTCAGAAACAAGAGCTGCCGCACTGCGGGCTGTGCGACCCGTTCACCCGCCAAGTCGAGCGCGCCGACGGCCGGTTCGAGCGGTGCTCCCGGTGCCACCCGCTGCAAGACGCCCTGCTGCCGCAGACGTGGCGATGCCCGGAATGCCACGCCCTGATCTACCGCGACCAGCGCGGCCTGCCGTGCGACAAGCACCGCACCATCATCGGGTGGCGGCACTCCTACGACGCGGCCCTGGCCCCCGCCGAGCCGCTGCTGCCCAACCCCGTCACCGAGGCCGGGGCCAACGACGCCCGCTCGCGGCTCGCCACCCGGCCCCGGCCCGCGCCCCGCAATGATCGAAGCGACCTGGAGCACGGCGGACCTCTGCTCAACCTCGCCGATGATTCGCTGGCTGTACTGAGCGGCCTGCACGGCGAGGCCCTGGCCCGCGCCCAGGCCGCCGAGGCCCGCGCCGCCCGCGCCCGCGAGCTGCGGCCCGTTGACGACGACGAGCCCGACGAGGACCAGGCCGACGACCCCGACCAGCCCGACGATGACACCGCCGAGGAGACCGACGACACCGACGCCGACGTCCCGTTCTGAGAGGACCGCCCCATCATGCCGCCCACGCCCCGCCCCGCCCCGCCCCCCGGACTCGACGCCCACGACGCCCTGCGCCTGCGGTTCTGGATCGGGGGCCAGCTCCGCGACGAGGTGTGGATCGACGCCTCCGACCCCCGATCGGGGGAGCTGGCCGAATTCTGCGCGACCTACCACGCCAATCAGGCCGACATGGCCAACGCCGCCGGTGTGCCGTGGCTGGTGGAGGTCTACAACCCCGAGCTGCCCGACGAGCACGCCTACGTGCGGTTCGGCACCGACACCGACGGCATGGTCGCGCCCATCCCGATGAACGGGACCGGCGGATGATCTCGCGGCTGTGCCGGTGCGGGCACCGCTGGCCCGCCCACGATCACCACCGGCCCGGCACGGAGTGCGTGATCTGCGGCGGGCTGGGCTGCCTCCGGTTCCGGTGGCGATGGTCGCCGTGGGCCCGGACCCTCGCCCTGGCCGTCATCGCCGCGGTGGCTGTCGCGCTGTTGCTCGGCGGCTGCGGCGGCGTAGGCTGCCTCCCGTGACCCCCGCTCAGCCCGCCGGGCGTATCCCCCCCGCGCCCGGCGGGATGACACGGCCCGGCGCGGGCGCGCGTAAGCCGTTTCGCGCGCCCGCGCTGGGGACTACCCGTGGCTGAGCGGCCCCCGGCCCGGATGGCCGGATTCCAGACCTACGAGTCCGACGCCCAGCTGGCCGACCTCGCCGAGCACCCGGACAACCCCCGAGCAGGCGACGACGACGCCGTAGCCGAGTCGATCGACATCAACGGGTTCTACGGCGCGATCATCGCCCAGCTGTCGACCCGCCGCATCCTGGCCGGGCACACCCGGCGCCGCAACCTCCTCGCCGCGGGCGCGACCACCGGGCCCGTGCTGTGGCTCGACGTGGACGACCGGGCGGCCCGCCGCATCCTGCTGGCTGACAACCGCACCGCCGAGCTGGCGGCGTGGATACCGGGCAAGCTCGCCGACGTGCTCGCCGCGATGGGAGCCGACATCGAGGGGTCCGGGTTCACCGAGGCCGACCTAGCCATAGCCATCGCGCAGGCCGGGGACGCCGCCGGGCAGTCCCGCGACTACAACCCCGGCCGCGTCGGGTCGGTGCTGGTGATCCACGCGCCCGTCTCGGTCGTCAACGCCTTCCGCAACATCCCGGCCGACGACGACGCCGCCCGGCTGGCGGTGGCGTGCAAGGCCGCGGGGACGCTGCCGTGAGCCTGTCGGTGCTGGCGTCCTACGCCTTCCCGAAGGACATGCGACCGCTGCCGCCCGGCCACCACCTCATGCTCGATTCCGGCGGCTACACCGCGTGGACGAAAGGGATCACCGTCACGGTCGACGGCCTGGCGGCCTGGTACGCCTCGATTCCCGCCGAGCGGTACGCCGCGCTCGACGTGCTCTACGACCCCGACGCGAGCCGCGCCAACGCGCTGGCCATGCGCGCCCTCGGCGTCGACGTGACCCCGGCCGTCCACGCGGGCACGCCACCGGCCGAGGTCGACCGGCTCGCCGCCGACGGCTTCACCACCCTCGCGCTGGGCGGCCTGGTCAACAAGCACAACTCGCGGCCCCACGCCGACGCCTGGGCGCACGCCTGCCTCGACCGGGCCGACGCCCACGGGATGAGCGTCCACGGGTTCGGGATCTCGCCCCACAACCCGGCCCGGTTCGGGCTGATGATGCGGTTCGCGTCGGTCGACACCTCCACCTGGCTGGCGGCCCGCTACGGCCGCGACACCCGGCTGTGGGACGGCCGGGCGTACGTCTCGTTCGACATGAACCGCGACCGCATGCGGATGGCTGCGGTGTTCCGCCGCTGGCCCGGCGACTGGACCGCGGCGCTCACCCGCCGCCGCGGCGGCGGCAACAGCCCCGAGTCCCTGCACGCCCTCCAGCTCGCCGGGGCCGCCTCGGCGCTGGCCTACGGCGACTGGCTGATGGACCGCGGGGGACCGCGCGTCTACCTCGCCAGCTACCTGTCAAACCTCGGCCCCGCCGACGACGCCCGGGTAGCCGCCCTGCTCGGCGCGATCGGCCCACGGAAGGAGTCCGCCGCATGACCACCGACACGCTGCCCGGAATGCCGCCCCCGGTCGGCCAGCCGCTGCCGCCC
>Ga0070763_10000343_pt1 | contig 12248 bp, 9 predicted proteins | sample HubBroMetageWRM3_FD_67279 | JGI IMG/M metagenome (GOLD analysis project Ga0070763, IMG submission 67279) | Warmed soil microbial communities from the Hubbard Brook experimental Forest, New Hampshire - Hubbard Brook CCASE Soil Metagenome WRM 3 | ecosystem: Environmental > Terrestrial > Soil >... | reverse complement strand
TCCGAGGTCGGCAAGGTCGCCGACCGAGAGTCCCATGCGCCCGAGGGCGAGCACGTTGACCGGCTTGGGGGCGACCGCGGAGACCACCGCCGCGATCTCCTCGCGGCTCCGCAGCCCGGGCGCATAGAGCATGTCGGCGCCGGCCTCCGCATAGGCCGTCAGGCGCCGGATCGCTTCTCCGAGCGGCTGCGGGTGGCCGGTCAGGAAGCACTCGGCGCGGCCGACCAGGAGGGCCTCGCCGCCCGCCTCGTCGATCGCCGCGCGCGCCGCCCGCATCCGCTCGACCGCCAGCGACGGCTCGTAGAGCGGCTGCGCGCTGTCGCCGGTCGAATCCTCGATCGAGAGCGCGGCGACCCCGGTCGCGAGGCAGCGCGCGACGTTGCGCGCCACCCCTTCCGGCTCGGCGGCGAAGCCATCCTCGAAATCCGCGTTGACCGGCACGTCGGTCGCCTCGACCAGCGTCCGGACGTGCTCGAGCGCGGCTTCGAGCGGGATGCCATTGTCCGGCGCTCCCAGGCTCCAGGCGGCGCCGGAGGAGGTGGTGGCAAGCGCCTTGAAGCCCATGCCCTGGAGATAGCGGGCGCTCCCCACGTCCCACGGGTTGGGCAGAACGAAGCAGCCGCTCTCGTGCAGGCGGCGGAGCTCGGCGCGCTTCTCGCGGGTGGTGCTGGAGGTCGGCATCCCGGGGTGGGTCCCTTCGCCGGGAGACTCTAGCAGGTCGCCTGAGAGTGGCGCAGGTCCGCGACCGCCCGCTCGTAGGCGGTGCGCATCGACCTCACGTAATGGAGGAAACCCGGCAGCTGCTCGAGCCGCAGGGCCTGGGGCCCGTCGCAGAGCGCCGTCTCGGGCCGCGGGTGGAAGTCGATCAGGACGCTCGTCGCGCCCGCGACGACTCCCTGGGCGCTCACCAGGAACACGTCGGGGATGCCGTCCACCGGCCGGTCCAGGCGCCCGACGCTGTGCGAGGGATCGACGCAGACCGGCAGCCGCGTCTGGCGGCGGACCACCGGCACGTGGGCGAAATCGACCAGGTTGCGATGGGGGTCGCCCAGGTGCGTCTTGACGCCGCGCAGGCAGAAGATGATGCGCGGGTTGCCCTCGCTCGCCACGTACTCGCAGGCGTTCAGGGACTCCTCGAGCGTGATCCCCATGCCGCGCTTGTAGAGCACGGGAAACCTCTCCTGGCGGCCGACCGCCTTGAGCAGCTCGAAGTTCTGCGCGTTGCGCGTGCCGACCTGGAGCAGGACGCCGGTGGGATCGCCGGCCGCGGCGAGCGCCTCGTGGATCTCCTCGATCTGGCGCGCGTCGGTGACCTCCATCGCAACGGCGCGGATGCCGTGGCGGCCGGCGAGCTCGAAGACATAGGGCAGGCAGGCGCGGCCCAGGCCCTGGAAGTCGTAGGGACTGGTGCGCGGCTTGTAGGCGCCCATGCGGGTGGTGACGATCCCCGTCTGCTGGAGCGCCGCCATCATCGCCGCGACGTGCTCGCGGGTGTCGACGGCGCATAGCCCGGCGAGGACGTTGAGAGTGCGGTCGTCGAAGCGGACGCCGTTGTACTCGAACCCCGCAGTCTCGGTGCGGTCGTCGTGGCGCCCGATCAGGCGGTAGCGGGTCGAGACCCGCACCACCCGCAACACCCCGGGAAGGCTCTCGAAGGCCTCGGTCGGCACCGCGGCGGTGACGCCGATCAGGTGCACCTCGGTCAGCTCGACCTGGGTGCCGTGGTAGGTGTAGGGCCGCACCTCGATGCCCGGGAAGCGCGCGGCGACCCGCGCCACCTCCCGGGCGGTCGCGGCAGGGTCTTCGAGGCGGGGCTTGAGGACGATGATCATGGGCGCCTCCTACAGCTTCGTCTTTCTATAGTATGCTTACATCTGAGTAAGAGATGATGCGTAACCATCCCCCCACAGGCGGCAGAGCATATGCTCCATCGCACGCCCGCGGGCAGTTCCAGTGCAGCCCGACGCATTAGCGACCTCCGGGGAGTGCCGGCAGGCCAACACCGGCCTGCCGGCCGGCCCCATCGCCGCCGGCCGAGCGCAGCGGCGCCGAGCGCGTGGCGGCGGGGGTCCTCGCGGACCCGGCGGCGGCTACGGCGCCGCCGCCGGGTGATCGGCCTTCAGGGTGAACGCGGTGGGCGCCGCCTGCGCCACGCACGAGGTGTCGAGCCCGGCGGTCGTGCCGCGCTCGACGAAGGCGCTGACGATGTCGGCGGCGCAGGGGCTGTCGGCGCCGTGGGCGCCGCGCGGGAAGACGAGGTGGCGGCTCGCGGGGAGGCGCGCGGCGACGCGCTCGCCGAACTCGGGCGGCGTCACCGGGTCGCGCTCGCCCGAGACCAGCAGCACCGGCAGGTCGGAGCGCACCAGCTCGTGGACGTCCGGTGGCACGGCGCCGCGCGGCCATTCGGCGCAGGCGCGCTTCTGCTGGCGGATGCGGTAGTCGCCGAGCAGCGTGCCGGCGGTCGCGCGCGCCGCCGTCGCGTCATCGATGTAGGGGATGTCCTCGGCGCAGGTGACCGAGAAGAGCATGCCGATCGAGAGCGCGTGGTCGAGGTCCACCCGCCGGTCGATGGCGGTCGCGACCAGCTGGGAGAGGTCTCCCTCGTAGGCCCGGTGGACGGCCAGCGGGACGGTGCGCGCCGTGCTGCCGTACATGAGGAAACGGATCCCCTCCGCCACCAGGCCGCGGCTGGGGACGACCTCGACCGTGCCGCCGGTGCGGCTGTCGGGGATCCGCACCTCGACCCCGCGGTCGAGCCGCTCCATCACGGCTTGCAGCTCTTCGGCCGCCTTGGGAAAGGCGGCGTGGCAGGCCGGCTGGGCGGCGCATTCGGCCAGCAGCAGGTCTACCGCCCGCTTGCCGGCGTAGGCGTGATGGAGCGGCAGCAGCTCGTCGACCGGCGCCACGCCGTCGAGCACGACGGTGCGCACCGACCGCGGATGGCGCCGCAGATAGACCTGGGCGGCGCGCGTGCCGTAGGAGCCGCCGAAGAGATTGATGCGGTCGTACCCCAGCCAGGCCCGCACGTCGTCGACGTCGTCCATGCCGGGGGCGGTGGTGTAGAGCCCGAGGTCCGCGTCCCGGGCCAGGCGGTCGCGGCACGCGCGCACCTGGGCGGGGGGGAAGAGCTCGCCCGCGAGCAGCTTGGGATCGCCCTCCTTGGCGTGGGAGTCGGGGCCGTAGAGGTCGCAGTTGAGCGGGTGCGAGCGGCCGGTGCCGCGCTGGTCGACCAGCACGATGTCGCGGCGCTCGCGCAGCCCCTTGACCTGGGCCAGGAAGAGGCCGTTCTCGCTCGCCCCCGCGCCGGGGCCACCGGCGAAGTAGAAGATCGGGTCGGGAGCCCGGTCGGCGCCCAGGGCGGGCAGCACCACCACGTTGAGGTCGATCTTGCGCCCGCGCCGCGCCGCGCGGTTCTCCCACACGGCGAACGTCCCGCAGCGCGCCTCCTCATCGAGACCCGGCACGCGGCAGGGTTTCAGGCGGGCGGCGGCGAGGCGGGGCTCGCCGCCGGCGGCCTGCGGCCCGCCGGCGGGATGGGGTTGGGCGGTCGGGCGCGGCGCCGGCCCGAGCAGCAGGGCGAGCGGAGCGAGGGCGGCGAAGACGGCGGTGGTGCGGAGCTCGGGCATCAGCGGGCCTCCTCGATCCTGATACGAGGAAGCCGGCCGGCGGTTGCGGAGACTCGGGCGTTTACGACCGCTTCATGAGCGGTCCGTGCAGCTTGACCAGGGCGTGCTGGCGGTCGCTCGCCAGGCGGCGTTCCTCGGCCTCGCGGCGGACGTATTCGAGCAGCCGATCGACCTCGCCCTGCATCTGCTCCATGTGCTCCTTCATGTTGAGGATGACCTCGACTCCGGCGAGGTTCACTCCCAGGTCGCGCGTCAAGGTGAGGATGATCTCGAGCCGGCGGATCGCTTCCTCGTCGTAGAGGCGGGTGTTGCCGGAGCTGCGCACCGGCTTGAGCAATCCCTCGCGCTCGTAGAGGCGGAGGGTCTGGGGATGGATGCCGAAACGCTCGGCAACCACGCTGATCATGACGTACTTGGGTTTGGAGTCGCGCTGGCGGCCCGGCATCAGCTCTTCTCCTGTGCTCAGCGCACCGGGGGCGGAGCGGCGCCGGCGCGTTTCGGGACTTCGACGCGCAGGACCCCCTGGTTGAAAACGGCCGTGATGCCGGCCTCATCGACCGGCGCGCCGAGCTCGAAGACCCGGCGGAAAGGGCCATGACTCCGCTCCATGCGCAGGAAGTTCGGGTTCTCGGGGTAGGGCTGGCGGCGGCCGGAGAGCTCCAGCCGCCCCTGCTGGACCTGCAGCTGCAGGTCCTCTCGCCGCACCCCGGGCAGCTCGGCAAACAGCAGGAAGGCCCCCGGCGTCTCGACCACGTCGACGCTGGGGACCCAGGTGCCCGGCAGACCGCCTTCGCGCTCCTCGTAGTCGGAGGCGAGCATCGCCTGGTCGAAGAGGCGGTTGATGCGCTCCTGGATGCGCGCCAGCTCTTCGAGGTACAAATTGCGGAAGGCGGTCATCGTTCCACCTCGTGGCGCCGTCTCCGGCTCGGCTCCGGTCAGCGCTTCTCGTCGACGTCGACGTACTCGGCGTCGATCACCTCGTCGGCCGAGCCGGGCTTGGCTCCGCCGGCGCGGCCGCCGCCGCTCTCACCGCCGCGCGGCCCGCCGCCGGGACCCTGCGCTCCGCCGCCGGCCGCGCCCGCACCCGCGCTCTGGCGGTAGACCGCCTCGGCGAGCTTGTGCGAAGCCTGGGTGAGCTGGGCCTCCGCCTGCTCGTACTTCGCGGTGTCCTCGGATTCGAGCGCCTTCTTGGCCTCGGCGAGCGCCTGCTCGAGCTGCCCCTTCTCGTCCGGCCCGAGCTTCTCCTTGTTCTCGTTGTAGGTCTTCTCGGTGTTGTAGATCAGGCTGTCGAGCCGGTTGCGGGCCTCGACCTGGCGGCGCCGCTCCTTGTCCTCGTCGGCGTGCGTCTCGGCTTCCTTGACCATGCGGTCGATCTCCGCGTCGTTGAGCCCCGAGGAGGCGGTGATGGTGATCGTCTGCTCCTTGCCCGTGCCGAGGTCCTTGGCCGAGACGTGCACGATGCCGTTGGCATCGATGTCGAAGGCGACCTCGACCTGCGGCACGCCGCGCGGCGCCGGCGGGATGCCCACCAGGTGGAAGCGGCCGAGGGTCTTGTTGTAGCGCGCCATCTCGCGCTCGCCCTGCAGCACGTGCACCTCGACCGAGGTCTGGTTGTCGGCGGCGGTCGAGAAGATCTCGCTCTTGCGCGTCGGGATCGTGGTGTTGCGCTCGATCAGCTTGGTGGCGACACCGCCCAGGGTCTCGATGCCGAGCGACAGCGGCGTCACGTCGAGCAGCAGCATGTCCTTGACGTCGCCGCGCAGCACGCCGCCCTGGATCGCCGCGCCGATCGCCACCACCTCGTCGGGGTTGACCCCCTTATGGGGCTCCTTGCCGCCGAAGAGGTCCTTGACCAGCTGCTGGATCGCCGGCATGCGGGTCTGGCCGCCCACCAGCACCACCTCGTCGATGTCCTTGGCCTCGGCGCTGGCATCCTTCATCGCCTGGCGGACAGGCGGGATCGAGCGCTTGGTGATGTCGTCGACCAGCTGCTCGAGCTTGCTGCGCGACAGGCGCAGGTTGAGGTGCTTGGGGCCCGAGGCGTCGGCGGTGATGAAGGGGAGGTTGATCTCGGTCTCCATCGCCGAGGAGAGCTCGATCTTGGCCTTCTCGGCCGCCTCCTTCAGGCGCTGCATGGCCATCGGGTCGGCGCCGAGGTCGATCCCCTGGTCCTTCTTGAACTCCTCGAGCAGCCAGTCGATGATGCGCTGGTCGATGTTGTCGCCGCCGAGATGGGTGTCGCCGTTGGTCGCCTTGACCTCGACCACCCCCTCGCCGACCTCGAGGATCGAGATGTCGAAGGTGCCGCCGCCGAAGTCGTAGACGGCGATGGTCTCGTCCTTCTTCTTGTCGAGCCCGTAGGCGAGCGCCGCCGCGGTCGGCTCATTGACCAGCCGCTCGACGTTGAGCCCCGCGATGCGGCCGGCGTCCTTGGTCGCCTGGCGCTGCGAGTCGTTGAAGTAGGCGGGCACGGTGATGACGGCCTGATCGACCTTCTCGCCCAGGTAGTCCTCGGCCGCCTGCTTGAGCTTGCCCAGGATCATGGCCGAGATCTCGGGCGGGCTGTAGCGCTTGCCCTCGACGACGATGCGCACGTCGCCGTTCTCGGCGCGCTCGACGGTGTAGGGCACCATCTTGAGCTCTTCCTGGACCTCGTCGTACTTGCGCCCCATGAAGCGCTTGATCGAGAAGATCGTGTTCTTGGGGTTGGTCACTGCCTGCCGCTTCGCCACCTGCCCGACGAGGCGCTCGCCGGTCTTGGTGAAGGCGACGACCGAAGGCGTGGTGCGATTGCCCTCCGCATTCGGAATCACCTTGGCCTCGGTGCCCTCCATCACGGCGACGACGCTGTTGGTCGTGCCGAGGTCAATACCGATGATCTTGCTCACCGTTCTCCTCCCTTCGGTTCATCGTCGGGCGTGCTCCCAGACCGACGAACCCCAGTTTAAAATTCTTAGTGGCGCCCAGTCAACTTTGCGCCTCACCTGGTTTGACAATGTGGGACGCAGATTTATTCCGGGGCCTCAGTCGAGGAGGACAATGGGGGCCGAGGAGGGGGGGGCGGCCACTAGCAGCTGGGGGTCGAGGAGGAAGTTGCCGGTGATGGTCTCGGTGGTGCCGGGGTCGGGGAGGGGGCGGCCGGCGGCGAGGGGGCGAAGGGTGTAGGCGTCTTCGCGCGGCAGGTATTCCAGGGGGCGGCGTTCGGGATCCTCGAAATCGGACGGCGAGAGCAGGCCCATGGCGGCGAGCTGCTGGAGGCGGTCGGGGAACCGTCCTTCGAGCAGGTAGAAGGTCTTGGAGGCCCGCTCGATCTTGGCGTAGAGGGCCTGCTGCTGCTCCTGGGCGAGAGCGGCGCGGTCGGCCGCCTGCCAGGGGAAAGGGACGGTCAACGTCGCCGGCTGGCGCAGCAGGGCCACCACGGCGGCGCCCGCCAGCAGGGCGGCGAGCAGAAGGGCCGCGGCGAGATCTCCGGCCGGGAGCCGTTCGCGCGAGCGCGCGACCTCCATCTTGCGGAACTGCCTGGGCAGCGGGTGCTCGGCAATGGCCGCGGGCGGCGGCGCGAACGGAGGCTCGACCGGAGCTGGGCTCCGGACGACCCGCAGCGGGCGGGTGGCCGTGTCGCGACCGCCCCGGGCGGCACCCGCACCGGCAGGGCCGGCCGCGGGGGAGGGCGGGAACGGAGACAGCGGCGATGACGATGATGACGATGACGATGGCATCCAGGGGGAGGAAGAGGCGAGGGAGGGGGGAGAGGGCGCCGCGGCCCGAGGAGGCCCGGACGGCAGCCCGACCGGGAAGACCTGGGAGGCCGGCGGCGCCGGGAAGACCTTGGTCGCCGCGAGGGCCTCGGAGTGATCGAACCCCTCGGTCCCGCCGGACGGGAGAGGGGCTCCCTTGACAGAGGCTGCCTGCGGGGACGGCGCGGATTGCGGGGACACTCCCGGCAGGGACGACGGGGCCGCCCCCGGCAGGGGCGCCGGACCGGCTGGCGGCAGGTCGGCGAAGTCCTCGAGCGAGTCGAGCAGCAGGTCCTCGACCGAGATCGGCAGGAAGCCCTCCTCGTAGGAAACCTCGTCGCCGCTGTAGAACTTGAAGTCCCCCTGGTCCCAGCGCAGCAGCCGCTGGAGCTGCCGCTTGGTCTGCAAGCGCAGGGCTTCGAGGAGCTTCGCGCGCGTCACCAGGCCGCGCTCGACCAGGGCATCGAGCAACCGCCCGCCGGCGGCCTGGTTGTCGGCCGCCGCCCGCGCGAAATCCGCGGCGCTCACCAGCCGCTCGCTCACCAGCACCTGCGCCAGCCCCTCCTCGACGGTCTGGGTGAGGGCGTCGGCGGCGACGATGCGGCCGCCCAGGAACGACACCGCGACGATGTCCTGCTGTCCCTGCACGGTCAGGATGCCGGTCTTGCCCTGCTGCGAGATGAGCTGCAGGATCTCGGGCAGGCGAAAGAGGTCCAGGGTGCCTTCGACAGCCATGACTCGACGGTCTCCTGCCGGGATCCCGCGCCGCGGGCCGGCGGGGGACCGGCTCAGACGCCGGTGCGCAGCTCCCAGCCGAGCCTGGCTGCGAGGTAGAGCAGCAGGCCCAGGATGGAAGCTGGCCAGGCGGCGCTGTTGCCGAGATCATAACCCCAGGGGATGCGATAACCGAGGCGATCGAACAGCGGCAGCATGAGCAGGCCGGCCGGCAGCAGCAGGGCGAGAAAGGCCCGCACCCCCTCCCCCGCCTGGGCCGACGGCAGGCCGGGGGAGACGACGCGCAGCCAGCGGCCGAAACGGGCCCGCACCGGCGGCCAGCGCGGCGGCGACGGCGTCGTCCCCAGCCGGCCGCGCGCCGCGTGCAGGGCGGCGGCGAGCGCCGCGATGACGGCGACGGCGGCGAGCGGCAAGCCGTGGCGGCGGAGGTCGAAGCGCGGCGGCGCGCTGTCCTGCCCGCTCCAGCCGACCGCCAGCACGCGGCGGATCTCCGGGATGCGCGCGAGGCCGCCCGCCGCGGTCACCACCGGCTGCTGGGCCGCGGTGCGCAGCCAGCGGTCGACGCTCCGGGCGTCGATCTCCTTGGCCTGCGCGAGGACGGCGACGCCGCGGTCAAACGAGCGCGAGTAGGCGTAGGCCTGGCTGAGATCGAAGGCTGCCGCGCCGCTACGCGGGTCGGCGGAGGAGGCGCGGCTGAAATACTCGATGGCGCCGCTCCAGTCCCCCCGGAAGAAGCAGTAGGCCCCCAGGTCGAGCATGGCGGAGGTGTTGCGGGGCTCCGCTTCGAGCACCTGGCCATAGAGGCTGCGCGCGATCTCCCACTGGTTGAGCGAGCGGTGCACGTCGGCGAGCAGCTGCTTGACCGCCGGGCTGTCGGGCAGCAGCGAGCGCAGCACGCCCAGGTCGGCGAACAGCCCGCCATAGAGACGGCGCTGCTGGAGGCTCTGCATCGCCTGCATGGGCGGCGAGAGCGCGAGCGAGACCTGGCGGCGCTGCTGCGCCACCAGGACGGGCGCGACCGCGAGCAGCAGCCAGAGCGAGACCAGCACGGTGCGCTCCGAGGCCGAGGCGTAGCCCCAGAGCAGGACCGACCAGAAGAGCGCGAGCCAGAGCGGTCCCGCGGGCAGCAGCAGCGGCCAGCCCAGCAGGACGAGAACCGCCCCGACCGCCGCCGCGCGGGGCAGGCGGAGGGCGCCGAGCGCGACCAGGTCGTGGAAGAGCGCGGCGCCGCGCGTCGCCATCAGGGCCCCGACGAAGAGCGCGCCGGTCAGCAGCAGCAGGGCGAGGGTCCACAGCAACAGGCTCTGCAGCAGGAGATAGCGCTCGAGCGGCAGGTTGAACAGGCGCGCGGCGCCGCTCACGAGGGCGGCGGCGGCGCGGCCGTAGCTCCCCTCCAGCCGGGCTACCGCGGCGGCGGCGAACGCGGACTCCGGGCGCCCGGGGTCGAGCCGCTCGGCCGCCTCGAGCGACCAGCGGGCGCGCGCGAAGTCCTTCTGGCGGGCCGCGCGCACCGCCCGGGCCATGGCGCCGAAGGCGAGGTCGGGCAGGCGCTCCATGCCGAGCTGCTGCGCGGTCGCGAGGAGGTCGGCGGTGGCGCTCTGCGAGCGCTGGGGGTTGGGGGCGCTGACCCATTGCAGCCACCGCTCCTGCAGCTGCTGGAGGTTGTGCCGCACCGGCGGCGTGATCTCGAAGGCACTGGTCGAGGGTTCCTGCGGGGCCGCCGCGGCCCGCGCCGGCGGCGCGCCGCAGAAGGCGCCGAGGGTGAGGACCGCCGCCGCCGCTGCGGCCCGCGCCGGCGGCCTGCGGCGGCCGCCGCCGCCGGGCGCTCCCGCCGCACCCGCCGTGCTAGCCGCGCTTCTGGACATAGCGGACCCGCAGCCGGTAGAGCAGGTCCTCGAGGAAAGCCGACTCCTGTGCCGTCAAGTTCCCGGCGGTCTTCTGCCGCAGCACGTCGAGCAGGTCGATGTGCAGGCGCGCCATCTCGAGGTTCTCGGCGGTCTGGCCGTCCGGCAGCTCGACGTCGCCGAGATAGATGCTGACCGGCTCGGCGAGGATCGCCACCAGGTCGTAGAAGGTCGGGCCCAGGCCGGGCGGGGCGCCCGGGATCTCGAGGCGCTGGCCGAAGTCCGCCGCGTCGTCGGCGGGCTCCCCGCGGAAGGGTTCGGCGCGCCCCCCCGCGCCCCGTGCGCGCTCGGGCTCGCGGCGCGACGGCTCTCGCCGCCCGGGCTCGCGGTGCTCGGGCTCGCGGCGCGGGGATTCCCGGCGGCCGGTCTCGCGCTCCGGGGCAGGCGAGGCCGCGGCGGCCGCCTCCGCGCCGCCGCTCGCCGCCGCCTGCGCCGCGCCCCCATCCGCCGCGCTCCCCGCGGCCGTGTCCTCGAGGAAGCTGTACTCGTCGCGCAGCTTGCCGTCGGCGGTGAACATTCGCTTGTCGGTCACCTTGATCTCGCGACTTTCTTTGCTCACAATCGCTCCCTCCGCTCCGGGGCTGCGCGCGCTGTCACGAAAAAACGCCCGAAAAAATCGTACAGGCGCCGGGAGAGGAGAGCAAGCGCGGCGGCGGGCAGCGGGTCGATTGGGGCATGGGGCGGGCCGCAGGCCATCTCCTCGCGAGCGCGCCGCGCAGGCGCAGACAGCGTCGCCGAGGGAGCTCGGGCAGCCTGCGGCCCGGCGCATGACCATTCGACCCGTTTCCCGGCGGAGAGATCACATGGTGAAAGGGCCTCCCGACTTGCAGAAGCTGATCGATCTGGTGGCGCGGCTGCGCGCCCCGGACGGCTGCCCCTGGGACCGCGAGCAGAAGCTGCCGGACACCCGCGCCTACCTGCTCGAGGAGGCGCACGAGGCCGCCGCCGCCCTCGACGCGGGCGACGCGCGCGAGCTCGCCGGCGAGCTCGGCGACCTGCTCTTCCAGATCGCCTTCATCGGCCGTCTCGGCGAGGAATCCGGCGCCTTCACGCTCGCCGGCGCGATCGAGACCGTCCATCGGAAAATGGTCGAGCGCCATCCGCACGTCTTCGCCGGCGAGACCCTCGCCGACAGCGAGGCGGTGCGCCAGGCGTGGGAGCGCCGCAAGCTCTCCCGCGAGCCCGGCCGCGCCTCGCTCCTCGCCGGTGTCCCGGAGTCGCTGCCGGCGCTGCTCGCCGCCTATCGCCTGACCCAGAAGGCGGCGGGGGTCGGCTTCGATTGGGACCGGCCGGCCGAGGTCCTCGACCAGGTCGCCGAGGAGCTCGGCGAGCTGCGCCGCGAGCTGGAGCCGGGCGGCGGCGGCCCGGACGCGGTGCGCGCGGAGATGGGAGACCTCCTCTTCACCGTCGCCAACCTCGCCCGCAAGCTCGGCGTCGATCCGGAGGCCGCCCTGGCCGGCACCAACCGCAAGTTCCGCCGGCGCTTCGGCCGCATCGAGGAGGAGCTCGCCACGCGCGGCAAGACCCCCGCCGAGGCCACCCTCGCCGAGATGGACGAGATCTGGCAGGCGGCCAAGCGCGGCGGCGAGTAGCCGGCGAGTAGCCGATCGTCTACCCGCGGATCCGCGCTGCCCGCGTCGATCTCCTACCCGCGCCCCTTCGGCAGGCCGGCGACCACCGAGCGGAGCACCGGCAGGACGTTGGCCGCGACCCGCTGCTGGCCCTCGGCGGTGGGGTGGATGCCGTCGGCCTGGTTGAGCTGGGCGATCCCGCCCACCCCCTCGAGCAGGAAGGGCACCAGCGGCACCTTGAGGTCGTGCGCGATGCGCGGGTAGAGGGCGGCGAACCCGCCGGCGTAGTCGGGCCCGTAGTTGGGCGGGATCTTCATGCCGAGCAGCACCACCTGGGCGCCGGCCGCGCGGGCGCGGGTCACGATGGCGCGCAGGTTGCGCTCGATCTCGTCGAGCGGCTGCGCGCGCAGGGCGTCGTTGGCGCCGAGGCCGACCACCAGCACGTCGGGATGCTGGGCGAGGATCCACCCCAGCCGCCGCAGGCCGCCCGCGCTGGTGTCGCCCGAAACCCCGGCGTTGAGCACGCGAATGGGCGTGCCCGCCGCGGTCATGCGGAGCTCGAGCTGGGCGGGGAACGATTGATCGGCCGGCAGCCCGAGCCCGGCGGTCAGGCTGTCGCCCAGGAAGGCCACCACCGGGACGTGGGCGGCGGCCGGGCGGGCCGGCGCGGCGGTG
>Ga0070763_10000340_pt1 | contig 12273 bp, 7 predicted proteins | sample HubBroMetageWRM3_FD_67279 | JGI IMG/M metagenome (GOLD analysis project Ga0070763, IMG submission 67279) | Warmed soil microbial communities from the Hubbard Brook experimental Forest, New Hampshire - Hubbard Brook CCASE Soil Metagenome WRM 3 | ecosystem: Environmental > Terrestrial > Soil >... | reverse complement strand
CGTCGGCCAGCGCGGGAGCTGCGAGCAGGAGGTTGACCCCCTGAGCCGCCGCCGCGTCGGGCCGCCCGGCGAGCGCGCCCGAGAGCGCGGCGAGCCACCCGGGCTCGATCAGGAGATCGTCGTTGACAACCGCCACCAGCTCGCCCCGCGCCGCCGAGATCCCCCGGTTGGCCGCCGCCGCAAACCCGAGGTTCCGCCCCGGCCGCAGCACCCGGTCGGCCAGCCCCGCCGGCAGGGCCAGGGGAGATGGCGCCTGATCCACCACCACGATCTCGAGCTCCCGCCCGCCGTCCCGGCGCAGCGCTTCGAGGCAGGCTGCGAGCAGCGCCGAGCGCCCGACGGTCGGCACCACCGCGCTCAGCCGTGCGGCCGGCGCTGCCCGCGGAACGGCCGATCCTTCCGTAGCAGTCGCCGCTCCCGGATAGCTCACGCCTCCCGGATCCGCCACGGCTCCAGGAACCTCCGCCGCGCCGAGCCCCGCGGGCGCACCCCCGTTCACCGCCACTCGAATTCCACGCGGTCGAGCAGTGCGCCGTTGAGCGCGCCGGGCGGGCTCGGTCCGTGCGCCGCGAGCACCAGGGGGGCGCCCGGCGGCCACTCCACCGGACCCACCATCACCTCCTCCCAGACCCGCGCGCGTCCCGGCGTCCAGGAGGCGAGCCGCCGCTCGCCGGCCAGCACGTCGAGCGTAAACGGCACCGGCTGGTTGCGGATGAACTGCGCCGAGAGCCCGAGGCGGACCCGCCGCCCGCCCGGCACGACCGGCACGGTCAGCCGCTCGCCCACCCGCAGCACCCAGCTGCCGCGATACCCGGTGCGCTCGATCACCCAGCGGTCGGGGTAGAGGTGGCCGCCGCTCTTGACCACCTCGGGGTCCTCCAACTCGACGACATGGGTGGGCCAGTGCGCCGCCGCGACCGGCAGCACGGCCCCCGCCGCGAGCAGCGCCGTCACGCCGGCGAGCGCTCCCCAGGAGGCGCCCCGCTCCCAGCCTCCGCGGCCACTCCCCTCCGCAGCTGCCGCGCGATCGGCCGCATGCCATCTCCGCCAGCGCTCGCGCCAGCGCCGCCATGGCCCCCGCCGCGGCCACCACCAGGCGAGCGCCGCCAGCGCCAGGCTCGCCGGCGGCCAGATCCAGGTTGCCGGCCGCGGCCGCACCGAGCTCGGAAAAAAGCGCGCCGCCGCCATCCCCCACCGCGCGCTCAGGCCGTCGAGCAGGTGGGTGCGGCCGTCGGCGAAGTTATAGGTCCAGCCCGGCACCACGATCCAGACCAGCAGCAGCACCACCGTGAGCGCGCCCAGCCCGCCCAGCATCATGCGCGCGCCCGCCTGCCGCCGCTCGGCGAGCAGCGGCACCAGCGCCACCCCGAGCAGGGGCAGCGCGAGCAGCGCATAGCGGAACGGGGGCGACCACCCGCCGTACCACTCGCCGCGCGGCGCGACGACGACCAGGTAGGGGACCATCAGCAAGCCGACATGGGCGGGCAGCGGATGGCCGCGCCCGACCAGCAGCAGCGCGGCCGGCAGCAGCAGCAGCCAGATCGGCGTGCAGCCGAAGAGGCCGAAGGCGCAGTCGAAGAAGATCCCCGCGAGCCCCTCGAAGTACTCGCGCGGCGTGTGGTGGGCGGGATCGATCTCCTCCCAGCTGTGCACCTTGAGCGGATTGCCGTAGAGGTGGAGGTTGTGCAGCCAGATCGCCGCCCCGAGCGCCGCGAGCAGCAGCGCCAGCAGCACGAGCGCGCCGCGCCGCCGGCCGCTCCGCCACCAGGCCAGCGCAAGCAGCGGCGCCGAGATCAGCATCAGGCGGATCTTGACCAGCGGCAGCAGGAGCGCCGCCCCCAGGATCACCAGCCATCGCCGACGTTCGCCGGAGGCGACGGCCCCGCGCTCCGGCGGCGCGAGCGCGAGGATCGCGTCGAGCCCGAGCATGGCGAGCAGGGCCGCCGGCACCTCGACCCACACCTGCGAGGAGTAGAGCGGGAGCGGCGATGCGAAGGCGACCAGGGCATAGGCGGCAAGCGCCTCGCCCGGCCGCTCGGCGGCATAGTGCCGCGCGAGCCGCAGCGTCATCCAGGCCAGCGCGGCGGCCATCGCCGCCATGGTGGCGAGCGCGCCGAGCTTGCCGGCCACCCGGTAGGCCGGAACCAGCATCAGCGGCAGCAGCACGTTGTGGCGCGAGTAGAGCTCTCCGCGCGGTCCGACCGGATCGCCGGGCTGGGGCACGATCGGCCGCGACATGAAGTGCCGCCAATCGCCGTGCGCGTAGTTGTTGGCGAGGTCGGCATCGCCGTCGTAGGCGAGGCTGTGGGTGAGCAGCAGGTTGTACGGCTCGTCGCCGTCGGGCTCGCGCTGGCCCGCCGACCAGGGGAGGATCGCGAGGTAGGCCACCAGCGGCAGCACGAAGAAGAACCCGCTCGGAGCGCCCTCCAGGCGATGCCCGAGCAGCGGCCGGGAGGCCAGCAGCTGGCGGGCCAGGTGGTGGGCCAGGATGAGGAGGAAGGCGGCGGCGAGCGGTCGCTCGCCGCCGGCGATGCCGAGATGGGTGCGCGCGAGAGCGAGCAGCACAGAGAGCGCGAGCGCCGCGAGCTCGCCGGCCGTCCCCGCCCTTCCCAGGCGCCGGCCGCCGCGCCGCTCGGACCAGCGCTGGGCGAGCCAGAGCGCCGCCACCACCCACGGCAGCAGCAGCAGCGTCGAGCGCAGCGGATCGCCCGCGCTCAAGGGCGCAGCTCCAGCTGGTAGAGCGCGAGGCCGATGTCGGCGGGGAGCCCGGGCGCGCGCTCGACGCGGAGGTGGACGAAGCGGCCGGGCGCCGGCAGCCGCCAGAGCGCGCGGTAGCGCTGGGCAAAAAAGCCCGCCTCCACCCAGGACAGCCAGGCCGGTGGCGAGCGCAGGCGCGCCCCGGCCGCGACATCCGGCCGCCGTGCCGCCCACTCACCGGTCGCCTCCCCCGCCCGCAGGATCCAGCCGAGCCGGGCGCCGTCCGCTCGCCGCAAGGTGACGGTGGCGACCGGAGTGCCGTTCGCCAGGCCCGCCGCATGGGTCAGGCTCGAATCGATGGCCAGGCTGGCGGCGCGAGCAGGAGCCGTGAGGTCGGTCTCCCACGAGCCCCGGGAGCCGTCGAGCGCCACCACCGCGGTGAGCACCGGTGCTCCTGGTCGCGGCAGCGCGAGCAGCAGGGCCGCGAAGAGCACGGCGCCGGCCGCGGCGGCCAGGGCGATGGCGGCACCGGGGACGGGTGGCGCGGGTGGGGAGGTGGGCGCAGGCGCCCTTCGCGCGTCCGGCGTCCGGGCCGCTCCCGCTCCCCCAGAGCGCGCCTCGGGCCGCAGCCGGTGGGTGAGCCGGACCGCAAGAGCGCCGCCGGCGGTCAGCGCCACCACGGCCACCGCCACCGCGGCGGCCAGCCGCGGACCGGGGGCCGCGCCGAGGAGGGCGAGCGCCGCGGCGAGCGGATCGGCGCGCAGCCACGGATAGGACGCGAGGAGCGCGGTGCCGCCCGCCAGCGACGCGCTCCAGACCCGCTGCGCCGCCGCTGCCGGACCGCCGGCCGGCAGGGCGAGCGCGGCGAGGGCCAGCGGCGCCGCGAGGGCCGACCGGTCCGGGATCCACGGCGTGATCAGGGCGAGCAGCAGCGCGCCGAGCGCGAGGCGGGGGCGTGCGGGCAGGAGAGCGCCCGGCACCACCAGCGCCAGCCATCCGAGCGAGGAGAGCGGGGCCATGCCCGCACCCCGCGAGAACCACGCGCAGCCGCCCAGCAGGGCCAGCAGGACCGCCAGGGTCACCACGCCCGCGGTGGCGGGAACCCGGGACCGGGGCGGCTCGGCCGTCTCGCGGTGGGAGAGCGGCGTCTGCATGGATTCTTGCGTCGGCTGGGAGGGTCTGGGCGCCGGTCGTAACGATTCGTGCGCTGGGCTCGACGATTCGCGCGCCGAGCGCATTGATGCCTGTGCCGGCGGCGAGGACTCCTGTCTTGGCGACGAGGACCCCTGCGTCGGATGCAGGGTTTCGGAGGTCGAGCGCAAGCCTGCGTGCGTGGACCGCGAGGAAACGATCTCCGGCTCACGCGAGCCGGTCGCCGGAGGCCGGTTTCCCTTCGGTATCCACCTCGGAAGCAGCGCCGCTCGCCACAGCCAGAGTCCCGCGGCCGACGCCGCCCAACCTGCCCGCGGCTGCCAGAGGAGAGGCGCGATCAGGACGGCCGCCGCCGCGGACCTCTCGACGGCGGGCCGGAAGCGGAAGGTTTCGCCGCCGGTGCCGCGGAGGTTCCAGGGGCGGGTGAGGGCTGCCGGCCACGAGCCGGCCGCCAGAGCCGCGAGCGCGAGCGTCGAGGTCACCGTCCAACCCGGCGCCAGCACCAGCGCTGCCGCGGCGGCGGTCAGGGCGCGTCCCACGCCATGGCGCCGCGCCAGGACCGCGAGCGCTGCGCCTCCGACGAGGGGCAGCACGACCAGGGCCGCCAGGCTACGCCCCCGCATCCCGGGAGGGAAGAGGAGCTCGCCGCGCAGCAGGAGCTGCGCCCCGAAAGCCGCAGGCACCCAGAAGCCGAGCAGGGCGTGCGTCGCGCTCCCGTCCGCCAGGGCCTCGCCCCCGCACGCGCCCCCCCTGAGCCCGTCCGGTCGGACCCCACTCCCGGACACCCGCGCCCGGAGCCCGCCGTCCGCTGCCATCCCTGGCCCTTCGCCGGCGAGGCGAGGACCGAGGGTGACCGTCTCGGCCCCGGCGCCAGCTGGGAACCCGGGCTCTACTCCAGCGAGCTGGTGGTCGGCGGCGTTCGGCCCGGCCTCGGTTGCGAACCCGGGTCCCTCGCCGGCGAGGCGGCGGCCGAGGGCGAGCGCCCCCACCTCGGTCTCCCACCCGGGTACCTCTCCGGCGAGCCGGCGTCCAAGGCCGACCGCCCACACCACCAGCAGCAGGAGTGCGGTCGCGGCACCGCGCGGCGGGCCGGGCGGCAAGGCCCAGCAGGCAGCGGCGGCCAGCACCGCTCCCCATCCGAGCTCGGCCGCCGGCGGGGGCGCCAGCACGGCCACGGTCGCCAGCACGGCAGCGATCAGCAGCCCGAGATAGGAGCCCTCCGCCCACGCCGCCGGGTCCTGCTCCTGCCCGCTGAAAGCCAGCACCGCCGCCAGCGCGGCGATCGGCACGAGCACCCGGAAGACCGCGCCCGCGCGCGCGCCCAGACCCGCCGCGGGCGCGGCCGCGCGGGCGGCCGTGATCGGCTGCGAAGGCTGTTCGACCATCGCGCGCCATCTTACCCGCTGGGCTCGCGCCGGCCCCGCCCGCGGTTCGCGGGCGCGTTGTCGTCCGTCAGGCACTTCCGCCCGGTCGCGGGGCCTGTTCAGTCCTGCACGCGGCGCGATTTCAGCTCAATCCCCGAGGTCGCGCCGCTGGGGCAGCGAGGCGAGCAGCACGCGGTCCCATGCGGGTTCGGTTGGCTGGGTCGCGGCGAGCAGCGCGAGCCCGATGCCGGCCGAGCCGGTGAGGAATCCCGCGTCGGGCTGCCAATCGAGCTGGTTGTCGGCATCCGAGTGCAGGGCGAGGAAGCCGCCCACCCCGGCTCCCGGCCGTGCCGACGCCAGCGCTTGCTCGAACCAGATGCGCGCCGCCACCTGGAAGCTCTCCTCGCCGCTCGCCTGGTAGAGGCGGTTGAAGAGGTGGCCCACGCCGGCCGCGCCGTGGCAGAGCCCGGTATCCGGGACCCGCGCCCTCTCCTCCGGCCGGAGGGTCCGCCTCGCGGCGGCGCGTCCGATCGCCAGCGCCTCCCGCTCCCATCCGGCATGCCCCACCGCCCGTGCCGCCGCGAAGAGGGCGGCCGCCACCCCGGGGTCGCCGTAACACCAGGTGAGGCGGGTGGTGGTAGACGCCGATTCGGAGCCGGCGTAGTACCCGAAACAAGAGAGGGCCTGGGGTCCCTGGTTCTGGGCCAGCAGCCACGAAACCGCGCCGTCGAGCAGCCGGCGAGCAGAGCCGCCCGCTACGCCGGCGGCGTACATCCCGGCGAGCAGGGCGATCACTCCGGGGACCCCGTGCGCCACGCCCAGGTTGTGATACCCGCGGGGGTGCTGCGCTCGCTCGCGCTCCGGGACGAGCTCCGGCGGGGTGAGCCAGGTGAGCCCCTCGGGCCGCTCCTCGGCGGTTTCCGCGAGCCGCTCGGCGACCCGTTCGAGACACTCGCGGGCGAAGGGGCGTGGCCAGCGCTCGAGCGCCCATGCCCCCACGCCGACCAGGCCGGAGATCAAGTCGTACTCCTCTGGATTGGGCGGCTGCTCCAGGTACTGCGCGAGCGCCGCGGCGATCTCGGCTCCCGGGTCGTGGTCTTCGGCGGAGTCCTCGCCAGCAGAGTCCTCGCCGGTGGACTCCTCGCCGCCGCCCGGGTTTCCCGCCTCCGTGCCGAGCTCGGGCGACTGGAAGTGCTCGACGACCCAAGCCACCCCGGTGAACCCGGAGTAAAGGCCCGGGAACGTCTGGATGGCGCCGGCCGCCTCGATCGCCCGGTGCAGGCGGGCGAGGGCTGCCTCCTCCCAGCCCTGGCCGGGATGCGCGAGATCGAGATAGGCGAAGAGCAGGGCCTGGCCGGCATCGCCCTCGGCGAGCGAGAAGGGAGGTGAGATCCGCTGCCCAGGCTTCGGTGCGCGCGGCGGCATCTCCAGCAGGTCGCCCGCGATCGCCGCGATCGCCCGCACCGCGCGGGCCGCGGCCTCGTCGTTCAGGATGGGTTGCCAGGAGGATGCCGCGGTCATTGCCTTCTCACCAGGAGTGAAAACTCTACACGAGGAGAGCCTTGACATGCGGGTCTCACGGGCTAGACTCGGCGGCCATGGTGTCGCGAGAGCTGCTGCGCGAAGAACCCGAGCGGATGCGCCAGGGGCTGGCGAGCCGCGGCTTCGACGTCGCCCAGCTCGACCGCTGGCTGGCTCTCGACGCCGAGCGCCGGCGCGCGCTGGTCGAGGTCGAAGAGCTCAAGCGCCAGCGCAACGAGGCCAGCCGCGCGATCGGCAAAGCCAAGCAGCAGGGCGGCGCCGCCGCCGACGAGATCGCCGCGGTCTCGCGCCTCAAGGAGTGCATCGAGGCGCTGGAGGAGGAGTTGAGCGGGCTGGAGGAGGAGCTTTCCAGGCTCGATCTCACTTTTCCCAACCTGCCCCATGCGAGCGTTCCGGTCGGGGACGAATCAGCCAACCGGGTCGAGCGCGTGGTGGGCGAGCCGACCCGTTTCGGCTTCGCGCCGCAGCCGCACTGGGAGCTCGGTGCCGCTCTGGGAATCCTCGACTTCGAGCGCGGAGCCAAGCTGGCCGGGGCGCGCTTCACCGTCTACTTCGATGGCGGCGCGCGCCTCGAACGCGCGCTGATCTCCTTCATGCTCGACCTCCACACCGGCACTCATGGCTATCGCGAGGTGCTGCCGCCCTTCATCGCCAACCGCGATTCGCTGGTCGGCACCGGCCAGCTGCCCAAGTTCGCCCACGACCTCTTCAAGCTGGAGGGCCACGACTACTACCTGGTACCGACCGCGGAGGTGCCGCTCACCAACCTGCACCGGGGCGAGGTCTTGGAGGAGTCGCGGCTGCCCGTGCGCTACACCGCCTACACGCCCTGCTTCCGCAGCGAGGCCGGCTCCTACGGCAAGGACGTGCGCGGCCTCATCCGGCAGCACCAGTTCAACAAGGTCGAGCTGGTGCACCTGACCACTCCCGAGACCAGCTACGACGCCCTCGAACAGCTCACCGCCCACGCCGAGAAGGTCCTTCAGCTCCTCGAGCTCCCCTACCGCGTGGTCTCGCTCGCCACCGGCGATCTCGGCTTCGCCTCGGCCAAGACCTACGACCTCGAGGTCTGGCTCCCCGGCCAGAACGCCTACCGCGAGATCTCCTCGTGCAGCAACTGCACCGACTTCCAGGCCCGCCGCGCGGACCTCCGCTACCGCCCCGCCGCCGGCGGCAAGCCCCGCCTCCTCCACTCCCTCAACGGCTCCGGCCTCGCCATCGGCCGCACCCTCATCGCCATCCTGGAGAACTACCAGCAGGAAGACGGCACCGTCCTCGTCCCCCCCATCCTCCGCCCCCACACCGGAGGCCTCGCGCGCCTCACCCCCAAGCAGTAAGCTCTCTCCCGCACCTCACCCCCCCGCGGAGGGGTGGCTGAGCGGTCGAAAGCAGCGGTCTTGAAAACCGCCGATCGGGCAACCGGTCCGTGGGTTCGAATCCCACCCCCTCCGCCAAATGCACCTTAGAATCAATAGTGGATTGGTGGACGCATGATGGCGCGAGATCTGCCTAATCCCCCTCCCGGTTTTGAGGAGCTTTCCGCCGATGAGAAGCTCGACTATGTGCAGTCGCTCTGGGATCGGCTTGCAGCTCATCCTGAGGCGATCCCGGTTCCCGCGTGGCATCAGCGGGTGATCGAGGAACGCCTCGCGAGACACCAGGAGGATCCAGACTCTGCGCGGCCGTGGGAGGAGGTCCGCGAAGATGTTTCCGACAAGTTGAAGGGCTTTCGCTCGCGACGGGAATGACTCCACGCCTCCTCATCCGATCGGAGGCGCAGGTCGATCTCGAAGACGCCGTCCTCTGGTACGAGGAGCAGTGAGTGGGTTTGGGTGAGGCCTTTTCCGAACAGGCATTCGACCTGATCCAGAAGATCGCAAAGTCACCCCATCAGTTTCCTTCCGTCGCGCCGCCAGTGCGGCGCGCCCTCGCAGCGGCAGGAGCCATCGGCTCCTTGAGGTGGCAGCTCGGCGTGCGCCAGCACTGACCTCGGCGCGCATGACTTCTCAGGCAGGCGACCAAGCCTTGACGCGATCTCGCGCCTCAGCGTGATGCACCTCTTAGACTTAGAGATAGTGCTCACTTCGTTGGCCTGAGGAGACAACAGCATCGCTGCTCACAGATTCGCTTCTCAGGGATGTGGAGGCAGACGGTTTCCAGAGCTGCGCGGCCGACCCGACCTTCGAGTACGCGCTGGAGTTTTGGGAGTCGGGCGCCCCGGCCGATCCCTACCCGCTCGACGCGAGCCGGCTCCTGGACCTCAAAGCCTCGCTGCGCCGGGCTCAGCGGCGGCTCGCCGAATCCGCTGCGGCGCTCGCTCGCGGCGAGGCTGCGGGCGAGGCTCTCGCAGAGGACGTGCGAGCGGCCGAGCAGCTCGCGGGCGGTGCGCTCGACCTCGTGCGCATGCCCCTCCCGACCCGTCGCCAGCTGTTGCCGGCGCGTACTGCGAGGGCGATCGGCACGCCGCTCGCCGGCTGGCCGCGTGCGATGTCGGGGACATAGGTGGTGATGTCGCTCATCACACCCCTCGCGCAGGATCCTCTCATGCCGGCAGCCTGGAACGCCAGGTCCCGACGCTCACCGGTGCAAATCCCGCCGCGCGTCCGTCCAATGGGTGAAAGGAGGACGCTCTGATGAGAGTTCCAAATGCATTGGAAGTTGCCGTGATGTCGCTGCTGTTGGTGAGCCCGGTCATCGCCGCGGCCGGCGAGAAGGGTGCCGGGGACAAGGGGGCCGGGAAGGCCGGCGCTAGCGACCGGGGCGGTGCGAGAGCCGGCGCCGGCGACCGGGCCGGCGCGAAAGCCGGAGCCGCCGACCGGGGCGGCGCGAGAGCGGCCGGCGGCCACGGCGGCGCCAGGGCTGGCGCCGGCGATCGGAGCCACGAGAGGGTCGGCCTCGTAGACCGCTCCGGTGCGAGAGCCGGCGGCGGCGGTGGCGCGCGAGCTCGCGGCATCGACCTGGTGCCCCACGATCGGCGTTCGGAGGCCCAGAAGACCTTCGATCGGAACATGCAGAACGCCGAGCGGGTCTCGCGGGAGAGGCAAGCCGCGAGAGAGAGGGAAGCCATGCGGGACAAGACGCACGACTTCCCGCGCGTGAAGGTCGGCCCGAACGCGTCGGTCGGTGGGCAGATGAGTCCGCCGGGAATCAACGTCAAGATCTCAACCGATCCGCCCAAACAGCAGGGCAGCACGAAGCCGCCCGCACCTCGATAGGAGTCCCTCCGGCCAAGCCGGGCTATCCCTGAGAGGTGTTCCCCGCTGAAGCGTCGAAACGACAGCGGCGGGTCCCCATGGACCCGCCGCCTGCCCGCGCCCTCGCCGCCCTGCTTCAGCCGATCACTTGAACTTGATGTGGGCGTCGAGGCCGAACGTCCGCGGCTGGTTGACCAGGAAGCCGACGCGCGCTCGGGTGCCGCGCTCCTGGTCGAGGGCCAGCAGGGCGCGCTCGTTGCCGGCGTTGTTGACGAAGAAGGCGATGTCCCATCTCTCGTTCAGCATTCCGAGCCGGAGGTTCACGATCTGGTAGGCCGGGAGCTTGGGATTGAAGGTGAAGACGCTCGCCGTCAGCGGGCCGCCGATGGTCTGGCCTCCCGACTGCTGGAACGACAGCAGGTTGACGATGCCGAAGCCCTCCGCCTGGTCGCCGATCTGGGTGAAGCGCGAGCCGATGTACTGGTAGGTGGGTGTGAAGTACCCCAGCCAGTTGCTCAGCATCGGCCGCTGCAGCGTCGCCGCCGCCGCCAGCTGAAACCTCGGCACGGTCGGCAGGCGATTGCCCTTCTGGATGCCCGAGACGACGGTGACGTTGCCGTTGGCATCCGTGGAGGTCAGCGTGGAGTCGAGCTTCGAGTCGCTGAAGCTGGTCGAGACGGCAAAGTCGAAATACCGGTTGGGCGCTGCCGTGAATTCCAGCTCGACTCCCGGGCTATGGGCCTTGGGGACGTTGAAGATGACGCGCGACGAGCAGGAGCCGGCGGTCACCGTCGCCTGCAAGTCCCGGATGTCCGCGTAATACGCCGCCACGTTGACCGAACCTCGCCCGCCCATGATCGTCGTCTTCGAGCCCACCTCGTAGTTCCAGAGCGTCTCGTCCTTCCAGGTCTCGTGGCCGCCGAAGGTGCGGAGGTCGGTGGGCGTGCAGAGCGGAACGTTGAGCGGATCGTTGATGCCGCCCAGCCGGAAGCCCTTGGAGACCTGGGAGTTGAGCTTGGTGTCCTTGCTCACCGCGTAGCTCGCCATGACGCGCGGCGCAAAGCCGTCGGCGTTGGTCTTGCCGGGCTGCGACACCAGGGAGTGGCCGTTGTCGTTGTTGGCGAAGATACCGTCGAAGATCTGCTGCTTGTCTTCCGAGAAATGGTAGTAGCGCAGGCCGCCGGTGAGCTCCAGCCGGTCGGTGGCGGACCAGGTCACCTCGCTGAAGAGGGCGAACTGGTCGAGCTTGTAGCGCAGGTTGGAGAAGAACAGCACGTCCCGCGGAGCGGCGAGTCCCTGGGTGGGGATGCCCGACAGCCCTTCGAAGCCGCTCACCAGGAGGTTCTGTCCATAGTGGCGGTTCATCCTGGTGAAGAACAGCCCGCCCAGCCAGTGCAGGCCCTTGGCGCTCCCGGACAACCGCAGCTCCTGGGCGAACACGCCCGCCTTGGTGGCGTCGTCGAGCGGCGCGTTGAGCGTGTAGATGTTCGCAGGCAGTCCGATCGAGCCGCCCGTGATGCTGGCGGTCAGGGCGGTCGCGTCGCGCACCACCAGCACGTCGCGATGGGTGTACGAGGTGATCGAGGTGAGATCCATGCCGCCGATCTTGTAGTCGAGATGGAGGTCGGTGAGCAGGAACTTGTCGGTGTACGGCTCCTTGATCTGGGTGAACTGCTGGTAGGGACCGAGGGTGACCGGCGGCCTGGTCGTGGTGAAGGGGTTGGCCAGGATGTTGTAGGCGTCGGCGCGGTTCCAGCCGTCCATCTTCACTTCCTGGTAGAGGACGCGCGGGGTGATGGTCAGGTTCTCGTTCGGCTGCATGCGGAACGTCGCGCGCACGCCGGCGCGGTCGCCGCTGTTGACGTCGTGCTTGACCGAGAGGTTCGGCTGCACGGCGTCGATGAAGCCGCCGTAGGCGGTGTAGTAGGCCGCGACGCGCAACGCCGAGGTGTCGCCGATGGGCACGTTGGTGGCCACCTTGGCGCTGCCGCCGGGACCGCCGCCGTCGATGGTGCTGGCGGTGAAATCGCCGAACCAGCGGGAAACGCGCAGCTCCGGCTGGTTGGTGATGTAGCGCACGGTGCCCGACTCCGAGCCGGCGCCGAAGAGCGTCCCCTGCGGTCCGCGCAGCACCTCGACGCGCGAGATGTCGAACAGGTCGATGTCGGGGGTGAAGAGGGAGAGCGAGATGGGCGACTCGTCGAGGTAGATGCCCACCTGCTCCTTGACGCCGGGTTGGTCGCGGACGATCTGGCCGGCGGACACGCCGCGGATCGCCACCTGGCTCTGTCCGGGGCCGAGGTTCTGGACCGTGAATCCGGCGA
>Ga0070763_10000338_pt1 | contig 12291 bp, 10 predicted proteins | sample HubBroMetageWRM3_FD_67279 | JGI IMG/M metagenome (GOLD analysis project Ga0070763, IMG submission 67279) | Warmed soil microbial communities from the Hubbard Brook experimental Forest, New Hampshire - Hubbard Brook CCASE Soil Metagenome WRM 3 | ecosystem: Environmental > Terrestrial > Soil >... | reverse complement strand
CCCGCAGAATCTGCTCGGGCCGGCGTTCGAGCCGCTCGTGTCCTTGTCGGTGGCCGTCATCCTCTATGACGCGGGCCTGAGCCTCGATATGCGGAAGCTCAAGGGCCACACCCGCAAGGTAGTGATCCGCCTGATCGTGCTCGGGGTCCTGATCACCACCGCGCTCGCTGCTTCCGTGGCCGCACCGCTCCTGGGTATGTCACGCGGCGCGGCGCTGATGCTCGGGATCATCCTCGTCGTCTCGGGACCAACCGTGGTGGGGCCGCTGCTCAGTTTCGTCCGGCCCACCGAACGGGTACAGCAGGTCCTCATCTGGGAGGGGTCGCTGATCGACCCGGTCGGCGGAATCCTCGGCGCGCTGGTGTTCCATGGCGTGGTCGCGAGCACCAGCAAAGGGCCGGGCAGCCAGCTCGCCCAATTTGCGGCCAGCGTCGGCGTCGGCGTCGCCGGCGGGGTGATCGGCACCGCACTGCTCTGGCTGCTGCTGCGCAAACTCCGGCTCGGCGAAGTGCTCGGCACCACCGCGCAACTCGCCGCGGTGATCGCGGTGGCCGCCGCGTGCGACGTGATCCGCGAGGACACCGGACTCATCGCGGCCATTTTCATGGGGCTCGCCCTGGCTAATCGGCGGGGCTTTGACATCCCGTCGCGCCGCCCGTTCTTCGAGACGCTCGTGCAGCTGATCATCGGCGTCCTGTTCATTTCCATCTCGGCCACCGTAACCCCGGCCTCGCTCCGGCATCTGCTGCTGCCCACGCTCGCCCTGGTCGCTGTCCTGGTGCTCGTGGCCAGGCCTATCGTCGCGTTCGCGTCGACGCTGAGGACGGACCTGACCAAAGGCGAGCGTGCCTTCATCGGCTGGATGGCTCCGCGCGGCATCGTCGCGGCCGCCACCGCGTCGACGTTCGCGGCGGGCCTGGTCGCCAAGGGCATCGGCGGCGCCGGCAAGATCCTGCCCGCCACGTTCGTCGTCATCGTAGCGACGGTGACCCTGTACGGCCTGACCGCGGTGCCGGCCGCCCGGCGATTGGGCGTCGCGCGGCCCGGCCGCACCCGGCCGCTTCTGGTCGGCGGCTCGGCCTGGGTGGTCGACCTTGGACGGGCCCTGAAGTCCGCGGGCCTGGAGGTGGTGATGTGGGCGGGCCTGGACCAGCAGCGGGAACAGATCAGGCGGGCCGGGCTGGAACTAGCGCCTGGTGAGCTGCTCGCGGCGGCCACCGGCCGCGGCGCGCGACTCGAGGGCATCACGGCCGTGCTCCTGCTGACCGACGAGGATGACTTCAACGCGCTCGCCTCGGTGCTGCTGACGGAAACCGTCGAGGGGCACGTATACCGGCTTGCGCCGCCGCAGCTCAGCCACGGAGTGGTCGCTCCCTACACCACCGGGCACATACTGTTTGCCACTGGCATGACCAGGCCGGCGGTCACCGCTCGGTATCAGGACGGGGCGCGGATCGTGGTACACGGCGCCGACGGCGTACTGCCCGCCGGACAGGACCTCCTGTTCGTGGTACGCGCGGACGGCCAGCTCACTGCCGTCACTCAGACCAGCACGCCGGCGCCGGAACCTGGTGACATCTTGGTGTCCCTGGGCCCGGTGCTCGCGGCGCAACCAGCGGATCCCGGTCATAGTGATCTGCCCGAGGTAGAGCGACTATGACCTTTCATGTACGGCTGGTCAGCGTGCCTGACCGGACCCATGACCTGGTCGAGGCACTCGCCGCCGACGCGGGTGTCTCCAACCTGCTCGTGCTCCCGGGCGCCGCCCGCGGGCCCGCCAGCGACGCCGTCCAGTTCGACGTTCGGCCCCGGTCCGCCAACTCCGTATTCCGTAACCTGCAGGCCTTCCAGCACGACCACGGCGGCACCGTCGCCGTTGATTACGTGGATGCCACTCTCGGTGAAAGGGTGCCCCCGGCCGCGGAGCATTTTCTGGTGCAGCGTGACGTCGCACCCGTATGGGAAGTCGTCGAGGCCCGGATCCGCGCGGACGCCGTCTACGCACCCAGTTTCTACATCCTGCTCGCCATCGCCGGGCTGATCGGCGCGGTCGGCATCCTCACCAACTCCACGATCCTCATCGTCGGCGCCATGGTCGTGGGGCCCGAGTACAACGCGATCATGGGTGTTGCCCTCGGCATCGACAAGCGAACCAGGCGGCCGGTAATCCGCGGCGCCCTCGCCCTGCTCGCCGGATTCTCCGCGGCCATGATCGTCACCCTGCTCTTCGCCCTGGCGATCCGCTGGTCCGGGCACACGCCGAAGTTGTACTCGCTCGGCGTGCGACCAGTTTCCTCTCTCATCGACAATCCGAACTTGTTCTCGATCGTCGTCGCTGTCCTGGCTGGGATCGTCGGTGTCGTCTCGCTGACCGAAGCGCGGGCCAGCGCCCTTATCGGCGTGTTCATCTCAGTGACGACCATTCCGGCGGCCGCTGACATAGCCCTGTCCGTCGGGTACGGAAGCTGGGGCGAGGCTCGCGGGTCGGCGTTCCAGTTGCTTCTCAACGTGACAGTGCTGATTGCCATGGGCGCGCTGGTTCTGCGCGCCCAGCGGATCATCTGGCGTTCCCGCGAACGGGGCAGAACGATCGCGGGATGCGCGGAGCCTAGCTAACCACCTGCCGCGTCAGCGACGTTCAGGCGATGGATGATCGTGGCCACGAGCTCCTCTGGCGTGCCATCAGCGGGCACGACAAGTACGTTCGCCGCCGCTCGCGGCACCTCGAGATCATCGAACTGGGTGTCCAGGAGCCCGGCGGGAAAGAAATGCCCGGGCCTGGCGGCGAGCCGGGCCATGTCTGCGTCATGACCGATATCCAGGAACACGAGCCGTGCGGCGGGACGCCCGTCCAGGAGCACATCCCGGTAGGCGCGTTTGAGCGCCGAGCACGCCACGACACCCGAGTCGCCCGCCGCGGCGCGCTCATCCATCCAGTCGGCGATCGCACCCAGCCAAGGCCGCCGGTCGTCGTCGGTCAGCGGAATTCCGGCGGCCATCTTGGCCACGCTGGCGGCAGGGTGAAAGGAATCGCCGTCAGCGAACGCCCAGCCAAGCCGGCCCGCCAGCAAGGCGCCGACCGTCGACTTGCCGCTGCCCGAGACCCCGGCCATCACCACGATCATCGCGTGACCCCGCGTTCTCAACCAGCAGGGTGCACATTAGCCCAGTCGGCGGCCATGTCGATCACGGTCCATTTCTGGTCAGCCGCAGCGGCCAGGATCTGGTCTGTGCCGCTGCCCAGGATGGGGTCGCGATCGTAGGCGTACTCCCGCTCGGCGTCAGTGTGGTGGACGACCAGTTCCAGGGTCCGGTATGGGCTGGCTGCGGTCCACTGGAGCATGGCCAGGTCGCCGTCGGTGTTCCCGGCGGCCAGGATCGGGCGCTGCCCGACGTGCTGGTGGATCGAGCTGGGCTTTTTCGGGCCGTCGTTGACGACCTCGAGTTTGGCGCTCTTGAGAAGTTCGGGCCCGCTGTCGCCGATGCGGAACTCGGTTTCCCCGACGCTGCCGATCACCCGGTGCGGTGGCAGGCCGTAGACGTCAGCCGCCCACGTCCGCATGAAGTCCGTGCCGCCGCCGGAGATAATCCAGCAGGAGAAGCCCTTGCGGTCAAGCAGCCCGAGCAGCTCGAGCATCGGCTGGTACACCGTCTCCGGGTAGGGCCGCCCGAAACGCGGGTGCCGGGCCGAGGCGAGCCAGTTCTGGCCCAGCGCGTCGAACTCGTCGGTGGTGATGCCCGCGTGAGTAAGCGCTAGCAGCTCGACCAGGGCCGGCATCCCGCCGGCGTGCAGCTTCTCGAGGCTGGTGGGATGGCCCAGTTCGGCCGCCCGGTCGATCGCGAAGACCAGCTGAGCGTACACGGGCTGCTCAGTCCACAATGTGCCGTCATTGTCGAACACCGCCACGCGGTCCCGCTCCGGCACGAAGTCCGGCGCGTCAGGATCGGTCACGGCGTCGACGAATTCCACGATTGCGTGCTTTGCGGGTGTCCCACGCCAGCTCGGCAGCTGATCAGCACTCACCGTCATCGCGCTCCTCCCGACAGCAGCATCTCGTGTGATCAAAGGCTCCGCCCATCCCGACGGCTCAGACATCACCCACGCCGGATGACCCCCTGGTCCTGGCTAGCCTGAATACTCGGCCGCATGGGCGTCAGTGGCGGGGCCCGCCGCGGGGCGGTTGATCGTCGGCTGGTCCGTTATGCCGGGGCCGCGCGCGCTCACCTGGTGGTCACCCTCGTACTCGGCCTAGCCGGAACGGGACTGATCCTGGCCCAGGCCGGCCTGCTCGCCCGGGCCCTGGCCGTTGCTGCCCGCGGCGACGTCGCGGCCGCGCTATCAGGCACCCTGGCGGTGCTGCTGGTCGTGGTGGCGGCCCGGGCGGCGGTGAGCTATGGCGGGGAAGTGACCGCGCTGCGAGCGGCCGCGACGGTGAAATCGCAGCTACGCCGCGCGCTCACCGCCCGCTCCCTGCAGCTAGGCCCGATGTGGCTGGGTGGCCAGCGGGCGGGCGAGATCACCACCTTGAGCACCAAGGGCCTGGACGGCCTGGATTCCTATTTCGCCCGTTACCTGCCGCAGCTCGTCCTCGCGGTGCTGGTGCCGGTCGCGGTGCTGGTCAGGGTGGCGGTCGCGGACTGGGTCTCCGCGGTGATCATCGCCGTGACGCTGCCGCTGATACCGGTGTTCGCGGTGCTGGTCGGCTGGCACACCAAAACGCAGACCCGGCGGCAATGGCGGCTGCTGGCCACCCTCGGCGGCCACTTCCTCGACGTGGTAGAAGGCCTGCCCACGCTCAAGGTGTTCGGCCGGGCCAAGGCGCAGGAGCAGGTGATCGCCAAGGTCACCGAAGACTACCGGGCCGCCACCATGTCCACCCTGCGGGTGGCCTTCCTGTCCGCGCTGGTGCTGGAGCTATCCGCCGCAGTCGCCACCGCTCTCGTCGCGGTCGAGGTCGGGCTCCGGCTCCTATACGGCCACTTGGGCTACGAGACGGCGCTGCTGGTTCTGCTGCTCACCCCGGAAGCGTTCTTGCCCATCCGCGCGGTCGGTGCGCAGTTTCACGCGAGCATGGAAGGTGTCGCCGCGGCCAGAGGAGTTTTCGAGATCCTGGACACCCCGATACCGGGCGAGGCCAGGTCCGCGGCCACGGCCCCGCGCAGCGGCAGTTCACGCGCCGATCTGCGCAGGCAGTACATCAGGCTGAACGACGTCACCGCGGCATATCCCGACCGTCATCGCCCGGCCCTGGAGGGGGTGAGCCTGACCATCGCGCCGGGGGATCGGGTCGTGCTCACGGGCCCAAGCGGTGCGGGGAAGAGCACGCTGCTCGCGCTGCTGCTCCGCTTCATCACCCCGGCCGCGGGGACCATCGAGCTAGCCGGAGGCGGGGCAGACGGTGACGTGGCGGCCATAGACATCCGGCAGTGGCGCACCCAGATCGCCTGGGTGCCGCAGCAGCCCTACCTGTTCACCGGTACCGCCGCGGACAATATTGCCCTCGGCCAGGCCGGTGCGAGCCGCGACGCCATCTGCCGGGCCGCCCGGCTGGCGGGCGCCGCCGACTTCATCTCCGAACTGCCGGCCGGATACGATACGCCGCTGGGCGAGCGCGGGTTGCGGCTATCCGCTGGCCAGCGGCAACGGATCGCCCTAGCCCGTGCCTTCCTACGAGACGCGCCGCTGCTACTCCTGGACGAGCCCGTCGCTCACCTGGATCCGGTCAGTGCCCGGCTTATCGGGACCGCCATCGACACCGCCCTGGCCGATCGCACCGTCATCCTGGTTAGCCACCGCGAGGGCTGGGCATACGGGGGCGGCCGCGTTATCCGCCTGGAGCAGGGGAAGCGGATGTCGTCGGTCAGTGCCAGCCGGACCGCGGCGATGCTCCGGTGAGCGGCCAGACCGCGGGCCTGACCGCCGGGCGCCGGCCGCTGCTCCGGCTGCTCTGGCTGGCCCGGCCGCTGCGCGCCCGGCTGGCCCTTTCCGTCCTGGCCGGCGCGGCCGCCACCGGCTGCGGCGTGGCCTTGCTGGCCACCTCAGGGTTCCTGCTGGCCCGCGCCTCACAGCACCCGAGCATCTTGGCCATCTCTACGGCGGTCGTCGCAGTCCGTGTGTTCAGTATCGGCCGCGGTGTATCGCGCTATCTCGAGCGGCTGACGTCCCACGATGTCGCGTTCCGGGTGCTGGCCGACATCCGGGTGGCTATCTACCGTCGGCTGGAGCGGCTCGCGCCCGCTGGGCTAGCCGCCTTCCGGTCCGGTGATCTGCTGGCCGCGCTGATCAGTGACGTGGACGCCACCCAGGACCTGTTCATCCGCGGCGTCGGGCCACCGCTGGCCGCGGCTCTGGTCGGCGCGGGCGCGGTGACCGTCTGCCTGCTGATCCTGGTGCCGGCCGGGGGCGTACTGGCTCTCGGCCTGCTCGCCGCCGGGGCGGTGGCGCCACCGCTGGCCGTCGCGGCCTCCCGCCGGGCCGCCAGGGCGACCGCGGCGGCACGCGGCGAGCTCAGCGCGGCAGTCACCGACCTGCTCTCCGGCGCGGCCGACCTGCACGCGTTCGGCGCGCAGGACACCGCGCTCGCCGTGGCGGCCGAAGCCGACACGAAGCTGACCGCGCAGGCCAGGCGCCTGGCTGCCGCGACGGGCCTGGGCAGCGGGCTGATCAGCGCTTTGACCGGACTGACCGTGTGGGGAGTGCTCGTTCTCGGAGTGGCGGCGGTGGGGCACGGCACGCTCACCAGGGTGCCGCTGGCCGTGCTGACGCTGACGGCGCTGGCGTCCTTCGAGGCGGTCACGCTGATGCCCGCGGCTGCCCTCGCGCTCGGATCGGCGCGCGCATCGGCCCGCCGGATCGGCACGATCCTGGACGCCCCGGATCCGGTCGCTGACCCGCTGGCTTCGCGGCCGCTGCCCGCCGGGCCCGTGCACGTCCAGCTGTCGGGAGTGCAGGTCCGGTACGAGCCGGACGGGCCGCTCGCGCTGGACGGGCTCGATCTCGACCTGCCGCCAGGCCGGCGCGTCGCGCTGATCGGGCCGAGCGGCGCCGGCAAGTCCACGGTCGCCGCGGTCCTGCTGCGCTTCCTTGACCCAGTCGGCGGGAGCATCACCTTGAACGGCGCCAGCCTGGCCAGCTACGCCGCCGAACCGGTCCGGACCATCATCGGCGGGTGCCCGCAAGATCCGCACATCTTCAACGCCAGCATCCGCGACAACCTGAAACTGGCCCGGCCCACCGCCACCGGCGACGAACTGGCCGCCGCCGCCGCGGCGGCCCGGCTCCTGCCCTGGATCCAGTCGTTGCCGGGGGGCTGGGACACCCCGGTCGGTGCGCACGGCGCGGCCCTGTCCGGCGGTGAACGGCAGCGGCTGGCGCTGGCCCGCGCCCTGCTCGCGGATCCAGCCGTGCTGATCCTCGACGAACCCACCGCGCACCTCGATCCCGAAGCCCGCGCTGCTCTGACCGCCGACCTGCTCGCCCTCACCGCAGGTCGCGCCACCCTGCTCATTACGCACGAGCTGGAGGGACTCGACCAGGTCGACGAGATCATCGTCCTAGACCACGGCAAAGTCGCCCAGCGCGGCACGCATGAGCAGCTCATCCGGATCAGCGGCCCGTACCGGCAACTCCACGAGGCGCCCTCATCCTGGCCGTCAGCATCATCCTCATGGGGTGATGCGCGGGCGGCAGGCCGGATGGTCTGCTGAGCCGCAGTAGATCGTGGCTCAGCGCATTACTTGTGAGCAGGGAGAGGCTGACTACGTCAGGAATCGGCGGAGCCATCCTCCCGGCCCGCCCTTTGCGCTGATCGTTAGGCCCGGCGAGGACGGTGCAGGCGCTGGGGGAAGGATCCGGAATGCGGTCACTCCGGCTACGCGGCTGGCTTGTGCGGTACCTCTGGGCCAGCTACGAGCAGCGCAGATTCATTCAGGGCGCCAAGCGGGACATACGGAGGCTCGTCGAGGGTGGAAGCGAACTATCGGGACGATAGACCACTTCGTCCACGGACCGAGGTTGTCACGGCGGCGGGTCTCGGCGTCGCGGGCAGCGGGACCAGTTCTGGCCCGGAGGTGAGGTAGCCATGACCGCAGCAGAGCCAGTACCTACGCCGAGCCCGATGGGCCCGCTCGCCCGGTACGAAAAGAGCGTCATCGACCGGATCACCGACTTCAACGACCCGCGCCAGGAGTGGCGGCGGCTGTTCTCCGAGCTGCTCGGCACCTTCTTCCTGGTGCTGGCGGCCGCAGGCGGGGGCATGATGGGCCACGCCTTCCCCGGCGTGATCAGCCACACCGCCGCCGTCACGGCTCCCGCGCTGACGGTCATGGCCATCATCTTGTTCATGGGCAAGGTCTCCGGAGCGCACCTGAACCCGGCCGTCAGCATCGCCTTCGCGCTGCGCCGCGACTTCCCGTGGTGGCGGGTGCCCGGCTACATCGTGGTCCAGCTGGCCGGCGCCACCCTGGCCGCCCTGGTCCTGCACGAGATCATCAACGTCTCCGCCAAATACGGCAGCAACTACCCCGCCAGTGGCTACTCCGCCGGGGCCGCGTTCTGGATGGAATTGATCCTGACCACCGGCCTGGTCAGTGTGATCCTGGGCACCGCCTCGGGCGCCCAGAACGTCGGCGTCATCGGCGCATTCGGAGTCGGCAGCTACATCGCCCTGGCCGGGCTGTGGGGCAGCCCCATCTCCGGCGCCTCGATGAATCCGGCCCGTACCTTCGGGCCTGACCTGGCCTCCGGCACCTTCACCAGCTACTGGGTCTACATCGCGGGGCCGATCGCGGGCGCCGCGCTCGCCGTGGTCATCGCCTTCGTCCTGCGCGGCCCCGGTGGTGACAAGTCCGCCCTGGGGGCTGCGCAGGGTGAGCTGTTCACCGAAACTTACGAGTCCGGCAAATCCTGAAGATCGGAGGCGTCCGTATGGCAGAGGGGCAAGCACGGGCGGCTGGCCGTACACGTGACCTGATCCTGTTGGGGATCGGGATCAGTGCGGTGGCACGCCTTCTGGGAAGCCACCGCTTCCAGGTGCGTGTTATCACCGGTGTAATCGCGGTCGCGGCGCTAGCTGGGGCGGCGCGGGAAAGCGAAGTTCCCGTCATGGTGCGCGTGATATTCAAAGACTATTTTACCGGGCAAGTGCGAGAACTTGTGGAACATGGCCAGGAGGAGCTGAAACGGGAGGAGCTGAAACGGGAGAAGGTGAAACGGCGTCGCCGCCGCTCCTCCACCACCGGCCCAGCCGAAAGCCAGGTCAAAGAAGGCCTGCCTGGCGGCCGGTGACGCGTCGCTGTCACCCCGGGTGGGTGATCACCCATCCGCCTGGTCAAACTAAGTTCGGGGAAAACGGCCCCCCACCGTGTTTTTCCGGATGCGGCCAGGACAAACAGGAGAGACGACATGGCCAAGCCCGACGCAGTATTCATTTACATCGGCACCTACCCCAGCAAGGGCGCCGCGCGAGCTGACTACGACATCGTCAAGGACCTGCATGCAGCTGGCGCGGTCGGCACCTACGACGCCGCCGTGGTCACCAAGGACGACGCCGGCAAGGTTCACGTGAACAAGGATGAGATGGCCACCCGGCACGGGGCGTGGGGCGGCGCCGCGGTGGGTGCCGTGGTCGGCATTTTGTTCCCCCCCTCGATCATCGGCACCGCTATCGTCGGCGCAGCGGTAGGCGGGGTGGGCGGCCACCTATGGCGCGGCATGTCCCGGGCCGACGTCAAGGAGTTCGGGGACATCATCGACGAAGGGCAGGCGGCCCTGGTCATCGTCGGTGAAAGCAAGTTTGAGCAGGCTGTGCAAAAGGCCGAATTGAAGGCCGAGAAGCACGTCGCCAAGGAGTTGAACGTAAGCGCGAAGGACGTCGACACGGCTGTCCAGGAAGCCGCGGGCGAACTCGGCTGACCCGACGGTCCGCGGCGTCCGGTCAGGTCCGTCGGGCAGTCACGACGCTCCATCGCCCTGCTGGGACGGGATACCCTGTCCGGTGGCCGCAGGCGCCTGCTGCCTGCCGAGTTGCACGGCCCCGACGAACACGCGGATGCCCAGGCCCAGCACTAGCAGGTCCAGGATCATCTGGGCGGTAACCACCAGCCTGGCGCTCTGGCTGACCGGGGTGATGTCTCCAAAACCCACCGTGCTGAAGACCGTGACCGTGAAATACAGCGCATCGGTCCGAGTGAGCTGGTGGGTGCCGAAGTTGGCCGGGCTCGCCTGCGCCATTACGAAGTAGACCGAGGCGAACAGCAGCACGAACAACGGCACCGTAACGGCCAGGGCCACGACGGCCCGTACCGCTGGATATTTGGCCCGGACGATCGCGCGCAGCTGCCACGCGGTGACGGCCAGCAGGATCACCAGCCCGACGGCCAACGTCAATGGCACGTCCTTGACGTGGTCCAGCGGTAGCAGATAGTACAACGCCACCAGTACGACAGCCGTCGCTAGCGCGCGAAACAGCCCCAGGACCACCCGGCCGCGGCGCCAGGCCGACGCTGGTGGTTTCCCGTCCGCCTGGACGCTCACGGCGCAGCCCTGGCAAGCGCCGCAGCTCGCACCACAGACGGCTGCACCGGCATGACCATTACGATGTCAGCCGCCTGCCCCAGCCAGGACCACCCGGAGCGGGTGAGCCTGTGCCAGCGACCCGGCCTCGCTTCGGCCATGACCGCCGTGTATTACGCCCGCTCCCGGTGGCCGGGCCGGACAATGCCGTTCTCGTAGGCGAACACCGCTATCTGCACCCGGTCACGCAGGTTCAGCTTGGCCAGCACGCGGGCCACATGGCTCTTGACCGTCGCCTCACTCAGGAAGAGCTTGGCCGCAATCTCCGCGTTGGACAGGCCTTCGGCGACGGCCCGGACCACGTCTAGCTCCCGTTCGCTGAGGTGCCCGGCCGTGCCGGCCGCGGCGCCGGGCGCGGGCCCGCGGCAGAAGTCCTCGATCAGGCGCCGGGTGATGGCCGGCGCGAGCAGCGCCTGGCCCGCCGCGATCGTCCGCACGGCGGTGGCCAGCTGATCGCGGCTGGCGTCCTTGAGCAGGAAACCGCTCGCCCCCGCCTTCATCGCGCGGTACACGTACTCGTCTAGGTTGAATGTGGTCAGCATCAAGATCCGCGCCCGGCTGCCGCTGCGGACCAGCTGAGCGGTGGCCTCGATCCCGTCGAGCCCGGGCATCCGGACGTCCATCAAGATGACGTCGGGATCCAGCCGCCGGGTCTGGGCCAGGGCCTGTTGCCCGGTCCCGGCTTCGCCCGCGACGCTGAGGTCCGGCTCCGCCTCGAGCATCATTCGCAGGCCCTCGCGGACGAGGTCCTGGTCGTCCGCGATCAGCACGCTGATCATGACGCCCCGTCGCCGGCCGGCAGGCGGGCCCGGACCGTGAAACCGCCATCGGGCCTCGGTCCGGCCCGCAGGTCGCCGCCGAACAGCGCCACTCGCTCCCGCATCCCGGTCAGCCCCCGGCCGCCCTGCGTTGCCTCCGCCCAGACCGGGTCCGCCGCGTCGAGGCCGGGGCCGTCGTCGGTGACCTCGATCGTGACCGCGTCTTCGACGTAGCAGACCCTCACCTCGGCGTGCGCGCAGCCCGCGTGCTTGAGCACGTTGGTCAGCGCCTCCTGGACGATGCGGTACGCCGACACGTCCACCGCGGCGGGCAGGGCCGCCTCGTCGCCGTCGATGACCAGCCGTACCGGCAGGCCCGCCGCGCGGACGCTCTCGGCCAGGGCCGGCACCTCGCCCAGTCCGGGCTGCGGATTCAGCTCGGGTTCCTCGTCCGGTTCCCGCAGCATGCCGAGCAGCCGCCGCATCTCGGTCAGCGCCTGACGCCCGCTGTGTTCGATCTTCTCCAGCGTCCTGTCGCTGGCCCGGCCCGAGGCCCGTGCTCCGGCTGCCTGCAGGACCACCACGCTGAGGTGATGCGCGACGATGTCGTGCAGCTCGCGGGCGATCCGGGCCCGCTCGGCGGTCACCGCCTGCTCGGCCTGGCGCTGGAGCGCCGCGTTCCGCGCGGCCAGGGCCGCTGCCTGGCGGCGGCCCCGGACGAACACTCCGGCCAGCCAGAACACGAGGATCTCCCCGGCCAGATACCCGCTCCCGCCATGCACCTGACCGCCGAGCAGAGTGCGCGGGTTCATCATCCCCAGCGCACTCTGGTGGGTGGCCGTGGTGAAGATCGTCAGGCCGGGCACCGCGACGGCCAGTCCCGCGATCGCGCGGCCCAGGGTGTCGTGCGCGGCCAGCGCGTAGCTGCCCGCGCACAGCACGAACACCAGCTCGGGACCC
>Ga0070763_10000337_pt1 | contig 12293 bp, 11 predicted proteins | sample HubBroMetageWRM3_FD_67279 | JGI IMG/M metagenome (GOLD analysis project Ga0070763, IMG submission 67279) | Warmed soil microbial communities from the Hubbard Brook experimental Forest, New Hampshire - Hubbard Brook CCASE Soil Metagenome WRM 3 | ecosystem: Environmental > Terrestrial > Soil >... | reverse complement strand
AGAGGCCCGCACGCCGTCTCTCGTGCGGACCCCTTAGCGCCGGGTTTTGTTCCACCTCGAATGATCGAAGTCTAGCGGGCGTTCATTTCTGGAAGGTGGCAGCCAGGTTAATTTCCCGTGAAATCCCGCGTACATTTTCCACAGACGGGCGCCACGCGCGATCATGTTTTTTGTCTATGGATTGATCCCATAACGCACGGATTGCTCATTTGCGTTGGTTAGGCAACAATCTCTGTGCAGCCTGGTTCAGGCTGCCGGAGGCCGTTCCCTGCTGACCCCCTCTTCTCTGGAGCGAAGAACCGCAGTGCAGCAAGAAGTCTTCCCTGGCGGACCCATCTTTCCTTGGCCTCTGTTGGTGGTGATGACAGTCGCATTTCTCGTGATTCTTCCGTTCTTTTTTCTCGGCAGTCCGTCGGGACACGACTTCGAGTTCCACGTGAACTCCTGGATGGAAGTTCTCGACCAATGGAAGCACGGGATTATCTACCCGCGATGGGCTGCCTTCGCGCAATACGGATATGGCGAGGCCCGCTTCATTTTTTATCCTCCGGTGTCGTGGACGCTCGGGGCCGCGCTGGGTGCGCTGTTGCCGTTGAAGGCTGTCCCCGGCGCGTATATCTGGTTGGCCTTGACACTATCGGGATCTTCCATGTTCCTCCTGGCACGACGATGGTTGGACCGTCGCGACGCCATCTTCGCGGCTGCGTTCTATGCTGCCAATCCTTACTACATCGTGATCGTGTATTGGCGGAGCGCGTTTGCGGAACTGCTGGCCGGTGCCTTATTGCCTTTACTTTTGCTGTACGCGCTGCGATCGGAAAAAGAGAAGAGCGCGGTCGTCCCCCTGGCGTTGATTGTGGCCGCGGCCTGGCTCACGAACATACCCGCCGCGGTGATGGTCAACTATTCTTTGATGCTATGGATGTTGATTCTGGCCGTTCTTGAGCGCGCCCCGCGCGCCCTGCTCCGTGGGGCGTTTGCAGTTTTGCTGGGCGCGGCTCTCGCGTCGTTTTTTCTGATACCGGCAGCGTACGAACGGAGATGGGTAAACATCGCTGAAGTGCTGTCTGCGGGTGTGCGGCCACAGGATAATTTTCTCTTCACAAATATTAATGACGTGGATCACAACCGCTTTAATTTGCTGGTCTCGATTATGGCATCAGCAGAAACGATTGCGGTCGCGCTTGCCGCCTTCGTTTCGCGTCAATGGAGCCGCCGCCAGCCCAAGCTTTGGTGGACGCTCATCGGATGGGCTTTCGTTGCCGTTCTGCTCAACTTTTCGTTCACGTCTTTTCTGTGGGAACGCCTGCCTGAGTTGCGCTATCTCCAACTTCCCTGGCGCTGGCTCCTGTGCCTGAACGTGGCCTTCGCACTTTTCGTAACCATGGCATCGCGGCGGTGGATGGTGCGCGTGCCGATCTGCATCGCCATGTTGCTGTTGCTGGGTTTCGTCTGGCATCGCATCCAGGCTCCCTGGTGGGAGAAGACGGAGGATTTCACCCAAATGCTCGACAGCCAGCGAAGCGGCGCAGGATACGAGGGCACCGATGAGTACGTGCCCGTTGAGGCCGATCCTTACGAAATCGATAAGGATGCCCCGCGCGTGGCTCTAGATGAGAACGCAGCGGCGCGCCAAATTCTACAAGTCCGCATTCAACAGTGGAACGCTGAATCGAGGTTATTTACCGCCGAGGTCAGTCAACCCGGACAACTGGTATTACGCTTGTTCCACTACCCTGCATGGCACGTCGAAGTGAATGGTCAGATGGTCGTGACCACCACGCGATCCGTCACCGGACAGATGTTAATCCCGGTTCAAGCGGGTGAGAATCGTGTACAAATCACGTTCACGCGTACCTGGGATAGAACCCTCGGAGGAATCGTTTCAGCTGTCACGGCTCTGTTGCTCGGAACTTACTTCGCGCTTGGGCGGCGGCGATCAGGCTTTGGACTCAGCCCTCGCGCCATTCAAATATGTTGGTAAACATTCCCTCGCTAGATATCATTTGGTAGAACTACTGCGACCAGAGAGGCGGCAAACCGGGCCGGCAGTTGATGAATCACATCCTCATCGCGACCTCGAACCCGGGCAAGCTGCGCGACTTCGCCGGCGCCGCGGCGCGGTTTGGCATTGAGATCGCGACGATTCCAAACTTCTCCTCTCTGCCGACCGTGGTCGAAGATGGCCTGACTTTCGAAGAGAATGCGCGAAAAAAAGCGGAGGCTTACAGCCGTGAAGTTCCGGGCGAGATGGTCCTGGCCGATGATTCCGGGCTCGAAGTTGACGCGCTCAAGGGTGCTCCTGGCGTTCATTCTGCGCGCTTCGCAGCCGCTGCGCCACACTTGATGGATAACAACACCGACGACGAAGCCAACAACACGCGTCTGCTCCGCGAACTGAAGGATGTTCCTTCCGGCAAGCGCACCGGTCGATTCGTATGTGTGATTGCCGTCGCACGCGACGGACAAACTTTGCAGGTTTTCCGCGGAAAGGTTGAAGGGACGATTTTGAATCGTCCTCGTGGAACCAATGGCTTTGGCTACGATCCTCTGTTTTACTTTCCGCAGATTCAAAAGTCCTTTGCCGAATTGGCCCCAGAAGAAAAAGCGGAATACAGCCACCGTGGTACGGCATTCCGACAGTTTTTCGCTTGGTACCAGGCTACGAAAGGTGGTGCCGCAATTTGAACTTCGAGCCGCCGACGATATGGTAAGAAGGACTCAGCAACGATTGCTTTCGCGTGAATCTTGGTCGTGTCGAGAACCGGAGTGTCCCGGACGGTAGGCTCTCGCACAATCAAAGACAGTTCTGTCCCGCCTAGGATCCGTGCTTGAATTCCGTGACTCTCCTGCAGTCGATCCACGATCGTCAGCAATTGTTCGCGCGTTTCCGGGCGGATTATGCCTTTCACCAACGCATTCAGACATATGTGATGGAGGTACGCTTGGGGCACGCTCGTCGGGGAGGGCAAGCGCGATCCCTTCTTTGGAAAAAACGTCCGGGTAGAACCGTCCTTGCATCGTGAAGCAGGGCGCCCAACAAGCCAAGCTTCTTCAAGCCGAGGGTTTTTGCAGCCTCGCACGTCGCCTCCACAATGCTGATCAATGGAATGGGCGACCGGCGGGGGACTTCATCAAACGCAATGTGCGGCGTATTGCCAGCCACCAACCCACACTCTGCGCCCGCCCTTGCCAGCCTTTGTATTTCATTCACTAAGTACTGAGTCAGCTCCGCTCGTTCATTCGCCGACACCAGATCCAGCACCTTCTTCAAATCGATGCTGTTGATGATAATTGACGGATCGCTTCCGTCCGGCATCCGCTCACCGTAACAGGCGACGATCGAGCGATAATATTCAATCGTCGACTCCGGCCCGATCCCCCCCGGATAATCCCAATCGTTTTCACGCTTTTCACGCTTCCTTGACTTCCCTTCTCCGGCGACAACATAATAAAAGGTTCCGTTCTCATACTCGAACTCATAAGGAGCGTTCTGTGGCAGCAACCGCCAGTCCTGCGGCTCCTGTACCGGTTAAAGATAGCGTGGCTCCGCTGCGGGCCGGCCACGGATACTCGTTTTGGCTGCGTCGTCTGCACTCGCTGAGCGGGATCGTCCCGGTAGGCGCCTTTCTGTTCGAACACATTTTGATTTCCAACTCGGCCGCGATCGGCGGTCCGGCAGCCTACGCGCGCCAGGTACGTTTTCTTGCGAGCCTTCCGTTGGTCCCGATACTTGAGTTGTTCGGCATCTGGTTGCCGATCCTGTTTCACGCGCTTTACGGTTTCTACATCTGGTACCGCGGAGAGACGAACGTCGGAGAATATCCCTGGACCGGAAACTGGATGTATACGGTGCAGCGCTGGACCGGCGGAATCGCGTTCGCCTACATCCTCTGGCACACGTGGACAATGCGCTTCACTGGTATTGACTTACACGAGTATCCCGGCGCGTCCTTCGGCAAAGTACAAGCCGAAGTATTTCAGACGCCACTGTTCTTGTTTTATGTTGTCGGACTGATCGCTGCCTCGTGGCACTTCGCTTACGGCATCTGGCTGTTTTGTGCGAAGTGGGGCATCGTTTCGGGGGAAAAAGCGCGCAAGCGGTTCCTGGCTGTGTGTTTGGCGTTTTTCTTTGTCCTGCTCGGAGCGGGTCTGGCCAGCCTGACTTCATTCCGGTCACATGCCCAGCAGCCAACCGACCCCGGAGGCGCAGGCATGGTCGAAGCGGGAGCGGGCACGACCAATTAAAGTTCACGGAAAGCGGTGCACTCGAACATGGCGTCAAATCCGAAAATCATAGTTATCGGTGGCGGGCTGGCGGGTCTTTCCGCGGTTATCAAGATCGCGGAGATGGGCGGGCAAGTGGATTTGTTCTCCATTGTCCCGGTGAAGCGTTCCCACTCGGTGTGTGCGCAGGGCGGCATCAATGCAGCTAAGAATCTAAAGGGCGAGGGCGACTCTACCTGGAAGCACTTTGACGACACCATTTACGGCGGCGACTTCCTGGCCAACCAGCCTCCGGTGAAAGCCATGTGCGAGGCTGCGCCGGCCATCATCGACCTGCTCGACCGCATGGGCGTGCCTTTTAATCGCACCCCGGAAGGCTTGCTGGATTTTCGTCGTTTCGGCGGGACGCTCTACAACCGCACCGCATTTGCCGGAGCCACCACCGGGCAGCAGCTTCTCTACGCGCTGGATGAGCAAGTTCGCCGCTACGAGTCCGAGGGCAAGGTCAAAAAATACGAGCACTGGGAATTTCTTTCGGCTGTGCTCGATTTGAACAAAGTCTGCCGCGGCATCTGCGCCATGGATCTCCGTTCCATGGAAGTGCGGACTTTTCCCGCGGACGCGATCATCATCGCGACCGGTGGAATTGGGGCAATCTTTGGTAAGTCCACCAACTCGGTGGTCTGTACCGGGTCGGCGCAATCGGCGCTGTACCAGCAAGGCTGTTTCTACGCGAACGGGGAGTTCATCCAGGTTCATCCCACTTCAATTCCCGGCGAGGACAAACTGCGCCTGATGTCAGAGTCGGCACGTGGCGAAGGCGGACGGGTTTGGGTTCCGAAGATGCCGGGCGACAAACGCGATCCGCTGTCGATTCCGCAAAATGAGCGCTGGTACTTCCTGGAGGAATGGTATCCAAAGTATGGCAACCTGGTGCCGCGCGATGTCGCCACACGCGCGATCTTTAAGGTCGTCTACGAGCACAATCTGGGTATCGATGGAAAGCCCATGGTCTACCTGGACCTGACTCACATCGATCCCAAGATTCTGGATCGCAAGCTGGAAGGCATTCTGGAGATTTATGAGAAGTTCGTGGGCGATGACCCGCGCAAAGTTCCCATGAAGATTTTCCCGGGCATGCACTACACCATGGGCGGGCTGTGGGTTGATTTCAACCAGGCGACGAACATTCCAGGAATTTATGCCGCGGGCGAATGTGAATATCAGTATCACGGCGCAAACCGTTTGGGCGCGAATTCGCTGGTCTCCTGCATCTTTGGCGGATTCCTCGCCGGACCGGCAGCGGTGCAATATGCCCGCAGTCTGCAGGCGCCGCCGAGCAACGGACACTTCGACGCGGAGCGAAAGCATCAGGAAGAAAACAATTCCATGCTGATGAAGTCGGATGGCCAGGAGAACCCGTTTCGGCTGTGGCGTGAACTTGGGGAATTGATGACCGCCAATTGCACGGTCATCCGCTACAACAAAAATCTGAAGGAGACCGACAGCAAGCTATGTGAGATGCTGGAGCGCTTCCGGGGTATCAACCTGAGTGACCGGTCGCAATGGGCCAACACCAGCGTGGTCTTCGCGCGCCAGCTTTACAATATGCTGCAACTCGCCCGGGTAGTCGCGCAGGGTGCTGCGATGCGAGACGAGTCTCGCGGAGCACACTATAAGCCGGACTTCCCCGAGCGCGACGACAAGAATTGGTTGAAGACGACGAAAGCCTACTTCGCACCCGATGCGGACGAGCCGAAGTTCGAATTCGAGCCAGTGGACGTTTCGCTGATTCCGCCGCGCCCGAGAAAGTATGACGTCGCCAAGTAAAATACCTGTCATCCTGAGCAAAGCGAAGGATCCTGTATTTTGTCGACATCAACACGCTGCGGAGGTTCTTCGCTTTGCTCAGAATGACAAGGTTTGAGTTACGAGGTAAAGGCTAATCCCGAATGGTAAACACTAAAACGGTCATCATCAAGATCAAACGCCAAGACAATCCCAACGCGCAGTCGCATTGGGAAGAATTCGAACTCACCTGGCAACCGGGCATGAATGTGATTTCCTCGATGATGGAAATTGCCCGTAATCCAGTCACTCGTGACGGCAAGCCGACCACGCCGATTACCTACGACTCCAATTGTCTGGAGGAAGTCTGCGGCTCCTGCGCCATGCTCATCAACGGGCGTGCCCGCATGGCTTGCTCGGCGTTAGTGGACAAACTCGAGCAGCCCATCCGGCTGGAACCGTTTACCAAGTTTCGGGTGATTCGCGATCTAACCGTCGACCGCAGCGTTCTATTTGAAAACCTGAAAACGGTAAAGGCCTGGGTCCCCATTGACGGCACCTACGATCTGGGACCTGGCCCGCGTGTCAGTCCTGAAGTACAGGAAGCAGCCTATCCGCTGTCGCGTTGTATCTCCTGCTGTTGTTGTATGGAAGCTTGCCCCCAGTTCAACAAAGACACGGGTTTCGTTGGCGCCGCCACGATTTCCCAGGTTCGCCTCTTCAACACGCACCCCACCGGAGCAGAGTTGAAACTCGAGCGCTTGGCCGCGCTCATGGGCGACGGAGGCATTCAGGAATGCGGATACGCTCAGAACTGCGTCGAGGTCTGCCCCAAAGATATTCCCCTGACCCGATCCATTTCCGAGGTTAGCGGCGAGGTCATGAAACAGGCCATCGGCGACCTATTTCACAAGTGACACCGCAAATGGGCCAAAATGGCCCCAAAATGGCATTTTCTGGGACTCACACGGACAAACAGTGGTATAGTGCGCACTTCATTGCTTCACCTCGAGGCGGTAACCGCTGTTTTCTTAGGCACATAGACTGAGGCAGTCCGGCGCTCGGAAACGGCATCTTAGCTGCAGAGGTAAGTGGATGCCAGGGCGAACGGTGCGATTGAGAGTAACGAGCGGTAATCTGGCCAAGATACTCTTTGGTAACCTCGCAGCCGAAAGCTGGCTTGGCATCCAGCGACTGTGATTTAGAATAGCCGCCTGCATTCGTGGTAAAAGATTTGAGGCACACTTCGTGAAGGGTAAAACAGAGCGAGCTTTCCTACTGATATTTCTGGCCGCCGCAGTGTGCGGGCAAGCTTTTGGGCTGCATCAGGTCGTGCCCAGCCAACACCCACATCGCGCGACCAAGCACCGTGCCCATCTCCGCCGCCTCTTTTGGAATCCGGTATTCCGTCCGTCCCGGGAATCGTTGCTACGCCAGAACGAAGAAATCGACCGCCTCGAATTGCCGCGAATTCAGAATCAAGCTGAGCTCGATCAACTGATCGCCAGCCAGGAACTGGTTCCGATCGTGGCAAGCGAAACGTTGCGCTTTGATCCGCGGCTCGATCCGGATCGCCGTTATTGCCGTCCGTGGACGCGCGATTTTCTTGATGATCTGAGCGAAGCTTATTACCAACAGTTCCACGGTCCGATCCAAGTCAATTCTGCGGTGCGAACGGTGCAAGTGCAGAAAAAGCTTCGACGGCACAATCGCAATGCCGCGCCCGAAAAGGGCGAGACAGCCTCCTCTCACCTGGCCGGCATCACTGTCGACATTCAACGCCGGGGCATGACCAAGCAGCAGGTGGCGTGGATGGAGCAATACCTGATGCCACTCACGAATCAGGGGCTGGTGGAACCCGAGGAAGAACGCCATCAATGGGTGTTTCACGTAGCCGTATCGGGCCGTTACGGCGACTTGCGCGACTCGAAGATGCCGGCCGGAGAACAGCAGGATGAAACACAAGACGACCGAGGCCCAGAGCTGCTGAACCCCTCTTTCAACGACGATGGCATTAATAATTCCGTCCTTGAACCCAATTCCTTGAAATAATCATGCTGGACTCATGAAGTAGGGTGTCGCAGATAACTCCAGGCGCATGTTCCCATCCGTCGATCGCGGCTTGAGAATCTAACTCTTCATTTCTTCTCTACCTGCAACCGTATACAATCGATCCCTTGCTATCCATAGAAATATTAAAGCGCTTTTCTCTGGCGAAATCCACGCTTTTTTCTACGCTGTTGATCTTTGGCTCGACCCTGGCTTTTGCCCAGGCCAAAGAGGCGTCAGACGTGAGCCCCCGAGCTCTCGCCCTACATAATTCGGCGATTGTCGTGGACACACATGCTGATACCCCGCAACGCTTTCTCGACGACGACTTCGATATCGGTTCGACCGATCCCAAGGATTTTGGCCACATCAGCCTTGACAAAGCTCGCGCCGGAAATCTGCGCGCTGAGTTCTTTTCCATCTGGGTCGAACCTGAAAGCAATCAGGGCCACTTCGCCCAGCACACCCTAGATCTCATCGATTCCGTCTATGAACAGGCAGCGCGCCATCCTGATCGAATGATGCTGGCCTTTTCCGTCGACGATATCGAGCGCGCCCACCAGCAGAAAAAGCTGGCGGCCTTGATGGGAATCGAAGGCGGTCACTCCATCGAGAACGATATTCATCTTCTTCGCGATTTCTACCGTCTCGGCGTGCGCTACATGACACTTTCGTGGTCGAACACGAACGAGTGGGCTGATTCCTCCGGAGATATTGACGACCCGAAGGTCCAACACCACAACGGACTCACTGATTTCGGCAAACAAGTCGTGCTGGAAATGAATCGTCTGGGAATGATGGTTGACATTTCCCACGTCGCCGACAAAACATTTTGGGACACGATCGCCGTAACCAAATCCCCGGTGATCGCGTCACACTCGTCGGCCCGCGCTTTGTGCAACGCGCCACGAAATATGACGGATGCCATGCTAAGGGCCGTAGCCCAGAATGGCGGCGTCGTAGACGTGAATTTCTTTGCTGGCTTTTTGGATCAAAACTATTGGAACGCGGTCCAGATTCAAAAACAAGAGCAGGAGGCTGCGACTCGTGCCTACCTGGAGAAACTTAAAGTTGAGGGAAAGCAGGTAACATACGCAGATGAGGACCGAATCACGAGAGAATGGATGGCCAAGATCCCGCGCCCGCCGTTCACAGTGTTGATCGATCACATTGATCACATCGCGAAGGTCGCTGGCGTAGATCACGTTGGGCTGGGCTCGGACTTTGATGGCGTAAGCGGCGCGACTCCGCTGGGGATGGATTCTGCAGCGGATCTGCCCAAGATTACTCAGGCGCTACTCGATCGCGGCTACAGCGCCGAGGACATCCGTAAGATTCTCGGCGGCAATGTGATGCGGATTTTCCAAGAAGTAGAACGCGTCAGCCGTCAGTTGCAAGCGCAGCCGGCCCTGGGCAAGTAAATTCCACGGCGGCTGTCGTACAATTCAGGATTCGAATTATTCCGCCTAAGGAGCCACGCATGCGCAAGTGCTTAGTTCTCGTTTCGGTCATCTTTCTGTCTTCGCTCACACTGTGGTCACAGGCCAAGCCTGCAACGGCTTCGGATCGCCCCACGGCTGTAATCGAGACCACGGCAGGCAACCTAACCTGCACCCTCTTTCCGGACAAGGCTCCAATCGGTGTGGCCAATTTCATCGGCCTGGCCACCGGAACCAAGGATTGGACCAGCCCCGTCACTCACCAGAAAAAACACGGTGTCCCACTTTATGACGGCACCACTTTCCACCGCGTCATTCCCGACTTTATGATTCAGGGCGGCGACCCGATGGGGACCGGAACCGGTGATCCCGGCTATACCTTCAAGAACGAAACGTCTAATGACCTCAAGTTCGATCGTCCCGGCCGTATGGCCTATGCGAATGCTGGACCCGATACCAACGGCTCTCAGTTCTTTATCACAGAAGTTGCCTACGCAAGTTTGAACGGCAAGTACACCATTTTTGGCCAGTGTGATGACGCCAGCATAAAGTTGGTAAAGCAGATTGCGAGGGTGGGACGCGACTCCAACGATAAGCCCTACAAGGCAATAGTAATTAAGCACATCACAATCACCGGCGCGAATTAGTGCCGTGCATTGGTAGCGCCGGCGTCCCCGCCGGCTGTCGCGCGGGCATCTTGCCCTCGCATCTCGACTTTAACCATAGATCGAAAGGAATTCTATGACTCGCCAGCCAGGTACTTACGCCATATTTGAGACGTCGGAAGGCAGCATCGTCTGCCGCTTGTTTGAACAGGACGCGCCCAAAACGGTCGCCAATTTTACTGGACTCGCCGAAGGCAAACGCGAGTGGACGCATCCAGTCAGCCGCAAGAAGAGTAACGACCGTCTGTACGATGGAACCATCTTTCACCGGGTAATTCCCGAGTTTATGATTCAGGGCGGCGACCCGGCGGGCACCGGCATGGGTGGCCCCGGCTATCAGTTCGAGGATGAAACCAAGGGGTCTCCGCACAAATTCGACAAGCCCGGAAAGCTGGCCATGGCGAACGCCGGTCCCAACACGAACGGTTCGCAGTTCTTCATCACACTGGCGCCTACCACGTGGCTCACCGGCAAACACACAATTTTCGGCGAAGTGGTCGAAGGACAGAACGTCGCGGAGAAGATTGTGAGCGTTCCACGAAACCGTCAGGACAAACCGAACAAAGATGTGGTGGTGAAGTCGGTGATCATCGAGCGACAAAGCTGATTAGCCAAAAGCCCGTTGCTAAACGAGGCACCCCTATGCGCGACTATATTCGAGGCCGCAGGCTTGCGCTTCTGGCCGTCCTGCTTTCGACCGTAGCATCTCTTTCGGCGCAACAGCCAGGCCAGTTACCCGCGCCGGCTGAAGGCGATTATGTAATCCCCGATTTCCATTTCTCCTCCGGTGAAGCGCTGCGTGGGTTGCGAATGCACTACGCTACCTTCGGGACTCCAGTACGCGACGCGAGGGGCAAGGTGACAAATGCGGTGCTGCTCTTACACGGCACCAGCGGTACCGGAGAACAATTCCTGGCGCCTCAGTTTGCGGGTGTGCTATTTGGGCCGGGGCAACCGCTCGATGTCACGCGCTATTACGTTATTCTGCCGGATAACATCGGTCACGGAAAATCCAGCAAGCCTAGCGACGGCCCGCACGCTCATTTTCCGCAGTACGACTATAACGACATGGTTGTGCTGCAGCACGAGATGCTGGAACAAGGGCTGGGAGTAAACCATCTGCGCCTGATCCTTGGCACTTCTATGGGCTGTATGCATTCTTGGGTTTGGGGAGAAAGCTTTCCCGATTTTATGGACGCAATTATGGCGTTGGCCTGTCAACCGGTGCAGATGGCGGGACGAAATCGATTCTGGCGCAAGATGGTGATGGACGGCATTCGCAACGATCCCGATTGGAAGAACGGCGATTATACTTCCCAGCCTCATGCGGCAATGGTGACATCGGCAGATATGTTTTATATCGCGGCCGGCTCGGCTTTGCAGATGCAGAAGAACTTTCCTACCCGCGACGCGACCGACGCCGCAGATGAGGAATACGTGAAGCGATTCGTTGCGAGCCATGACGCCAACGATTTGCTGTACGCGGTGAATGCCTCGCGGAACTATGATCCCTCGCCGCAGCTTGAAAAGATTGTCGCGCCGGTGATGTTCGTAAATTCAGCCGACGATTTCATCAATCCACCGGAACTCGGAATTGCGGAACGAGAAATCAAACGAGTAAAGAACGGCCATTTCGTGCTGATTCCAATCTCGGAACAAACCCGTGGTCACAGCACTCATACCTGGGCAGCCGTTTGGCAGCAGCAGCTGAAGGAGTTGCTGGAAGCCTCGCAACATTGATGCGTTGTCGCGACGAACTTCGGACCGGCGAGCTACTTGTCGCTGGAATCCGTAGGTTTGCCGGAACTCTTGCGTCGTGGTGGTGAGTTGCCTACGGTCGCCCGGACAAAGGCATCGCCGAGCTGTTTTACAGCCTGGGCACCGTCTGCGGCCGTTATTTCCGAACTCTTGAGCACGCCGTCGCTCCCAACAGCGGGCCCGTGGGCGTTGCGAGTGTCAATGTCGGCAAAGGTTTCGCCCAAGATGCCTTCCGTCGAAAGAATCACCGTCGAATCATTTGGAATCCTAAGCTCACACCCCGTGCTTATCCAGATGAGGACTTCGACTGGGCGCTTCTCAATTCAGAGCGGACGCGCACACTCTTAACCACTCCCGACTTAACGCC
>Ga0070763_10000335_pt1 | contig 12294 bp, 12 predicted proteins | sample HubBroMetageWRM3_FD_67279 | JGI IMG/M metagenome (GOLD analysis project Ga0070763, IMG submission 67279) | Warmed soil microbial communities from the Hubbard Brook experimental Forest, New Hampshire - Hubbard Brook CCASE Soil Metagenome WRM 3 | ecosystem: Environmental > Terrestrial > Soil >... | reverse complement strand
GGCGAGAAGGAATAGATCTGGTGGCTGGTCGCGTCGCTGTTGGGGAACTCCACCGTCGAGCCGACCGGGATCACCAACAGGTCGGGTGCGAAGGCGCGGTTGACCTGGTCCATCACCGCGTGCAGCGGGCTCGCATGGCGCGGTGGCCCCTCGAGCGGCCGCACCGTCACGACCGCGCCGGCCAGGGCGTGGCCGTCGGGGGTCTGTACGTTGATGACGAGCACCGCGGCCAGGGCGGCGAGCGGGGTCAAAAGCGCGCCAGCGACGGCCAAGAGCACCGCCGCAAACCGACGGGCGCCTGCCAAAGTGCGACGGGCTCGTGCCGGAGGTCTCATTCCCGCACTTGAATCCTCGCGGTAAGTGCCGCGCGGCTTTTACGATGGGCGACATTAAGGCGAATACATGGGCAGTTTCCGCAAACGACTTCTCGTGCTGATCATCGGTCTGGTGATCGTCACGCAAACTGTGACGCTGGCCGCAGTGCTGGCGAGCACGCGTAGCACCGTGGAGGCCCGCGCCGCCGAGCAGCTGCGCTCCGGGGGAACGCTCGCCGAGCAGCTGATCCGCTTCCGCGCCGCGCAGCTGGCCAACGGCGTGGCGGTGCTGGCGGCTGATTTCGGCTTCCGCGAGGCGGTGGCCAGCGGCCACACGCCCACCATCCTGTCCGCGGCGCGCAACAACGCCCAGCGCATCGGGGCTGACATGGTGCTGCTGCTCGATACGCACGGGCGGGTGCTGGCCTCGACCGCGCCGGCCGCCAGCGACGGCGCCTCGCTGGCGAGCCTGCTCGAGGATGGCGCCGGCGAGCGCGAGCAACCCAACTTCCGCATCTTCGGCCAGCACGCCTATCAGGTATTCGTGGCCCCCGTGCGCACCCCCGAAACCATCGCCTGGGTGGCGATGGGCTTCGTGGCGGATGAGGCGCTCGCCGCGCGCATCCACGAGCTGGTCGACTCCGAGGTCGCCATCGCCATCCACGGCGCCGGCGGCAACACGCGCATCGCCACGACCCTCAGCGCGACGGTGCCGGTGAGCGCCCTGCCGGTGGCCGGCCGCATCGCCCACATCGTGCGCATCGGTGAGGTCGAATACCTGAGCTCGGCGCGCCGCCTGGAGGCGCGCGGCGATCCGGTCGAGGTGATCCTGCTGAAGCCGCTCGAGGACGTGCTGCTGCCCTACCGCGAGCTGCGCGATGCCATGCTGCTCATCGACGGCGCGGCGCTGCTGGTGGCCGCCATCATCGGTGCGCTGCTCGGCCGCAGTGCCACGCGCCCGATCGGCGAGCTGATGCGGGCGGCGCAGCGCATCGAGCGCGGCCAGTACGGCACGGCGGTCGATGTGGCCGGCGGCGAAGAATTCCAGCGGCTCGCGGCCACCTTCAACGCCATGCAGAGCAACATCGCGGCGCGCGAGGCCGACATCACCTACCACGCCTATCACGATCCGCTCACGCAGCTGCCCAACCGCGCGCTGGTGAAGCGCGGGCTGGAGAACCTGGTTGGTGGCAGCGAGCGTCAGTCGAGCGCCGCGCTGCTGCTGCTCGAGCTGCGCAACCTGCGCGACATCAACGCCTCGCTCGGCCTGCAGGTGGGCGATGAAGTGCTGCGCGAGGCGGCGCGCCGCCTGCGCCAGGCCGTCGCCAGCGACGACACCGTCGCGCGGCTGGGCGAGACGCAGTTCCTGGTGGTGGTGCCGGGATGTTCGGCGGAGCGCTCGCTGCTCTACGCCGAGCAGCTGCTGGCCGCCATCCGCAGCGGCTTCCACCTGGACGCCGTGAGCCTGGATCTGCGCCTGGCGTGCGGGGTATGCCTGTTTCCGACGCACGGCCGCAGCGCCGACGAACTGCTGCAGCGCGTGCAGGTGGCGCTCGAGGACGCCGACGAGACCCGCGGCCGCGTCGGCATGTACCGCCTTGGCCAGGACGAGCAGCATCGCCGCCGCCTCGCCCTGATCACGGATCTGCGCAGCGCCATCGATCAGAATCAGCTGACGCTGGTATATCAGCCGAAGGTGGCGATGGCTACCCGCTCGGTGCGCAGCCTCGAGGCGCTGGTGCGCTGGACGCATCCGCAGCTCGGCCCCGTCTCGCCGGGGGAATTCGTGCCGCTCGCCGAGCGCACCGGCGGTTCGCGCCATCTCACCAACTGGGTGCTGGCGGCCGCCATACGCCAGCTGGGCGAATGGCGCCAGGAGGGCCTGGAGATCGACCTGGCGGTGAACCTGTCGGCATCGGACATTCTTGACCCGGACCTGAGCGATGAGATCCTGCGGCTGCTGACGCGCCATCGGGTCGAGTCGACGTCGCTCCTGCTCGAGATCACCGAGAGCGCCGTGATGCGCGACCCGCAGCTCGCCGCGCGCAACATGCAGCTGCTGCGCATCGCCGGCGTGCGCTTCGCCATCGACGACTTCGGCACCGGACACTCCTCGCTGTCGCAGCTGAGCTCGCTGCCCGTCGATGAGCTGAAGATCGACCGCTCCTTCATCTCCGACCCCGGCCCGGGAGCTGTGACCATCGTCACCTCCACCATCGAGCTCGGCCACAGCATGGGACTGAAAGTCGTCGCCGAGGGCGTGGAGGAGGCGAGCGCCTGGAATCTGCTGCGGCGGCTCGGCTGCGACTTCGCGCAGGGCTTCCTCATCAGCCCGCCGCTGCCGGCGGCGGAAGTGCCCGGCTTCGTGCGTCGCGCCAACCAGCTGCTGCCGGACGCGGACGCGACCCAGATGCAGATCCGCGCCCTCGATCAGCTCGCCGGCCGCTCCGGCGGCGGCTGAAGCTGCCCCTCAGGAGGGCGGTGCGATGAGCGCGTCCACGCGCTCGCGGTACTGGCGCAGCAGTTCCGCGGCGAAATCGGCGAACACGCGGATCTTGGGCTGATCGCGCAGCGCGCGCCGGCATACGATCGACAGCGACGACCCGGGTGCGGACCATTCCGGCAGCACCACGGCGAGCTTGCCGCTGGCGAGCGCCTCGGCGACCATCAGGTCCATACTCTGCACGATGCCCGCGCCGCGGATCGCGGCGCTCACCTGCGCCTCGACGGAGTTGAAGGCGACGCTGCACGGCAGCTGCAGCTGGCGGCGCTGCGCGCCGCGCTGGAACAGCCAGCGCCGCGGCCGGCGGTTGCCCGCGCCGAGGTGACCGACCAGGCGGTGACGGCGCAGCTCTTCCGGTTGTGAGGGCGCGCCGTGCTCGCGCAGGTAGTCGGGCGCGGCGCAGGTCAGCAGGCGCGTGGTGAGCACGCGTCGCGCGATCAGGTGCGGCTCTCGCACCGGACCGACGCGCACCACCAGGTCGATCTCGTCCGCGATCAGATCCACGATGCGGTCGTTGAACTGCACTTCCAGCTGCAGCTCCGGGTAGCGGGCCGTGAAGCGCGCGAGCGCCGGCAGCAGCAGCGCGCGCCCGAAGGTCACCGGCACGTCGACCCGCAGCCGCCCCTGCACGGCGAGGCGCGTGCGCCGCACCGCCTCGTCCGCCGCGGCGAGTTCCGCGAGGATGCGCTGGCAGCGCGTCAGGTACTCATGGCCATCGCCGGTGAGCCCGACGCGGCGCGTGGTGCGGTGGAACAGCTGGCAGCGCAGGTGTTTCTCCAGCTCCGCCACGTGCGTGCTCACCACCGCGCGCGACAGGCCGAGCGCCTCTGCCGCCTTGGTGAAGGAGTGCAGGTCGGCGACCCGCACGAAGCTGCGCATGCACACCAGCTGATCCATGGTCCCGCGAATTGTAAGGTAATCGCGAACAATAATTTCGCGATTAGCTTGTTTTTCTGCAGGCTCGCCGCGGCTACGGTGGCGGCACTGCCGGCCGTGCTGCCGGCGCGGCGGGCGCAAGCCCCTGGGAGCTGCGATGTTCATCTTCACGCGGCCGCTGTCGGCGGTGCTGGCCGGCCTTGCGGTGGCGCTTGCGATGGTGGCGCTGGGTGGCTTATGTCAGGGGCCGGCAGCGCCGGCTCCTGAACTTGTGCCACGCCGGGAGACTGGGTTATCGTCCGCGCCGGTTCGTGACCTTTCCCTTTCCTGCCGCCTGCCGCCCGCCTCGTTCGCGAGTTGGCTTCCGAGTCTGAAAAGCCGAATCGTTCCCGACCAGGTGGCAGTGTGTGTGCGCCGAGCAATCGCCAAATTACCGGCATGCGCTTCTGCTAGTACTCGTTTGTCTCAGGAGTTCGATTGCATGACGAAGATCTATGTTGGCAACCTGCCGTTTTCCGCCACCGACGCCGAGATCCGTGAGCTGTTCGCACAGCACGGCACCGTCGAGTCGGTAAGCATCATCACCGACCGTGATACCGGCCGCCCGCGCGGTTTCGGTTTCGTGGAAATGTCGCGTGCCGATGCTTCAAAAGCGATCCAGAGTCTCAATGGCAAGGAGCTGGGCGGACGCCCGCTGCGTGTCAATGAGGCCCAGGAACGCACCGGCGGCGGCGGCGGCAACCGTGGTGGCGGCGCTCCGAAGCGCTGGTAACACTTAAGGCTGCCAGGGGCCGGTCGTCAGTGCCAGATGGCATGGGCGGCCGGCCCTTTTCATTGAACCAGCGAATCGGAGTTGTTTCTCATGGGTAAAGGCGATCACAGAACGCGCCGCGGCAAGATCTATCAGGGCTCTTTCGGCAAGTCACGGGCCAAGGATCCGGCCAAGAAAAAGAAGAAGGCGGCCGCGGCCGCCAAGCGCTGAAGCGCGCGCAGCGTTTGCGGGCGTGACGCCCGCGGTCATTTCACATCGGCGGCGAACGGGTCGGCAGCCGGCGGCGCGGCGCGCAGCTTGCGCTCGTGCAGCTCGGCCAGCAGCTGCAGCGCCGGCTTGTCGTTGGCGGGCAGCACCGCATCGCTGGCCGCGAGCGGGGTGACGCGCTCGCCCCAGCGCACCAGGTGCGCGCAGTAGGAAAGGCCACCACCGAAACCGGGCAGCAGCAGCAGCGCGCCGGGGCGCACGCGCCCCTCCTCCAGCGCCTCGCACAGCGCCACCGCCACGGTGGCCGCCGACATGTTGCCGTAGCGCTCGATGTTGACGAACACGCGCTCCATGGGCACGTGTGCGCGGCGCGCGACCGCCTCGATGATGCGCAGGTTGGCCTGGTGCGGTACCAGCAGATCGACGTCGGCGGCGCTGAGGTGCGCGCGGCCCAAGGCGCTCTCGCAGGCGCTGCCCATGCCCTGCACGGCGCGGCGGAAGATCTCCTGACCTTCGAACTGCCAGCGCGTCACGCCGTACAGCACGCCGCGATTGGCGTAGCTGCCGCCCATGCCCTGCACGCGCAGGATCTCGCGCGCCTCGCCGTAGCAGCCGAGCTTTTCCGCAAGTAACCCTTCCGGCCGCTCGCACCCTTCCAGCACCACCGCTGCCGCGCCGTCGCCGAACAGCACCGCGACGTCGCGATCCGCCCAGTCCATGAAGGGCGAGATCAGCTCCGCGCCGATCACCAGCGCGTTGCGCACCACGCCGCTCTTGATGAGCGCGCTGGCGGTGGACAGTCCGTAGAGGAAGCTGGTGCAGGCGGTATTGATGTCGTAGGCCGCGGCGGCGTGCGCGCCGATGCGCGCCTGGATGGCGGAGGCCATGTTGGGCACCTGGTCTTCGTGGCTGCAGGTGCCGAACACGATCAGTTCGATGTCGCTGCCGGCGCGACCGGCGGCGGCCAGCGCGTGCGCTGATGCGACGTAGGCGAGTTCCGCAAGTCCCACGTGCGAGATGCGCCGCTCGCGGATGCCGGTGCGGCTCACGATCCACTCGTCGCTGGTGTCGAGCATGCTCGACAGGTCGCGGTTGGTCAGTACCGCCGGCGGCAGACACTTGCCCCAGCCGGTGATCGCCGCATGCGTGACGCTGGCACTCATGGCACGACTTTAGCGCCGCGTGTCGTCCGGTGCGTAATCGAATGAGTCGAAGTACAGCCGCTCGGGCGCGAGCCCGTGCTGCGGGAAGGTGCTGCGGATCGCCTCGATCATGGCCGGCGGCCCGGCCGCGTACACCTCGAAGGCGCTCAAGTTCGCATGATCTGCAAGCACCGCCTCGTGCACCCAGCCGAGGCGCGTGTGGGCGGCCTCGCCGGCACTGGCCTGCGACAGCACGGCGCTGAAGCGCAGCTGCGGGAAACGGCCGGCCCAGTCCAGCACCTGCGCCTCCTGGTACAGGTCCGGCGCGTGCCGCGCTCCCCAGTAGAGGTGGATCGGGCGCGCCAGGCCGTTCTCGAGCACGTGCCGCAGCATCGATTTCAGCGGCGCGAAGCCGGTGCCGCCGGCGATCATCAGCACAGGCCCTGAGCCGTCCCGGTAACTGAACTGGCCGAGCGGCCCCTCGATGCGCAGCAGCGAACCGGTGCGCAGCGCAGCGGCTGCGCCGAACAGCTGGTCGGTGAAGCCGCCGCCGGCGACGCGGCGCACGTGCAGCTCGAGCAGCTCGCTGTCATGCGGCGGGCTCGCGATCGAGAAGCTGCGCCGCCTGCCGCCCTCCAGCAGCACGTCCAGATACTGCCCGGCATGAAAGGGCAGCCGCTCGACCGCCGGCAGCCGCAGCAAGACCTGCATGACGTCCGCGCTCAGGGGCCGCAGCTGCGCGATGCGGCAGGGCAGGGTCTTGATCTCGACGTCCGCCACCGCGGCGATGAAACGGGCTTCGACAGTCAGGTCGCTGCGCGGGTGCGCCTGGCACAGGAGGATGTGGCCGGCACGGGTTTCCTGCGCAGTGATGCCGAGCGGCGCAGCCACGGTGTACACGGTCTCGCCGCGCAGCAGGCGCGCGCGGCACGAGCCGCAGTGCCCGGACTTGCAGCTGTGCGGCAGGTTGAGGCCGGCGGCAAGGGCTGCGTCGAGGAGCGTCTGCGTGGCAGGCACGCGCAGAATGCGTGCCTGCGGCTCGATGCGTACCAGGTAATCGTGCGGGCTCAAGGGTCTTTAGACCACCGTGAACGTGGGTGAAGGCAGCGGCTAGACTAGACGCCCCGGATCGTGAAGGCCAAGCAGCCATGTTCGCAAACCCCACGGCGCAGGAGATCGCCCGCGTGCTGCGTGCCACGCACACCATCGCGGTCGTCGGGCTGTCGCCCGATCACACGCGACCTAGTTACCGGGTCGCGCAGGCCATGCAGCGCTTCGGCTACCGCATCGTGCCGGTGAACCCCGCCGGCGGATCGATCCTGGGCGAGCAGGCCGTGCCGAGCCTCGAGCGGCTGAGCGAGGTGCTGGGCGCGGGCACGCGGGTCGACCTGGTCGATGTGTTCCGCCGCTCCGAGCACGTCGCGGCAATCGTCGCGGACTGCATCCGCCTGAAGCTCCCGGCGCTGTGGCTGCAGGAGGGCGTCATCGATGAGGCGGCCGCCACGCGCGCGGTGAGCTCCGGCATCTTCACCGTCATGGATCGCTGCATCTACAAGGAACGCGCGGCGCTGGGTTAAAGCGGGCGCCCGCGCCGCCCCGCAAGGCTGGCGCGGTGACTTTCGGCTATGCTTCGTGGCGATGCGCCTGGAGTTCACGAAGATGCACGGGGTCGGCAACGATTTCGTGGTGTTCGATGCGCCGCCCGCCGCAGCGCTGCTCCCGGAGCGGCTGCGGGCACTGGCCGATCGCCGCACCGGCATCGGCTTCGACCAGGCGCTCGTGCTCGAGCCGCCGCAGCGTCCAAACAGCGCGGTCTACTACCGCATCTTCAACAGCGACGGCGACGAAGTCGAGCAGTGCGGCAACGGTGCGCGTTGCATCGCGGCGCTCCTGCATCACCGCGGACTTACCCGCAACGGCACGGTGACGCTCGACAGCCCGGCCGGCCCGATCGTCGCGCGCATCGAGAGCGGCAACGGCGTCGCCGTCGACATGGGCATCCCCAACTTCGATCCGCGCGCCCTGCCGTTCGAGGCGCGCGTGGAGGCCGACAGCTACGCGCTGGCGGTGGACGGGGCGACGCTCGAGATCGGTGCGGTCTCGCTCGGCAACCCGCACGCGGTACTGAAGGTGGAGTCGGTCGAGCGCGCGCCGGTGGCGCGTCTCGGGCCGATCATCGAGCGTCACACGCGCTTCCCGAAGCGCGTGAATGCCGGGTTCCTGGAAGTCGTGGCGCGCGGCGAGGTGCGTTTGCGCGTCTACGAGCGCGGCGCCGGCGAGACGCTCAGCTGCGGCACCGGCGCCTGCGCCGCCGTGGCGGTCGGGCGCCGGCGCGGCTGGCTCGATGCCCAGGTGCGCGTGGGCGTGCGCGGCGGCGAGTTGCGCGTAAACTGGGGGGGTGCCGGGGAGCACATCTGGCTGAGCGGCCCGACACAGATTTCATTCCTAGGTCACGTCGAGGTGTAGTGCACTATGACCACACGAGAGGCTCGCGGTATTGCCGCGGCGGATACCGAAGAGGAGTCCGTCGCCAGCTACCTGCAGCGCAATCCCGAGTTCTTTGAACGTCACCAGGGCGTGCTGGCGCGGCTGCGCCTGCCGCACGCGCGCGGCGGCGCCACGATCTCGCTGGTCGAGCGCCAGATCGAGGTGCTGCGCGAGAAGCAGGCCGTGCTCGAGGGCAAGCTCGCCGAACTGGTGCGCGTGGCGCGCGCCAACGATGCCATCGCCGAGCGGCTGCACCGCTTCACCCGCCGGCTGCTCGGCGCGGTGCCGCGCGAGGCGGCCGTTGCCAAAATCGAGACGGGCCTGCGCGAGGACTTCGATGCCTTTCACGCCGCGCTGCTCTTGATCGGCATACCGGATGCGGATACCACGCCGCGCTTCCTGCGCACCGTCGCGGCCGCCGATCCCAACCTCAAGTCGTTCGAATCGCTGTTCGCCAGCGGCAAGCCGCGCTGCGGCCAGGCGCGCGACTCGCAGCGCGAGTTCCTGTTCGGCCCGGAGGGCCAGGAGATGGGCTCGGTGGCGCTGGTGCCGCTCGGTGACAAGGGCGCGGTCGGACTGCTCGCGCTCGCCAGTGCCGATCGTGACCGCTTTCATCCGGGCATGAGTACCGAATTCCTGGCGCGCATGGCGGACCTCATCACCGATGCCCTGAGCGGTACGCCGGCACGCTGACGGCGCGGTGCGGCCATGACCCCCGCGGCGCACGAGTGGCTGGCGCGTTTCCGGCGCTATATGACCTCCGAGCGGCGCCTCTCGGCGCACACCGACGTCAGCTACGCCCGCGATCTGGCCGCCCTCGTCAAGTTCTGCGACAAGCAGGCACTCAAGAGCTGGAGTGAGCTCGACACGCAGCACGTGCGCACCTTCGCCGCGCACGCGCACGCTGCGGGCCTGAGCCCGAAGAGCATCCAGCGCCGCCTCTCGGCGGTGCGCAGCTTCTACAATTTCCTGCTGCGCGAGCGTCCCTCCGCGGCCGCCACCACCAAGGCTCGCGAGCGCATCACCCACAATCCCGCCAACGAGGTGCGCGCGCCGAAATCGGCGCGGCGCCTGCCGCAGACCCTCGATGCCGACCAGATGGCACGCCTGCTCGAGATCCCGGCGGGCGATTCCATTACCTGCCGCGACCGCGCCATCATGGAGCTGTTGTATTCCTCGGGGCTGCGGCTGGCCGAGCTCACCGGGCTGGATCTGGGCAGCATCGACCTCAAGGACAAGGTGGTGCAGGTGCTCGGCAAGGGCCGCAAGAGCCGCATCGTGCCGGTGGGCCGCGCCGCCACGCAGGCGCTGCGTGGCTGGCTCAAAGAGCGCGGCACGCTCGCTCGCCGCGAGGAGAGCGCGCTGTTCGTGGGCATCAACGGCCGGCGCCTCGGCGCCCGCGCGGTGCAGCTGCGGGTGGCGCACTGGGCGCGCCGGCAGGGACTGAACCGCCACGTGCACCCGCACCTGTTCCGGCACTCCTTCGCCTCCCACCTGCTGGAATCGAGCGGCGAACTGCGGGGGGTCCAGGAACTGCTGGGCCATGCCGACATCTCGACCACGCAGATCTACACCCACCTTGACTTCCAGCACCTGGCCCGCATTTACGACGCTACCCACCCGCGGGCGCGCCGCAAGCCCTGAAGCTCTAGGCCCAGGCGGCACGGCGCGCAGGGCAGGAACGGTTCTTCAAGCCACGGATACCTCATGAGCGAAACCCTCGGCTTCAATCCCCACGGCACGACCATCCTGGGCGTGCGCCGCAACGGCGCCATCGCGCTCGGCGGCGACGGCCAGGTCACCCTCGGCAGCACGGTCATGAAGGGCAATGCGCGCAAGGTGCGCCGGCTGGCCAACGACAAGGTCATCGCCGGCTTTGCCGGTGGCACGGCCGATGCCTTCACACTGTTCGAGCGTTTCGAGGGCAAGCTCGAGAAGTACGGCAACCTGACGCGCGCGGCCATCGAGCTTGCCAAGGACTGGCGCTCCGACCGCTACCTGCGGCGCCTCGAGGCGCTGCTCTTGGTCGGCGACCCGGAGAAGCTGTTCGTTATCTCCGGCAATGGTGATGTCATCGAGCCCGATCACGACGTCGCGGCCATCGGCTCGGGCGGCCAATACGCACTCGCCGCGGCGCGGGCACTGCTCGAAGGCTCGCAGTTCAGCGCCAAGGGCATCGTCGAGCGCTCGCTGAACATAGCGGCCGACATCTGCATCTACACCAACCGCAACATCATCATCGAGGAGCTGAACGCGTCCCCGGGCGCGCAGGCTTAAACCCACATGTCAGCGCTTACTCCCCGGCAGATCGTCATCGAGCTCGACAAGCACATCATCGGCCAGGACGCCGCCAAGCGCGCCGTGGCCATCGCGCTGCGCAACCGCTGGCGCCGCATGCAGGTCGAGGAACCGCTGCGCCAGGAGATCACGCCCAAGAACATTCTCATGATCGGTCCGACCGGCGTAGGCAAGACCGAGATCGCGCGCCGGCTGGCGAAGCTGGCCAACGCGCCGTTCGTCAAGGTCGAGGCCACCAAGTTCACGGAAGTTGGCTACGTCGGCCGCGACGTCGATTCGATCGTCAAGGAACTGGCCGACGTCGCGGTGAAGATGACGCGCGAGCAGGAGATGGTGAAGGTGCGCGAGCGCGCGCTCGATGCCGCCGAGGAGCGCGTGCTCGATACGCTCCTGCCCAAGCCGCGCATGATGGGCTTCTCGACCGATGAGCCCGCACACGCGCGCGATTCCGAGACGCGCCAGAAATTCCGCAAGATGCTGCGCGAGCACGAGCTGGACGAGCGCGACGTCGAGATCGAGCTGCGCGCGATGACGCAGGGCGTGGAGATCATGGCGCCGCCCGGCATGGAGGAGATGCAGCAGCAGCTGCAGTCCATGTTCCAGAACCTGAACGGCAACCGCACGCGCACGCGCAAGGTCAAGGTGCGCGAAGCGCTGAAGCTCCTCACTGACGAGGAGGCCGGCAAGCTCATCAACGAGGACGAGCTCAAGATCCAGGCGCTGGCGAATGCCGAGCAGAACGGCATCGTGTTCATCGACGAGATCGACAAGGTGACGCGCCGCCAGGAGACCATCGGTGCCGACGTCTCGCGCGAGGGCGTGCAGCGCGACCTGCTGCCGCTAATCGAAGGTTCCACGGTGGCCACCAAGTACGGACCGGTGAAGACCGACCACGTGCTGTTCATCGCCTCCGGTGCGTTCAGTCTCTCCAAGCCCTCGGATCTGATCCCGGAGCTGCAGGGACGTCTGCCGATCCGCGTGGAGCTCGACTCGCTGAAAGTGGGCGACTTCGTGCGCATCCTCACCGAGCCGGATGCCTCGCTCACCGCGCAGTACCGCGCGCTCATGGCCACCGAGGGCTTCGCGGTCGAGTTTACGACCGACGGCGTGCGCCGCATCGCCGAGATTGCCTTCCAGGTGAATGAGCGCACCGAGAACATCGGCGCGCGCCGGCTGCACACGGTGATGGAGCGCCTGCTGGAGACCGTGTCGTACGAGGCCACCGAGCTCGAAAAGCACGGCGGCGAGGGCCAGGCGGGCACCAAGGTGACGGTCGACGCCAAGTACGTCGATGATCATCTGGGGAAGTTGGTGCAGGACGAGGATCTGAGCCGCTACATCCTCTAGGCTTGGACGCGCCGCAGAACCGTCGGGTCCCGGCGCAGGGAGCGCCCGGCGTTGCCGGGCACTCCCCACTTACCGTGATGGCTTACTGGAACTTGTACGTGAGATCGAGACCGGCGGTGATCGGCCGGTTGATGAGGTAGCGTACATAGGCATCCATCTGCAGGTCGATCTGCGGCTGAGGGTCGAGCAGCGCCCGTTCGTTCGTGATGTTGTTCACGTACGCCATCGCCGTCCACTTACTGCCTGCCACGCCGAAACGTATGTTGGCCAGCCCGTAGGATGGCAGGTGGATCAGGTACTGGTTGATGTTCAGCAGCGTGATGGTCTCGCCGTACGGGGCGTCCGTGC
>Ga0070763_10000329_pt1 | contig 12345 bp, 8 predicted proteins | sample HubBroMetageWRM3_FD_67279 | JGI IMG/M metagenome (GOLD analysis project Ga0070763, IMG submission 67279) | Warmed soil microbial communities from the Hubbard Brook experimental Forest, New Hampshire - Hubbard Brook CCASE Soil Metagenome WRM 3 | ecosystem: Environmental > Terrestrial > Soil >... | reverse complement strand
CAGCCGCTCGAGGCCCAGGTCATCGGCGTCGACAAGATGCTCTACATGAAGTCGACCAGCGGCAACGACGGCTCCTACACGCTGACAACGAGCTTCGCGCTCGGCTCCGACCCCGACATCGACACGGTGAACGTCAACAACCGCGTGCAGGCGGCGCTGGCGCAGCTGCCGCCGGAGGTCCAGCTGCAGGGTGTGACGGTGCAGAAGAAGTCTTCGGCAATCCTGCAATTCATCATTCTCTACAGCGAGACGGCTGCCCAGGACCCGGTGTTCATCACCAACTACGCGGTGGTCAACCTGCTCGATACGATCTCGCGCGTTCCCGGCGTCGGCCAGGCGACCCTGTTCGGCAAGATGAACTATTCGATGAGGATCTGGTTCGACACCCAACGCCTGACCAGCCTCAATCTCGCGCCGTCCGACGTCATCAACGTGATCCGCGCCCAGAGCGTCCAGGCGCCGGTCGGACGGATCGGCGCGCGACCGGTCGACGACCACCAGCAGTTCCAGATCAATCTGCAGACACAAGGGCGGCTCAGCACGCCGGAGGAATTCGGCAACATCGTCCTGCGCGCCAACCCCGACGGCTCGATGCTGCATGTCAGCGACGTCGCCCGCGTCGAGATCGGCGCACAAAACCTCGACAACGAATCGCGCATCGACGGGCAGCCGGGTGTCGGTATCGGCATCTATCTCGCCCCGGGCGCCAACGCGGTGACGACGGCCGCCAGCGTTCAGCGGACTCTGAAGGAAGCGGCTGTTCGCTTTCCGCCCGGGTTGAAATATCTCGTCCAATTCGACACCACCACTTTCGTGACTGACACGATCAACGAGGTGCTGCGCACCTTGGCCGAGGCATTCGTCCTGGTCGTCGTCGTGGTCTTCCTGTTCCTCGGAAGCCTTCGCGCGACGATCATTCCCACGGTCGCGGTTCCGGTCAGCCTGATCGCCACCTTCGCGGTCCTGCTGGCGATGGGCTACTCGGCGAACACGGTGTCGTTGCTCGCCATGGTTCTGGCGATCGGCATCGTGGTCGACGACGCGATCGTCGTGGTCGAGAACGTCGAACGTGTTCTCGAGGAAGAGCCAGGCCTGACGCCGGCGGCAGCAACCAAGAAGGCCATGGCGCAGATCACCGCGCCCATCATCGCCATCACGCTGGTGCTGCTTTCCGTGTTCGTGCCGATCGCCTTCATTCCCGGAATCTCCGGCACGCTATTCCGCCAGTTCGCCGTCACCATCAGCGCTGCGATGCTGATCTCGGCGGTCAATGCGCTGACGCTATCGCCCGCGCTCTGTGCGCTGTTCCTGCGCCACACCGGTCCGCGCCGCGGCATCATGGCGAAGGTGCTGAGCGGCATCGATTGGACGCGCGACGGCTATGCCGGGATCGTGCGCAGGCTGCTGCGGCTGTCCGTCCTGTCCCTGGCGGCGGTAGCTGTCTTTGCCGGCTCCATCTTCGGCATCTCCAGGATTGTTCCGACCGGCTTCCTGCCGGAGGAGGACCAGGGCGCCTTCTTCGTCATGGTCCAGCTGCCCGATGGCGCCTCGGTCGCGCGGACCGGCGATGTGACCAAACGCGTCGAGAACATCCTGAAGGGCCTGCCGGCGGTAGAGCACACGCTGTCAATCATCGGCTATTCGCTGCTCGACGGCGGCAATCTGCCGAACAACGCCTTCCTGGTCGTACGCCTGAAGCCGTTCGCAGATCGGCCGGCTGCCGCCGACTCGGCACAGGCACTCATCCGCAAAGTGTTTGCCGAAGGATCGAGAATTCGCGAGGCTAAAATCGTGGCCTTCAACTTTCCCGCAATCATCGGCCTGTCGACCGGCGGCGGGTTCGAGTACGTGCTGGAAGCCCTCGAAGGGCAGGAACCCGCGGCCATCAACAGCGTCATGGGCGGCGTGATCGCCGCCGCCAACGCCGATGCGTCGCTGACGCGAGTCTTCTCGACGTTCACGGCCACCAATCCGCTGATCTATCTCGACATCGACCGCGGCAAGGCGCAGGCGCTCGGGCTGAACATAAGCGACGTCTTCACCGCGCTGCAGGCCACGCTGGGCGGCATCTACGTCAACAATTTCAACATGCTGGGCCGGACCTGGCAGGTCAACGTCCAAGGCGAGGCGGCCAACCGCAACGACATTCCCGACCTGTGGCAGATCTACGTCCGCAACAACCGCGACGAGATGGTGCCGCTCCGATCCATCGCCAACGTCCGCTTCGAGCAGGGACCGCAGGTCATCACCCGCTACAACAACTATCGCGCCGTCACGATCAACGGCGGACCGGCCCAGGGTATTTCGTCGGGCACCGCTCTGCAGGCGATGACCAACGTATCCGACAAGACCTTGCCGTCGGGCTACAATTTCGAATGGACCGGCACCGCCTATCAGGAAAAGGCCGCCTCCGGCCAGACCGGCATCATCCTGTCGCTGGCCGTCCTGTTCGCCTACCTGTTCCTGGTCGCGCTGTACGAGAGCTGGACGATCCCGATTCCGGTCCTGCTGTCCGTCGTCGTTGGCGTGCTCGGATCGTTCGTCGCAATCAAGGTGGCCGGACTCAGCCTCGACCTTTACGGTCAGATCGGTCTGGTCGTGCTGATCGCGCTCGCCGCCAAGAATGGCATCCTGATCGTGGAGTTCGCCAAGGAGCAGCGCGAGGCCGGCGTGGACATCGACCAGGCCGCGGTATTGGGCGCTCAAACGCGGTTCCGCGCCGTCATGATGACGTCGATCGCCTTCATTCTCGGCCTCGCTCCGCTGGTCGTCGCAGCGGGCGCCGCCGAGATCAGCCGCCGCGCCGTGGGAACCGCCGTGTTCGGCGGCATGATCGCCGCCAGCTCGATCGGCATCTTCCTGGTACCCATGCTGTACGCGACGTTCCAGCGTCTCCGTGAGCGCCTCATGGGCCGGTTTGGCCGGCATCCAGCGCCATCCCCGACGATTGCCGGGTCACGCGCAGCGAAGCCATGACGTGCAAGCATGGCGCCTGCGATGGCTGAGCGCATGCAGTCACAGCCGAGCCCACCCACATGCCTTGTATGTTGGACGCGGACCCAGCGACGCAGCAAGGCCTGACGCTGACGGCGGCGATTTCGGCGACGATCGAATGGCTGGCGGGAGACGAGTGTCACGCGCTCGACGAGGCCGCCCTGGCCGCCGGGCTCGGACGGCGTTTGCGCTCAGCCGGGCTGCCGCTCGATCACCTGGGTCTCTATTTGCGCACGCTTCATCCCGAGATTCTCGGTCACACGATCGGCTGGGCGCCCGACGAGCCGGTGCAGGTCTATCGCCGGCCACATGACGTCGTTCGCTCGGCTGCCTACCTCAGCAATCCCATCGTCGCAGTTCTGGAGACGCAGACGCCTGTCGTTCTGCGCGTCGACCTGCAGCGTGATGCTCCTTGGGCTCAGAATGAGCTATTCAAAGGCCGTCCCCTTGTCGAGCTCGTCGCCCTCCCCTTGCGCACACCAGATGCCTTGCCCAGCGCCGTTTCCTTTGCGACGACGCGCAGTACCGGCTTCACCGCCGCCGAGCGCGCGGCCTTCGACCGCATCGCGCCGGCGCTGCGCAATGCCTGCGAGCTGCGCAACTTGCGACAGGTGGAGCTGACGCTCCTCGACACCTATCTCGGCACCCTGACGGGGCGACGCGTTCTCGAGGGCCGCGTGCGGCGCGGCGAGCTCGAACGGCTGGAGGCGGCGCTCCTGCTCTGCGACCTGCGGGAGTTCACCGAACTCTCCAACCGTTTGCCGAGCGAACGCGTGCTCGAGCTGCTCGATGCCTACTTCGGCTGCGTCGTCCCCGCGATCGACAAGGCGGGCGGCGAAGTGATCAAGTTCATGGGCGATGCCGTGCTCGCCTTCTTCCACCGCGAGGATGCGTCGGCTGCCTGCGCGGCTGCGCTGCAGGGCGCCGTGACGGCGCTGGCCAGCCTGCAACGGCAGCAAACGCCGGATTGCGAGCTGCGTGCCGGCGTGGCCCTGCACTACGGCACGGTGAGCTACGGCAACATCGGCTACGGCCATCGGCTGGATTTCACCTTGATCGGTCCGGACGTCAATCTGGTGAGCCGCCTGCAAGGCGTTTGCAGCACCACCGGCCAGGCCCTGTTGATGTCGCGGCGCTTTGCCGAGCTGCTTCCGACAGGGACAGCCAGGCCGGTCGGGGCGCACCTCCTCAAGGGCTTTGCCCAGCCGGTCGATTTGTACGCATTATCCGACCATCGCCGAACCCGCTCCCATCGCCGGCGCGGGCCGTGACGACGTCACGAACGATCGTGGATCGTGGCGTCGAGGTTCCAGGCACCGGGACCCGCGAACACCAGGTAGAAGAAGACGGCGCAGAACAGGATCGCGGCATCGCCCAGGTCGAGCGCCCAGTAGGCGATCGCCGCCTCGGCGGCCGCGACCAGGGCGGCGACGCGCGTGTGCAGGCCGAGCGCGATCAGCACTCCCGCTACCATCTCGACGAGGCCGGTCGCCACCCGCAGCATCTCGGGCAGGCCAAGCTCGCGAAAGTGCAGAAGCTTTATCAGCCCGTGATCGAGGAAGAGCAGCGCGGTTACGATTCTCAGGATCGCGAGCCCCAGCGGTGCCCAGAGGTCGAGCGCGGGAACGGAGACCCTGCGCGTGGTGTCGGACATACGATTCTCCTTCAATCGAAGGGCTACGCTCCCTTTGCGCATGGCCGACGGCCCGATCATCCGGCACCGCGCTAACGAAGCGTTGCCTGCCCGTTCATACTGCCATGGTGCTGCTGCCGGCATTGCTGCAGGTCATTCAGCAGGCCATCAAACGCGAGGCATCGCCGGGGCTCGCCCTGCCCGCGCGTGACGTCAGCCACCGCTTGCATCAACTGGTCGTGGTTGACGCCGCCTCGCGTGTGTATGGTACACATGATGAAGAACGCCGACCCGATTCGCGCGCTGACCAAGGCGACAGCAAGGCGCGAGAGCACTTCGTGCGATTAGAACACGCCTCCCCACGCAGCGGGGCGGTGGCCCGGACGCCCCGATGAACCCGTTCTGGAGCCAGATCACGCGCGAGCTTTCGCCCTATGTGCCGGGCGAGCAGCCGCGTATCGCCAATCTGGTGAAACTCAACACCAACGAAAGCCCCTTCGGCCCTTCGCCGCTCGCGCTGGAAGCGATGCGAGCCGCCGCGGCCGACACCCTTCGGCTCTATCCCGATCCCGCGGCGACGGAGCTGCGCGAGGCGCTTGCCGCCCATCACGGCGTGAAGCCCGAACAGGTGTTCGTCGGCAATGGTTCGGACGAAGTGCTCGCGCATGCTTTCGTCGCGCTCTTGAAACAGCCGAAGCCGCTGCTGTTTCCGGACGTCACCTACAGCTTCTATCCCGTCTTGCTTGCGAGACGGTGCCGGTGGACGGCGGAATGCGCGTCAGGGTCGAGGATTATCGGCGCGAGGCGGGGTCGATCGTGATCGCCAATCCCAACGCGCCAACCGGCATTGCGCTGCCGCGCGCGGAGATCGCCCAACTGCTTGAAGATCATCCCGACATTCCGGTGCTGATCGACGAGGCCTATGTCGATTTCGGCGGCGAGAGCGCGGTTCCGCTGATCGCCCATCATCCGAACCTGCTGGTCGTGCAGACGATGTCGAAGTCGCGCGCCCTGGCCGGCTTGCGCGTCGGCTATGCGCTCGGCGACACGGGGCTGATCGAGGCGCTGCGCCGCGTAAAAGACAGCTTCAATTCCTACCCGCTCGGCCGCGTCGCCGAGGCGGGCGCCACGGCTTCGCTGCGCGACGAAGCCTACTTCCGCGAGAGCTGCGCCAGGGTCGTCGCAGCGCGCGAAGCGATGACGCGGGAGTTGGTCAGGCTCGGCTTGGTCGTTCTGCCTTCGAGCGCGAATTTCGTCTTCGCCAGGCATCCGGCGCGGGGCGGGTCGGAATTCGCCGCGGCGCTGCGCGAACATGCGGTGCTGGTGCGGCATTCCAACAAGCCGCGCACGGCGCCCTATCTGCGCATCACCGTCGGGACGGAAGACGACACCCGACGGCTAATCGCAGCCACGGTGGATATCCTGGGGGATGAATAGAGGCTCGCTGGTCTCGCGGTGGCCCTAGGGGCCGCAAGGGTCATCGGTCGCATACACCGCGGGTTGGCGCAGCTGCATGTCTCTACCTCAACGCAGGGCGTCGGCGGCGGTCGGGTCTTCCAATCCGGCGGCGATGCGGAGGAAGGTCGTGCCGCGCCGCTGATGCTCCTGTTTGCGGAACATGAAGCCCGCCAATGAGCGTTCGACCTGTCCCGGTGCAATGCGCGTGGACTCATCCAAGGCGGCCCGCGCCTTGGCGATCTCGCCCAGCCCGACATAGTTCACGGCCAGATGGGCGTACAGCGTCGCGAGGCCGGGCGCCTCGCGGATGCCGAGTGTCGCGTAGTTGACGCCATCGGCGTAGCGACGCGCACAGCCGCTCGCCATCGCAAGGTTCAACAGCACGGTCGGCCTTTGCGGATCGCGCGGGCTGAGGCGGAGCGCTTCCAGAAGATGTTCGATGGCACTTTCCGGCTCTCCCGATACGATCTCGATAAAGGAAAGAGCCGTCAGCGCCACCATCGAGTGGGGGTTGAGCTCGTAGCTCCGCTGAGCGCAGGCCAGGGCCTCGTCGATGCGATCGCGGTCGGCGGAGAAAGCCAGGAGGAGTCCCTTCATGCTGTGAGCGGAGCTGAACGAGCGATCGATCTCGATCGCCAGGTCGGCTGCTCTCATGCCGTCGCGCCAAGCCGCTGCGCGGTCGACGGCTGTCGCGAAGGCGAGGTGCTGCCACTGGGCGAAGGCCAGCGCCCAAAGCGCCGTCGTGCTTCTTGGATCGATGGCCAGCGCGGCCGCGGCATCGGCGACGGCGGCATCGCGCAGCCCGCTGTCCGACTTGAACCAGGCGTCCCAGGCCTTGGCGCTGGCCCGGACGGCGATCTCGTAGGCGTTGAGATCTTCCGGGCGGCGGCGATGGATCTTTTCCGCGTCGCCAAAGAGGATGTGCGGGGCGATCGCGCGGACGATGCTGCGCGTCAGCTCCTCCTGGACCGCAAAGATATCCTTGAGGACCCGGTCATAGCGTTCGGCCCAGATATGGCTGCCGCTCAGCGCGTCGATCAGCTGGCCGGTGACCCGGACGCGATCGGCAGCCTTGCGGATGCTGCCTTCCAGCACGTAGCGGACACCGAGCTCGGTCGCGACGAGCCGCACATCGACGGAACGTCCCTTGTAGGTGAAGGTGCTGTTGCGGGCGATCACGAAGATCTCGTGGAACCTCGACATCTCGGTGATGATGTCCTCGGTGATGCCATCGGTGAAATACTCCTGCTCGGGATCGGCCGACATGTTGGTGAAAGGCAGGATGGCGATGGAGGGTTTGTCCGGCAACGCCGGCGGTGCGGTGAGAGCCGCCGCGACCGAAGGCGAAGTGCCTTTGCCCGACCAGTCGGCCGCCGACCACTCGACGCGGAAGGCGCGTATCGGCCGCTCTATGTTCTTCAGCACAAGGCCGCCGAGATCCTCGAAGCTCGCCTTTATCCGGCCCGCCACTGCGTCCCGCATGTTCCCCGAAATCACGACGCCACCTGCGGGCGCCGCCCCCTCAAGCCGGACCGCGATATTCACGCCATCGCCGTACAGCTCGTTGTCGTCGACAATGAAGTCCCCGAAGTCCAGGCCGATGCGGAATACGATGGCGGTATCCGCCGGCTGACCGCGATTGGCGTCGAGCATCGCCTGCTGGATCTCGATAGCGGCACTCAGCGCCTCGACCGCACTGGGGAATTCGATCATTGCCCCGTCGCCGGTCAGCTTGATCAGCCGGCCCCTGCGGCGCCTGACGATGGGCTCGATCCGCTCCGAACGATGCGCCTTCAGGCGAAAATGCGTGCCGCTTTCATCCGCGCTCATCAGGCGCACGTAGCCCACGACGTCGATCACCATGATCGCCGTCAGTCGCCGTATCACTTGCTCTGTGCTCACGGTGCTTCCCGGGGGCCGACTGGATGAAGCGCGAGACTATCGCTCAGCGACGTGCTCACCAGCGGTTTAATGATTTTGAACCTGCACCACAATCCGCTTGTGCGGGTACACTGAACCCGATGCGGGCGGCCGGCCAGTCGACACCGCGGCGACGAGGCGGGTCATCGGAATGCCACAGGGATAAATGCCGTCTGCCGGAACTGGGCGCCAGTTCCGACCCGTTGTTCAGTAAACCCGCTCCTTGGGCGGGATCGAAGCCACCTCGTTCGACAGCGGCTGCAGGTGAACGGGCCGGTAGGCAAGGCGCGTGCGGCCATCCTCGTCGAGCCAGCAGAGCGTGTGTCGCAGCCAGTGCTCGTCGTCGCGCTTGGGAAAGTCCTCGCGCGCATGGGCGCCGCGGCTTTCGGTACGGCCGATCGCTGACTGCAGGCTGACGCTCGCCTGGGCCAGCATGTTGTCGAGCTCGAGCGCTTCGACGAGATCGCTGTTGAAGACCATGCTGCGATCCTTGAGCCCGAGATCGTCGCGGATCGACCGCCGCGTCGCTTCGAGCCGGGCCTCGCCCTCAGCCAGCAGCGGCCCGTCGCGGAACACGGCGCAATGGCGCTGCATGGTGCGCTGCATGTCGAGCCGGATCGCCCCCGCGGCCGTCGCGCCCTTCGCCCATCGGATGCGATCCAGCCGCGCGATCGCGCGCTCGACGGCGTGCCGGGGCGTGCTGGCGTGGCGGTCGTCCGGCCGTACGGTCTCGACCACCCGCCGAGCCGCAGCGCGGCCGAACACGACGATGTCGAGCAGCGAGTTGGAGCCCAGCCGATTGGCGCCATGGACCGAGACGCAGGCCGCCTCGCCGATCACCATCAGCCCGTGCACCATGGCTTCCGGATCGCCGTCCTTCACGGTGCGCGCCTCGCCGTGCAGGTTGCCCGGCACGCCGCCCATGTTGTAATGCACGGTCGGAACCACCGGGATTGGCTCGCGGGTGACATCGACGCCGGCGAAGATGCGTGCCGTGTCGCTGATTCCGGGCAGTCGTTGGTGCAGAACCTCCGCCGGCAGGTGCTCGAGGTGGAGCATGATGTGGTCTTTCAGGGGACCATAGCCGCGGCCCCGGTTGATCTCGATGGTCATGGCGCGGCAGACGACGTCGCGACCGGCGAGGTCCTTGGCGGTGGGCGCATAGCGCTCCATGAAGCGCTCGCCATTGGCGTTGGTGAGATAGCCGCCTTCGCCACGCGCCCCTTCGGTGATCAGGCAGCCCGAACCGTAGATGCCGGTGGGGTGGAACTGAGTGAATTCCATGTCCTCGAGCGGCAGGCCGGCGCGCAGTGCCATGGCATTGCCGTCGCCGGTGCAGGTGTGGGCGGCGGTGCAGGAAAAATAGACGCGGCCGTAGCCGCCGGTGGCCAGCACGGTGCGATGCGCGCGCAGGCAGTGCAGCGTGCCGTCCTCCAGGTTCCACGCCAGCAGGCCGCGGCAAGTGCCGTCCTCGCCCATCAGGAGATCAAGTGCGAGGAACTCGACGAGGAAGGTCGTGCTGTGACTGAGGCACTGCTGGTAGAGCGTGTGCAGGATCGCATGGCCCGTCCGATCGGCAGCGGCGCAGGCGCGCTGCGCCATCTGCTTGCCGTACTGCAGCGTCTGGCCGCCGAACGGCCGCTGGTAGATCCGCCCGTCGGCGGTGCGCGAGAAGGGCACGCCCAGATGCTCGAGCTCCAGCACCGCGGGCACCGCCTCTCGGCACATGAACTCGATGGCGTCCTGGTCGCCCAGCCAGTCGGAGCCCTTGACCGTGTCGTACATATGATAGCGCCAGTCGTCGCCGTCGCCCATGTTGCCCAGCGCCGCCGACATGCCGCCCTGCGCCGCCACGGTGTGGCTGCGCGTCGGAAAGACCTTGGTGACGCACGCGGTCCGCAGCCCCGACGACGCCATGCCAAGCGCGGCGCGCAGGCCGGCGCCGCCCGCGCCCACGATCACCACGTCGTACTCGTGCTCGATGATTTCGTAGGCTTGGGTCATGATCTGCGCGGATCGTCGGCGGGATCGGCGAGCATAAATGAAGGCGCGCCCAGGGTACAGATTTGAGCCTGACAAGTGTCAATTCCAACACCGCTTGTGATAACAAGACCTCCTTAGCACAGAGGAGTCTCCCGGTGACGATCATCGATTCGCAGGTCCATGCCTATGAGGCGAACACGCCGAAGCGGCCCTGGCACAGCGTGCCGAACTGGCCCGATCACGTCACGGGTGACGAGATGGTCGCGGCGATGAACAAGGTCGGCGTCGACGGCGCGATATTCATCTCGGCGTTTTCCATGTACAGCTACGACGCCAGCTATGCGGTGGACGTGCAACGGGCGCACCCCGGCCGCCTCGCCATCGTCAAGCCGGTCGACCCGGACGATCCGGCGGTGGCCGATGTCGTTGCCGACTGGAAGAAGACGCCGGGCACCGTCGGTATCCGCATCATGATGACCAAGGAGGCGGCCCGCCAGCCGACCGATCCGGGCCTCGACCGCATCTTGCGCGCGGCGGTGCGCCACGACTTTCCGGTCAACATGCTGTGCTGGGGCAACCTCGACGCCGGCATGGCCATCATCGACCGCCATCCCGAGACGCGCTTCATCATCGATCATCTGGCCATCCTGCAGCCGCGCGTCCCGCCCGCGCCGCCGCAGCCGTGGGCCGACCTGCCAAAGGTGCTGGAACTCGCCAAGCGGCCGAACGCGGTGATCAAGGTCAGCGGCGCCTGCACGTTGTCCCGCGAGCCCTATCCTTTCCCGGACATCTGGGACCCGCTTGCCCGCGTGTTCGATGCCTGGGGTTTCGATCGCTGCCTGTGGGGCACCGACTGGACGCGCGCGTTCGCCGTCGTCAACTACGAGCAGGCCGTCAAGCCCTTCCTCGAGACGCACCGCCTGACCGACGCCGAGCGCGCCATGCTGATGGGCGGCGCTTGCGCCAAGGCTTACGGCTGGTCGCCGAACAAGGGCTAGGCCGTGAACTCATAAACGGCGGCGCTTGCAGTTCAGCCCGGAGTCGAAATCGCCTGCAAGACGTCCCTGAAAACGCCGGACTGCACTTGAAACGCTTGCGGACTGTAGTCCTGGTAGTATCCGGCGGTCACCACGACAACGAGATCAAACTCCGGGACGATGCGAATCGACTGGCCGCCTCGACCGAGCCCGGCCGGCCAGTGGACCTCGCGCCCATTGAACGGAGAGCGGCCAAGCCACCAGAGATATCCGTAGGAATAGTTGCTCGAGGCCTCCGTCCGCGGTGTCGTCGAGGCGTCGATCCACGCCTTCGAAACGACCTGGCGGTCGTTCCAGCGGCCACCCGCAAGGACAAGCTGGCCGATTTTTGCCATATCGCGTGGTCGCAGGCGCAATCCGCCGCCGGCATCGCTGTCGCCCCTGACCCTGCTCCACTCGAAGCCGGTGATCCCCAGGGGCTCGAACAACACCGCGCGCGCGAATTCGTCGAGGGGACGTCCGGTGGCCGTGCGGACGATGGCCGACAGAAGCGTGAGCGCGCCGGTGTTGTAGAAGAACTCTTGTCCTGGCGGGGCCGTCACCGGAAGACTGAGGACGTAACGACACGGGTCTGGCGCCCTATGCATGCGCTCCTCGTCGTTGTCGCCCTCGTTGTCGGGGACCGCCTCCACCCACTTCAGGCCCGTCGTCATGGTGAGCGCGTGCGCCAGCCGGAGGCGGTCCTTCTCCGGGGAACGCAGGTCCGACAGCTCGGGGAAGAAGCTGAAGATCGGTTCGTCGACGCTGCGTATCAGCCCGCGATCGATCGCGATCCCGAGGGCGAGCGACGCGACGCTCTTCGACACCGACTTTATGTTATGCAGTGTATCGGCATCAAAGGTGACGCTTTCCACCCGGCGGCCGTTGATCTCGTCGGAACCCTTGAAGTACCGCTCGAACACCAGCTTGCCACGACGTGCGACCAGGACTGCGTGCACATTGGCGCTAGAAGCCACGAGCCGATCAGCCATCCTGCACAGTGCGCCGCGGTCGATGAGCTTGTCGTCTTTGGCGGCGGCGACGGGCCAGCCATCGTCCCGCGCGACCGGAACACCGCAGCCGTCGGGCGGGTCCGCGTACACCGGCAATGCAGGGAGCGGTGCCAGCGCAGCTCCCCCGAGAAGTGAATTGAACCGGCGCCGCCTCATTCGATCCTCCCGGTCACACCTTTTGCGGCCGCGCCCGGCAGCACGATCTCCGTGATGATGGCATCGTTGATACGCTTCTGTTCAGCGCCGGGCTTACCGTAGTTGCCGCAGTTCTGCGCCACGACGAGGTCGAGCGCAGGAAAGACGTACAGGCGCTGGCCACCCCAGCCGA
>Ga0070763_10000326_pt1 | contig 12385 bp, 16 predicted proteins | sample HubBroMetageWRM3_FD_67279 | JGI IMG/M metagenome (GOLD analysis project Ga0070763, IMG submission 67279) | Warmed soil microbial communities from the Hubbard Brook experimental Forest, New Hampshire - Hubbard Brook CCASE Soil Metagenome WRM 3 | ecosystem: Environmental > Terrestrial > Soil >... | reverse complement strand
TTGTCGGGAAATACGCCGCCGGTCGAGACGACGGGCCGGCGCTGTACGGCCGCCGCGCGGTGCTCCGCCGGCCGGGCCAGCCCGATCAATACCTCGGCATGGTCGAGTGGCGCACGCGCGTCGAGGCGCGCGAGACGATCGACTATGAGCGGGTGTCCGTTCCCGGCCTCGCCGGGGCGGCCTTCGTCGCCGGCGAGGATCACGTTAGCGACGAGCGGTTTGTCGACGCCGACGAACTCGCGCCGCGCATCTACAGTTTCCAACTCGACGGCTCGTACGATCATGTGACCTCGGAATTGCACCTGTCGACGATCGCGCCGGGCCTCGACCCGATCAACGTGCAATTCGAGCGGGACAGCGACGTCGGCGAGGCCGGGCCGTTTTTCTATGTCAACGACCACTCCGACGATCGCTACGCCGGCCATGGGCGCGAGGCCTACGAGATGTTGGCCGACCGCATCTATCTCATGGACCCGGCGGTCGCCGTGCCGATGACCGACGGCGTCAGCTTCGTGGGCATCGATCGCGTCGGCTTCCCGCCTTATCACGCCGAGCTGATGATCGATCTCATCACCAGCGAGCCTTGGCCGGCCTGGTTCGCCGGCGAGACGGCGGCGGCCGAATCGTTCGCGGCGCCAGACGATTTTAGCGACTTCGACCGCGCCATGCGTGCGATTGTCGCCAGCAAGGCCCTGCGCGACAAGGTGCTGGCGGATTTCGCCGTGGTTCATCCGCTGGCGTTCGGCGACCCGATTCGCGTGAACACGACCTTCGCCGAACATCGGCCGAGCTTGCTCTAAGGGAGACCACGATGCTGCGCAGGGTGCGAATCCAGGACTGGCAGAAGGTCACCGAGGACGACTTCAACAATTTCGGTCGTTTCCCGCAACAGACCTTCGACGAAATGCTGCGCGACCTGGGGCCGGGTTCGTCTTTCGCCGGCTTCCCCGTCGCTCAGCTTGGCCCGAGCACGGTGCGACTTGGGCCTGGGCGGCTCTACTCGTCCGCCGGGCCGTTCTTCTTTCTCGCCGACGACCCAGGGGCGGAAATCGACTTCCTCGGCTACCTGCCGGTCGTCACCCGCCGCTGGGCGACGATCTCGGTCTGGGGTCAAGATATCGACACTCAGACGGAGCCCCGGACCTTCATCACCGACGCCACGTCGCGGGCGACGGTCGCGCGCGTGGTCTCGACCGAGTCCCGGCGGCACGTCAATCACGCGCCGGTGTTCGGCCAGGAGGGCCCCGACCCGCTTCGGCCGGCGATCGCCGCCAATGTGACCGCAGTCGCCTATGTTCTTCTCAGCCCGGCCGGCATCGTCTCGATCACGCCGGCGGAAGAGCATCGCGCCGAGTCGCTGTTCAACCTCAATCTGCGCGCCAACGACATGGATTCCTGGCGCACCCGGATCGGCGCCCGGCTCGACACGCTAGGGTCGGACCTCGCCAATCTGGCGTCGCGCCTTCGCGGCACGGCGCGGCTCAACTTCGTGCTCGATCTCGCGCGCGACATGGCGCGGGTGATGGAGCGGCTGGAGATCCCGGTCGATTACACCGCCTGGACAGCCGATCGTTTTCTCACCGACCACTATTCCGACATCCGTCATGTCGATTGGCTGGCGAAGATCGAGGAAGGCGTCCGCTTCCCGCCGGCGGCGGAGCGCGAGGCCCAAATCGCGCTCCTCAATCAATTCGATCAGACGGTGATCGTTCAAAACAACTTTATGTTGCCGCACTACACGGAAGTCCCCCGGCTCAGCGTGCTTGGTCAGGACGGCGAAATGTCGATCAGTCAATTCGAGTGGCATGTCACCGAATGGATCGAGATGACCAAGACCCGCATGCGGATTCGCTATGGAACGCCGTTCATGTGGTGCAGCAACACCGTCTTCTGGTTTGACCAGCACGGCGACGGCGGGACCATGAACCTGACCTGGGACCCGATCCGGAACGTCTTCTATCGGCCGGCGACCGGCGAAACCTTCCAGATCATGGACGGGGTGCAGTACACGCCCGACTATTTCCACTACCGCTTGCAGCAATTCTGGGTCGACGAGGTCGAGGAGTATTATTGGGATCGGATCGTCACCACGCACAGCCTTTCGGGCTCGACGATCGCCGAGACCTTCCTCAACGCGCAGGACGGGTGGCTGACCAGCGTCGATTTCTTCCTGACCCGCGCCGCGGCGGATGGCGACATCCATGTGCTGATCGTCGAGACCGCGCATGGCGCGCCGGAGTTCGACCGCGTGGTGGCGCGGACAGTTGTCAACGCGTTGGACCTGCGAACCTTTCCGGCGCACACGCGGGCGAATTTCGTCCCCACCTTCCTGACCCAAGGCAAGCGGTTCGCTATCGTCTTGCAGACCGCCGGCAATCACTTCGCCGCCACCATCCTCGGCAACAAGTACGCTCAAGGGATGCTGTTCATTGGAACCCCGGCGGGATGGGCGATGGGCGACGTCGAGCGCGACATTCCGTTCCAGCTCAACTTCGCCGAGTTCGACGTGCCGCGCGTCGCCGTTCAACTTGGGCCGCTTGAATTGCAGAACGGCATCGCGGCCGTGGATATCAACGTCGATTCGATCCGCCCGCCGGCCTGCAATACGAGTTTCGAGGTGCAGATCAACGGGCTCTGGACGCCGTTGGGCGCGGCGAGCGCGGATTCGCCAAACCCCCTGAACGGCTTGCCGCCGCTCCTGCCGTTCCGGGTGGTGCTGACCGGCACCACAGACGTCATGCCGGGCATCGGCGTCGGCCCGAACGGCTGGGCCTACACCTGGCGCCCGCGCCCCGACTTCCGCCACATCTCGACGGTTCAAAATCTGCCGGCGCCGGTCAACGTCGTCTTTGTCGACATCCGCCTGGAGGCCTGGCGCGGCGAGCCCTATCACCAATGTCAGGTTCGGCTTCTGACCGGCGACAATCACACCAACGTGGTTGCTCCCGTCTTTCAGGACGACTCGATTGACCGCCGCGACGCCATGGCGATTACCCGCCGATTGACCTTCGAGTTCGCGGAGGAGGAGGAGATCGACAGCTTCCGCATCCGCATCGAGGGGACGACCGACAATGTGCTCGCGACCTATCATGTCGCCGAGCGCGTCCAAGTGTCGCTCAGCATGGACCCAGAGCTGATCTTCGATCCGGACGAACCGTACACCTACGAGGAACCGCAACAGGGAAGAATCGCCCATGGCTAAACGCGCCATCGCTAAGACTGAGCGCCCCAGAAGCGAACGGCCGAAATCGGCCCCGGCGCTCCCCGAATTCACCGACGAGGCCTACTACCGCGTGCAATTGCGGCGACCGGTGCATTACGCCGGCCGCAGCTTCTCGCCGTCCGATCGGCAGATCATGCGCGGCGATATCGCGAAGAAGATCGCCAAGGCCATTCACACGGCCGAGGAAACGCCAGCGCCATGAACGCAGTCGTCGACAAAGCGTTGACGACTCGCGCGGCGACGACGCGATCCTTGACGAGCCCCACCTCAGGACTCGACCCGACCCGAATGCGTCGTCTCGACGAACAGTTCGCCATCAGCCCGAACGACCCGGTCCTGCCGACCTGGCGCCGGGCGATGGCGGCGATCGAAGGTCGCTTGCGCGACCTTGAGGCTCAGCGGGCCGACTACGAGGCGGCGATCCGCCGCTTCGAGGAGTTGGCTCTCGCCCGCATCAACGAGGTACTGCTGCCGGCCCTGGAGCAGATAACCGCCGCCGCGACCTTGGGCTTCCTGTTGGTGAGGTCGAGCACCGAGGGGGCGTTGATCGCCGACGGGCGCATTCAATTCTTGATCGACGAAGGGCCGCAACGCGACCTGTTCACTCCGACCCCATTCGTGGCGGTCCAGCGCCAGAGCACGACGGACGATTTCGCGGTCGGCTATGTCGAGGCCTTCGACCGGCCGACCGGCTATCTCCTCGTCAAAATTCTCAACGCCTACGGCTCGCCTGGGCCGTTCGACGACTGGGTCATCACGGCCGCGCCGGGAGTGAGCGAGGCGACGCGCTCCTATTGGGAGCGGGCGCTGGTCGCCGCGCAGGCCTCCGAGCGCGACGCCGCGCAAACGGCCGAAGACCGGCGTTACGTCGAAGCGGCCCGCGAGGCGCTCGAGGAAGCGGGCCTCAACCCCGATCAATATGTGTGGCGCGACGGCACACGGCCGTTCACCGCCGTGATCAGGGGCGTGACGCCGGACGCGACGGTCGACGACGTGACCATGCCGACGGCGTTCTGGACTCGCCGGCGCGTGCAAGAGGGGGTGGCGACCCTGCAAGCCGGCGCGCCGGCGGCGCTCAACACCTTCGTGCGGGTGGCGACGGCGCTTGGCAACGATCCCAATTTCGCCGCGACCTTGCGGCGCGAACTGAACGTCATGGCCGTCCCGATCGGCGGCATCATCGGCTGGCCCGACGACACCTGGCCGGCGAATTTCATGCTTTGCGACGGCGCTATTTATAACGTCGTCGACGCGCCGCTTCTGGCCGCGAAGATGCGCGCTCGCCACGGCGGCGACGGCCTCGCTACTTTCGGCGTCCCCAATCTGGTCGACCGGACCATCGTCGGCGCAGGCCACTCATGGGGTCTGGCCGCAGTGGGCGGCGCGATCAATCACATCCTCAGCGAGCACGAGATGCCGCACCACGCCCATGGCGTCCACGATCCGCAGCATCTGCACGGTCTCGGCGACCCTAGCCACGGCCACCCCTTCCACGATCCGGCACACGGCCATGGCGATGGCCCGCATGGTCACACTCAGTCGCGCAGGGCGCTTGGAGGCGGGGTTAATCTTCAACCTGGCGCTGGGTTCACTCTGCACGACGAACTCGTCGCCACGCATGCCGCCCACGCCAGCGTCCACGCCGGCGGCACCGGGGCCTGGATCGGCGCCTCGGGGACCGGCCAAAACGTCCACCATCACCCCTCCCAGATCGCGATCCATGGCGCGGGCGGCAATGGAGCGCACAACAACATGCCGCCGTTCATGGCGCTGTTCTTCATCATAAGGTTTGAGTGACATGGCGCGCGACCAAGATGGACGGCCCATTCCGGTCGAACGTCCAGACCCCGCACCCACCCAGGCGCGGATGACCGCAGAGCAAGAGCAATTTTTGCTCGTTGCGCATAAGTCCGACGACGCCCTGTCGCAGACCGCAGACCTGTCGCGCCGCGTCTCTGTTCTTGAGATCGAAGGCACGGACCGCCTGAACGCCCATCTCGCCGATTTCGAGCGCCGCTTCGACGAGATGATGGTTGCCCGCCTGAGCGAGTTCGAGCGGCGTTTTGACCTGATATCGGCAACGGCGGCGCGCAACGCGGCGGCGCGCAAATGACCCGCCGTTCGCCTCATGTTAAGGAACGAGCGCCGTGACGCTCTTGACCACTCAGCAATCGCTGACGGCCGGCGACGTGACGAACATCGCCGTCACTCCGATTGTGCGTGACGAGGCGACCGGCATGTTCGTCCGCGAATTGCGCATCTTCACCATCGACGCCGACCGCGGCAGCCCGCTGGACCCCCAGCCGCCGCCGGAATCGATCGCCGTCACCTTGCGACTGGTGAGCGCAAACCGAAACTCGCTTCATCTCGCCGTGCCAGCCTCGGAGTTTTAAGGGAGAACCGTCATGACCGACCCGCATTTTGGCATTTCCCTCCGTCGCGTTGACGAGGAGGCCCGGCCCGTTCTCGGCGCCGATCTTTCGACCATCGGCCTGGTCGGACCGGCCCCCGGCGCCGACGCCGACGCTTTTCCGCTCAACACCCCGGTCCTGACCCGCACCAATGACTCGTTGCTGGTGCGCAAGCTCGGAACCCAGGGCTATTTGCGCGACGCGCTGGAAGGGATCGCCGCGCAGCTTGGCGAATTGCAGCGGGCGGCGCGCACCATCGTCGTTCGCACCCCGGCCGGCGAGGGCGCCGATCCGACCGAGAGACTCAACCAGACGATCGCCGGCATTGTCGGATCGGCGGTCGAGCAGACCGGCGTTCACGCGCTGACCCGCTCGGCCTCGCTGTTGGGCTTCACGCCGCGGCTGATCATCGTCCCCGGCTACACCGGGCAGACCGCGCTCGGCGACACGGTCGGGCGGATCGCGCAGACCTACCGCGGGACGGGTTACGTGCAGGGCGAGATCTATGAACTCGAGATCGACGGCGGCGACCCGACGACCCCGGCGGTCGCCCATGCGGTCGGCCAGGACGACGGCTCGCTCGGCTACGCGGTCCTCGACGAGCGCGGCGCCGGCTATCAATCGGCCCCGACCGTCACCGCGCCGCCGCCGCCGGCGCCGGACGATGAGGATGAGCCGGAGGGCCGGCCGGCCACCTTCCTGGCCTATATGGGGCTGGGCGCTAATCCGGTGTGCGCGGCGTTGCCCTTCGTGCTCGATCAATTGCTCGCTCATGCGGTGGTCGAATCGAGCGGCATCAACCTGCAGAACGATTTCGACTGGCGCGAAACGATGCAGTCGAACCGACTGATCGCCATCACCGGCGGCGTGCAGGTGTTCGATTCGATTACCGGAGCGGTCATCGTTCGGCCGCTCAGCCCGCGCGTCGTCGGCATCGCGGTGCGCCGCGATCACGAGCAGGGCGCGCCGTTTCACTCGTGGGCCAATCAGCCGGTGCAGGGCATCGTCGCGCCCGGCCGCGACGTGGATTTTTCGATCCTCGACGGCGAGAACGAGGGCCAGGAATTGCTCGGCGCCAACATCGGCGTGCTGGTGCGCGGCGAGGTCGGCTCCGACTTCGCCATCGCTTCCGGCGGCTTCGTGTTCATCGGCACCGACAATCTGGGCGAGGACGAGTTGTGGCGGTTCTACAACGTCACCCGGGGCCGCGATTACATCCACCTCGGGCTGATCCGGGCGCTGCGCTTCTTCCTCGGTCGGTTCAACATCACCGGCCAGGCGGTGCAAGCCATCCTCAACACCATGGGCTTCTTCCTGCGCGACCTCCAGGCCGATCAGAACATCCTCGGCTATCGGGTCACGTTCACCGGCGGCAAGAATTCGGCCGAGCAGATTCGGCTGGGCAGACTGACCATCGGTTTTAAGGCCGAGGAGCCGCCGGTGCTCAAGCGCATCATTATCGAGTCGGCCCGCTACCGCGAAGCCATCGACGCGACCATCGCTCAACTCGAGCGCATGCTGAACATCGCGGCGTAAAAAGGAGGACACCGCCATGGCGAACACCGTTTATGTGATGGAGAGCGCGAACTTGTTTTGCGGCGATCACGATCCCGCCGCCTCCAACCATCTGGTGCTGCAAGAGGTCAAGCTGCCGGAGCTGGCGGAGAATTTCGTCGATCACGCCGCCGGCGGCGCGCCGTTGGCGATCGAAGTCGACACCCATATCGCGCGGCTCGAAGTGACCTTCAACCTGGCCGGCTGGACCCCGCACGTGATGACGCTGATCGGCCAGTCGAACCGGGCGCGGCAAATCTTCACCGCCTATGGGCTGGTGCGCGATCGTCGCAGCGGCGAGGCGATGGAGGCCAAGGCGGTGTTCGAGGGGCGGCTCGGCCGGGTCAACCCCACCTCGTTTCGAAAGGGGGACCTGCAATCGCACGAATATTCGGTCCGCGGCATCACCCACTATGAGCTTTATCTCGGCGAAGACGAGATCTACTTCTGGGATTTCTTCATCTCCGCGCGGCGGGTCGGCGGCGAAGACTTGAACTTGGACATGAACGCCATCCTGCGCATCCCAGCGAGCGCGTGAAAGTTTCACGCGCCGGTGCTATTGAGGGAAATCGTCGAGGCTCGATAATTTAGAGGTTTGACCCATGGCTCGCGAACCTGTCCGGCACGCGCCCGAACCAGCGAAACCGAAGCAGATTCCAGCGGAGGCGGCGGTCGCGGCGGTCGCGGCGGCGAAAGCGGCTCCGCAAGCGCGAACGGAGACGCCGCGCGCCACGCCGCCGGAAAAGACGCCGGAGGAGGTCAGAGCCGAACGGCCCAAAGTCGCGCTCCATCTCGGCAAAGCCTCGGCGCCGGCGGTTTACAACCAGCCCTACGGCTCAGAGCCCACCCTCGTCGATCCGCAAACGGGTCGGAAACTTCCCTCCTCGCCCAGGCCTATCGACGACGGGCCGAAGCCGAAGACTGAGGACGAGTCCGACGAGTCGCCTGACGAAGGGAAAGAGGGCGAGCGCGAACATGGCGACGATCGACGTCAGCGAACTTGAAGGCTGGAAACGCCTTTGCGCCGCCGCGCCGGAGCGGTCGGCCGACGTCTTGCGGCGGGCGGTCAATGACGCCGGCAACGCCGCCCGCACTCAAGTCGTGCGCACGCTCGGCCGGCAAATGGGCTTGCCCTACGCCACCGTGCGGCAAGGCTTGAGCATCCGCCCGGCCACGAGCGAGCCGGTCTATGAGATCAACTCGGTCGGCGGCTATCTGTCGCTGAAATCGTTCGACGCCGAGCAGCGGCGCGGCGGCGTTTCCGCCCGGCCGTGGGGCCAGCGGCGCATGTTCCGCGGAACCTTCATCGTTCGCTCCTTGGGCGGCCAGGTCTTCCGCCGCACCACTCAGGCGCGATTTCCCATCGTCAAGCTCTGGGGGCCGGCGATGCCGCAGGAAATGGTGCGCGGCGCGGTTCCGGGCGCATTCGAGGCGGCGGTCAAGCAGCGCTTGCCGGTGCGGCTCGCCCATCATCTCGAACGATTGTTTCCGGCGCAATTTGGCGGCGCGCAAACGTAAGGACGAAGTCATGCCCCTGAAGCACGGCCGGACGGCCAAAACCATCCGGGGCAATCTCGGCAAAAACATCGCCACCGAACGACGCGCCGGCGTCAAGCCCAAGCAGGCGATCGCCATCGGTTATGCGACCGCACGGCGCGACGCGAAAAAGGCCCACATCAAAACCCCGAAGGGGATCAAGTAGCGGAGAAGGAGGAACCTAAAATGGCGCGAACTTCATACATCGTTTCTGGGCGCAATCTGCGCTTCCGACCGCACAATCGTCCCGGCCCTGGCGAGCCGCCGGATCCTGAGCATCCCTATGACCCGGAGCATCCCTATGACCCGCCGGCCGACGAACTGCCGGGGCCGGAGGATCCGGATTATGAGGAGCCTGGACATCCCGAGATCCCGGTGATCCCGCCCTTCCCGAGGCCGCCGGGATTGTACATCGGGCCGACCCGATACAACCCGATCATTCCAGTTCCGCCCGAGCCCGACGAAGGCAAACACGTCAAGCTGCCGCCCGGCGCGATCTGGCCCAAGCCTTACGGCCGCGTCGCCGGCCATTATGTCGTGTACGCCTACATTCCCGGGCACGGTTGCCGTTACATCGTGATCGATCCGGACGCCTGGCCGTCGTACGAGAAGCCGGAGGCCGAGCCGCCGCATGTCGAAGACGGCGAGCATGAAACCGAAAGCCACGGCGGACGGCCCGGAGCGCAGCCCGGCGGACCTGGAGGCCGCCCGACACCCGGCAAAATCTGAGCGGGCGCCGCTCGCCAACGAGGAGGGTTGAAATTGTCTGAAGCAAAGCAAGAACTGGAGCGCGGGGTCGCCGAGAAGCCGTCGATCAAAGAGAAGATCGAGCACCTCCTCGACAACGTCGCCCAGCTCATCGTCAACGCGAACGGCGATGAGGACAGGCTGGCCGAAATCATCGACGCCTTGCATGAGGACAAGACGCGCCTAGCCGAACTCGTCGAAGAATAAAGCCCAAACGTCGATCGAGGCCCCGGGAAAGCTGTTTCCCGGGGCCTTTGATTGTCCTGCGCCGCTGGATTTGTCACACGATTCGGTTAGGGTGAGGTGGGGGTCATTGAATTGCGCTTTGGAAAGATCCCTCAAAATGAATCGATCGCTTTTGTTGCTTGCCACGACGGCCGCCATGAGCGCCCTGGCGAGCGTTGCGCCGCACGCCGCGGTTCTGACCGCTGACGTGTTCGACGACGGCACGCTGATCGACACGGTCACCAGTTCCAGCGGCGCGCTCACGCTCAACAGCACCGACGCGGCATTCTCGCTCATTAACGTCGACGCCACCGGCGCGCCGCTCATCCCGGGCGGCGACCTGTCGACCATCACCCTGAACGTCAAGAACGTTTCGGCCGGCAGTCGCACGCTCACGGTCGATGTTTTCCAGACCGGCTTAACGGTTCCGGCCAACGGCACGCTCTCGTCCTTCACCGTCAACGACCTGGTCGGCGCGGGCAACATTGGCCCGACGACCGAGTCGACGTTCGCCAACGGGACCAGCTCTTCTCTTGGCACGCTGTTGGCGACGCATACCTTCCCGACCGGGACGACTTCCGGTGAATTCGGCCCGGTCAGCGCCGGCGCCGGCGCCTTGTTCGCCGACGCGCACCAGTACATCATCCCGTTCACCGGGCCGGGCAGCGCCAACGACTCGATCGAGCTGACCACCGGCGTGCCAGAGCCCTCGACCTGGGTGATGCTCGGGATGGGCTTCGCCGGCCTCGCAGCGCTCGGCTGGCGCAAGCGCAAGCCGGCTCAACTGGAGCTTATTTAGCGGACCCCTGAAGGCGGACCGGCAGCGGGCGAGCTAAGGGAGGGCGAGTCCGGTCCGACTAGGCGGACCCTCCCAACCCTAAAGGACCCAATCCATGCGAATCGCGATGTCGTCCGGCCATGCGCTCCACGTGCAGGGCGCGGTCGGCATCCTCAACGAACTGAGCGAAAATCGTCGGGTCACCCCGATTATCGCCAACTATATGCGCGCTGGCGGCGCCCAGGTCGTCACCTTCGACGACAATACGAGCCGGACGGTCGCGCAGAACCTCGACACCATCAACAGCTGGCACAATCGCCAGACCCGCGACCTCGATATTCAGGTGCATTTCAACGCCTTCTCCCGCACCGAAGCGCCGCGCGGGGCCGAGGTTCTCCACCGCGACCAAGCGGCGCTCGCGACCCGCGTTTCGGCGGCGATGGCGCGCGCCGGCGGGTTCATCGATCGCGGTCAGAAGCTCAGGACCAATCTCAGTTTCCTCAACCGGATGCAGCGCCCGGCGATCATGCTGGAAGTCTGCTTCGTCGATTCGGCCGCCGACGTGGGGCTCTATCGCGCCAACATTGACCCGATCTGTCGGGCGGTCGCGAACAGCATTGTCGACGGGACCGCCGGCGGCGGCTCGACGAGCCCGCCGGCGGGCGGCGGGCGGCCGATCCTCCGCAACGGCTCAAGGGGCGCTGCGGTGAGCGAGGCGCAGCAATTGCTCAACCGGCACGGCGCCGGTCTGAATACCGACGGGATTTTTGGCAACTTGACCGACGCGGCGGTCCGGCGCTTTCAGACCCAGCACAGACTGGTCGCCGACGGCATCGTGGGCCCGATCACCTGGGGCCGGCTGCTCGGCTGAGGAACATGCAGAGAAGGGTGGCGCGAGGTAAGCCAATGACGCTCGGTTTGGCGTTCTGGGTCCTGATGCTGGTGTGGGCGGTGTTCGGCCTTCTGCTTCACTTCGGGATTGTCGATGGCCTTTACGGCGGCGGGGTGAACATCGTCCTGTTGTTCATCTTGTTCGGTTTGCTCGGCTGGCAGGTGTTCGGCCCGCCGATCCACAGGTAGTGGCGATATTTCTGGCGCTGCGAACGTGGTGGCGGGCCTGGCAGCGACGCGCGGATCTCAGAATCCTTTGGCCCTTGTGCGTGGTCGGGGCGAACGATCTCGATCGCGCCAAAGCGGCCTTCGCCGTGCATGCGTTCCACGACCGGGCATGGCTCGAGCTGGGGGAGGACGAAATCTTTCGGACCATCGACAGGCTCAAGGCGCCCGACATCAAACATTGACCCCTTCGTCCTCCGGCGGCGGGGGCGGCGCTTGCGCTTCCTCGCGCGCCTGACGCTCCGTCTCCAGCCGCTCTTGCCGCGCGGTCGGTTTCACCCAACCCCACCGCTCGCCATAGACGATCTCGTTGGCGGTCGGCCGCGGATTGTTGACGTTACATCGCGTTAGGAAGCCGCTGCGCGAATAGAGATGCTCGACCTCCTCGATCGAATAGACGCCATCGACGCCGGCGCGGGCGCCTTTGACACTCAGCCGCCCATAAGGCACCGCCGCCGGCTCGCCGTTCAGCAGCACGAAGCCCATGCCGCGCTTGAGAATGCTCGCTTCGGTGAGGCCGACCGTCCATTGATCGGCGGTCTGCTTGTTGGGCGCCGGTCCGGGCAACCCGGCGATGGCGGCCGAGCGGCCGAACGGCAAATCGCCGCCGATCGCCTTTTCGATCTCGCCCCACGCGCCGAGCGCCCGGTCGAAATGCGTCGCCGCGGCGGTTTGCGCTTGCGGCCGGGCGACGAACGGCTTGATCCGCCAGCCGATCAGGTTCTCGCCCCACACCGCCTCGACCGTCCCCATCTCTTCGCCGTCGGCGTTAATCCCGTCGGTCATGTTGACGAA